>OLNS01002328.1_pt1 | contig 12653 bp, 8 predicted proteins | sample 1673031 | NCBI WGS metagenome assembly OLNS01 (sample SAMEA3136748, study PRJEB25190) | human gut metagenome | biome: human gut; feature: human-associated habitat; material: faeces | place: Austria | collected 2013
CCAGCTGGCCCTGGGGCACGCTTTCCAGCGCGCCGCGCATGGTCTCGGCGCAGTAAGCACCCTCATTGAACGCAAAGGCAATGACGGCAGCCGGGAACGCGTCCAGCATGATGCCCACGCTGGGCAGGCCGTAAAAGATGATGAACAGCTGCACCAGCAGCGGGGTACCGCGTACCACCCAGATGTAAAACCGGGCGATCTGACGCAGCACCGGCACATGGGCATACTGTACCAGAGCCACCGCCACGGCAATGACCATGGCGAGGGAGAACGAGATCAGCGTGAGGGGGATGGTCATGGTGAGGCCCGCTGATAAGATACGGGGCAGGGCCTCCCACAGCACGCCGACGGTGCGGTTGGCAAGGAATGACTCAAACATAAGCTTTTTGAAATCCTCTTTTTTTAAAGAAAATGTGACGATGAAGCAGAGTATACAGGATAAACCTGCGTTGAAGTCAAGGGTTTTTTGAAAAAACCTACAAAACCTACCAGAATACTATAACATGAATTTCCGATGGATGCAATTGGTAGTTATGAAATCGCATACGATAGACAAAACCGCTGAAAAACACCACCGGACTTTGTGCAGCCTGCCAGAGAGTTGACGGGATACAGCCTTTCGTGTAAAATGGGCTTGGGTGTAGAACACTAAAATATCGGAACTATTTTTTGCATAGAAACTGCCGCGCGAACGGGCGCTCTGCCCGGCGCGCGGACACGGAGGACAAGAACGTGACAAAACGGAAAATTGGCATCCTGGGTGCAGGCACCTGGGGCATGGCTCTGGCACGGATGCTGTGCGTGAGCGGAAACGATGTGCTGGTGTGGTCGGCGCTGGGGCAGGAGATCGACAACCTCTCCACCACCCGCGTCCACCCCAACCTGCCGGGGATGAAGATCCCGCAGGAGCTGAAATTTACCAAGAGCATGGAGGAAGTGTGCACGGACAAGGATATTTTGATGTTTGCCGTGCCGTCTGTCTTCGTGCGGGGCACGGCGGCCAAGGCCCGGCCCTATGTGGCCGACGGGCAGATCATCGTGGATGTGGCCAAGGGCGTGGAACCCGACACCCTGATGACCATGACGGAGATCCTGGCCGACGAGCTGGGCAAAGAGGACGGCCCCAAGGGCGTGCGTCTGGTGGCGCTTTCCGGCCCCACCCACGCGGAGGAAGTGGCGGTTGACCTGCCCACCACCATCGTCTCGGCCAGCCCGGACGAGGAGGCCGCCCGGTATGTGCAGGAGGTGTTCAACAACACCTGTATGCGCGTTTACACCAACCCGGATATCAAGGGCGTGGAGCTGAGCGGTGCCATGAAGAACGTCATCGCGCTGGGCGTGGGCATCTCCACGGGCCTGGGCTACGGCGACAACGCCCGCGCCGCCCTCATCACCCGCGGCATTGCGGAGATCGCCCGGCTGGGCGTGGCCATGGGCTGCAATGTCCACACCTTTGCGGGCCTGGCCGGCATCGGAGACCTCATCGTTACTGCCACCAGTATGCACAGCCGGAACAACCGGGCGGGCATCCTCATTGGCAAGGGCAAGAGCCCGGCGGAGGCCGTGAAAGAGGTCGGCATGGTGGTGGAGGGCATGAACGCCCTGCCCGCCGCGCTGGAGCTGGCCGAAAAATATCAGGTGGAAATGCCCATCGTGCAGACGGTGGACGCCATCGTCAACCACGGTATGAGCGCTGCCGAGGCCGTCCGCGCCCTGATGGACCGCGGCCTGAAAAACGAGCTGCCGCAGCTGTAAGCTGTAAAATAAAGGAGGCCTTTGTTATGCCATCCACCTATGCACACCGACGCTTTGGCGCGGATGTTCTGGAACGCCTACCCGCGGAATTGCAGGAAAAAATTGCTCCTTACCGGGAGCTGTATGACATCGGCCTGCACGGGCCGGATCTGCTGTTCTACTACCACGCGGCAAAATCTACCCCGGTGAGCGCGTTGGGCAACGCCATGCACGAGCAGCCGGGAGCGGTTTTCTTCGAGCGGGCCCGGGGCGTGGTGAACAAAGCGAAAAATAAAGACGCCGCGCTGGCCTACGCACTGGGCTTCCTCTGCCATTTTGCGCTGGACTCCACCTGCCACCCCCGCGTGGAGCAGGATGTCCGGGACAGCGGCGTGAGCCACTGCGAAATTGAAACGGAGTTTGACAACATGCTCCTCCGCCGGGATGGCAAAGATCCGCTGCATTTTTTGACGGCCAGCCACATCCACCCCAGTATGGAGCGGGCGAAAGTGATCGCGCCGTTCTATCAGGGTATCACCATTTTGCAGGTTTACGACGCCATGAAAGGGATGGTGGCCGTGCACAAGCTGCTGCTGGCCTCCAGCCCGGCCAAGCGCTGGGTGGTGCTGACAGGCATGAAAGCCGTGGGCAGGTACGAGGGCCTGCACGGGCTGGTGGCAAACCCGCAGCCCAACCCCGCCTGCGCGGAGAGCTGTGAGCAGCTGGATGCACTGTACCAGAAAGCCCTGCCGCTGGCCGAGCGGCTGATTTTGGAATACCGCGACACACTGCAGACCGGGGCACCGCTGGACAAAGCATACCAGCACACCTTTGGGGAAAACTGAGAGGGGCAATATGGAAAAAGAGAGCAAGCAGCGGTTCCGGCTGACCAAACTGGAGCGCGCGTGGATCCTGTACGACGTGGGCAACTCGGCCTTTGTGCTGATGGTGGCCACCCTCATCCCGATTTTCTTCAACGCGCTGGCCGCCGCGGGCGGGCTGTCGTCGGTGGAGTATCTGGCCTACTGGGGCTACGCCACCTCGGTGGTGACCATCATCACGGCGATCCTCAGCCCGATCCTGGGCACTCTGGCGGACACGAAAGGCTTCAAAAAGCCCATCTTTATGCTCTGCGTCTGGGTGGGCATCGTGGGATGCATTGCCATGGGCAAGATGTCCGCCTGGCTGCCGTTCCTCGTCATCTTTGTCATTGCCAAGGTGGGCTTCTCGGGCAGCCTTGTCTATTACGACTCCATGCTGAGCGATGTGACGAGCCCGGAACGGATGGACGAAGTCTCCTCCAAAGGCTATGCGTGGGGCTACATTGGCAGCTGTGTGCCGTTCGTGGCCTGTCTGGGCCTTGTGCTGGGGGCGGACAAGCTGGGCATCAGCCAGATGAAAGCACTGGATCTGGCTCTGCTGATCACGGCGTTCTGGTGGCTGCTGACCACGCTGCCGCTGCTGAACCAATACAAACAGCTGCACTATGTGGAGGTGGAGCGGCACGCCATCCGCCAGAGCTTTGCCCGCATCGGGCACACCATCCGCCACCTGCCGGAAGATAAACAGGTGTTCTGGTTCCTGCTGGCGTTCTTCTGCTACATCGACGGCGTGTATACCATCATTGATATGGCCACGGCCTATGGCACGGCACTGGGGCTGGATACCACGGGTCTGCTGCTGGCCCTGCTGCTGACCCAGATCGTGGCGTTCCCGTCAGCGCTCATCTTCGGGCGGCTGTCCTCGAAATACCCGTCCACGGCCCTCATCCCGGTCTGCATCGCGGCCTACGCGGGCATTGCGGTGTTTGCGTTCTTCCTGACCCGGCAGTGGCAGTTCTGGGTGCTGGCCGTCATCGTGGGCATGTTCCAGGGCGGCGTGCAGGCCCTCAGCCGCTCCCACTTTGCCAAAATCATCCCGCCGGAAAAATCCGGCGAATACTTCGGCCTGTTTGACATCTGCGGCAAGGGGGCCTCGTTCCTGGGCACCATGATCGTCAGCGTGGGCAGCCAGCTGACCGGCAGCGCCAATGTGGGCGTCGGTTCCCTCATCGTGCTGTTCGTGGTGGGCTTTGTGCTGTTCAGGGTGTCGTGCAAAGCGGGGGTCATTACCGACAGCGTAAATTAAAAGACAGAGCGGCAGCTTCCCGGGAGCGGGAGGCTGCCGTTTTTGGTTTGTTGTGTTTTACCCGGAAGAATGATACAATAAAAGCAAAAAAATAAAAACCAAAGGAGAAACAGCGATGAAGCAATATCCCGGTTACACTCTGGTAAAGCAGGAAGACTGCCCGGAGCAGCACGGCACCCTGACGGTGCTGACCCATGATGTCAGCGGGGCGTCGGTGCTGCTGGTGGAAAATGACGATCATAACAAGGGCTTTGGCATCGGGTTCGGGACATTCCCGTCCGATGACACGGGAGTGTTCCATATCCTGGAACACTCGGTGCTGGCGGGCAGTGAGAAGTACCCGGTCAAATCGCCGTTTTTGCAGCTGCTCAAGAGCAGCATGGCGTCGTTCCTCAATGCGATGACGTTCCCGGACAAGACCGTTTACCCCTTTGCGACGCCCAACGAGACGGATTTCAAGAACCTGATGGACGTGTACCTCAACGCGGTGTTCTGCCCGCTGGCCATGGTGGACAAGGCCGTGTTTGAGCAGGAGGGCTGGCACCGGGGCGAGGACGGCACCGTGAGCGGCGTGGTCTACAACGAGATGCAGGGCGCTCTGGCTTCCCCGGACGCCCAGCTGCAGAACGCGCTGGAGCGGGCCATGTTCCCGGATACGGCCTACGGCTTTGTCTCGGGCGGCGACCCGGCTTCCATCCCGGCGCTGACCTATGAGAAGTACAAGCGGGTGTACCACCGCCACTACAGCGCGGACAACTGCTGCATCACCCTGTACGGAAACCTGAACATGGGGGAGGCGCTGGCATTCCTCGACGAGGCCTACCTGAGCAGGATGCCCAAGGGCACCAGCCGCCCCCGCCTGACGATGCAGGACGAGCAGCCGGGCGTGCAGGTGAAGATCCCCTACTACACCGAGAAGCCGGAGGCCGACGAGGTGCAGTGCGCTCTGGCCTGGTATACCGGGGCTTTTGCAGACCGGGAGCGGCAGCTGGGCGTGGAGATCCTGCTGGACGCGCTGCTGGGCTCCAATCAGGCCCCGCTGAAAGCGGCCCTGCTGAACGAGAAGCTGGGCGCGGACATCGACATCGGCTTTGACGACAGCACGTTACAGCCCACGCTGGAACTGGTGCTGCGCGGTGCTACCGAGGATACGGCGGCCCGGTTTGCAGCGGGCGTGCGGAAAGCCGTGGACGACATCCTGGCGGAGGGCATCCCGGAAGACCTGCTGCTGGCCTCTCTGAACGCGGCGGAGTTTGCTTCGCTGGAGCGGCCGGGCAGCATCCCGGACGGCGTGCTGGACGCCATCAACGCGGCCACGGGCTGGCTGCACACCGGCGACCCGGCCATGCTGCTGCACACCAACAGCCTGTTTGCCTCCCTGCGGGAGAAACTGGCCGAGGGCTGGTTTGATGCTTTGCTGAAAGACCTGTTTGCGGCAGAGCCGGTGCAGGTGACCCAGGTGCCGACCCTGCCCAAGAAAGAGGAAGAGGCACAGGCTGCCCGTGTGGACGGCAAGCTGGTGCTGGAGCACCCGCTGACCGTGGCCGATCTTGGCAGCGGGGAAAAGAGCGCCGCGGGCGGGGAAGAGCAGCTGGCCGGAACTACCCTGCTGCACCACCCCTCGGCGGGCAGCACCTACCTGAATTTCTACTATGACCTGGGCAGCCTGACACCGGAAGAAATGCAGTATCTTGATCTGCTGACCGACGTGCTGGACGAGCTGGACACCCCGCGCCACACGGCCCGGGAGCTGAACACCCTGCGCGGCACCTGGCTGGGCAACAGCAGCGTGGCCCTGAGCATCTGGACCGGACGGCAGGCGGGCAGCCCCTGCCACACCAAGCTGACCCTGAGCATGAGCCTGCTGGAGCGGAGCCTGGAAAAGGCCGTGGAGCTGGGCGGCGAGTGGCTGTACGAGACCCGGCTGACCGGGCCAGGCGCCGAGGCCGCTTATGCCCGAGTGCTGAGCCAGCAGAAGCTGAACATGGAACAGCAGTTCATCCAGCAGGGCAACAGCTATGCGGCCGTCCGCGCCGGGGCACACTTTACCGTGGAGAACGCCCTGACCGAGCGGGTGAGCGGCGTGACGGCGTATCATTTCCTGTGCGAGCTGCTGGAAAAGGCCGACTGGGCCGCTGTGGGGGCCAAATTTGAGGCCCTGCGGGAGAAGATCCTGCACCACGCCCAGCTGACCGTGAGCTTCCATGGCAGTGAGGCCGGGCTGGACACCCTGCGGAAGCTGCTGCCCGGCAGTGCCTTTGCGGAAACGGAGCGGGGCACGGCCTGTGCCTACACCGAGGAGCTGACGGCCCCGGTGAACGAGGCGTTCATCATTGACGGCGGCGTGAACTACGACCTGTTGGTCTGGCCCATGGAGCGGTGCGCTGCCCGCAAGGTGCTGGCCCGGGTGATGAGCTACGAGTATCTGTGGCACCATATCCGCGAGGTGGGCGGCGCGTACGGCACCGGGATGCTGACCCAGGATGGCGTGGAGTACCTCTACACCTACCGTGACCCGCACCTGACCGAGAGCTATGACACCTTTGCCAAGGGCCCGGCAGACCTGGCCGCGCGGGACTACACCGAAAAGGACATGAACGAGTTCATCGTGGGCACGGTGGCAAAGCTCGACACGCCCCGCAAGCCTTACGCCCAGGCCAAGGAGCTGGACCGCCGGTATTTCTGCGGCATCACCGACGGGATGGCAGCGGCCGACCGTGCCGCCCTCTGCGCCGTGGACGCCGACACCCTGAAAGCCCAGGCCGCCGCTCTGCCCCGGCAGATGGAAAAGAGCGTCCGGGTGGCGTTTGGCAGCAAGGACGCTGTGGAAGCCGCCAAGGGCCTGTTTGACCGGGTGGAGACGCTGTAAGAGCACCTCGGAAAGAATGCGCGATTTTTAAGCGGCTTTTGTAAAAGAATTACAGCATGAAAACTCCCTGCTTGTGAAAAAGAACACAGGCAGGGAGATTTTTATATACTCATATTATACAATTTGGATAATCAAATCAAAAATAAGCAAAAAGTATCTGAAAAATGTGCACTGTTGGGGGGCGGAACGCTATGGTATCCTGTTGCCAAGCCAAACAGGAAAGGAAGTGAAGAATCCAGGATGGGGCAGACAAAACAGCCCGCCAGTAAGAGCATGGAAAGCTTACAGCGGGCCACCGACACCCTGAGTACCTTGCTGGCGCAGGAAGTCCGGGAGCTGAACGCCCGGCAGAAAACGGCCAGAAAGGCAGCGGACAAAGACGGCCCGGCAGACCCCGGCAGCTTCAAGGGACTGAAAGAAGCCACCGCTGTTTTAAAAGACCTGGCCGCGGTGGCGAGGGCGCTGAACGAGCAGGGCGTAGAGGCTGAGGGCATGGTCTGCGGCGTGGTGCTGCTGCCGTCGGTGGAGGAAGCATGAGTGAACCCAAGAGAGCCGCCGTGGTCTGGCGGCCCCAGCCGAGGCAGCTGGAATTTATGCGGCGGCCGGAGCCGGAAGCCCTCTACGGCGGGGCGGCAGGCGGCGGCAAGAGCGACGCGCTGGTGATCGAGGCACTGCGGCAGGTGCACATCCCGCACTACCGGGCCCTCATCCTCCGCAAAACTTACCCGCAATTGACCGACCTTGTGGACAAAAGCCAGCTGTACTACCGCCGGGCATTCCCCGGGGCGCAGTACAACGCCACCAGCCATGTGTGGGTGTTCCCCAGCGGGGCGAAGATTTATTTTGGCTCCTTGCAGTACACCAAAGACCGGACGAACTATCAGGGCAAGGCCTTTGATTTTATCGGCTTTGATGAGCTCACCCACTTTGAATGGGAAGAGTACAGCTACCTGATGAGCCGCAACCGCCCTACCGGCCCGGGCACCCGGGTGTATCTCCGGGCCACCACCAACCCCGGCGGGGTGGGGCACGGCTGGGTCAAGGCCCGGTTCATCACACCGGCCCCGCCCGGTACGCCCATCGTGGAAGAATACCCGGTGCGGATGCCGGACGGCACGGAGAAAAAACTGAAACGGGCGCGGGTGTTCATCCCGTCCAGCGTGTTCGATAACCCGGCCCTGCTGGAAAACGACCCGGATTATCTGGCGGCTCTGGCCAGCCTGCCGGAAGCGGAAAAGCAGGCCCTGCTCTACGGCAGCTGGGACAGCTTTCAGGGGCAGGTGTTCACCGAGTGGCGGAACGACCCGGCCCACTATGAGGACCAGCGCTGGACCCATGTCATTGCGCCGTTTGCCATCCCGAAGCACTGGAAAATTTACCGGGGTTACGATTTCGGCTTCTCCAAGCCGTTCTCGGTGGGATGGTACGCGGCGGACGAAGAGGGGCGGCTCTACCGCGTCAAGGAACTGTACGGCTGCACCGGACGCCCCAACGAGGGCCTGCGCATCGACCCGGTGGAGCAGGCAAGACAAATCCGGGAAGTGGAGCAGAACGACCCGCTGCTCCGGGGGCGGGTCATTCAGGGCATCGCGGACCCTGCCATCTTTGACGAGAGCCGGGGCGAGAGCATCGCGGCGATGATGGAGCGGGCGCCCAATTTCCTGCACTGGCGGCCCGGCGACCACACCCGACTGGCGGGCAAGATGCAGTTCCACTACCGGCTGGCCTTTGACGGGGAGGGCAGGCCGATGTTTCAGGTGTTCAGCACCTGCCGGCATTTCATCCGGACCATCCCGAACCTGGTGTACGACGAGAGCAATGTGGAGGACATCGACACCCGGCAGGAAGACCACATTTACGACGAGTGCCGCTATGTGCTGATGGAACATCCCATCGCGCCGCCCCGGCAGAAGACGGTGCCGCCCCTCCGGGATGACCCGCTGGAGCTGCACAAAAGGGCGAGGGTTTATAGGGTATAAAGGGCAGCGGGCTAGCCCTCTCAGGCCGCCTGACGGCGTCCAGCTCTCCCAAAGGGAGAGCCCTTGGCAAAGAGGTTTCGCTTTATATAGACGCATAGCGTTTTGAGGGAACTTTACGAACTGCCAAAGCCTCTCACTCTGGGAGAGGTGGCATTGCGAAGCAATGACGGAGAGGGCAAGGATGGTAACAAAGAAAAACAATTTTAGAAACGGAGGTACAAATGACAGAGCTATGGAACGACAAGCCGCCCATCGGGGCGGAGGAGGTGGCGCGGGCAGAGCAGATCTTGCAGAAGTACAAGGTCGGCAAGGCGGCGCTGGACCAACGGCTGGTGGACAACGAGCTGTGGTTTCGGATGGGGCACTGGAAAAATTACCAGAACCCCATGATGGAGGGCAAGCCTCAGCCGTCCAGCGGGTGGTTGTTCAACTCCATTGCCAACAAGCATGCTGACGCTATGGACAACTACCCGGCCCCCAATGTGCTGCCCCGGGCCCCGGACGATGAGCAGACCGCGCGGGTGCTTTCCAGCGTGCTGCCTGTGGTGCTGGAACAGGCGGACTATGAGCAGGTGTACAGCGACACCTGGTGGCGCAAGCTCAAGCAGGGCACCGGCGTCAAGGGGGTGTTCTGGGACCCGGAACAGCGGGGCGGTGTGGGCGAGATCACGGTGCGGCCCATGAACCTGCTGATGCTCTACTGGGAGCCAGGTGTGGACGATATCCAGGCGTCCCCCAACTTTTTCTCCCTGAGCCTGGAAGATACGGACCAGCTGACCGAGCGCTGGCCCCAGTTGGAGGGCCACAGCACCAGCGCGCTGGAGGTGCCCCACTACCTCCACGACGGCGGGCTGGACACCAACGGCAAGAGCGTGGTGGTGGACTGGTACTACAAAAAGCGGAACGCGGAGGGCCGCCGGGTGCTCCACTACTGCAAGTTCTGCAACGGGGTGGTGCTCTACGCCAGCGAGAACGACCCGGAATACGCCGGACGCGGTTTTTACGACCACGGCCAATATCCGTTTGTGTTTGACCCGCTGTTTGTGGAGGAGGACAGCCCGGCGGGTTTTGGGTACATCGACGTGATGAAAGAGTGCCAGACCGCCATTGACCGGATGAACCACGCCATGGACGAGAACGTCCTGCTCTCCTCCAAACAGCGGTATGTGCTGAGCGACGCGGCGGGGGTGAACGAGGAAGAGCTGGCGGACTTCTCCCGGGACATCGTGCATGTGGTGGGGCGGCTGGGAGACGACAGTTTCCGGCCCTTACAGACCACCGGCCTGCAGGGCAACAGCCTGAGCTACCGCAACAGCCGCATTGAGGAGCTGAAAGAGATCAGCGGCAACCGGGACATGACCCAGGGCGGCACCGCGGGCGGCGTGACGGCGGCTTCGGCCATTGCGGCGCTGCAGGAGGCGGGCAGCAAGCTTTCCCGTGATATGCTCAAGAGCGCTTACCGGGCCTTTGCCAAAGAATGCTACCTCATCATGGACCTGATGCGGCAGTTCTACGACGAGGAGCGCGTTTTCCGGATCATCGGGGAGACGGGCCGGAGCGAGTTCGTGCACTTTTCCGGCGCGGCGCTCCGGGCACAGGCCCTGCCCGGTGTGGGCGGTGTGGAGCTGGGCAGCCGGGAGCCCATTTTTGATATCGTGGTCAGCGCGGAGAAGAAATCAACGTTCAGCCGCCTCTCCCAGAATGAGACGGCAAAAGAGTGCTACCAGCTGGGGTTCTTTGCCCCGCGGAACGCGGACGCGGCATTGGCGGCGCTGGAAATGATGGATTTTGAGGGCATTGAAAAAGTCCGCCAGCGGGTGCGCCAGAACGGCACGCTGGCCCAGCGGCTGGAGCAGCTGCAGAGCCAGCTGGTGCAGCTGAAACAAGGGCCCCTGAGCGGCCCGGGAGAAAACCTGAGCACGGCGGCAGCGGCAAGAGCGATGAAAGGAGCGGTTTCATGATCAAAGTGACCTATACCGAACTGGACGGCCCCAGCGGCCCGACCCTCCGGCTGGAAGCGGCGGGCCATGCGGGCTATGCCCCGGCCGGGCAGGACATCGTGTGCGCCGGGGCAAGCACCCTGATGCAGACGCTGGTCTATCTGCTGGCCGGGGAGGAAAGTGCCAAAAGCGATGCCTGGGACGAGCCGGAGGGCCCGCGCCTGGCCGTGACAGCGGCTGCCCCGCGGAAGCCCTGGGTGGAGGGAGCGTTTGAATTTGCCAAGGCAGGTTTTGCCCTGCTGGCAGAGCGCTACCCGGACAACGTGCGCTTTGCGGACCTGAGCGGCCGCGGGGAGCAGTGCATGGTGGACCTGCAGCTGTTTGCGGAGGGGGAGGGCGGTGCCGCCCCACCGCTTGCTTCTGCTCCGGCGCTGAGCCGCGCTCAACAGCAGCAGGCCATTGCGTCGGGCACGATGAAAGCAGCGGAGGCAGAGGCCCCGGCGCAGCCGCCGCGGGAAGCAGTGGCAGAAGAAGCCGGGGAAACAGAGCAGCCGGAACCGGCGGCAGAGCCCACAGCACCGGAAGTGCCGGAAACACGCCTGCCGCCCCGTCTGCCCGCACCGGGCCGTGATTTTGTGGAGCAGCTGCACGCTCAGTGGGCGGCGGAGGAAGCCCTGCTGCGCCGGGACGTGCCGGGCTTCTCCCTGAAAGCAGAGCTGCGGGACCCGGAGATGCGCCGCCTGATGCAGCTGCCCGGGATGCGGCTGGGGGATGCCTACCGTCTTGCCCATTACAGCGATGCCCTGCGCCAGACGGCCCGGACCGTGGAGCAGGGGGTGGTGGAGCGGATCCGGCAGCGGGCCTCCCGCCCGGCGGAAAACGGCACCCGCCCCGGCAGCGCGGCGGTGACCAGAGCGGACGTGGCCAGCATGACCCGGGCCCAGCGGGAAGCGCTGGAGCGGCAGGCGCTGCATGGGGTGCAGATCAAGTTTTGACCTCTCACCGCTGCGGTCTGGCTTCGCCAGCGCCTTGCGGAGCTCCCCTATCAGGGGAGCCAAGAATCAATGTAAGAGGGAATTCCCTCTTTTAAAAATCATTTCGACTATACAGAAAGGACAAATGACATGAAAAACTACGAAATGAAGATCGATCTCCAGCGGTTCGCGGATGCGTCGGCCAGCCTGAACAACACCACGGCCACCATGACCAAGGAGATGAAGACCTTTTACGAGAAGCGCCTCATCGACCAGGCAGAGCCCCGCCTTGTGCATGACCAGTTTGCGGACTACTACCCCGTGCCCCAGAACGGCGGTAAGACCATTGAATTCCGCAAGTACGACAGCCTGCCCAAGGCCTCCACGCCTCTGACGGAGGGCGTGACCCCCAATGGCCAGACCCTGAACGTGACCACGATCACCAGCGACCTGCACCAGTATGGCGGCTGGACCCCGCTGACCGATGTGCTCCAGATGACGGCCATTGACAACAATGTGGTGCAGGCCACCCGCGTGCTGGCCAGCCAGGCGGGCCGCACCATGGACAGCATCACCCGCGACGTGCTGGCAGGCGGCACCAATGTCCTCTATGTGCCAAAGGTGGCGGAGGACGGCACCGAGACGGCCGTGAACAGCCGCAAGGCGCTGGACAAGACCTGCACCCTGACCCCGAAGATCTTCTTCCGGGCCGCGGCGCAGCTGGGGGCCATGAACGCGGACCCCATCGGTGACAGCTACATTGCCATCATCCATCCCTATGCGGCCTACGACCTGAAGACCAGCAAGGAGTTTGTGGAGGTGCACAAGTACGCCGACCCGGACACCATGTACCGCGGCGAGATCGGCAAGCTGGGCAACATCCGCTTCGTGGAGACCAGCGAGGCCAAGATCTGGCGGGATGAGACCTGCCCCACGGGTCTGGCTGTCTTTGGCACGCTGGTGCTGGGTGCTCACGCCTACGGTGTGACCGAGCTGGAGGGCGGCGGCCTGGAGCACATCGTCAAGCAGC
>OLNS01002329.1_pt1 | contig 12652 bp, 10 predicted proteins | sample 1673031 | NCBI WGS metagenome assembly OLNS01 (sample SAMEA3136748, study PRJEB25190) | human gut metagenome | biome: human gut; feature: human-associated habitat; material: faeces | place: Austria | collected 2013
CTGCCGCACCTCGCTCGCCGTATCGGCACTTAGAATTATGCGGTATTGCCTTATAAAACCCATATCAAAGCGCCCCTCTGTTCCTATCACAGAGAGGCGCTTTTCTTCATTTCAATTTTATCAGGTTGCCTCCCGGCGGGCAAAGTAGGAGCCTACTGCGGTGATCTGCTTGGGCAGGTCAGGGCGGTAGAGGGGGGAATCCGGGTAAAAGCTGTTGATCACAACACCATTATCCCCTGCTCGCGCGGTGGAATGAATGTACTCTCCATTGCCAAGATAGAGCGCCACATGGCCGGGGAAATACACCAGATCTCCCACGCGCATATCCGAAACATGGGCCGGATGGATGGGGTAGCCCTCTTTCAGCTCGGAATCCCGCCAGATGGAAATACCGCACAGCAGGTATGCCATGCTGCACAGGCCGGAGCAATCAATGCCCGCCGGGGTTTTGCCGCCCCAGCGGTAGGGCGTGCCAAGGTAGCGCTTGGCTGCCTGGGCAATGGCTGCACGCAGCTTTTCCTGGTCCTGCTCGCAGGGCTGGGTGTGCAGCGGGGCCAGCGCGTCCGCACGCAGGTAACCGGTGCGGCCATCCGGCAGCGTTACGGCCTGCCAGCCGTCTTCCGGCTCCCCCTGCACGGCCACGCGGGCGCCCAAGGGCAGGCCAGCAGCCACGCAGGCCCCCTGCACACGGGGTTCCGCCAGCACATCAGCCCAGCGGGCTATGACCACCATCTGCGGCTGAACCAGCCATTCTTCCGCCTTGGGGCCAGTCAGCAAAGCATCCTGTGCTACCCAGCCGGTATAGCCGTAAAAGGTGCGTACCGGTACCATGTGCTGTTCGGCTTCGCCGGTAATTTCCACCGGCATGCCCAGCAAAAGCTCATCCACCAGACGGGATTGCTGCGGGTTCTGCGCCCAGAGGGCCGGGTTTGTGGTAAGCGGCGCTATGGCCACGTTGATTACTGCCTGCATTGTTATTTCCTCACTGTGTTATCTCAGTCCCAGTTTTCGCCCGCGCGGTGGCAGGCAACCATACGGCCATCCCATTCCCGCAGCTCCGGAACCTCGGTGCGGCAGCGCTCCGTTGCGTAAGGGCAGCGGGTATGGAAGCAGCAGCCGGATGGCAGGTTGACCGGGCTGGGCACTTCGCCCATCAGCACACGGCGGTGCTGGTTGCGGCGGTGTGGATCCGCCTGCGGGATGGCATCCATCAAAAAGGCGGTATAGGGGTGCATGGGGCGGCTGTAGAGCTCTTCCTTGGTGGCAACCTCGCACACATGGCCCAGGAACATTACGCAGACGCGGTCCGCAATAAAGTTGATGACAGAAAGATCATGCCCGATGAAGAGATAGGTCAGGCCGTACTGCTTTTGCAGGTCCTTGAGCAGGTTCAACACCTGGCTCTGCACCGAAACATCCAATGCGGAGACCGGTTCATCGCAGACGATCAGGTCCGGCTGCAACGCAATGGCGCGGGCAATGCCGATGCGCTGGCGCTGGCCGCCGCTGAACTGGTGCGGGTAACGGTTCAAAAACTCTGCCGGTACACCAACAGCCTGCATCAATTCCAGCACGCGGTGGGTGGTTTCGGCTTTGGTTTTGCATACATGATAGGTTTCCAGCGGTTCGGCAATGATATCCCGCACCTTCATGCGCGGGTCAAGGCTGGCATACGGGTCCTGGAAGACCATCTGCATCCGGCGGCGCAGGGGGGCAAATTCCTTATCCTTCATGGCGGTGATGTTCTGCCCCTCAAAGGTCACGCTGCCCCTGGTTGCGGGCAGCATGCGGATCAGGGTGCGTCCCAGGGTGCTTTTGCCACAGCCGCTCTCCCCCACCAGGGCCAGCGTTTCGCCGCGGTACAGGGTCAGATCCACATTGGTCAGGGCATGGACGGCCTGGTCTTTTTTGCTGGTTTCAAAGTTTTTATAAATACCTTTTGCCTGCAAAAGAACTTCGTGTTTTACCTCGCTCATTGATGTTCCTCCTCACAGCGGAAGCAGCGCACCTGATGATCCGGTGCAACGGGATGCAGCTGCGCTTTTTCCGTGCGGCATTGGTCGGTGGCATATTCGCAGCGGTTGCTGAACGGGCAGCCCTGCGACAGGTGCAGCAGGTTGGGCACCACACCGGGGATAGTGTGCAGCCGCTCGGCGTTCTGGCCAATGCGCGGGATGGAATCCAGCAGGCCCTTGGTATAGGGGTGCATGGTATGGTCAAACAGCTCAAAGGTTTCGGCCTGTTCCATGATCTTGCCTGCGTACATGACATACACATAGTCACAGATTTCCGCCACAACGCCCATGTTATGGGTGATGATCAGCACGCTCATGCCGGTTTCGTCCCGCAGCTCCTTCATCAGGCGCAGGATCTGGGCTTCAATTGTCACATCCAGTGCGGTGGTGGGCTCATCGGCAATTAGCAGCTTGGGCTTGCATACCATGGCCATGGCAATCATCACGCGCTGGCGCAGGCCGCCGGAAAGCTCGTGCGGGTAGCAGTCATAACGCTTTTCCGCTTCGGGGATGCCAACACGCTGGAACATTTCCACCACGCGCTGCTTGGCTTCCGCCTTGCTCATGGTCGGGTTATGCACCAGCAGCGTTTCGCGCACCTGGCGGCCCACCTTGAGCACCGGGTTCAGGCTGGTCATCGGCTCCTGAAAGATCATCGAAATATCATTGCCGCAGATCTTGCGCAGCTCTTTATCCGAAAGTCTGGTCAGGTCCTGATCTTCAAACCGGATGCTGCCGCCCGCCACGCGGCCGGGGTATTTCAGCAGGCCCATAATGGATTTGGCGGTCATGCTTTTGCCGCAGCCGCTCTCCCCCACCAGGCCGATGATCTTGCCCTTGGGAATATCCAGGTCCAGGCCATCCACCGCCGGGGCCACGCCTTTTTCGGTAAAGAAATAGGAGTTCAGGCCGCGGATTTCCAGAACATTATTATTATTTTCCATCTTTTACTTCTCCCCCGCCGTTACTGGTTCTTCATGTAGGGGTCCAGCACATCGCGCAGACCGTCACCCAAAAAGTTGAACGCCAGCACCACGATCATAATGGCAATGCAGGGTGCCAAGGCCAGCCAGGGCTGGGTGAACAAAAACTGCTTGGACTGGTTGACCATCAGGCCCCAGGATGCTGCCGGGGGCTGTGCGCCGATGCCCAAAAAGCTCAGCGAGCTTTCAGACAGAATGGCAGAGGGAACATTCAGGGTAAACAGAACGATCAATGAGGGAATGCAGTTGGGCAGGATATGCTTGAGCATGATTTTGCCGTTGCTGACGCCGATCGAACGGGCAGCCTCAACATATTCGCTCTCCTTCAGGCTCAGGGTCTGGCTGCGCACCACGCGGGCCACACTGGCCCAGCTGGTGAGGGAAAGCGCGATAAACAGGTTGACAGTGGACTGACCCAGGGTGTACATAACCACCATGGCCAGCAGCAGGGACGGGATGGACAGCATGATATCCGCCAGGCGCATGATGACATAATCCACCCAGCCGCCAAAGTAACCGGCCAGCAGGCCAAAGAAGATGCCCACCACCAGCGAGATGATGCTGGGCAGAATACCGATGGTAAGCGAGAGGCGCGAGCCATACAGAATACGGGAGAACACATCGCGGCCCAGTTCATCCGTGCCAAACCAGTGGGCAGCGCTGGGGCCCTGCAAACGGCTGATCAGGTCCTGTTCAGCCTCACCATAGGGGGCCAGAACGGGAGCAAAAATAGCTATCAGGATGACAACCAGAATCAGCACAGCCGAAAAGGCGGCCAGCTTGTTCTGGCGGCACATGCGCAGCAGCTGTTCTTTCAAGCCGTCCTCTTCGCCGATCTGGCTTTCCAGTTCCTGCGGCTGGGCATTTTTCAACATTTCGTCTGCCATGGCTTATGCCTCCTTTCTGATGCGCGGGTCCAGCACAGAATACAGCAGGTCCGCAATCAGGTTGCCTGCAATGACCAGCACGGTGGTAAACAGCACGGTTCCCTGCAGCACCGGCATATCACGGTTCTGGATTGCTGTGGTGGCAAGGCGGCCGATGCCGGGAATGGCAAAAATGCTCTCGGTGATAACCGCGCCGGACAGCATGCCGGAAAACTGCAATGCCATCATAGTAATGACCGGCAGCATGGAGTTTTTGAGCGCATGGCCCAGAATGACCGCCTGCTTGCGCAGGCCTTTGGCACGGGCGGTATCAATATAATCCGCCTGCATCACTTCCAGCAGGCTGGAGCGCGTCATACGGGCAATGCTGCCTGCGCTGTTCCAGCCCAGGGCAATGGCGGGCAGAATCATGGAAAGGAAGGTACCATCCAGCGTAAGCGGGAATGCCTTGATTTTGAAGGCAAACAGGTATTGCAGCAGCAGCGCCACCATGAAAATAGGCATGGAAACGCCAGCCAGCGAAACGCCCATGAACAGGTGGTCCACAAGGCTGTTCTGCCTGATGGCTGCTATAATACCGGTGCCAAGGCCCAGCACCCAGGCGAACAGCGCCGCCAGCAGGGCCAGTTCCAGCGTATAGGGGAACGCCTCTATGATCATATCGGTAACAGCGCGGTTATATTTATAACTGATGCCCAGGTCCCCATGGATCGCCCCGGCCAGATAGTCAAAGAACTGCACGATCACCGGCTTATCCAGCCCCATCACTTCAGTCAGGCGGTCAATGGTGGCCTGGTCCACATGTTCACCCAGCAGCATAGCCGCCGCATTGCCGGGAACAATGCGCAGCATGATGAAGATGAGCAGTACCACGCCGATCAGCACCGGAATGGTGCCCAAAATGCGCTTTATCACGCTTTTCACACGGAGTCACTCCCCTTTTGTTCCTCACAGCCGCTGTTTCCAAACTGCCAATCGGTTAAAACCATGCTCTGTGCAGGTGAACATCATTTTCCCCGCAGGCATTGCTTCGGCACAGCGCTTTTATAAAAAGCGCTAAGGCAATACCGCATAATTCTAAGTGCCGATACGGCGAGCGAGGTGCGGCAGATGCCAAGCCAAAAGCGCAGATAATACTGGAGTCTTATCGAGCATTTTGGCAACGCAGATGCCGTGCCGCAGCTGCCGGAGCGGTGCTTAAGCCGCAAGGCGGGAATTGTGCGGTGTTGCCCTAAGTTTTCAGGTTCGTGGGCGTACAATGTGCGCCCCTACGGTCCCTGCCAGGCAGAATGCAGTTTTACCTTATGGACAGTCTGTTTGAGCGACTGTATATTTTTACACTTTTATGCTGTAAAATATACAAGCATTAAAATTATAACATAAAAAATGCAGGCTGCAACCTGTGGTCGCAGCCTGCATTGCATTATTTGTAACTTTTTTGTCCAAAAATTACTTCAAGGTAACGTTGATATACTGGGTATCGTTATAACCGGCCCAGTGCGGGGTGAAGGAGGCGACCCGGTCGCCCTTAACAAACAGGTGGGAACGGCTGAACATGGGTACCCATGCAGCGTCCTCTTCCACGATCTGCTTTTCCAGCGCGGCGTACTCGGTCAGGCGTTCGGTGTCGTCCACAATACCGCGGGCGGCAGCAACACGGCTCATAACGTCGGTGTTAAAGTAGTTCAGGCTGCGCACATTGCTCTTTTCGGGGGTACCGAAGAACGTGTAAATGAAGTTATCCGGGTCGTTATAGTCGGCCGTCCAGGAGCTGACAAAGCTGACCATATCGCCGCTCTTGCGCAGATCCAGCCAGCTGGCGGGGTCATAGCTCTTGATCTCGGCGTTAATCCCGATCTGCTGCAGGTACTGCTGCACGATCTGGATGACCAGCAGAGTGGAATCGCTGCTGGAGTTATCGGCAGCAATCTCCATGGTAAAGCCATCCGCGTAACCGGCTTCGGCCAGCAGGCTCTTGGCCTGTTCGGGGTCGTACTTCAGCCAACCCTCGTTGTCCTCGGTGTAGCCGATCAGGCCTTTGGGGTAAATGCCGTCCACCAGGTTGCCATCGCCGTTATACACGGTATCCAGGATGGTCTGGCGGTCAATGGCCATCTGGATGGCCTTGCGGACCTTGACATCGTTCAGCGGCTCCACATTCTCGTTCAGAGCCATGTAGGTGGTGCCCAGACGGTTAGAAGTTACGATATCATCGGCATACTGGGTCTTGTAGGTAGAGTTGACAACGGCAGCGTCAATGTAATCGCAGTCCAGGATATCCAGCTCACCGTTCTGGAACATCATGCTCATGGTGGAAGAATCCGGCACGATGGAAATTTCCACGTGCTGCACGCTGGGCTTTTCGCCCCAATAGTTGGGGTTGGCATCCAGCACAATGCTGCTATCGCGGGTCCAGCTGGTGACCACATACGGGCCAGAGCCGATGGTCTTGGAGCAGTCCATACCAAACTGGTCGCCTGCTTCCTCCACGTTCTTCTCGCTCATGATGGAGCAGGAAGCGGTTGCCAGCTCATACAGGAAACCGGCAAACGGATCCGACAGGGTAACGGTAAAGTGGGTGTCATCAATCACCTGAATGCCTTCCAGGTCGGTGGCAGTGCCATCCATCACAGCTTCCGCACCGGCAATGGCAGAGGCGTAATCCGTCTGCACGCTGTCCGGCAGGGCCAGCATACGGGTAAAGGTATACTTGACATCGTTGGCGGTCAGCGGGGTGCCGTCAGAGAACGTAACACCGCTGCGCAGGGTGAAATCATAGGTCAGGCCGTCGTCCGAAACGGTGTAGTCTTCCACCAGGCTCTTCTCCAGCTCAGTGGAGCCGTCCGCATTGGTTTTGATCTCAAACAGGCGGTCAAAGATATTCAGCGGCACCATGTAGTCGTTGTTGGTCTTGTGCACATCCATCGTCTGGATATCGGTGTTCATGGCAACGTGCAGCGAACCATCTGCTGCAACCCCGGTGGAAGCGGCAGCTTCGGTGGAAGACGCCCCGGTACCGGAGGATGTATCAGCGGAGGAAGCCGCTGGGGTGGTGGATGCGGAGCTGCCGCAGGCAGCCAGCATGCTGGCCAGCAGTGCAGTGCACAGCGCAGCGCAGGCAAATTTTTTCATAATTCTTTCCCTCTCTTAATTGGCGCAGCCATTCTGCCGCGTCCCTGATTGTTTTGGGGCTGAGCCCCCGGCCCCAGGCGGTTAAAACGCACAATGTTACCGCCTGAACCCGCAAAAGTGCAAAAAGGGCAGCTGTATTGGTAGCTGCCCCTTTGCATCTCATGTTGGTTATAATACCACAAATCCTATCAGATTGCAAGCGCAAATTCTGCTGGCCGTGGTGCCCCAACCCGGAACAGCTTAAACATTGTTCGGGTTGTTTTTCAGGATAACGTCATGGCTACCGCCTTCCACAATGGAGGTGGAAGAAACGACCGTCAGGCGGGCTTTCTGCTGCAGTTCCGGGATGGACAGCGCACCACAGTTGCACATGGTGGAACGCACCTTGTACAGCGTGGTCTGCACGCCATCGGCCAGCGGGCCGGCATACGGAACGTAAGAATCAACGCCTTCCTCAAAGCTCAGCTTCTGGGCACCGCCAAGGTCATAGCGCTGCCAGTTGCGGGCACGGTTGGAACCTTCGCCCCAGTATTCCTTCACATAGTTGCCGCCAACGCGCAGCTTGTTCGTGGGGGATTCATCAAAGCGGGCAAAGTAACGGCCCAGCATAACAAAGTCAGCGCCCATTGCCAATGCCAGGGTGATGTGGTAGTCATGCACAATGCCGCCATCGGAGCAGATAGGGATATAGATGCCGGTCTGCTCATAGTATTCATCGCGGGCTTTGGCAACCTCGATAACGGCGGTTGCCTGGCCGCGGCCAATGCCCTTGGTTTCGCGGGTGATGCAGATGGAGCCGCCGCCAATGCCGATCTTGACAAAGTCTGCACCGGCTTTTGCCAGGAACAGGAAGCCTTCGCGGTCCACCACGTTGCCTGCACCGACCTTTACCTTGTCGCCGTAATGCTCACGGATCCAGGCGATGGTACGGGACTGCCATTCGCTGTAACCTTCGGAAGAGTCGATGCAGAGCACATCCACGCCGGCATCCACCAGGGCGGGCACGCGCTCGGCATAGTCGCGGGTATTGATGCCGGCGCCGACAACATAGCTCTTGTTGGCATCCAGCAGCTCATTGGCATGTTCCTTGTGGGAATCATAATCTTTGCGGAAAACCATATACTGCAGGTTGCCCTGCTCGTCTACCAGCGGCAGAGAGTTGATCTTGTTATCCCAGATGATATCGTTGCAGTCATGCAGGCTGGTGTTGGCCGGTGCGGTAACCAGCTTGTCCAGCGGGGTCATGAACTCAGTCACTTTCAGATCGGTGCTCATGCGGGACAGGCGGTAGTCACGGGATGCCACAATGCCCAGCAGCTTGCCGTGGGGGGTGCCGTCAGCCGTGATGGCAACGGTGGAATGGCCGGTACGGGTTTTCAGGTCCAACACATCAGCCAGGGTAGCCTCCGGCGGCAGGTTGGAATCAGAGGTGACAAAGCCCTTTTTGTAAGCCTTGACACGGCGAACCATATCAGCCTCGGACTGAACGGACTGGGAGCCGTAAATGAAAGAAACGCCGCCCTGCTTGGCAAGGGCAATGGCGAGCTTTTCGCCGGAAACGGACTGCATGATAGCCGAAACCATGGGGATGTTCATGGTCAGGGGGCAGGCTTCTTCGCCCTTGCGGTACTTGACCAGCGGGGTTTTGAGGCTGACAGCCGTGGGGATGCACTCCGAAGAGGAATAGCCGGGGACGAGCAGATACTCGCCGAAGGTACGGGACGGTTCACTAAAATAATACGCCATTTCGCAATTCTCCTTTACCCTTTTCGTTGCCTGATTTGCTTATTGGTTATTGTACCACATTCGCGTACAATATGCAAAATTTGTTGTATTAAATCTTTTTTTGGCCTTTTGGGCAAAAGTTGTATAAACTGCACCATGGCCAGGCACAAGAGTATGACTAATCAAAACATTTTGCACATCGGCACCCGTCCGCCGTTTGGAACGGGCTCCAAACGCGTTCCGGCATGCCGCACATGTGATGCCCTTTTCCCCGCTCATTCCTCAAAGTTCAGGGTAATATCCCCCAGCGCGGCATCCAGAATCACAGCGTTGGTTGCTTTGCTGTTGGCGCTGTAAGGGCTTGCCTGCTTGGCGCCGCTTACCGTAATGCTGCCCAGGCCGCATGCAGCCTGCACGCTGTAACCGTCTGTCTTTTCCCCCAGGGTCAGGGCAATATTGCCCAGCTGGTCGGTTACCTGCACCTGGCTGGCCCCCACCAGGCGGCTGATCGTCACATCGCCCTGGGCGTTTTCAATCGTCACGCGCTCTGCCTGCACGGTGCCAAGCTCTGCACTGCCCAGGGCAAGCGTTGCATCCAGCTGCCCGGTTTGCAGCTCATCCGCATACAGGCTGCCGAGGGCAAGGTCTGCCTGTATGCTTTTGGCTTTCAGTGTACCAAGGTCGGCGCTGCCCAGGTTCAGATTCAGCTCTATCTGTTCCAGTTTTATCTCCGGCAGGGCGATGCTCAGCGTGGGCGTGGGGTCGCTGCCGGAAATATAGCCTTTGGGTATTTTGTACCGCACGCTAAAGCCGCTCTCGTCCACGGTACGCTCCAGCCAGTCGGAATAGAAATTTTCAAACCGGAGCGTTATCTCATCCGCTGCATTGCTGCGCACAAAAGCAACCTCGCCGCAGTCCAGGTCCAGTACCATCGTTTGGACCTGCTTTGCATCCAGCGTCATCGTGCTGCTTTCCAACCGATTGGTGCTTTCGCTTTTTGCACTTTCCTTTGTGATGGCTGTTTCGGTATTTTCATCCGTGCTTTCGTCCATATTTTCGGTTGTTCCCCCGGCGGCTTCCTGCGGGGGAACTTCTTCTGCCGTTGCGCTCTCTGCAATGCTGTACTGATATTTTGTCACAATTATGAAAGAGCCGATGAACACCAGCAGCACAACAATCAAAATTGCAAGGATAGCCAGCACAATCCACACCGGGCTTTTTCTGCGTCTGCTGCCCTGTTCTGGCATGCTGTTATCCGGCATCGGCGTGCCGAACTGTGCCCCGGTACCCTCCCATATCTTTTCCGCCACATTCTGGGGGCTGCCCAGTTCCTGGATGGTCTGGGCCTCTTTTTCGGGGCCTGCAGCATCAAAGTATTCTTCGTAATAATCCAGGGCATCCCGGCGTTCGGCTTCCGGCATTGCGGCCAGCAGAGCTGCCAGCTGCTGCATATATTCCTGCCTTGTCATTTTGCATCCTCCCCAAAAATATGGTCAATGTTGGCGGCGTAAACTTTCCACTCTGCCTTGTAGCCTGCCAGCTGCTGCCGCCCCAGCGGGGTAATTTTATAATAGCGGCGGTTGCGGCCATTGAACGGTTCATCGTAAATGGTCAGGCAGCCATCTTTTTGCAGCCGCCGCAGCACCGGGTACAGTGTCGATTCGCTCAATTCCAGCGCCTGCTTGATCTCCTGGGTGATCTTGTAGCCATAAGTACCTTCTTCCTCGCGCGATACGACCGCCAGCACCACGGCATCCAGCAGCGCCGCGCCTGTGGTAAAGCTCATGTGGGTGCCCCCTTCCCTGTTGTATTAGCCCGGCAGTGCCGCTGCGTGTGGCGGCGGCTCTGCCGTTATTATTTTGTTCTATATATTATATATCATATAATATTATGTCAGTCAATATATTTTATCTGGTTCTTTCCCACTGCTTCAAAAATGGCAGCAAAAATGCCGCAGGCACACAGCCTGCGGCATAAAAGTGATGCTTATTCTGTTTTAGCTTACCTGATGCTGCTCGATCCAATCCGCCACCGCGCGGGAAAGCTCGGTCAGGCTACCCTTGGTAAAGGGGGCTTTCATTCCGGCGCTTTCGGCCAGCTCGGTATAGGTTGCCATACCGGCCAGGTTTGTCAGCTTCATATAGCGCTGCCAGGCGTCCTTGTGGTCCTTCAGGCTGGCCACAAAGAACTGCAGGGCAATGGCGGTTGCCAGGCAGTAATCAATATAGTAGAACGGGCATTCAAAGATATGCAGCTGGCGCTGCCAGCCTGCGCCGCGGCCATAGAACGGCAGGTCGCCGAACTTGTTCCAGGGGCGGTATTTCTTTTCCAGCTCCAGCCAGACGGCATTGCGTTCATCCGGCGTAAGATCTGGCTGCTGATACATAATGTGCTGGAATTCATCCACCATGCAGCCGTATGGCAGGAAGATAAAGCTGTCCTCGGCGTGCAGCAGCTCGTATTTATCCGTATCCTCCTTAAAGAAGAGGTGATGCCACGGGGCGGTCAGGAACTCCATGCTCATGGAGTGGATCTCGGCGCTCTCCATACCGGGGCACTGGATATCTTCGGGGATGTTCTTGGGGCTGCGGGCAGCCAGGTAGCCTTCCAGCGCATGCCCTGCTTCATGGGTCAGCACATCCACATCCCCCGCCGTGCCGTTCCAGTTGGCAAAGATGAAGGGGGTCTTGTAATCGGGCAGCATTTCCTCATAACCGCCGCTCATTTTGCCGGGGCGGCTGAGAACGTCGAACATCTCGTTATCCTGCATGAAGTCGATGAACTCTGCCGTTTCGGGGCTGAGCTCATGGTACATCTTGCGGGCACCGGCCATCAGCTCGTCATAGCTGCCGTGCGGCACGGGGTTGCCGTCCGCAAAGCTGATGGTGCTGTCCCAGAACATGGGGTTCTCAATGCCGGTGCGCTTGTTGCGCAGAGCCAGAGCCTTCTGGATCATGGGCACCACCTGCTCCACCACTTCCTGGCGGAACGCGGCAACCTCCGCCGGGCCGTAACCGATGCGGTTCATGCGGATATAGCTCAGCTCGCTATAATCGTTGTAGCCCAGGATGCGTGCCTGCTCGTTGCGATTCTTGACCATCTTATCATAGATCTCGTCAAACTCGGCGCGGTGGGCGTCAAAGTAAACGGCTTCCGCCTCGTAAGCCTTACGGCGCATGGCGGGGTCAGTGCTCTGCTTATACAGCGTCAGCTGCGGGATGGTCAGCTGTTTGCCGTCCAGCTCCGCCATTGCACCGCCGTACAATTTCTGGTAAGCACTGGTCAGGGCATTTTCCTCTTTCTGCAGTTCGATCACCCGGTCGTCCATGCTCAGCACCAGGTTGCGCAGGCTGGGCAGAATGCGAGTACCGAACGCTTCTTCCAGCGCTTTGGCGTGCGGATTGGAAAGAATCGCCTCCGCAACATTGCGTGCTGCATTGCTGACCGCCGGGCCGGTTGCATCAAACCATTCCTGTTCCCCGCTCCAGTATTCATCGCGGGTATCCTGGGTATAATGGATGGATGCCAGGCAGGATGCCGTGTGGTAATGGGCCATCATGGCGTTTTCTTCGCGGTAAAGCTGTACCAGTTCTTCGCCGCTCTGGGCAGCGGCCATCTTTTTGGCATACTCTTCGCACTGGGCCAGAACCTTATCCAGGTCCGGGCGTTCGTACTTCATTTCTGAAAATTTCATAGCGATTCCTTTCTATTGTACATTCATTTTGGGGATACCGGAAATTCAAAAAGTCCGCCACGTTGCAAAAACAGGCCATTTTTTTTGCTTTTTTCGGCTTTCCCAACGGATAAGTATTTTTCCGTGCAGGCACGGGCATTTGGCGCTAAACCTTGGGCAATACCGCACAATTCCCGCCTTACGGCTTAAGCACCGCTTCGGCGGCTGCGGCACGGC
>OLNS01002331.1_pt1 | contig 12646 bp, 7 predicted proteins | sample 1673031 | NCBI WGS metagenome assembly OLNS01 (sample SAMEA3136748, study PRJEB25190) | human gut metagenome | biome: human gut; feature: human-associated habitat; material: faeces | place: Austria | collected 2013
AGGCGAAGATGAGCAAGTCTCTGGGCAATTGTATTTATCTTGCAGAAGATCCGAAGGATATCAAGAAGAAGGTTATGAGCATGTTCACAGACCCGAACCATATCCGTATTGAGGATCCGGGTTCACTGGAAGGCAATACAGTCTTTACTTATCTGGATGCGTTCTGCAATGACCAGCATTTTGAAGAATATCTGGCTGGAGATATTATAAGGATAGTTTCCCGTCAGCACAAAAGGTTGCCCGCCAAACAACCGTTGCAGGTTCATTTTGAGGAAGTCGTCCTCAATAATGTTGTCTTCCAGTTGCGGATAGGCTTCCCGTAGGTAGGCTACTGACTCGTAGTCCAGTTCTACTACTTTGACGTTGCGTTCTTTGGGCAGAAGAAACTGGGTCAGTACTCCCATTCCCGGACCAACTTCGAGGATGGGAATTTCGGGACAGACATCTACCGTGTCGGCAATGTCTTGTGCCACTTTCAGGTCTTTCAGGAAGTGTTGCCCGAGAAACTTTTTAGGTTTAACTACTCTCATGTATCAACTAAATCATTACTTTTGCTCCGTAAACGTAGGCTGTCGTGTGAACAACAACCTGTCTTTATACGGAGCAAAGGTAGTTCTTTTCAATGAAGAATGAAGAATGAAGAATGAAGAATTTGGGAATATCGTATGAATAAGCTGCTAAAAAAGACGTTGAAAATCATCTTACCCATTTTATTGGGTGGTTTTATCTTCTATTGGGTATATCGTGATTTTGACTTTTCAAAGGCAGAAGAAGTTCTCCTTCATCAGACGAACTGGTGGTGGATGTTGTTGTCCTTGTTCTTCGGTGTGATGAGCCATGTGTTACGAGGCTGGCGTTGGAAGCAGACTTTGGAGCCACTGGATGCTCATCCCAAAACAAGCGATTGCGTCGATGCCATTTTCGTATCTTATGCCACCAATCTGGTACTGCCCCGTGTGGGAGAGGTTTCACGTTGTGGAGTACTTGCCCAATATGATAATGTTTCCTTTGCGAAGTCCTTGGGGACGGTGGTGACAGAGCGGTTGGTAGATACGCTTTGCATTCTGCTGATTACGGGGATTACTTTTTTGGTGCAGATGCCCGTTTTTTTCCGTTTTTTCGAGGAGACGGGCACCAAGATTCCTTCGCTGGTGCATCTTGTGACTTCCCCTTGGTTTTATGTGGCTTTTTTTTCTATTATTGGTGTTTTGGTACTTCTCTATTTTCTGTTGCGTATGCTTTCTTTTTTTGAAAAGGTAAAGGGAGTAGTCTTGAATATATGGGAAGGTGTGATGTCGCTTAAGAATGTGAAGAATGTGCCTTTGTTTGTTCTTTACACTTTACTTATTTGGCTATGCTATTTCTATCATTTCTATATAACTTTCTATTGCTTCCAGTTTACGGAGCACCTTAGTTTCCTTGCCGGGCTGGTGATGTTTGTCGGCGGAACGTTTGCAGTCATTGTTCCCACGCCCAACGGGGCAGGACCCTGGCACTTTGCTGTCATCACTATGATGATGCTTTATGGGGTAAATGCTACGGATGCGGGTATATTTGCTCTGATAGTGCATGGCATACAGACGTTGCTGGTGATAGTGTTAGGCATCTACGGGTCGTTGCACCTGGCATTGGCGAATAGGGCAAAGAAATAGACGTTTCTTGTGGTGGGTTCCTATATTGTCACTTCTTGTGTTAGAGGACAGAGACAGTACTTATAGAGAGTACTCCTTTAAAAGTACTGTAATACTTCTTTGCAAGTACTTCAGTACTTCCTTATAAGTACTGAAGCCTAAAGGTTGTTGGAAGATTGGTTTCTTTAAACGATATTGTTGCTTGGATATAGAAGTGGGAGAAATTCCTAAATATGGTAGCTATATTAGGTGCAGATGTTCTATCGCAATATGTGAAGATGTAAAAGCCATGTTTAAGATAGCTGATGATTTAGTACTTTAGAAAAATCCCGGTTTATTGTACTTTCCGAGAATAAACCGTTATATTTGCGAAAACTAACTTTTTAGAATTATGAGTACAATCTTACAGTTAGCTCCACAGAATGTATGGAAGCACTTTTATTCACTGACCCAGATTCCCCGTCCGTCAGGACATATGGAGAAGATTACCAAATTCCTTATTGATTTTGGAAAAGGCTTGGGGTTGGAATCATTTGTCGACGAGGTCGGCAATGTTATTATTCGTAAGCCTGCCACTCCGGGTATGGAAAACCGCAAAGGCATCATCCTTCAGGCGCATATGGACATGGTGCCTCAGAAGAACAACGATACTATTCACGATTTTACAACAGATCCCATTGAAACCTATGTTGACGGTGATTGGGTGAAAGCCAAAGGTACCACGCTGGGAGCAGATAATGGTTTGGGAGTAGCTGCCATTATGGCGGTGCTCGAAGATAATAACTTGAAGCATGGCCCATTGGAAGCCCTGATTACCAAGGATGAAGAAACGGGAATGTATGGTGCATTCGGTTTGAAACCCGGAACTATGCAAGGGGAAATTCTGCTGAACCTTGACTCTGAGGACGAAGGCGAACTCTATATCGGCTGTGCCGGTGGTCTTGATATTACTGCTACTTTGGAATATAAGGAGGAGACGCCTATGGCCGATTTCGTTGCCCGTAAGATTACGCTGAAAGGTTTGCGTGGCGGTCACTCCGGTTTGGAAATCAATGAAGGGCGCGGTAATGCCAATAAATTGCTGGCACGCATCGTACATGATTTGCTGATTGAGTTTGACTCCCAGCTGGCAAGTTTTGAAGGTGGTAATATGCGTAATGCTATCCCCCGCGAAGCACATGCGGTATTGGTGTTCAATCCTGAGGATATGGACGGTTTGGAAGATTATATGAAGGAATACGAGGCACAACTGAATGACGAATATGCTCCGATTGAAAGTGGTATTACCCTGAGTATAGAAGAGGTAACTCTACCCACTGCCGTTGTTCCTTCAGAAATTCAGGATAATATGATTAACGTGTTGATGACTTGCCAGAATGGTGTGATGCGTATGATTCCTACTGTTCCCGATACTGTAGAAACTTCCTCCAATTTGGCTATCGTAATCATTGCAGACGGTAAGGCCGAAGTTCGTATTTTGGCGCGTAGTTCTTGCGATACGATGAAGGATTTCCTGGCAGACAGCCTGACAGCTTGTTTCGCTATGGCAGGTATGAAGGTGGAATTGAGTGGTGGCTATTCTGGATGGCAGCCTAATGTGGATTCTCCTATACTGCATGCCATGAAGCTGTCCTATAAGCAGCAGTTTGGTGTGGAACCTGCCGTGAAGGTTATTCACGCAGGTCTGGAATGCGGTATTATTGGTGCCAATTGTCCAGGACTCGATATGATTTCTTTCGGTCCCACTTTGCGTTCTCCGCATTCACCGGACGAGCGTGCGTTAATTCCTACTGTTTCCAAGTTCTATGATTTCTTGGTGGCTACATTGGAGCAGACTCCTGAAAAGTAGAGAATACTTTATGTAATGAATAGGGGTAGGGTGCTTTATTAAGTATCCTGCCTTTTTTGTCTGTGACAGTTTGTCCTCTTTCTGCCAGAATGTCCCAGACTTATTACAATGGTATGTCAATATCCTTGCACTTTCTCCCTAAAAATTGACCTAAGTCAAGAAATGTGTTATAAAACATGTTTTCTATCCGTTTTTTGCTTGTTATCTTGAACAAAGGCTCTATTTTTGTGTTGTAAAACATGAAAACAATAGAAAACTAGTAGATTTTTTAAGGATAACAAGATTGATTTTAGGAGGATAACAAAATGAAAATGTTAAAGAGTTTTTTTAAGCATGTCGGCGAAGCCGATAAGAACATTTGGGGTTACGTAATGCTTTAAGCATTCCCCCCCCCTTTCGTGAAGTATTGAATTTTAGTTTTCAGGTATTAGTTTAATTTTTTAAGATTATGAAAAAGAAGATTGCAAATTCATTTAAGCACATTTTTACCGCAGCTGGTAAGAATTGGATGGAGGCAATGAGATATTATAGCCTCCAAATGTGAGTACACTAACATTTAAGTATAGCACAAGGGATATGTTTGCAAACATATCCCTTGTTTTTTTGTAGGAGTAGAATAAGATTTTTTATGTCCAAAAGTACATTTGTTTGAACTTTATTCACTTCCTTTGTTATTAATACAAAGACTAACAAACGAATAATTATGAGAGTAATTCAAAGAATTTGTAGCATATTGTTGCTGCTGGTTACATTTGGGGCTTCGGCATTGTATGCGCAGACGTACGATAAGTTGTGGAAGCAGGTGGAGCAGGCTCAAAAGAAAAGCCTGCCTCAAACAGTGATAAAACTGGCTGATGAAATCTATCGGAAAGGTCGGCAAGAGCAGAATGCTCCGCAAATGTTGAAAGCCTACATTTGTAGGGAGACTTATCAAGAGGGGCTGACTCCGGACAGCCTTTACTCCAGTCTGAAATATATGGAATCTTGGGCACAATCGGAGAGGAATCTGGTGAACAAGGCTATTCTACATTCTTTGTTGGCATATGAATATGCTGACTTGATGCGGAAGAATCGCCGTGTCTTGCTGTCACGTACTTTACTGACTGTTGACGAGGTTCCAGAAGATATCCGTGAGTGGAGTATCAGCCAGTTTGTGGATAAAATAGATAGGTGTAACCGTGCATCCTTGCAGGATTCCATCCGCTTGCTCAATACATCTGCAGAACAATATGTGCCTTTTGTGGTGTTGGAAGACGGTAGCTGGTTCTATGGGCACGATATGTACCATCTATTGGTAAGCCGTGCTGTTGATGCTTATCGGCAGCTGGATGGTTTCAGCGTGGATTCTTTGGTACAGATCCGTATCGAAAGGATTTATCTGGATATGATGAATGCTTATCGCCATCGTGCCGGTTCGGAAGATGCTATGTTGCTCTGTTCTCTTGATTATTGGAACTGGAAGTTGACCGGTGGTATCAGCCAGCAGCCTTATCCTACTTTCCGAATGCGTCAGGAAAAGGCTAATCGGGAATATCTTGAGGTTTTGAATAAATTGATAAAGGAATACGGTTCACGAGAGGTTTGTGCCGAGGTTTACATTCATAAAGCCAACCACCTGCGCCGTTTGGAACCGAAACGCGCTGATGAGGCTCTAAAAGTCTGTGAAGAAGGCTTGAAGCGCTATCCTGCGTATAAGCGTATCAATGAGTTGAAAAATATCCGTGAACAGATTTTACAGCCTGAACTCATTCTGACTATGAATGAAAGCGGTTATCCCGGCGATTCGGTGAATATGAGGCTGCATTATCGTAATGTCGAGGGCTTCACTCTCAACTTATATACCACTACTTTAAGTGAAGTACCTTGGATGGACCATGGTATAAATAAAGATACTTATAGAAAGTATGCCCGGAAGTTTTCTTCCACGCATTTTGGCTTAAAGCCGTTGCCAGGCAAGGATAAATTGCCTGAAGATGTCCCTTATCTTGCCTCGGACACTGTATTTAAGTTCATGATTCCTCGGGAAACGGGAGTCTATATTCTTCAAATAGTACCTGATACTGAAACGGCCCGTACAGATGATAAATTTCTGGTATCTACCCGCTTCAAGGTGCTGACATTGGATTTGGGTGACAACCGTATGGAAGTGGCTACATTGGATGCCCGTAGTGGACAGCCGATTGCTGGTGCCAAGGTGAGTTTCTACTCTTCTTATGATGAGAAGAATAGAAAAGCGATGGCAGAGGTACTGACTGATGCCGGGGGGAAAGCTGTATTACCCTGGCAGAGTGAAATCCGAAGTTATGTGGCGCGTAAAGGCAGAGACACAGCCATGATGCCGCAGAACGTTTATATGAATCATCCTTATTACGGTATTAAGGATACAGATTGGAGGCAGATGGCATTGCTGACAGACCGTTCGCTTTATCGTCCCGGGCAGACCGTTCATGTAAAAGGGATAGCTTACAAGCAGAATAGTGATAGTGCCCAGGTACTACAAGGAGTTGATTATGAGCTTGTCTTGTTGGATGCCAACCGCAAGGAACTTGCCACCAGGAAGGGGCGGACCAATGATTTCGGCTCTTTTGCTACGGAGTTTGTACTTCCGGCAGCTTGCCTGAATGGCATGTTCAGCATACGAACCAAAGAGCCTCAATCTACCGTCACTTTTAGGGTAGAGGAGTACAAGCGACCTACGTTCGAGATTGCCTTCACTCCGGTTTCGGAAGCTTATCGGCTGGGTGACAAGGTTGTGTTGAAAGGAAATGTCAAGGCCTTCAATGGCATGATGGTGCAGGATGTGCCATTGGCATATACGGTGACTCGCCGGAATCCGAGACCTGGTTATTGGAGCAATGCTGATAAACCATTATTGTCTGACACCATACAATTGGATACCAACGGGGATTTTTCCATACCCTTGACTTTGGAAGCTCCGGCTGTAGATACAGACGGGTATGGGAGTGTGTATACTTATCATGTGGAGGCGGTGGTGACGGATGAGGCCGGTGAAACGCAATCCGCTTCGTATAACTTGTTGGCAGGTCCTAAGGCTTATTCCTTTGATATTCGCTTGCCTCAATATGTTTGTAAGGAAGACAGTATGCTTTTCACTTTTGGAGTGAATAATGTAATGAATATTCCTCAGCACATTGAAGGTTCCTATTGCCTTTATCCATTTGCAGAACAAAATGGGGCAAGGAATATTGCAGGTTCTGAACCCTTGGATGATGTTGTATTGGAGGGTACCTTCACAGCCAATCGGCTCCAGGATTTTTCGGCTTGGAACAAGCTTCCTTCAGGTAACTATCGCTTGAAACTTTCTGTACGTGATAGTTTGGGACGTGAAGAGAATAACGGGGCATATGGCAGTGACAGTTTCATGCTCTTTTCAAAGAGTGACAAGCGTCCGGCTGCGTTTACAGATTTCTTTTATTATAAAGAAAATGAGGAATTTGATGTACAGTACCCTGCCGCTTTTCTTTTGGGGACTTCTTATCGGGATGCATATGTGCTGATGGATGTCTTTTGTGACAGAAAACGCATTGAAAGCCGTGTGTTGCAGTTGAATGATACTATTATTCGTATGGAATTCCCTTATAAGGAAGCATATGGCAAGGGAATCACCATTCTTTTCAGTTTTGTGAAAGCTGGCGAGATGTACAGTCATCAGGTTGAACTGAAGAAGCGGGAGCCGGAACGTGCTCTCGACATGAAATGGGAAGTGTTCCGTGACCGTTTGCGTCCCGGACAGGAAGAAGAGTGGAAGCTCGTCATAAAGACGCCTCAAGGTATGCCTGCTGCGGCTGAGATGTTGGCTACGATGTACGACGCTTCACTGGATAAGATTTATAAGAGTAACCAGATACTACGGGTTTTCTATCCGGATAATCTGTATGGGGCATTCCGTGGTGCGAGCCGTTATAATAGCAATTACTTCTCCGTTTATTTCCCGTTGAAGGCTTGGAGGGTTCCGGTGTGGTCGTTTGACTACTTCTGTTCTCCTTATATGGATGGAAGGATGCGGATAGTGATGGTAGAAGACAATGCGCTTTTGGAAGAAGTAAGTGTTGTGGGGTATGGGACTACCCGGAATAGCTCTTTGACCGGTAATCTTAGAATACGTGGTGCCAACCAGCCGATGCTTGCTTCCAAAGCAGAATCCGGGAATGCCGTTGAAGTGAAATATGTTCCTGCACAAGTAGCGGAAGACGCGGTGGAAGATGTTGTTTTTGAATCGGAAACGATACCGGTTGGCGAGGCCTTGCAACCTATTGAGGGGCTTCGCACCAACTTTGCCGAAACAGCCTTTTTTTATCCTCAACTTCGTACAAACGAACAAGGGGAGCTTGCGTTTTCTTTTACGATGCCGCAGAGCTTGACTCGTTGGAATTTCCGTGGTTACTCACATACTAAGGATATGCTGACTGGGATATTGGATGCTTCCGTTGTAACTGCCAAGGAGTTTATGCTGACTCCGAATATGCCTCGGTTTGTCCGCGTTGGAGATAAAACACAGATAGCCGGAACAATAGCCAATCTGACGGGTAAAGCGGTGAAAGGAACAGCAGTATTCACACTGTTCGACCCTATGACGGAGAAAGTTATTGCTACTCAACGTCAGAAATTCTTGGTAGAAGCAGGAAGAAATACTGCTGTCAACTTCCATTTCGAAGTGTCCGACCGCTATGATTTGCTTGGTATTCGTATGGTTGCCGATGGAGGTACGTTTAGCGATGGCGAGCAGCATCTGTTGCCCGTATTAAGTAATAAGGAGTATATTACGGAAACGCTTGCTATGCCTATCCGTGGCGAGGAGACCCGTACGTTCTCATTAGACAGCCTTTTCAACCGTAATAGCCGTACAGCGACAGACCGTCGTCTGACTGTAGAATTTACCGGGAATCCGGCTTGGTATGCTGTACAAGCGTTGCCGGCATTGAGCCTGCCTGCCAATGATAATGCCATTTCTTGGGCTACAGCTTGGTATGCCAATAGTCTGGCAGGCTTCATTGCCAACAGCCAGCCCCGCATTAAGACTGTATTTGACAGTTGGAAGGCTGCCGGTGGCACGAAAGAAACCTTCCTCAGCCAGTTGGAGAAGAATCAGGATGTGAAGAATATCCTGCTCAGCGAGTCTCCGTGGGTACTGGAAGCTACTACTGAAGCCGAACAGCAGGCACGTATTGCCACGCTGTTTGATATCAACCAACTGAATAACCGCAATCTTTCCGCTTTTACCAAATTGAAAGAATTGCAGGGTGAAGACGGTGGATGGAGCTGGTATAAGGGAATGTCCGGTAGCCGCTATATAACTGGCTATATTACAGAATTACTTGTTCGTCTTCCTCTGCTGACGAAAAATGAACTGTCTGAAGAAGTTGCCGCCATGCGGCAGAAAGCTTTCGGCTATTTGAATCGGCAGGCCTTGGAAGAGTATCGCAATATCCGTAAAGCCGAAAAAAATGGCGCCAGAATTACTGCCAACTCCGAATCGGCAATGACATATCTGTATCTGATAGCCCTTAGCGGCGAACAAGTGCCGGCAGACAATCAAGCGGCTTACCGCTATTTCCTATCAAAAGTAGGTGCCAATCTTAAAGATGGAACCATGAGCAGCAAGGCGCAGTCTGCCATCATCCTGAAAGCAGTAGGGCGTACAGCCGAGGCGAATGAATTCATCGCTTCCCTCAAGGAACATCTGGTACAGACGGATGAACTGGGTGCATACTTTGCTTTCCAAGCAAATCCGTATAACTGGGGTATGCTGCCCATCCCTGCCCATGTGGAAGTAATGGAAGCCCTGCGTATGGCAGGTGGCAACGATGCTTTGGTGGAGGAAATGAAACTCTGGCTGCTGAAACAGAAGCAGACTACCTGTTGGAATTCTCCGGTTGCAACGGCTGATGCTGTTTATGCATTGCTTTGTCAAGGTACTAATCTGCTGGAAAGTCGGGGAGACGTACGTATCACGTTAGGTAACAAAGTTTTGGAAACATTGTCGCCTACAAAGACCATAATCCCGGGTTTGGGTTATGTCAAGGAAACCTTCGCTCAAGGAAGTCCGGAGCTGAAAGCTAAAACCGTCACCGTAGAGAAACGGGATGCAGGCATTGCCTGGGGAGCTGTTTATGCCCAGTATCTGTCACCCATATCTGATGTAAAGCAGCAGGGGGGTGAATTGAATGTAGAGAAGAAACTTTATGTAGAGCGTATATCGGCCGGTGGTAGCAAGTCCTTGCAACCGGTTACGGAAGGGACCGTATTATCCGTCGGTGATAAAATAGTGGCCCGTTTGACTATCCGCTTGGACCGTACTATGGATTTTGTTCAGTTGAAAGACCAGCGGGGTGCCTGCTTTAAACCTATAGGCTCGCTTTCCGGTTATCGTTGGAGTAATGGCCTCGGTTATTATGCAGAAGTGGAAGATGCCGCAACCAATTTCTTCTTCGACCATTTGGGCAAAGGCGTTTATGTCTTAGAGCACAGTTATCGCATAGCCCGTGGCGGAACATACGAAACGGGGCTGGCCACGATACAGTGTGCGTATGCTCCGGAGTATGCTTCGCATTCGGCGGGAGGGATAATTGTAATAAAGTAACAATAGAGTATGGAGCGGAGCGCAATTTGTACAAATTGCGCTCTGCTATTTTAGGTACTCTCGCTAAAAACACCTATTTTTGTCCGACTAATATTGAATGAGAGTGGCAGAATTAGGAAATCTTGATATTAAGAAAAATAGATGAAGCGGATATTGATAACTTTATATGTGCTTGCAAGTGTGGTATTGACTGCTGTAGCGCAAGCTCGTTTTACCTCGAATACAGAGATGTACAGTTTCGGCCAGATAGAATGGAAGCATCCCGTGACTGTGCAATATACCATCACCAATACGGGTGACCAGCCTTTAGTGCTTACAGAAGTGGAGCCGGATTGTGCCTGCTCCGTGGCCCAGTGGACAAAAACGCCTATTGCACCGGGGGCAAAAGGAACGGTGAATGTGACTTTTGATGCCAAGGCATTGGGACATTTCCAGAAATCCGTGGCTATTTACAGCAATGCGCAACCCAATCTGGTCTATTTGAAGTTCAATGGTGAAGTAGTACAGGAAATCAAGGACTTTACCAAGACGCATCCCTATCTTATCGGTCAGATACGTATTGACAAGAACAGCCTCGACTTTCCCGATATTCAGCATGGTGAGCAGCCGGTGATTCATATCGGCGTGGTCAATCTTTCCGACCGTCCTTATGAACCGGTACTGATGCATCTGCCTCCTTATTTGCAGACAAAAGTAGAGCCCAATGTCTTGCAAAAGGGAGAAAAAGGAGTGATTACACTTACATTGAATTCGGAAAGACTGACTGGCCTCGGACTGACTCAAACGTCGGTCTATCTTTCTCGCTTCTCCGGTGACAAGGTGGGCGATGAAAACGAGATTCCCGTTTCTGCCATTCTTTTACCGGATTTCTCCGGAATGACGGAAGTGGAGAAGGCAAATGCTCCTGCCATCAGCCTTTCTACCAAAGAAGTTGATATGAGTGCGATATTGGCAAAGAAGTCAAAAGCACGTCAGGATATTACCATTACCAATACCGGGCGTTCTCCTTTACAGATAAACAAGCTCCAGGTATTCCACCCGGCAGTGGGAGTTAACCTCAAGAAGAGTGTATTGCAACCCGGTGAAAGCACTCGCCTGCGGGTAACGGTAGTGAAGAAGAATATAGGCAAGAAGCGCCGTCATCTGCGTCTGCTGATGATTACCAATGACCCGATGCAGCCGAAAGTTGAAATCAACATTAAAGCAAAACAATAAGAAGTCGTAAAGTCCTTCATAACTCATAACTTATAACTCACAAATAGCCATGGAACATCCCGAAAATAATGAAGCATATAAAGGCTTGGTTGTCAATGCAGGCATTGAGCAACCTTCATCGGTCAATCCTTACTTGAAGAACCGTCCCAGGCGGAAGAAACGCGAGCTTTCCGTATCAGACTATGTGGAGGGTATAGTGAAAGGTGATGTTACGGTACTCAGCCAGGCTGTAACACTGGTGGAAAGTGTGAAACCGGAGCACCAGGCTGTGGCGCAGGAGGTGATAGAGAAGTGTTTGCCCTATTCGGGCAACTCCGTCCGTGTGGGTATCAGTGGTGTGCCCGGTGCCGGTAAAAGTACCTCTATTGATGTATTTGGCTTGCATGTACTGGAGGAACACGGTGGCAAGTTGGCTGTCCTTGCCATTGACCCGAGCAGCGAACGCAGCAAAGGCAGTATTCTCGGTGACAAGACGCGTATGGAGAAACTCTCCGTTCATCCCAAGTCCTTTATACGTCCCAGTCCCTCTGCCGGTTCGCTGGGTGGCGTGGCACGCAAGACGCGTGAAACGATTGTGCTTTGTGAGGCTGCCGGTTTCGACAAGATATTTGTAGAGACAGTAGGGGTGGGGCAGAGTGAGACTGCCGTACATTCTATGGTAGACTTCTTCCTGCTGATACAGCTGGCGGGTACGGGCGATGAGTTGCAAGGCATCAAACGCGGCATCATGGAAATGGCCGATGGCATTGTCATTAATAAGGCTGATGGCGACAATCTGGAGCGGGCCAGGCTGGCAGCAACTCAGTTCCGTAATGCGCTGCACCTCTTCCCGGCTCCGGAGAGCGGTTGGACACCCCAAGTGCTGACTTATTCCGGTTTCTATAATCTTGGTGTAAAAGAAGTGTGGGATATGGTCTACAAATACATTGACTTTGTGAAAGACAACGGCTACTTTGAATACCGCCGCAATGAGCAAAGCAAATACTGGATGTACGAGACCATTAACGAACAGCTGCGCGACAGCTTCTACCACAATCCGCAGATTGAAGCGATGCTGACTGGCAAGGAAAAACAAGTGCTACAGGGCAACTTGACTTCTTTTGTGGCTGCCAAGAACTTGCTGGACACCTATTTTGCAGAACTGAAGAAATAGGGGCATATCCCTTTCTCTATATCGATGACTAAGGAAAACAACATGGAAGTGGCGCGGCGGTTTACCCGCCGCCTTCATGAACTCCCTTCTGAGGAGCTGGAGCTCATTGCCGGTTTGTTTGTACGCCGTGAGGTGCACAAAGGAGAACTGTTGATTAGTGAGAAAGATATAGCCAGGGATATTGTTTTCGTAGAGAA
>OLNS01002341.1_pt1 | contig 12624 bp, 7 predicted proteins | sample 1673031 | NCBI WGS metagenome assembly OLNS01 (sample SAMEA3136748, study PRJEB25190) | human gut metagenome | biome: human gut; feature: human-associated habitat; material: faeces | place: Austria | collected 2013
TGAAAAGCGGTGAAAAAGGTTTTGATAAGCTAAAACCGCTGTTTATTATTGTAATTTGTGACTATGATCCATATGGAATGAAGAAGTATTGCTATACGTTTGAAAGTCGCTGCAAGGAACAGCCAGATTTATTACTTGGAGATGAGGTTACAAAATTATTTCTCAGTACAAAAGGGGAAAATGGAGATGAAGTATCGAAAGAATTAGTGGATTTTCTTCATTATATTACTGAGAGTAATGAACATGGACTTCCAGAGGAATGTGATGAAAGACTTCGCCGTCTGCATGAGAGTATACAGGAGATAAAAACAAGTACAAGTATGGAGGTCGAGTATATGAAGATGGAAGAAAGAGAAAGACTGGTAAAAGAAGAGGCAATAGAGCGAGGTTTAAGAGAAGGGAGAATACGAGGAAGAGAGGAAGGAAGAAAAGAAGGAAGAATAGAAGGAAGAATAGAAGGAAGAGAGGAAGGAAGAAAAGAAGGAGAACGTATAGGGGAAGAACGGCTTGCCAATTTATTAATGAAGCTTTCAAAGCAGAATCGTCAGGAAGATAGTATTAAGGCGTTGGAGGATTTGGAATATCGTAAGAAATTGTATGAGGAATTTGGCGTATAAATTGAAAAAGAAGCTTCTATGGGAGAAATCCTGTGGAAGCTTTTTAAGCATGTCATTGAAGTATAATGAATTGTAATAAAACCCCGGTTTCATTGACTTTCTCAAGTCTAAATGTTATATTTGTTATGGAAAATTATGAAGAACGTTCGGTGCTGTTTTTAGAAGACAGGTAAAAGGGAAACAGGTGCAAGACCTGTACGAACTCGTCACTGTGAGTGAATACATAGATCATGTGTTAGCACAGAATCTGAGGTTGTGTTAGACATCCACTGGGAGACTGGGAAGGAGATTCTATGTAAGATTTACAAGTCAGGAAACCTGCCGATCGTTGGTACGGGAAATAGAAATTCCAGATCACGAGTAATTGATTGTGCCGAAATATAAAAAGTAAGAAATCTTTTACATCAGGAAGTAGAAGATTTCTCTTTGTCGTACAATTATTTTCATGATAATTCCCAAACTACAAGGTAAAAACAAAATAAGGAGGAAAAGATGAAGAGAAAAAGTGCAAGCTTTTTAGCTGGAGTACTTGTGGCATCTATGGTGGCAACACCGTTGTCGTATACCAATGTATATGCAGAAGACCAGGATGTGGCAGAGATTGTACAGCAGGTGGAAGATACGTCTGGTGAGTCAGAAAATGTACAGGAAAGTGCGCCTGCAAAAGAGGAAAGCAAAGAAGAAGTAAAAGCAGAAGAAAATGCGACACTTGCACAACCGGAAGCTTCACAGGAGAAAGAAAATACTGGTGCCCCGGCAGATGGGACAGGTGGTCAGCAGGAAGCACAGAACGCTCAGACAAATGAGATAGCAACGCAGGAAGCAGTGACTCCGGTTCAGCCGACAGCAGCTATTAATGGTGTAAAAGTGCTGAAAAATGATGGGAATATTTATAAAATGTTCCCGACTGAGGATGCACAGGTAACAGTGGAGGAAGATAAAATGAAGATTACCTTCCACACAGGTGCAAAAAAAGTATTTGATGCAATTTACCTCGGACCACAGACGGATGAGACTAAGAATCCTGTTATAAAAGGAACGGATAATGGATCTAATTATAAATTTACAATAGAAGTTCCATTATCTAAGAAAAACAGTTGGATTCCAATATCAGTTGGACATTATGATGAAGGAACTTGGAGCGATAATTATCTCTGGATGAGTATTCCGAATCCTGGAGCACCTGTGATTACTTCCGAGCCGCAGTCTGCAGCGGTAAAAGCAGGGAAGCAGGTGAACCTGTCTGTAGAGGCAGATGGAACGGACTGCACTTATCAGTGGCAGTACAGTACAGATGGAACGAACTGGACAGATTGTATAGAGGAAAGTGCCAAGAGTGCAAATTACAGTTTCCAGATGAAAGCAGAACTGGCTGGAAAATACCACTGCGTAGTAAAGAATGCTTCTGGAGAAGTCACGTCAGAAGCAGCAGATGTAACAGTTGCGGCATCTGGGGAAGATGGAAAAGATGACAGTGGAAATGGTGGAAACCAGGGTGGAAATACTGGCAGTGATAGTTCCAATGATAATGCTTATGTAGCAACAGGAAAAATTTCTGCTATTTACGCCAGTGATAGTGAGAAGAATCCGGGGCAAATATATAAAATGTTTAACATTGCTGAGTCAGAGGCAAAGATTGCAGGGGATAAGATTCAGGTATCTGTCTGGGTGAAAAAGGCAAGCAGTGGTAATTTTACCTATGATGCAATTTATATCGGAAGCAAAGACGATGAAGAAAAGACTCCGCTGGTTATGGGAGTGGTAGATACAGAAAAGGATTTGGAGAAGTTTACTTTTGAAGTACCGAGTTCAATGGCGGGAGGAGAAGTACATTTTGTACCGAGAAATGGAAGAACACAAAAGTTTAGTACATCTAGTTCTCTTGCATTGAAACTTCCGGCTCTGGATGATTTCAAAAAGCAGACAGAGATTGTGATCCAATCACAGCCGAAGGATATAGCTGCAAAGAATAATACACAGGTAACTCTCTCTGTTACAGCAAAAGGTGATGAGAATGTCACATTAAGTTATCAGTGGCAGCACAGTGCAGATGGAACAAGTTGGGCAGACTGTGATGATATCAGTGCAAAGACTGATACATATACATTCCAGATGGCAGCAGATAAAGCCGGACAGTACCGCTGTGTAATTTCCGATTCTAACGGAACAACTGTGACTTCTGATATTGCGAAGGTAGAAAACCCGTCCGCGCCGACAGTGACAGGCAGTCAGGTTCAGGTCGTAAAGGATAATGGAACTCCATATAAGATGTTTGAGGTAAATGAATCAAAAGTTTTGGAAGACGGGGATAATCTGAATATTACATTTTCGACCAAGAATGTGTCCTATGATAAAATTTATCTGGGATATAAAGAGGATACAATTAAGAATCCTGTTATTACAGGAACGAAGTTAGAAGAGGGAGGATATACATTTACATTCCAAGTATCTGCATCAGACAAAGGGAAAGTACTGCCACTTACGGTAGGGAAACTGGATGGAACCTGGTCAGATAAGGATCTCTGGATTTATATTCCGGATGAAGGAATTGAGAGTCTTCCAACTGCCACAGATGAAGTAAAGACCATTGCCGGTGGTACTGGTACTGTATCTAATGAACTTGCGATTGTTTCTTCGAAAGCAGTGTTGCGTGGCGATAAGATCCGTATGACATTGGATGTAAAAGGAAATAAGTGGACGAAAATCTATCTTGGAGTACAGGCTGATAAGAACAAGACACCGGTCTACACAGGAACTTATGATTCAGAGAAAGATGTGACAACATTTACATTTGATGTATCTGCTGAAAAACAGGGGATGAATATTGCAGTCACACCGGGAAATGAATCCTGGTTCACATGGGCAAGAGACTTGTTCATCAATGTTCCAAATCTTGAGAACAAAGCAAATACAACAGCAGAAGGTGTGTATGACATTTATGGTTCTGCTTATCCGACAACAAATGTATACAGTCTGAACTTTGAAAGAGAAAGCAGTGTTTCTATAAGTGGAGATACAGCAACTGTTACATGGGTAACACAGGCCGGATCTTATGACAGACTTTATATTGGTAATCCGTCAGATTCTGACGAAGTAAAGGAAGCAAATGCAATTGTACCTAAAGATCGTTCGGATATTGCAAGCGGATATAAGAGTTTTACATTTACAATGCCTGTATCAGAACTTGGAAAAGAATTTAGTTATTCCGTACGTTCAGCAAAGACAGGTCAGTGGTCAACAAAAGATTCAAGAGCATTTATTAATGGAATTCTTGAGAAGACAGGAGAACTTCCGACACCAGATCCAGACCCGACACCAGATCCGGATCCAGACCCGGGAATAGTAGTTCCTGCAGACGGAATTTATAAAGTGAATAATGTAACTTCCAGTTCATCCATGTTCAATGTAATAGATTGTAAACTGACCGTCAAGAACGGAAAGATGAGTGCAGTGCTGACACTGAGCGGAACCGGATATGATTATCTGTATATGGGAACCGGAGCAAAAGCCGCAGAGACGGACAAGTCTGCCTGGATTCCATATGTAGTAGACAAAGAGGGAAAATATACTTATACAGTGCCGATAGAGACGTTGGACAAAAAAATCGCAGTAGCAGCATTTTCACATAATAGACAGCAATGGTATGACAGAATGCTTACATTTGATTCCAACAGCCTGGAAAAGATTGGCGATGTCCCTGTTCTGGAAAATGGTATTTACAGTATTGACGTAGAATCCAGTGCATCTATGTTCCGTGTGGTAGACTGCAAATTAACATCAAAAGATGGAAAGATGAGCGCAGTGCTGACACTGAGTGGAACAGGATATGGATATCTGTATATGGGAACCAAGGAAGAAGCGGCAGCGGCAGACCAGTCTAGCTGGATTCCATTTGTAGCAGACAGTAATGGAAAATATACTTATACCATTCCAGTGGAAGCTTTGGATAAAGGAATAGATGTAGCGGCATATTCTATAAAAAATGCAATCTGGTATGACAGAATCCTTACATTCAAGTCAGAGACAGTGAAGAAAATCGGTGATATCAGCGATGACAACAATGGAAATAACAACAATAATGGCAACAACGGTGGCAATAACGGAAACAATGGTAATAACAATAGTGGCAATAACGGATCTGTCTTGAAGCCGAATGATGGAAAAGCAGAGAATGAATCTAAGTATGAAGCCGATACGAGCGGTGCAACGAGTCAGGTAAACAGCTCTACAACACTGGCAGATGGTGTGTATACACCGGATCGTTTTACATGGTCAGGTGGTACAGGAAAGGTTAAGATTTATTGTAATAAGATTACCATTAAGAATGGTCAGGCATATGCAACACTGGTATTTGACAGTGATCATTATCAATATGTAAAAGCAAATGGAAATACATATTATACAACAAAAGGCGGCGGAACTGCTACAGTAACGATTCCAGTTGCCTTAAATCAGAATAATAAGATTCTGGGTATGACAGATAAAATGTCAGTCGCACATGAGATTGAGTATACAATTTTTGTTTACCTGGCTGCCGCAGGAAATGGCACAACATTAGGTGGTGTAAATGCAAGCAAGAAGTTAGATGAAAAGGCTCCTGAGATTATGGGACTGGAATATCAGTCAGAGACACAGCTTGATTATGCAGAATATTTCAAGATTTATCATTATGATCAGGGAATTACACTTCTTGAGATTGATATGACAAAAGGAACTGCAAATGATCCGGAGAAGCTTGCAGCAGAAGCCATCAACGCAGAAAATGAGACTGGTGAAAGTGAAGATGCAGCAAAAGATACAGAATTAAATCAAAGTACAGATTCCAAGAATGTAAAATCTGAGAATGCAGTAGAAGAAGATGCAGCTGCTGCAGGAATTTCAGAAGATGGTGAAGAAAATCTGAATGGTATCAGTGAAGAGGAACTGGCAGCAGAGCTTTATAAAGGAAATGTTGTGAAATATCTTCTTGTTCCAGAAGGAGTTGAAGTCCCAGTCGGTCTTGACCAGGATATGATTGTAGTGCAGATGCCGACAGATAAGACTTATACATCTACAGAAGCAATTCTCGAGAAGATGGATGAGCTTGGACTTACAGACAATATTGCAGCAATTGGGGATAAGAAAAAAGATTGTAAAGTTGATTCTGTTGCAGAAAAGATGGAGAAGAAAGATGGAGAAGACAAGGCACAGGTTGTTTATGGCGGAAAAGAAGAGGAGCCAGACTTCAAGACACTTGTAAAACAGGAGACGAATCTTGCACTTCTTTCTTCAGATATTCTTCCAAAAGAGGCAGATATCAAAGATCTTGAGGAGAATCAGGACAAAGAAGATTCCAAGGATACAGATAAAAAATCTGATGAGAAAAAGACTGACAAATCTGACAAGAAATCTACAAAGAAATCAGATGATAAGTCTGAGAAGAAAACAGAAAAGAAAACAGAAAAGAAATCAGATAAAAAGACAAATGAAAAATCAAAGAAGAAATCTGAAGACCAATCTGAAAAACAGAAAGAATTGACTGTAGAAGAGCAGACAGAGCGCTTCCAGCAGATGACTGAGAAATTTGCATTACTTGGAATTCCGGTTATCGTAGACCGTTCTGAGGATGAGCAGACAGATCTGGCTAAATATGAGTGGATCAAAGTCTACGGTGTACTTTTTGGATGTGAGGATCAGATGAATACATTATTTGATCAGGCAGTCAAGGACGCCGGTGATGATGCAATTGCCCAGGCAAGAGTTCAGACAGAAGAATAAAGGAAAAGAACATGAAGAAAAAAATATATAAAATAACAGCGCTTTTGCTTGCTACAGCCCTTATGGTTATGGGCTGTGGCTCTGCGAAAAGCGGTAAAGAAAACAGTGACAGTACGAATTCATCGGCTCAGACATCCTCAGATAATAGCGATTCAAAAAAAGCAGAAGCCCCTCAAATTGACGGGCTGACGTATGAGTCTGCGATGGATCTGACGTATGCGCAGGAATTCGATGTATTTTATTATAAAGATGGATATAAGCTGATTGATGTTCATGAGGGACGTCAGTATCTGATCGTTCCGGAAGGCAAAGAGGCTCCGGAGGGACTGGACAGTGATATTGTTGTCATCAATCAGCCGATTCAGAATATTTACATGGCTGCTACAGCAATCATGTCATTATTTGATGCATTAGATGCAATTGATACTGTGAAATTTTCTGGTTTAGAGGCTTCCGGCTGGTATGTAGAAAGTGCGAAGAAAGCAATGGAATCCGGAGCCATGACATTTGCAGGAAAATACAGTGAACCGGATTATGAGAAGATTGTAGATGGAGATTGTAAACTGGCAGTAGAATCTACGATGATCCTTCACTCACCGAAGGTGCAGGAGATGATTGAAGATCTTGATATCCCAGTATTTGTAGATTATTCCAGTTATGAGTCTCATCCACTTGGAAGAACAGAGTGGATCAAAGTCTATGGAGCAATGTTGAATAAAGAAAAAGAGGCAGAAGCATTTTTTGATGACCAGGCAAAGGTAATCGAAGATCTGAAGGATTTTAAGAATACAGAGAAGACAGTGGCATATTTTTACATCAATACAGACGGTTCTGTGGTTGTCCGCAAATCCGATGACTACATTCCGACTATGATTGAGATTGCCGGTGGAAGATATGTGTTCAAGGATCTGAAGAATTCTGAGGGGAATGCGCCATCTGTAAAATTGACGATGGAAGAATTCTATGCAACGGCAGTAGATGCAGATTATCTTATTTACAACGGAACCATTGACGGGCAGGTGAGTAGTCTTGGTGATCTGGAAGCTAAGAGCAATCTGTTTGCAGAGTTTAAAGCTGTCAAAGATGGAAATGTATGGTATACTGGTAAAAACTTATATCAGGCGACAGATACAGTCGGAGAACTGATTTCAGATATTCATCTGATGCTGACAGATGGTGATGCCAGTCAGATGACATTTCTTGAAAAGATGAAATAAAGATCAAAAAATAAAAGAAACTGGTGGAGAAATATGCAAAATAAGGAAACAAAGCAGGAACAGTTAAGTTTTCATACTGAAAATTTCAGAAAAAGATCCAGATATACATTTGTATTTGTGTGTATGATCGCAGCATTTTTTGTCATTACAGTGCTGAATATTAATACGGGAAATGTACATATTTCTGTGCCGAAGATTTTGAGAATATTATTTTTACATGATGGAGAGGCGGTAGAGTACAGTATCATATGGAAGATACGTCTGCCGCGTATCCTCATGGCAGCATTACTGGGCGGAGCATTGTCTCTGTCCGGTTTCTTATTACAGACATTTTTCTCAAATCCGATCGCAGGACCGTTTGTACTTGGAATTTCTTCCGGAGCGAAGATGGCTGTCGCACTGACTATGATTGTATTTTTAAAATATGTAGGACATTTTTCATCTTACACATTAGTAGTGGCAGCATTTATCGGTTCGTTGATATCGACGGGATTCATTCTTTTGATGTCAAAGAAGATTCATCATATGGCATCCCTTTTGGTAGGAGGAATCATGATTGGATATATCTGTTCTGCAATTACAGATTTTGTGGTGACATTTGCAGATGATTCTGATATTGTAAATCTTCATGGCTGGTCACAGGGAAGTTTTTCTGGTATGAGCTGGGGAAATATAAAAGTAGCTGTAGTTGTAGTTGGAATTGCGGCAGTGTGTACATTTTTACTGTCAAAACCAATCAGTGCATATCAGCTTGGAGAAGCATATGCACAGAGTATGGGAGTGAATATTAAAGTATTCCGAGTTGTTATTATATTACTGTCAAGTATTCTTTCTGCGTGTGTGACTGCATTTGCCGGCCCCATTTCTTTTGTGGGAATTGCAGTTCCATTTCTTACGAGAAAAGCGTTCGGAACATCAAAACCGATTGTGGTGATACCGGGTACATTTTTTATAGGGGCTGTATTCTGTATGATCTGTGATCTGATCGCTCGTATGGCACTGGCACCGGTGGAGCTGAATATCAGTACAGTCACATCGATACTTGGTGCACCGATTGTCATCTATATGATGGTGAAGCGCGAGAAAGGAAGAATGTAACATGGCAGATTATTATTTTAAAATGGATGATATGGCTGTTGGATACCAGGGAAAGACACTGATCCATGACATTAATATTGGTATTGATAAAGGTGAAATTGTAACGCTCATTGGACCAAATGGATCCGGTAAATCTACAATTTTAAAGAGCATTACAAAACAATTGAAATTAATTGGAGGAAAGGTGTTCTTCGATGACACGTCGCTTCAGGAAATGTCTTATAAAGAACTTTCTTCCAATATGGCTGTTGTTTTGACAGAACGTATCAAAACGGAGCTTATGACCTGTCATGAAATTGTGGCAACAGGACGTTACCCATATACAGGGCGGCTTGGAATACTGACGCCGGAAGATGAACAAATCGTAGATGAGGCAATGAAGGCAGTTCATGCAGAAGATCTGGGAAACCGCGATTTTAACGCTATTAGTGATGGACAAAAACAGAGAGTTCTTCTTGCAAGAGCAATCTGTCAGGAGCCGGAGATTATTGTGCTGGATGAGCCGACATCTTTTTTAGATGTACGATATAAATTAGAATTACTTGCAATATTGGAACGTATGGCAAGAAAAAAGCATATTACAGTCATTATGTCGCTGCATGAGATTGATCTTGCACAGAAAGTGTCGGATAAGATTATCTGTGTGAAGGGAGATACCATTGCACATTATGGAAAGCCAGAAGAGGTATTTAAGGAAGATACAATCCGCAGTCTTTATGAAATTGACAATGGTTCTTTTGATCCGGTATTTGGAAGCATAGAGCTTCCGAAGATAGAAGGAGAACCAGAGGTATTTGTAATTTCGTCCGGAGGAAACGGAATCCCAATTTATCGACAGTTACAGAAAGAACACATTCCATTTGCAGCAGGAATCCTCTACAAGAATGATATTGACTATCAGCTTGCAAGACTTCTGGCAGTGGAAGTGATTACAGAAGAACCATTCCGGCAGATTAGTGATGAGACATTTGCAAGAGCAGTTGAAGTGATGAAAAAGTGTAAGAGAGTTATTGTAACAGATGTGCTGGTGGGAGAATGTAATAAAAGAGTCGAAGAATTAATAAAGTTAGCAAAATAGCAGGACGCGTAGTAAATTCGAGGTTTACTACGCGTTAAATGTATTATTTTTTGAAAAACAATCCTTCATATGTTACAATAAAAAAGCTATGGAGATTTAGAACTTAAAGGAGAAAAAAAGATGAAGAACAAACAGATAATCGGTCTGGTTGTGGCTGGGGCTGTATTTATTGTGACAGGTGTTACAAGCGTATTGACGAATACTTTATCTGCAAATACAATGGCAGAAGATGTGACAACGATGCTGGCTGGAGAACTGGAATTTGATCCGCCGGCAGATGATTATATTGGAGTTGTGAATGTAGTGGGGACGATTCAGGAGCAGACGCAGAGCAGTGTACTGGATACATCGTCTGGATATCAGCACAATACAACGATGGATTATATTGACAATCTTATGGACGATTCAGATAATAAAGGGATTCTGCTGTATGTGGATTCTCCAGGCGGAGCGGTCTATGAGTCGGAAGAACTTCATGACAAGCTGATAGAATATAAAGAGACGACAGGCCGTCCAATCTGGACTTATATGGCGCATTATGCAGCTTCTGGCGGGTACATGACGTCTGTAACCGGAGATAAGATTTATGCGAATAAGAATACGGTTACAGGATCTATCGGCGTCATTATGTCAGGGTATGATATGAGCGGACTTTATGAGAAACTTGGAATTCGTTATGTCAGTATTACAAGTGGTGTGAACAAGGACAGTTCCAAGCTGACAGACGAGCAGGTCGCAATTTACCAGTCACAGGTCGATGAGTGTTATCAGGAGTTCGTAAATATTGTTGCGGACGGAAGAGATATGTCGGCAGACCAGGTAAAAGCACTGGCAGACGGACGCACTTACACCGCAAAACAGGCAAAAGCGAATGGGCTTATTGATGAGATCGCAACTTACCAGGATGTAATGAATCAGATGGCTTCGGAGCTTGGAGTAGACGAGTTCTATACACCGAGCAGTGAGGAAAGCATATTGGCAGCAATATTTAGTAAAGCAGAAAAGCTCGTTCCAAAATCTGAGGCACAGATATTAAAGGAAACTGCCGAAGAGAAGGAAAGCGGGGTGCTGATGTATTATGCAGAACAGTTACAGTAATGAGAATTATGCCGGGTTCTGGGTGCGTTTAGCAGCATATGTGATAGACAGCGTCATTGTGGCAATTGGACTTCTCGTTGTGCGTCTTGCATGGGTCGGAATCGGAGCGCTGATCAGTGGTACAATATTGGATGAAAATGTATTGTTTCATTATTCATTAAAAGATATTGTGTTGTATATTTTCAAAGTCATGTATTTTGCTTTATTGACATGGTGTACTGGAACGACGATTGGAAAACGACTGATGAATCTTAGGGTAGTACCTGCTGACAGAAATGAAAAGCTTTCATTTGTGGATGTGTTATACCGGGAGACTGTCGGAAGATTCTTATGTGGAATATCTATCTGGATTGGATATATTATTGTGGGAATTGATAAGGAAAAACGGGGCTTTCACGATATGCTCTGTGACACAAGAGTTGTCTATGAGAAAAAAGTGAAAATGTATCCAGAGTATCAGAGTGCGGCAGAACCGCAGATGTCTGTACAGCCGCGAGAACCAGTGCAGACACAGAATTATGTACAGAAAAATGTGCAAGTGCAGAGTCAGTCACAGCCAGGACAACCGTATAGAGCTGTGCCAGATGGAGGATATAGTTTCGTGAGTGATGCCGGGCAAGTGAAAAAGGAGTTTACACAAGCTGAATCTGAAAAAGCAACCGGGACTACAGGTGAAAATGTAACAGAAATAAAAGGAAATAAAGAAGAAGTAGAAGATAGTATAGAAGAAAACATACAGGAAGGGGATTTATAATCATGAAACGTCAGGACTTTTATTATGATCTGCCAGAGGAATTAATCGCGCAGGATCCGCTTGAGGATCGTTCCAGTTCCAGACTTCTTGTCCTTGACAAGGAGACGGGAGCTACTTCACATCATATATTTAAAGAAATTACAGGATATCTGAAAGAAGGAGACTGTCTTGTCATCAATGATACCAAGGTTATTCCGGCAAGACTGATTGGAGCGAAGGAAGGAACCGGAGCAAAGATTGAGATTTTATTATTAAAGAGAAAAGAGAATAATATCTGGGAGACACTGGTAAAGCCCGGTAAGAAGGCAAAAGTTGGAACAAGAATCGTATTTGGAGAAGGTCTTCTTGTTGGAGAGGTCGTTGGAATCGTAGAAGAAGGAAATCGTCTGGTGAAGTTTGAATATGAAGGAATTTTTGAAGAGATTTTAGACCAGCTCGGACAGATGCCGCTGCCTCCGTATATTACACATCAGTTGGAAGATAAGAATCGTTATCAGACTGTTTATGCAAAGCATACCGGATCCGCAGCGGCACCGACAGCGGGACTTCATTTTACACCGGAATTATTAAAAGAGATAGAAGAAAAACAATCATCAGAGACAGACGTGCTTACAGGTATGACAGATAAAAATGGAAAGCTTGCTTTCCAAAATCTCCCATCTGGTTATTATCTCATTTATCAAACAGATCAAAATGGTGGAGGAGCGGAGTATCAGCTCTCTCCTCCGGCTATTGTAGGCATACCGTTTATGGAAGACGGTGAAGAAAAAAGTGATGTTATCATCTATCCAAAGACGGTGCCTATTGAAAAGCCAGATAATTCAACGCCTAAGAAGACGGTGAATCAAAAAGACAGTGGCAATGGAGTACGTACCGGTGATACTGCAAATTACGATATCTATGCAGCTATGTTTCTATCATCAGCAATAATACTATTTATCATTGGTAACAGGAGGAGAAAATATTATGAAGAATAAAATATTGAATCGAGTCCTGTCAGGTATT
>OLNS01002343.1_pt1 | contig 12614 bp, 10 predicted proteins | sample 1673031 | NCBI WGS metagenome assembly OLNS01 (sample SAMEA3136748, study PRJEB25190) | human gut metagenome | biome: human gut; feature: human-associated habitat; material: faeces | place: Austria | collected 2013
TTCCTTGTTTTGGTTCAAGGTTACGAACGAGCACCGCGAGTTTCGCAATTACCTATTATTATATGGACTTATTCCGCAAATCCTTGCTGTTCCATTTCATGTTCTATTTTACCTTCATTTTCCTGACTTGCTGATACGAACAGGTGACGGAATACGAATCTGCAGAATGGTCCGACAACCAGGATCTGCAGTGGGTAGGCTATGATGAAGTTCAGGCAGATGGTCTGGAGCCAGATGAAGATGAGATTTGAAGTGATTCCTGAAGATTCGATGGTTCCAAGCAGGCTCATCAGCGGTACCATTGTGCAGACGGTGAAGGTCTGGATGCAGAGGATGATGAAGATCGGGCGGTCAGTTGGTTTGGCTACGCGGAACGCGAAATATTTGGATGTTTTGCTGGCGATGAAGAATGCGCAGAGGAATCCGATGAACCATTCCAGCGGAAAAGAATGCAGTGCGTGACTGAATGTAGCCGCCTGAAGTCCACCGGTGTGGATAGCGACGTTATAAACGCCCATGATAAAGATTATACAGCCGGATGTGATAAGGGTGAAAATAAATTCCTGAAATTTTGTTTTTGGCATAGTTAAGCCCTCCTCATAAAATAATAAAAAACTCCATATAAACGCAAAAATGCCGCCTACCCGTCTGACAATGGATAAGCGACATTTTTTGTCGTATTTATTCTATCAGTTATTGGGATTCTATGTCATGGGAATTTTGCACAAAATATAATCGTGAAATAATAGCTTTAGAGTCTTTTTGACAAAGGGATAGGAACGTTTATTCATGGATGAGTATAAAATAAAGTATAAATAGAAGTTACAAATTCACTTGACAACCGAATAATTTTCTGCGTATATTGTAAAAAAATGAGATATTAAGTGACTGAGAAGTCTGATTATGGTTACTGGTTATTGCGTTCTCAGTAACGGATTATGAAAAGCAGTCTGACATAACGAGCGACAAAAAGTCACAAGGATCAGCAGAAAGGGGCAAAAACTATGGATTTAAAGAACTACTCAACAGGGGTACAGCACATTGGAATTCCGACAAATGACATTGGTAAAACAGTAGAATTTTATCACAAATTAGGTTTTGAAACAGCATTTGAGACAGTAAATGAGGAAGCAAACGAGAAGGTTGTTTTCCTGAAACTGGGAACTCTGGTAGTGGAGACTTATGAGAACCATGCAGCGAAAATGGAGCATGGCGCGATCGATCATGTTGCACTTGACGTAAAAGATATTGAAGAGATTTTCCAGTATATCAATGAAGCTGGTTTAAATTCTACACAAGATACCATTCATTTCCTGCCATTCTGGGAAAATGGAGTGAAGTTCTTTACAATTGAAGGACCGAATAAGGAGAAGGTGGAATTTAGTCAGTATCTGTAAATAAAAAGGAAATAATCATTAAGGGTCGATACATTGACGGAAACAGTGTATCGGCTTTTTTGGTAATGTTGGATTAATAAGTGGGGGTGGTGCGAATGCGTAAAAAATATCATGAGCTGTCTTTGGCGAAAAAATTTTCTCTTACAAGTATTGGCTTCTTTTTTCTCACAATCCTTGTATTAACTGTATTGATTCAGTTTTTATACGAAAAATCAGTATTAAATATCACCAGCGAAAGCTATAAGGAAAAGTTTGAGATAGTGTCTGATAACAGTCAGAGTATATTAGAGAATTCGGGAAAGATAGCTAAGGTAATATTAACAGATGAAGCAATACAAAACTGGTTTTTACAGGATTCTGAGGAATCAGCAGATCAGTTAAAATATAAAATGCAGGTAGAGAAACGTCTGGATTATTTGGATGCATTGTATCCAGATAAACAGTATAGCAGTATTTCTGTTTTTGACTCATATGGACATATGGTAAATTCTAACAGTATTCGATCTGAGGCATCAAAATACGAACAGTTTTTTAACATAATAAAAGAGAATTATAACGTAAAATGGTTGGATTTATATGAAGTATCCCTGGGAGATTATGAGAAAAATGGAATTGGTTATATCAGATATTATAGAGATTACGATTCGGGACTTATTAAAGGATATGTTCTTATAGAATATCAGTCGCCACTTCTGATAAATAACTTTGCACATATCAGATATGGGGAGACAGGCAGTTATCTGATTGCTGATACAGATGGAAACAAAAAAATAGAAAATGATCAGGATGTATCAGGAAATATTTCGGAAGAAGAGTATTTTCAATGGGCTGAAGATAATAAAAAAGGAGGAAAAGTATTCAGGATTGACGGTAAAAGATATCTTGTGACAGCGTCAGTAATCCCTACACTGGATTGGCTTATGATTGGTCTGACACCAGTGAATGAACTTACAAAAGCCGGGAAAGCGATGACACAGATTATTTATGTAGTAGGAATTATTGCTGCTTTAATCAGCACATTTTTCAGCCTGAGGGTTTCTCACAGTGTAACAAAGCCTTTGATATATTTGACAGATACCATGAAAAAATTTGGAAAAGGAGATCTTTCTGTACGTGTTCCTGTATTGTATGAGGATGAAATTGGAATATTATCGGAAGAGTTTAATAAGATGTCTGAACAAATCAGGCAGCTGGTTGATCAGGTATATAGAGAGCAACGGGCAAAAAGAAAATCTGAGCTTGCAGCACTTCAGGCACAGATTAATCCACATTTCTTATATAATACATTGAATAGTGTAAGTTCGCTTATCAAAATGAATTGTCCGGATGAAGCATTTATCATGATTCAGGCGATTGGTACATTTTATAGAACTTCACTTAGCGATGGAAAAACATTAATACCGCTGGAACAGGAAATAACAAATATAGAGAATTATATAAAAATACAGAAAGTCAGATATGGAAATAAAATAGAATATGAGATTGATATAGAAAATGAAATTTTGCAGGAGTGGATTGTAAAACTGACACTTCAGCCATTGATAGAAAATTCTATATATCATGGTATAAAGGAAATGAGGGGAAAAGGAATTATCCGAATCAAAGGATGGAAAGAGAAGAATAAGGTTTTTATTCAGGTGTCAGATAATGGGCTTGGAATTCCAGAAGAAAAATTAGAAGAACTGTTTAGTAAAGATTACAGAGAAAAAGGCTCAGCATTTGGATTATTTAATATTCAACAAAGATTGCAGATTTATTTTGGAAAAGAATATGGTCTTACAGTAGAAAGTAAACTGAGTCAGGGAACGAAGGCAACAGTGTGCATTCCTGTAGATTTTAAGAGAGAAGAGGATAGAAAATGAGGGTATTCCTTGTAGATGATGAATTTTTGCAGAGAGCGTTAGTGAAAAAAACAGTTGACTGGAATAGTCTGGGTATGGAAATATGCGGAGAAGCAGAAGACGGAGAAGAAGCATTAAAGAAAATTTTGGAAGAAAAGCCGGATATTTTAATTATGGATATTAATATTCCATATATGAATGGAATTGAAATATCTAAAAAAGTAAAGGTTATTTTTCCAGAAATACAAGTAATTATATTGACCGCTTATGGTGAATTTGAATATGTAAGGGAGGCACTTTCTTTTGGAGCAGTCAGTTTTGTGCTGAAACCGTTGGACCCTGAAGAATTAACAAAAGAGCTTCAGAAGTGTAAAGAAAAACTGGAACATATTTATAGACAGAAATCTTCTGTAAAGAAAATGCAAAAGGATCAGTTTCTTTTAGAACAGCTTTCAGGTATGGTACCTTCTGAAAATCAGCAGAGTAAATGGGAGGAAATGAAGATTCCGTTTGATAAACCATTATCAGTGGCCTTGATTAGACCTGAAAATAAACAACAGAATAACAAAATGGCAGAAGAAATGGAAGAAATAATCCAGGATTATTTTCCGGTATATGAAATGATTTCTATGAACCAAGGATATGCTTTTATTCTATTTGGAGAAGAGAATATGGAATATCAGATTCAGCTTCTCTGTACTTATATGCAGGAAATTATGAATAGTAAAAGGAACTGGAATGGAGGAATCAGCAGGGTATTTTCAGACATCAGAGAATTGAAAGCGGCCTATCAGGAGGCATATTCTGCAGCCAGAAAAGGAAAAACAGAACAGAAAATTCTGATTTACGAGCCAGTAGATATGTTTCAATTTATACGATCATCGTTATATGATTCGGAAGTATTTTTGTATTATATCAGAAAAAATGAATATGAAATGCTTACAAAAGAGATAGGTGAAATGTTTATTCAAATGGAAGAACAGAATGTCCTTTCTGACACAGCAGTATATATATCTACGGATATTCTGATCCATATTTGTCTGTATATGTCTGAACTGGGAGTTGATTTTTCTTTAGTTGTGGAAAAAGAACAGAGACAATTAACAGGATTGCAGAATAATGGTGGAATTGAAGAAATTAGAAGTGTATTAATGTGTATATTGGAAAAATGCCGCATATGTGCAGCAGAAAATAAACTTCCTGCAACAAAGAAAAAAGTAAATGATGCAGCAGATTTTATTGATAGTAATTATAGTAGGATTGATATGAGCTTGAATCTGGTAGCAGATACAATTGGGGTGAATGCGAGTTATCTAAGTAATATATTTAAAAAAGAAAAAGGATGTTCATTAAGTAAGTATTTGACTCAGACACGTCTGGAACAGGCAAAGAAATATCTTACAGAGTATCCGGATAAAACACTTATAGAAATTGCAGAGTCAATAGGATACAGTGACGTTTATTATTTTAGCAAGAATTTTAAAAAGTATTATGGTATTTCTCCGTCTAAGTACCAGGAAGAGAGAAAAATGTAATTATCCAAAATATTTCCCAGACGTCCAAAGAATCTACATTCACGTAATAGCACAAAAATGGTAATCTTGTCTCATCAAAAGACAGGAGGTAAAAGGAAATGGCTGAAAAGGAAATTCCATTTCGACAAATTCATCTGGATTTTCACACCAGTGAAGCCATTGAGGGGGTCTGCTCAGAATTTGATGCGGAAGAGTTTGCCCAGACTCTTGCGGATGCGCACGTGAATTCTATTACTTTGTTTTCTTGTGGACATCACGGAAATTTATATTATGATTCCAAAATGTTTCCGGAAATGGTCCATCCTCATCTGGCACACAGAGATTTGTTGAGAGAACAGGCTGAAGCCTGCAGAAAACGAGGAATACAGGTAAACCTTTATACAACCATTCGCTGGAACAAGAGAATCGCAGATATGCATCCGGAATGGATCTGTATTGATGAAAACGGAGCACTTCAGGACTATAAGGGAAAGGGGTATTTTGAGGCTGGTTTTTATAAAAACCTTTGTGTAAATACACCGTATCGTGATTTCCTGAAAAAGCAGTTCGGAGAAGTTCTGGAAACGATTCCGGGAGATGGAGTATGGTATGATGCAGCTTTTATGAATGAATGCTGCTGTCCATCCTGCCAGAAACTTATGCGGGAAAAAGGTCTGAATCCTGCAAAAAAGGAAGACCGTCAGGAATTTGCAAGGTGGACTTATTATGATATGGTCGAAGATCTGACCGCATTTGCAAAAAAATATAATCCAGATTTTCATGTCTGCTATAACAAAGGACATGTTGGATGTCTCGATAAACCAGTGATAAAGGATTATTCGTATTTTTCTTTTGAATCTCTTCCGGGAGTAGAATGGGGATATCTTGATTTTCCTGTTTCTGCTAAATATATGAGGAATTTTGGAAAAGAGTGTCTTGGACTGACAAGCAGATTCCACACAGAATGGGGCGATTTTCATGCATTTCGTAATGAGGCAGCTATGGAATATGAAGTATTTTCCATGCTTTCCCATGGATGCAAATGTACGATTGGTGACCAGATGGATTACTGGGGAAAATTGAATAAGGATATGTATCAGCAGATCGGAAGGGTTTATAAATCTGTAGAAGAAAAAGAACCCTGGTGTGAGAATGCAAAACCAGTATCTGAAATTGGTGTTTTTACAGCAGAAGAATTTTATGCTACAGGCGTAGCAGGACAGATTCCAGGTGCATCTGAAGGTGTGGCAAGACTTCTGATGGAATATGGATATCAGTTTGATTTTATTGACAGTACTTCTGATTTTGGAAAATACAGGTTGTTAATTTTACCGGATGTAATTCCTGTAGATGAAATATTAGGCCGGAAACTGAGTGCTTATATAAATGCAGGAGGCAAATTACTGGCAAGTTATCAGTCTGGTCTTGACAAAGATCACCAGAAATTTATGATCTCAGAACTGGCAGTAAAATATCTTGGAGATGCACCATATAGTCCGGATTTTATATGGCCGAAAGAACATCTGGCAAAGGGTCTTGCAGATGCAGAACATGTAATGTATGACAAAGGAACACTTGTAGAAGCGACAGATGAGGCTCAGTTTGTCCAGAAAGTAATCCCGCCGGTATTTAATCGTACATATGAACATTTTTGTTCTCATCTTCATTCTCCATCAGGAAGAAAAGAAGTATATCCTGGTATTGTGGAAACAGAAAATACAGCGTATTTTATTCATCCGATTTTTACAACATATCAGAACTGGGCACCTGCATGGTATAAAAAGATCCTGAGAAATGAATTAGACAGAATGCTTCCGAAGCCGCTGATTCAGCATAATGGACCATCAACAACACAAGTTACAGTGTTAGATCAGGAACAAGAGAACAGAAGAATTGTACATGTACTTCATTATGTACCGGTGAAGAAATGTAAAAATCTTGAGATTGTTGATGATATTATTCCTTTATATAATCTTAAGATTACTATGACAGAAGAACGTGAAGTAGAGAAAATTTATACAATACCCGATAAACAGGAAGTTCCATTTGTACAGGATGGAAAAAAACTTGAATTTACTCTAAAAGAGATTAAGGGACATCAGATGACTGCTGTTTGTTACAAAAATTAGTAAGGAAAAGAGGAGGTTTTTATATGAAGACAGGGAAAAAAGTTTTAGGGGCTGTATTAGCGGCAGCAATGGCATTATCATCTATTACACCGGTATTTGCAGCAGATAAAGTTAAGATTACATTTATGAGCCGTGACAGTGGTGATACACCTATGGCAAAGGTTTATGAAGACCAGATTGCAGCATTTATGGAAGAAAATCCTGATATTGAAGTTCAGAACGATTCTGTTTATGAGGAATCTGCTTATAACAATAAACTGAAAGTTGCATTATCTACAGGAGAAACACCAAATATCTTTTATTATCCGGCAATTGCCGGCCTGAAAGAATGGGCACAGAATGGAGTTCTGTTGGATCTGACAGATTCACTTAACGAAGATGAAGAATGGAAGAACACGTTCCTGGATGGAGCATTAGATACATATGATCTGAGTGCTTATGGAGTGGATGGAATCTATGCATTGCCAAATGAACTGAATGTGGATGCTATTTTCTACAATAAGGCTTTATTTGAAAAAGCCGGTATTGAGAAAACTCCAGAAACAATGGATGAACTGTATGAGGATATTGATAAGCTGGTTGCTGCCGGAATTACTCCGTTTGGAGTAGGCGGAAAGAATACCTGGGTTATGGGACATATCTTTAATAATATTCTTGCTAAAAGAATCGGAAGAGATGGCATTATAAAATTGGGTACTGGCGAGAAAAAATGGACGGATGATGATGTAGTAGAATGCCTGCAGATTACAAAAGATTTAAAAGATAAAGGTGCTTTTGCAGAGGGATTTGAAGGAATGGATTATAATACTCAGATGAATCAGTTCCTCACCGGAGAAGTAGCAATGATTTCTCACAGCAGCCCTATCATTCCTGAAATGTTTAATTCTGAATCAGAAATTTTGGATGATATTTCATTCTTTGCATTCCCATACTTTGAAGATAAACCAGAGTATAAAGATACACATGTAGTATATACTTCCGGATGGATGCTTTCAGGAACTATGAGTGATGAGGAAAAAGAGGCAACTCTAAAACTGGTGAAATATATGACATCTAAAGAGTCTATTCAGGAACGTATGAATGCAGCGATGAGAGTTGCTCCATATAAAGATATTGATGCACCGGAAGACGCACCGCAGATTTTCAAAGATATGGTTGAATATACAGGTACTATTACAGATTCTGTAGGAGAATATTTTGACTATGATACCTGCTCTACATTAGTAGATACTTCAAGAAATGGAATTTTGAACATGATGCTGTCTGATTCCGCTGAGAATACAGCACAGACTATTCAGGCAGATATTGATGCAAACCGTCCACAGAGCTGACAGATAAAGCAAAAGGAAGGGGGGAGAGCACCCTTCCTTTTGTTTACTCAAAAATAGAAAAGAGGAGGGGTTATTTTGGAAAAAATAAGGAAAAATAAGAAAGTTATTGCGGTATTTTTGATACCTGCAGTATTGATCTATCTTTGTTTTGAATTGATACCTGTAGTTATGTCTGTCTATTTTTCATTTAATGACTGGCCTGGGCTTCAGGCGGTGCCGCTTAAATTTGTAGGATTTAAGAATTATAGTAATCTGTTCCATAATGCAGTTTTTCTTAAGTCGTTGCAGAATGTTCTTATTTACGTTGTTGTAAGTGTTATTTTGCAGGTTCCTATTGGATTTGGACTTGGATTACTGATCCATCATTTCAAAAAAGGACAGAGATTTTTTAAAGCTGCATTTTTTATTCCTATGATTTTATCAGTGACAGCAGTAGCATTGTTATGGAATTTTATTTATTTTCCTACTGACAAGGGAATTCTGAATAGTCTTCTTATTAAAATTGGACTTGGAAATTATATTCAGCAGTGGCTGGTTAATCCTAAAACTTCTTTGATATGTCTGATTGTTGTCAGTACATGGACCAGTGTAGGATATTATATGATCATTTGTTTGGCTGGTCTTACTTCTATACCGGATTCTGTTTTGGAAGCAGGAGAATTAGATGGAGCAACTGGCTGGAAAAAGATTTGGAATCTTTATATTCCAATGCTTTGGGAACCATTAAAAATGTCTACGATCATGGTAATCACTGGAGTATTAAAGATTTTTGATACTGTATACATTCTGACACCTACAGGAGGAACCAGTAACTGTACTATTGTACCAGCACTTTTAATGTATAATGAAGCTTATAGATATGGTCATTATGGAACTGGAAGTGCGATTGCTACGGTCATCTTTGTATTAAGTGCTGCTGTTTCTATTTTTAGTTTGAAACTTATGAATCAGAAAGAATCCATAGAATATTAGGGGGGATAGATCATGAAAACAAAAAAACATTCCGCAGGGTATTATATAGGATTTCTGATATTTATTATAGTTGCTTTGATCAATATTTATCCGATGGTATTTTCAATCTTCTGTTCTTTTAAAGGAAATTTGGAAATATTTTCATCATTTACTGCTTTACCTAAGAAATTACGGATAGAAAATTATTTAACTGCATGGAATGTGGGAAATATAGGAAGATATTTTTTGAATACAATTATTCTTGCAGTTGGAACTCTTGCGATATCAGGTCTTTTTGGAGCAATGGCATCGTATGTTCTGGCAAAATTTAAGTTTCGCGGAAAATCAAAAATATATTTACTGTTTATTTCAGGAATGATGATTCCTATTCAGGCGGTATTAATTCCGTTGTCTTATATTTTTGGAAAACTTGGAATTATGAATAATTATCCGGTATTGATTTTGCTTTATGCGGCGTTTTGTTTTCCAATGACAATTTTGATTCTTACTGGATTTATGAATGGAATTCCGACAGAATTAGAAGAAGCGATGGTAATTGATGGAGCAAATATTTATCAAGTATTTTTTAAGATGATTTTGCCACTGTCAGTTCCGGGAATTGTAAGTGTTTCAATTTTTAATTTTATACAGGTATGGAATAACCTGTTGTTTCCTCTTATTTTTATTTCTGATAAAGATAAAGGTACTATTTCTATGGGACTTCTTGCATTCTTTGGAGAATACAGTACAGATTATAGTTCCAGCATGGCAGGAATTTGTCTTACAACCATTCCGGTAATTATTGCGTATATTTTCTTCCAGGAAAAAATAGAGAATGGTTTAATGAGCGGAGCTGTTAAAGGGTGATAAAAAAGTTGTTGTACTTTTCATTTCCAATATGAAAAGATACAACAACTTTTTTGTATTCCTTATGTATTAATCCTCAAGCTTAATTTTCTCTTTCAGAACTACACAGCCTGCCATATCGCCAATAACGTTAACGCAGGTAGCACCCATATCGCAGAGTGTATTGATACTGATATAAACACCCATAACACCTGCCGGCAGACCTGCCATGGTTGCAAGGGCTGCGAAGGATGCGATGGCACCGCCCGGGATTCCCGGGGTTCCTACTGACAGGAGTACGTTTGCCAGAAGGATTATGATCATCATGGAAATGCTTACGTTAATTCCGCATGCATTGGCGAAGAACATGATCATGAATGACATCAGGATGGATACGGCATCCATGTTTACAGTAGCGCCAAGAGGAATGGCAATACTTGTGATCTTGTTGGATACGCCCATTTCGTCTTCCATACGCTGTTTACTGATCGGAATGGTCGCTGAACTGGAACAGGTTCCGAATGCGTTCAGAGCTGCAGGAAGCATTGCTTTGAAGAATTTCACAGGGCTTTCTTTGCCGAGAAATTTTACGGAGCCGCCGTAAATGACCAGGGCAAATCCGAAGAATGCCACATACAGGATGATCAGCTGAGTTGCCAGTGAAATGATGGTTTCTGTACCGTTGGCTTCTACAACAGGAACGATAGTACAGAATACACCGATAGGTGTGAAGTACATAACTGTGCTGATTACTTTCAGGCAGACTTCATTGCAGGAATCGATTACATTCAGAAGTGCTTTACCTTTTTCACCGATAGCGATAAGTGTGAAGCCTACGATGACTGCGAATACAAGTACCTGAAGCATGTTTCCGTTTGTGAAAGCTGCAACCGGGTTGGATGGGATCAGGTTTTTGATGGTGTCCAGAATGCTGGTCATCTCAGTTGCCTGGATGTCGGAAGTTGCCATCTCGAATTTAACACCCTCACCGAGATGGATCAGCCGCGGGATGATCAGTCCTGCCAGGCTGGCAAGTGCTGTGGTGCACAGGAAAAAGATCATGGCGCCGGCTGTGATCTTGCCGGTTGTGCGGGCATTACCGATGCTAGAGATACCCATGATAATGGAACAGAAGACCAGTGGAAAGATCATCATGTTCAGGGCATTCATGTAAATGCTTCCGATAAGGCTTGTGATGGCAAGTACCGGTTCGAAACGGTTTGCCAGAAACAGTCCGGTAATGATACCAAGGATCAGACCGGTAAAGATTGCTGCGGTAATATGTTTTTTATACCACGAATAGAATTTTTTCATTTGTTCCCTCCTCTTTATTTTCATTTCCTGATACCCGAAGGACTATATTGGCAGACGGATTGAGTGATGCGCAAATCTGGTAAAATTTCTGCGGCCTATAACTGTGATAAGATACCGGGTTCAGGAAAAATAGCACGACACTACTTTACCACAATAATGTGTGAATTACAATATTTCCCGCTGTTTTCTTATTTGAGTGGGAGTGTTTCCGAAATGCTCAAGGAACATCCTGCGAAATAGTTTGTAATTGATAAAGCCATGCCGCTCCAAATTGTAACACAGAAAAACAGGCATCGATGATACAGATATCGAAGCCTGTTTTTTGGCATTGCAGGAAATTATTTTATAATATTCCTGTGACATAAAAAGTCCTATGCAGGCTATTATGATTGTCAGGTGCGGGTGAAGAGGGTATAATAGTTGTAATTATTTAACCAAATCAAGGAAGTCCCTGCTTCAATTGTAAAGAGCAATAAGTAGTGGGTGGGGATTTACTTGTATCAGAAGGAGTGTTTATATGAAACCAACTATTTTATTAATAAATTTTCAGGATCAGCAGAAGCTTCACAAGTTAAAGATGGCGTTGCTGCCTTTTAAGCTTCGGATTAAAACCATAGAACCCCAGGACTATAGTCAGCCAATCGGATATCTGGCAGGAGTGAAAGAGATTTCTCAGGTACAGATTCCATCAGCGCTGATCCCTCAGGAGCAGATGGAGAAGGAAATGCTGATTCTTGCAGGAATCACCGGGAATCTGTTTGACCAGGTGCTCTATACCTTGCGGAAAGCAGGTACACCTGTGGATTACAAGGCGGTTCTGACGGAGCATAATCAGAACTGGAACTGTATGCAGCTTTATAAAGAACTGGAGAAAGAACATAATATGTATCACCCGTCTTAAATAATAGAAATAGTTGGAGGTTTTGGCTATGAAGGTTGTAGTTGCAGTTGATTCATTTAAGGGAAGTATGACTTCCATGGAAGCAGGAATGGCTGTCAAAGCAGGTATTCTTGCAGCAAAAAAGGACGCAGAAGTGATCGTAAAACCTCTGGCTGACGGTGGAGAGGGAACTACGGATGCGCTGATCGAAGGTCTGAAGGGAGAACGTGTGGATGTGACAGTTACAGGTCCTTATCATGAGCCGGTTCAGGCATATTATGGATATCTCAGGGAAAGTAATACCGCAGTCATGGAAATGGCAACAGCAGCAGGTATCACACTTTCAGATAAGAAGGAGCCTATGACCGCTACCACCTATGGAGTGGGAGAACTGATCCTTCATGCAATCGG
>OLNS01002358.1_pt1 | contig 12518 bp, 8 predicted proteins | sample 1673031 | NCBI WGS metagenome assembly OLNS01 (sample SAMEA3136748, study PRJEB25190) | human gut metagenome | biome: human gut; feature: human-associated habitat; material: faeces | place: Austria | collected 2013
CCGGAACAGATGTTTGGGCTGTGTATGCGGACCAGTTTTATAAGGGAGCTGCTTCCGTGATACACCGTAGACTGGGTAAAGGAACGGTCACCTATATCGGAACGGATACCGATGACGGGAAATTGGAGAAAGAAGTAGTACGTCGTGTATATAAGGAAGCCGGCGTACCGACTGAAGATTTACCATACGGAGTAGTGAAGGAATGGCGGGACGGTTTTTATATCGCTTTGAACTATACATCGGACATTCAGGAAATAGCCATTCCCGATGAGGCGGAGATATTGATCGGCAGTGCACGCCTCGAACCTGCCGGAGTGGTGGTATGGAAAGAAAAAACAAATAAATAATAAACCAACTGGTAAATATATGAAAATAAGGAATCTTTTATGTTATGTTTTGTGCGGATTTATATTCTTTTCTTGTTCGCAATCTAACGAAAGGAAAGATATAGAGATGGATCATTTTATTACAGATTTGCTGAATCAAATGACTCTCCATGAGAAGCTCGGACAGTTGAATTTGCCTTCCGGTGGTGACCTTGTTACCGGTTCTGTAATGAACGGTGAGCTTGGAGAGATGATTCGTAAACAGGAGATCGGTGGCTTTTTCAATGTAAAGGGAGTCCATAAGATTTACGCCCTGCAACGTTTGGCCGTGGAGGAAAGTCGTCTGAAAATTCCCTTGCTTGTTGGTGCGGATGTTATCCATGGTTATGAAACCATTTTTCCTATTCCTTTAGCGCTTTCCTGTAGTTGGGATACACTGGCAGTGGAACGGATGGCTCGTATTTCTGCCGTTGAAGCCAGTGCCGACGGTATCAGTTGGACTTTCAGTCCCATGGTTGACATTTGTCGCGATAGCCGTTGGGGACGCATTGCCGAAGGTAGTGGTGAAGACCCTTATTTGGGTTCTCTGTTTGCAAAAGCATATGTGCGCGGTTATCAGGGTAACAATATGCAGGGAAAAGATGAGATCTTGTCCTGTGTGAAACATTTTGCACTTTATGGTGCTTCCGAGTCAGGTCAGGATTACAACACGGTGGATATGAGTCGGCAACGTATGTATAATGAATATCTTGCCCCTTATCGGGCAGCAGTTGATGTCGGTGTTGGTAGTGTGATGAGCTCCTTTAATTTGGTGGATGGCATTCCAGCTACAGCGAATAAATGGTTGCTGACTGACCTGTTGCGTGATGAATGGGGCTTCCGCGGGCTATTGGTGACAGACTATAACTCTATTGCCGAAATGTCCACTCATGGTGTGGCCCCTCTGAAAGAGGCTTCCATACGTGCTTTACAGGCGGGAACGGACATGGATATGGTTTCCTGCGGTTTTCTGAACACACTTGCAGAATCTCTGAAAGAGGGTAAGGTTACCGAGGAACAGATTAATACAGCTTGCCGACGTGTGTTGGAAGCAAAGTATAAATTAGGTCTGTTTTCAGATCCGTATAAATACTGTGATACCTTACGTACCAAAGATGTTCTTTATGCGGATGTTCACCGTGCCGCAGCACGTGAGATTGCTGCTGAAACATTTGTCCTGCTGAAGAACACCGATAATCTGCTTCCGCTCGAACAGAAGGGACGAATAGCCCTAATAGGACCTATGGCTGATGCGCGTAACAATATGTGCGGAATGTGGAGTATGACTTGTACTCCTTCCCGTCATGCTACTTTGTTGGAGAGTCTTCGTTCTGCAGTAGGTGATAAGGCTGAAATACTATATGCGAAAGGTAGCAATATCTACTATGACGAGAGGCTTGAGAAGGGTGCTGTCGGCATACGTCCTTTGGAACGTGGCGACAATCGTCAATTACTGGATGATGCACTTGCTACAGCTGCTCGCGCGGATATTATTGTTGCTGCTTTAGGTGAATGTGCGGAAATGAGTGGCGAATCGGCTTCACGTACAAATCTTAATATTCCCGATGCCCAACAGGATTTGTTGAAGGCTTTGGTAAAAACGGGTAAACCTGTTGTGCTGCTTTTGTTTACGGGGCGCCCGTTAGTTTTGAATTGGGAGGAGGCGAATGTCCATTCCATTTTGAATGTCTGGTTTGGTGGTAGTGAAACGGGTGACGCTATTGCTGATGTGTTGTTCGGCAAAATGTCTCCGAGTGGTAAATTGACTACTACTTTTCCCCGTTCGGTCGGTCAGCTTCCTTTATTCTATAATCACTTGAACACAGGACGTCCCGACCCTGATAATAGTACTTTCAATCGTTATTCCAGTAATTATTTGGATACAACCAATGAACCTCTTTATCCTTTCGGATACGGTTTAAGTTATACCCGTTTTACCTATGGAGATATGCATTTGAGTTCGGAAACATTATCTGAGAATGGAGACTTGACGGTATCTGTGACCGTGAGTAATGTAGGGAATTATGATGGATACGAGATAGTACAACTTTATTTGCATGATATATACGCGGAAATAGCCCGGCCGATAAAAGAACTGAAAGGTTTCGAACGAATCTTCCTGAGAAAGGGTGAAAGCCGTGAAGTGAAGTTTATCATTACCGCAGCAGACTTGAAGTTTTATAATTCGGAATTGCAATATCTTTATGAGCCGGGAGAATTTGATGTAATGGTAGGGCCGAACTCTCGCGATGTACAGACTAAACGTTTTAAAGCTGAATAATGTGAACGATAGCTATAGCACAGTTTGATATAAAATAAGTAGAAATAGATGATTATAAAAAGAAATAAAGATGAAAAAACTTCGATACTTTCTCATACTGACATGTATGATTTTATGCGTTGACAATGTCGTTGCCGAGATTGTCTTGCCTCAAATTTACACTGACAATATGGTACTACAACGAAATTCAACCATTACAATGTCAGGGCATGCCAATCCGAAATCGAGAGTTACTCTCTCTGCTGACTGGTTACAGGAAAGTATATCGACACAGGCCAATATCGACGGTTACTTCTCATTGCGTTTTAGCACTCCTGTTGCTGGTGGTCCTTACTCAATGGTAATAAATGATGGTGTAGATAAAAAAGTATTGCAAAATATTCTCATTGGTGAGGTCTGGATATGCTCAGGGCAGTCGAACATGGAATTCCCGATACGTGGAGACTGGGCCAGACTTATGGATGCCGATCAGATTGTCGCTTCAATGCATCATCCGGCTCTGCGTTTAATGCAAATTAAGAATACAACATCGCTCGCTCCACTTGATGATGCTGCCGTAGAATATGGTTGGATAGAATCTTCGCCATCGGCAGCTTCGTTTTCGGCAATAGGTTATTTATATGGCACGATGCTACAGGATTCGCTTAATATACCTATCGGTATTATAGATGCCACATGGGGAGGAACGGATATTGAAGCATGGACTCCTCAAAAATCTCTAAGGAATGTGCCTGAAATAAAAAACATAAACCGGCTGCTCGAAAGTAGCCTTTCGGAAGATGAACTACGGGATAACATATTCAAAAAGCTTTATGATGAATATGATGCACCTCAGAAGATTGAATATCCTATTAATCGGGCGCTTTTTCATCAGGAAATTCCATGGAAGAGCATGAGTGTGCCGTCTCTATGGGAAGACAATGGCCTGCCAGGGCTCGATGGTGTTGTTGTATTTCAATATGAATTGGAACTTCCACAGGAAGCTGCCGGTAGCCCCTTGCAATTGCATATCGGAGCAATAGATGATTATGACTGCACATATTTCAATGGGGTTAAAGTAGGGGTTACATCAGGTTTTGAGAAAGCTCGTCATTACTTTGTCGATGGTCGCTATGTTAATGCTGGAAAAAACGTCATAACTATTGAGGTAGTAGACAATGGTGGAGGTGGTGGTATTTGGAAATCATCATATGCAGATGTCAATGGTGTGTCATATTCATTAGACGGAATGTGGTCGTATATAGTTTTAAGTGATTTTGCGAAGTCGCACATAAAATTCAAAGAGCCTACATCGCCTAATTTCCCGACCGTGCTCTATAATGCAATGATTTATCCACTTACGCAAATGCCTGTTGCCGGTGTTATATGGTATCAAGGTTGCAATAACGTTGGGCGTGACCAAATGTATGAGGTATGTTTCAAGAATATGATAAAAGGATGGCGTGAAGCATTTGGAAAACCTGATATGCCGTTCTATTTTGTGCAGTTGGCTGGTTTTCTGCAGCCTGTTGCGGTGCAGCCGGAGTCTGAATGGGCTCTTCTGCGTCAGGCACAAGCGAAAGCTCTTGAATTACCAAATACCGCAATGGCAAGTGCTGTAGATTTAGGCAATCCAATTGATATCCACCCGACAAATAAGGCTGAAGTCGCACGACGACTATGTCTTTTGGCTTTGGATAAGACGTATGGACAACGACAAATCTGCGAGGCTCCTGTATGTATTGAAACAAAGTTTGAAGGTAACAAAGCCCTGCTGAGATTCGACAAATTAGTAAAATCTCATGGAGGTGTAATTACAGGATTTATTGTTGGTGACAAGGATAATAATTGGGGATATGCAAATGCCCGAATGATTGATGACAAGACGATAGAATTAAAATCTGTTCTTGTAGAGAGACCTTCAGTTGTGCGCTATAATTGGGCTGATTATCCGGACGGTAACCTTTATGGAGACAATAATCTCCCTGTTTTGCCTTTTGCGACTGATAAGTAGAATAAGTGATCTCAGTTAGCGTCTCAGTAAAACATGGAACGTCTCCTTTTTAGTGTTAAAAATCAGACAATAACCATATTTTGTAGGGAGTTCCTTACACATTAATCAATTGAAAATAGTATCATAAATTATTATACAATGAAAAATAAATGGAATGTTAGTGTTGTGTTTTTATTCTTTTTAGCGGGAATATGTGTATGTGCCTGTACACAGAAATCTAGTTCTTCAAATAACAGCCGTTGGCCGGAAGAGAAAATACAGAAATGGTATGACAATCAGCCTTGGCTGGTCGGTTGCAATTATATTCCGGCAACGGCAATCAATCAGATAGAAATGTGGAGTGCGGATACTTTCGATCCTGAACAGATTGACAAAGAACTATCATGGGCGCATGAACTGGGCTTTAATACCTTACGCGTTTTCTTGAGCAGTGTCGTATGGCAAAATGATGCGGCAGGAATGAAGAAACGTATGGATGAATTCTTGAATATTTGCAGGAAGTATTCAATCCGCCCTATGTTTGTGTTCTTCGATGATTGTTGGAATCCGGAGTCGGCTTATGGCAAGCAACCGGAACCGAAGCTAGGTGTTCATAATTCCGGCTGGGTGCAGGACCCTTCGTGTAGCTTGCGCAAAGATACACTGACTTTATATCCTTTTCTACAAGAGTATGTAAAAGATATTGTCCGAACCTATGCTAACGATGACCGGATATTGATGTGGGATTTGTATAATGAGCCGGGGAATAGTAAACACGAGGAAACTTCTTTGCCTTTATTGACGAATGTCTTTCGTTGGGTGCGCGATTGTAAACCGTCACAACCGATTACTGCCGGTGTATGGGACTATAATTCTCCCCGGAAGAATGTTCTGAATGCGTTTGTGTTGAATCATTCGGACATCATCTCTTACCATAATTACGATAATGAGGAGCGGCATGGCGAATGTATCAAATTTCTGAAGATGCTTAACCGTCCGTTGATCTGTACTGAATATATGGCGCGTCGCAATGACAGCCGCTTTTGTAATGTTCTTCCTTTGATGAAAAAAGAAAAGGTAGGCGCCATCAATTGGGGATTTGTTGCAGGAAAGACAAATACTATTTTTGCCTGGGATGACGTCATTCCGTCGGGTGAAGAACCGGAATTATGGTTTCATGATATCTATCGTCCTACCGGAGTACCTTATCAGCAGGAAGAAGTCGATTGTATTCAATCCCTGACAGGAAAAAGATAGAATCACGTATTCTTTTTTATCTCTGTTTTTTAGTTTTCATATAGGTTGCTATACTATATTATTTTATTTTTGTATCGTTCTTCTATAATTTGATAACTACTATAATTAAAACCATGAAAAAACTGAAGATTTTATTATTCTTATGTATTGTTGCATGTACGCTTACGGTACAGGCGCAAAAACAATTTACTTTGAGCTCTCCGGATGGAAAGCTTCAAACGACGATTACCGTAGGTGATAAGCTGACTTATGACATCCACTGTAACGGACGGCAGATCCTTGCTCCTTCTCCAATTTCGATGACATTGGATAACGGAGAAGTCTGGGGAGAGAAAGCAAAGTTGTCCGGCACTTCCGGGAAAAAAGTAGATCAGATGATTCCTTCTCCTTTCTATCGTGCCAGTGAATTGAGAGACCACTATAATGAACTGACTCTTCGGTTTAAAAAAGACTGGAATGTCGAGTTTCGTGCGTACAATGATGGTATTGCTTACCGCTTTGTCAGCCGTGCGAAGAAACCTTTCAACGTGGTAGATGAAACAGTAGATTATCATTTCCCATCCGATATGGTAGCTTCTGTACCTTATGTAAAAACAGGAAAAGACGGTGATTATGACTCTCAATATTTCAATTCCTTCGAAAATACTTATACTACCGATCCATTATCGAAGCTGAATAAAAAACGTTTGATGTTTTTGCCATTAGTCGTGGATGCCGGAGAAGGCGTTAAGGTTTGTATCACAGAATCCGATTTGGAGAATTATCCCGGCCTCTATTTGTCTGCTATTGAAGGAGAAAATCGGTTGACGGGACGTTTCGCTCCATACCCCAAGAAGATGGTGCAAGGCGGACACAATCAACTTCAAATGTTGGTGAAAGAGCATGAAGCTTACATTGCCAAAGTAGATAAACCCCGGAATTTCCCGTGGCGCATGAGCATTGTTACCACTTCCGATAAGGATTTGGCAGCAAGCAACTTGAGCTATTTATTGGCTGCCCCTTCCCGTCTGACAGATCTTTCATGGATCAAACCCGGCAAAGTAGCATGGGACTGGTGGAATGCCTGGAATTTGGATGGCGTTGATTTTGTGACCGGAGTAAATAATCCGACTTATAAAGCCTACATTGATTTTGCTTCTGCAAACGGTATTGAATATGTGATACTTGACGAAGGCTGGGCGGTAAATCTGCAAGCGGATTTGATGCAAGTGGTGAAAGAGATTAATCTGAAAGAATTGGTAGATTATGCAGCCTCCAAAAATGTAGGCATCATTCTTTGGGCCGGTTATTATGCTTTCGAGCGTGATATGGAGAACGTTTGCCGTCATTATGCCGACATGGGAGTAAAAGGTTTTAAGGTCGATTTTATGGATCGTGACGATCAGCTTATGACTGCGTTCAATTATCGGGCTGCCGAAATGTGTGCTAAATACAAACTGATCCTCGACTTGCACGGAACGCACAAACCGGCCGGTTTGAATCGTACTTACCCGAATGTATTGAACTTTGAAGGTGTCAATGGTCTGGAACAGATGAAATGGAGCCCGGCTTCGGTGGACCAGGTGAAGTATGACGTGATGATTCCTTTCACTCGTCAAGTATCCGGTCCGATGGACTACACTCAAGGGGCGATGCGCAATGCTTCGAAAGGTAACTATTATCCTTGCAATTCAGAACCGATGAGTCAGGGAACTCGTTGCCGTCAACTTGCTCTGTATGTTGTATTTGAATCTCCTTTCAATATGTTGTGTGATACGCCGAGCAACTATATGCGCGAACCGGAATCAACAGGATTTATTGCTGATGTTCCGACAGTGTGGGATGAAAGTATCGTGCTTGATGGTAAGATGGGAGAGTATATCGTAACAGCACGCCGGAGTGGAAATGTCTGGTATGTAGGTGGAATCACCGATTGGACGGCACGTGACATCGAAGTGGATTGCTCTTTCCTGGGTGGTAAGACGTATGACGCTACATTGTTTAAAGACGGAGCAAATGCTCACCGGATCGGGCGTGATTATAAATGTGAATCCATCCGGATAAAAAATGACAGTAAGTTGAAGATTCATTTGGCACCCGGAGGTGGTTTTGCTTTGAAGATTAAGTAAACAACCACTTTACACACTACATTGTATATTAAATCTTGAAATAGATTTGATATATCTGCAATAGGTTAGATAAGGGTGCGTGCAAATCTTTATAAACGAAGAATAACCCTCGTTACAACTATCTGTAGCGAGGGCTATTACATTAAAAAGAGAGTTCTGGCACATTCCTGTCAGATTCTTATAAGCAAGTCGATTGGGAGGATCACCCTGTAATGACGATGATAGGCAGGGAGGTGTCAGGATAAAGCCGCAATACCTGTCCCTATCAAATTGGCATTATTCATGCTTTTGATATCGACCTCTACATCTTCCAAACCAAACAAACTGAAAAGCTCCCGTAATTTTTCCATGACAATCATGTTATAGTTCTTGTCTTTTCTGTTCTTGCTCCAAAAAAGGCTACCTTCGGCAACCAGGCAAATTTTTCGTATATTCTTGTTGTATGACTTCAACAACATGATAAGCCCTGTCAGTGAAGCTGCAACTAACTGTGCTGATCTACTATATATCCACTGTGCTACTTCTACATACACCTCCTTATAAATATCGGGATAGTTCATAATAGAGGTGAGCTTTTGTGCATCAAACTTTTCTTCGAACTCCTCCAATGGGAAAGTGGCTTTTAGAATATCTCCCAGGTACATACCGGATACAGCTTTTTCGAAACGTTGTTTTCCCGGATTCCCGGAGATTCCATCTACTGTATTATCCACTGCAGTGAGGAACGGTGGGTGAAAATTTCCGGATTCCAGATTGACGGGAATCAATCCATCTACTTTATGTGACGGATTTAATTTTTTAATTTTGTCAGCCGGAATAAAAGTTGCCATATTGGTGCCTGTTCCTACAATCAGACCTATATACGCATCGTAACTACTGTCGGTAAGTCCGGCAAATAAACTGGCAACAGTGTCATTGAGCACTTTTATGTTCGTAAACTTGATTTTATTTCTTTCATTCAGATAGTCGAGTAAAGGTTTTCCAACAACTTCTCCGATCATCTCTTTTATATCAACTCCTTTGGTCCAACGTAGCAGTTTGGCATCTCCACCTGGGACGGACTCTGTCGGATAAGAAAAACAATATCCAATTGGCATCTCTTTTTCCCGTTTTATTCCGGTTATCATATCTGCCATTTCTTTGAACAACTCCTCTCGGGTATAACCGGGAGTTTTCATAATCGACATGTCCTTTTTCCAACCATTGTTAGGATGAATGGTGGGAGGCATTTTGCTGAAGTCAACGATTGCTACCCGGTAATTCGTTCCTCCCAAGTCGAGTACTAATGATTTGCCATTGATACCACTTGCTTTCGGAGTGATGAAAGTGGGAATGCATTGTATCTCTGCATTTTCAGTGTTCAAACCTTCTTCTACTTTCGCTTTAAATGAGCGAGCAATTTCTTTGAGCTGCTCATTATCTAACTGAAAAATATTTTTCTCCATGATATTATTTTTTATTGTATAGAATATGTTTATGTATGAATAACAACTGAAAAGGAATTTTGCTCGGTGGGTATACAGTATATGGCTCCGGCCGGATTTCTGGATTTATCTCTTTCTTTTTGCTCTTTTCCTTTTTGCTCTTTCTTAAAAAACGCAAAATTCAGGTTACTTACGCACACTTTCTCCTGTCGCCTATTTTTCACTTGCATTTCTCATATTCTCATTGTTTTTCGATAAACGAAAGATAATCAAATAGATATATTATGAGAAATACTTTTCAAAACGGCATTTCTCATAATATTACCAGCTTTTTATGCTGAAAATAGTGTATTTCTCATAGACTTTTTTTTTATTCTCATATTCCTTTTATGCATTTTCTCTATTTCTTGTTTTTTGTGGTCGTCATTCTGTTCCTCCCAGTCTTTTTCCGGACTGATTGTTATTCTTCCTTTTTTATATAAGTAACTTTTTATAAAGCAATTACCTTGCCTTACTTTACTGCTTTCCTGTATTAAGTTCTCCTTATCCCTTTATATTTTATCCTAATCATTGTTGTGTTTTGCTATAAGTATTTGTATCGTTTCACTGGAGTGGGCAGATCATTGCACTCTAGTGAACGGTACTGTCTACTCTAGTGCACAGACCTTTCCACTCTAGTGGAACGATATGGCTGCTTATACATAAATATGCTAATGTCTACTCTCTATACTCTGCATGTCCATTTTATAATCTATTATTTAAGTATTACCTGATTACATCTCTAGCTTGGCTTGACTTCATAATAGTCTGATGCTTCCTTTGCCTTGTAGTAGACTCTTTTTTTACTGAGTGTTTCGTTGCAGTCCATGCTAACTATTACGGTTTTGTCGAAGAATAACTTGAATACTCTGCAAAACAAGTAAAAAAGTATTTGGAATCGCTTGGAAAATCTATGAGAAATGTTTTTGAAAGTGATGAAAAGGTATGAGAAATACGTTGTTTTATGGATAAAACGCTGGTAATACTATGAGAAATGCCGTTTTGAATAGTATTTCTCATAGTGTTATGCATTTGATTTATATATAGTTATTGTATTTACTATGAGAATATGAGAAATGAAAATTGAAAATCGTTTGCAGGAACCTGCCCTGAGCGTTTTTATTTTGATACAATCAGGGCAAACGTCCGCCTGAGTTTAATTCATCAATACATTGCTTTAAGTCGTAAGGACAAATTAGTGGGGATTTGAAAGTTGCCAATATATAGCTATAATAATTTTATGTCTCATACCTATTTCTTTGTCAAAATTGTTTGTTTGCTAAATATAAATTGCTACTTTTGTCGTAGTTTACTTTCGAGCGATGAAGGTAACTTTTTAATATTTTTATTGAGAACGGTTATTTGTTGCATTCAATCATAAAAATCCGCTAATTTTTTACCAGTGAATGACAATGAGTGACATGTCTCGCGCACCTTTGCATATATACTTTGTTATATACAAAATTGGGCGTGGGACTATCACTTGTGTTCACTGGGGGTCTTAGCGGATACCTATGATTGGCATGAGCAGATAGTTTCCACGCTCTTTCTTTTTTATAAACCCTCGCACCATCGGGAACTGATGCGGTAAATAACGCAACCTATGTACGGAGACTTTAATCGCATTGTTGTCCAGCTGGTTCAGCATCCTGTCATGCACAAACCTCTCTCGGATTTAACCTATACGGAATGTGAACTGGCCTATGCTTTGATAAGAGAATTGATTGATTTGTCAACTGAAGGTGATTATACTTTATTGGACTATATCCAAATGGCTCGCCTGGAGTATTATCTGGGTGAGTTGTCTTGTAAGATCAACTGTAGTAGGGAGGAAACTGCCCTTCATTATGCGGGCGCCCTTCATCTATTAGAAAAAGGCGGCTTTGATTTGAACATAAAGAAGTGGGTTGAACTTGTCAGCCTACGAATCGAGAACTCTAAAAAAGAATGACATTCTGATTTTGTATATAGAATCTGATCTGTATCCACTCAGTATTTATCCGGCATATCCATATGGAATAGTCAACCGTTAGACTGCTTAGAACAAGTATTCTAACGGTTGACAATAAATTCTCTTGCTTTTATAATATTTTTCTATATATCCTGTTAATTACTCTATTAGTCATGCCCAATTAACCATTCCAATTAATCCATCCTCTTTAATAATCCCCTTTAATAATCTCCTTTTGTAATGTCCCTTTGTGGTATATCCCTAGTATTCTTTTTACATTTCGTTCTTTTTCTTGTTTTCCTTCTATATCATCTTCTTGTCTCTTTCTTCCTGTTGTCTTTTTCTCAGCTGTAATTCGACTGTAATTTTGTTATTTCTTTCTTCTGCATCTTTTTCTCTCTTGCGTGCACCTACGCGCCCGCGTGTGATATAATAATGTGTCTCATGTGTACCGTTTCCGCCCCCAATCCACTCATGATAAAAAAATATGTTCTACAACATCATTATCCTTCAGCACTTTAGCCGATTCTTTCAAAAAAACTTAGAAAAAAGAGTTTAATATATTTGGATTGTATACTAAAAGGGCGTACTTTTGCACCCGCTTTCCAAGAGAAGAAAGCCTTGCAGAATTGACATAGTGAAAAAGCGAGATTGCGCTTAAAGAAAAGAACAAAAAAACTTCCGAAAAGTTTTGGAGGATAATAAATAAAGTTCTTATCTTTGCAGTCCGATTCGCAAAGAAAACGGCCTTTCTTTTTCTTTTGTGCATTCTTTCCCTTTCGCATAGAGAGCCTGAGAAATGAGTAAAAAGAAAAAAATAAAAAAAAACTTCCGAAAAAGTTTGGTAGTTAAAAATAAAGCCTTTACCTTTGCACCCGCTTTTAAAACGAAAGCAGCAAGTTCTTTGAAATATTGATAAACAATACAAGTAGTACAAGTAAAAAAATAGAACCGTCAATACTTGTCCGAGAGAGTAGCGATACGATTGAAGATAATAGGTATTTGAATAAGGTTAATAAATTTACGGCATCCTGAACAGAGCAAAAAATCATCTTAACAGATGAAAAAGATACTTTTACAATGAAGAGTTTGATCCTGGCTCAGGATGAACGCTAGCTACA
>OLNS01002368.1_pt1 | contig 12497 bp, 10 predicted proteins | sample 1673031 | NCBI WGS metagenome assembly OLNS01 (sample SAMEA3136748, study PRJEB25190) | human gut metagenome | biome: human gut; feature: human-associated habitat; material: faeces | place: Austria | collected 2013
GGTGCGCGAGGTTGCCGCCCGCAACCCGGATAAAACCTTTGTTGTGGCCGGCGGCCGTCTCTGATGTAAACATATAATCCTGATTCATTTCCCGTCGCTGCCCGATGTGCGTCATGGAAAACGTCTTCATCTTCTCTACTTCCTACCTTTCTGCATGGCTGATATAACGTTTGCGCAGCTGTCCGCATGCACCGTCTATATCCCTGCCCATTTCCCTTCTAATTGTAACGTTAATCGCATTTTTTTCAAGCCTATTTTTAAAATTAAGAATTGCTTCATGATCCGGCTGCACATATGAACGCTCTTTGATCGGATTGACCGGGATCAGGTTTACATGACAATTCATGCCATGGATCAGGTCTGCAAGCCTTCTTACATCCTCATCGGTATCATTGACACCACCGACTAAACTATATTCAAATGTGACACGCCTTCCTGTCTGTTCAAAATAATAACGACATGCCTCAATTACTTCATGTATCTCATATTTATTGGCAACCGGCATCAGTTCAAGTCTCTTTTCCTGCGAAGATGCATGCAGCGAAAGTGCCAGCGTGATCTGCAGTTTTTTATCCGCCAGTTCCCGCATTTTCGGAACAATACCGCAGGTCGACACCGTCACATTCCGCTGGCTGATGTTCAGTCCGTTTTCATCTGTCAGAAGTTCGATGAATCTGAGCAGATTGTCAAAATTATCCATCGGTTCTCCGGTTCCCATCACAACAACATTTGCAACCCTCTCCCCGGTATCTCTTGTGATCCGGTATATCTGGTCTAACATCTCTGACGGCGTCAGTCCCCGCACCAGTCCGTCTAACGTGGATGCACAGAACCGGCAGCCCATCCGGCAGCCAACCTGCGAGGATATGCATACTGAATTGCCATGTTTATATCGCATCAGAACGCTCTCGATCACGTTTCCGTCATCTAATGCAAACAGATATTTTCTGGTACCGTCTATCTTTGAGATCTGTACCGCCTCCTGCTTTAAACTTACAAAATGACATTCCTTCTTAAGTTTTTCCTGAAGGGATTTTGACAGATTTGTCATTTCATCGAAAGATGCTGCCTGTTTTTCATGCATCCACTGATACAGCTGTTTGGCACGAAACGGTTTTTCTCCGATAGATTCCATATATGATTTTAGTTCTTCCAGATTCATGGATTTGATATCTGTTTTTTCCTGCTGCATAATTTCCTCTTTTCCATTTTGTTGGCTTCGATCTCCTGCGATACCAGACTGGTGATCAGGTCGCGGAACGCTTCCATCGTCATCTGCCCCTTGTCGCCTTCGCCCTGCGCGCGTACCGACACGAGTCCTTCGGCCTCCTCCTTCTCGCCGACGATCAGCAGGTAGGGGATGCGCTTGAGTTCGTTGTCGCGGATCTTGCGGCCGATTTTCTCGTTGCGGTCGTCCACCTCGGTCCTCACGTCGCTGCGGTTGAGGTACTCCGCAACCTGCTGGGCGTAGTCGTTGAACTTCTCCGAAATGGGGAGCACCACGACCTGCTGGGGCGAGAGCCACAACGGGAATTTGCCGCCCGTATGCTCCAGCAATACAGCCACGAAACGCTCCATCGAGCCGAACGGTGCGCGGTGAATCATGATCGGGCGGTGCAGTTTGTCGTCCGCGCCCTTGTACGTCAGGTCGAACCGCTCCGGCAGGTTGTAGTCCACCTGAATGGTTCCCAACTGCCACTTGCGGCCGATGGCGTCCTTGACCATGAAGTCGAGCTTGGGACCGTAGAACGCGGCTTCGCCGTACTCCACGACCGTATTGAGTCCCTTCTCCTCAGCGGCCTGCATGATGGCGCTTTCGGCCTTCTCCCAGTTTTCGTCCGAGCCGATGTACTTCTCCTTGTTGTTGGGGTCGCGCAGCGAAATCTGTGCCGTATAGTTGTCGAACTTCAGCGTCTTGAAGATGTAGAGCACGATGTCGATCACCCGCTCGAACTCTTCGAGCAGCTGGTCGGGGCGTACGAACAGGTGGGCGTCGTCCTGCGTGAATCCGCGCACGCGGGTCAGTCCGTGCAGTTCGCCCGACTGCTCGTAGCGGTACACGGTGCCGAACTCCGCCAGACGGACGGGCAGCTCCTTGTACGAACGGGGCTTCGAACGGTAAATCTCGCAGTGGTGCGGGCAGTTCATCGGCTTCAGGAGATACTCCTCGCCCTCGATCGGGGTGTGAATCGGCTGGAACGAATCCTTGCCGTACTTGGCGTAGTGTCCCGAAGTCACGTACAGCTCCTTGTTGCCGATATGCGGGGTGATGACCTGCTGGTAGCCGTATTCTTTCTGCACGTTGCGCAGGAACTGTTCGAGCCGGTCCCTGAGCGCGGCGCCTTTCGGCAGCCACAAGGGCAGACCCTGTCCCACGCGCTGCGAGAAACAGAACAGTTCGAGGTCCTTGCCCAGCTTGCGGTGGTCGCGTTTCTTGGCCTCCTCCATCATCACGAGGTATTCGTCGAGCATCGACTTCTTGGGGAACGAGATGCCGTAGATGCGCGTCAGCATCTTGTTCTTCTCGTTGCCGCGCCAGTAGGCACCTGCCACCGAAGTCAGCTTGAGGGCCTTGATGTAACCCGTGTTGGGGATGTGCGGACCCCGGCAGAGGTCGGTGAACGCACCGTTGGTATAGAATGAGATGGTTCCGTCCTGCAGGTCCGAGATCAGTTCGACCTTGTACTGGTCGCCCTTCTCGGTGAAGGTCTTGAGCGCTTCGGCCTTGGGGACCTCGCGGCGGACGAGCTGCTCCTTGTTGCGGGACAGCTCCTGCATCTTCTGTTCGATCTTCGGAAGGTCGGCCTCGGTGATCGGCGTCGGCGAATCGACGTCGTAGTAGAAGCCGTTTTCGATAGCGGGGCCGATGCCGAACTTGATGCCCGGATAGAGGGCTTCGAGGGCTTCGGCCAGCAGGTGCGACGAGGTGTGCCAGAAGGCGTGCTTGCCCTCTTCGTCGTCCCATTTGTAGAATTTGACCGAGGCGTCTTCCCCGATCGGGCGCGTCATGTCTACCGTTGCGCCGTTTACCGAAGCGGCCAGTGAGTCAGCAGCTAAACGAGGGCTGATGCTCTCTGCGATCTGGTAAGCAGTAGTCCCTTCGGCGTATTCTCTGACCGAGCCGTCGGGAAAAGTGATTTTGATCATAAAATATAAATTAAGTTTTCGGGGCCTTCGGCGCTTCCACAATTACGAGACGGAATACGCCTCCGGTTTGCCCGGTATGTTGTTTCTGTTCTTGCTGCGCCCTGCCCGCAATCTTTGGGCGGATACGGCGGATGTCGTTTGCTCTTCCTTTTCTTCCTCTTCCTCTTCCTCTTCCTCTTCCTCTTCCTCCGGCCCAGATCCCGGTTTTTCGTCGCTCCTGCGCTAATCCTCCTTTTCGGTCTGCGGCAGGTCCTTGACCGAGACGTCGCGGCCGCCCTTCTCGCGTTCGGCGCGTTGCAGCGGGTTGCGGCTCCATTCGGCCCATGCGCGGCGGTGCTCGACGATGTCGATCGCGGCGTAAATCGCCGAGCGCATCGACTGCGGGTCGGCTTTGTCCTGCCCGGCGATGTCGTAGGCCGTGCCGTGGTCGGGCGAGGTGCGGACCTTCGAGAGTCCGGCCGTGAAGTTCACGCCGTCGGGCGAAAGCGTCTTGAACGGCGCCAGCCCCTGATCGTGGTACATGGCCAGTATGCCGTCGTATTTTGCGTATCCTCCGCCTGCGAAAAGCCCGTCGGCGGCAAACGGCCCGAACGCCAGCACGCCCTGATTGAACGCCTCGACGACGGCCGGGCGGATGATCTCCTGCTCCTCGCGTCCCAGCAGTCCTCCGTCCCCGGCATGCGGGTTGAGAGCCATCACGGCGATGCGCGGCTCGACGATGCCGAAGTCCTCTTTCAGCGTGCGGCGCAGCGTGTGCAGGTCGCGCACGATCTTCTCCCCGGTGATGCTGCCGCTGATCTCCGACACCGGAATGTGCTTGGTGACCAGCCCCACGCGCAGAATCTCGCTGCACATGATCATCATCGGCTCCCCGCCCAGTTCGGCCCCGATGAATTCGGTATGGCCCGTGAAGTGGAATCCGTCGCCCTGTACGCTCTCCTTGTTGAAGGGGGCCGTGACGATGGCGTCGAGCAGCCCCTCCTTCAGCTCCTGCGTCGCGCGGCGCAGCGCCTCGACGGCGGCGCGCCCGGCTTCGGCCGAAGCTTTGCCCGGTTCGATCTGCTCCGTGTCGCCGCATGCGACGAGGTTCACTTTGCCGCGGCGGGCGTCGCGGGCCGACGTTACGGCGTTGAACTGCACCGGTTCGGTCTGTGCGAGCGTATTTCGGTAATAGGCCGCGGCCTTGGGCGAGCCGTATACGACGGGCGTGAAAAGCTCCGTCATGCGCGGATCGGCCAGCGCCTTGAGGATGACCTCCCAGCCGATGCCGTTCGTGTCGCCCTGCGTGATGCCTATTTTAAGTTTCTGTTCTGACATGGATACAAGTATTTCAATCTACAAAGATACATATTATTCAGAATCTGCAATAGGCCGGATGCAATTAAAATGTTTTTTTGCACTGCGGCGATCCGTAATGTTTTGCGGATGGACTATTTTTTCCTACCTTTGTTTTATGCAGCCTGTTAGGGCTGATGACATATTCGGATTAAAGCGCATCGGCTTTTTTCTTACCGTCGAAAATTGGACACTTTCGCGTAACGTAAGGAACAAAGGTTGATGCTCTCGCTGTTTTCGGCGTGGGCATTTACCGTATTCTACGTTACAGGTCGTCCAATACCTCGATGGTGGATTCGGTGATACTGCCCGCGCTTTTTTCGATAAACCGCCCGAAAGATGGAACCTTGCGCACAAAAGACGACTAAAAAACACAATCCGGAACTGGTCGATACGGTTTTCCGGCTGATGTTCGAAATATTATGGGTGGCTCCCTACGACCGGCGCCGGAGCAATGCGGCGCTTTCGGAGTTCGAACGCCGCGGCCGGGAGACTGCCGTGCTGCTGGCCGCCACCGACTTGCGCTCGGCCTCGCCCGGCGAACTGCAGACGCTCTTGCAGGCCGTCGGCCGGCTCGTGCAGACCATAGGCCGGCTCGAATCGGAGGCGCTTTTCTCCCGCTGGCAGTGTGCCGAAGCGCTGGCGCAGGTGCGGCGGATCGCCGCCATCGTGCAGGAGCATGCCGCCGTTGCCGTGGGCTGAGCCTTTTGCCGGCGCCTGTCTGTTGCGGGGCTTTGTCGGTTTGTTCGCGGTTTGTTATCGGTTTGCCGCCGGGCGGCATGCGCTGAATCGGTTTTGCGTTGCGCCGGACTTGTGTCTAATCTGCCTTGTGCCGACCTGCCTTGTGCCGACCTGCCTTGTGCTGAATCTGCTTTGCGTCGCGCCTGCCTTTGCCGAACCTCCCTTGTGCCGCAGTCGGTTCCCGCGCCGCGGGCCTTGCCGGATGTCGCAAAAAAAATAACTGCCGGGAGCAATCCCGGCAGTCTTTTATTTGTGGTGCGGCGGGCCTATTTCCCGCTTCCCATGCCTGCCCGACGCCGGAATTCCGAGCATACGATGCCCGTGGCCATCGCCACGTTGAGCGACTCCGACCCGCGGCGGTCGGCGGGGTAGGGCGGGATGAAGAGCTTGTGCGTCACGGCGCGCGCCGCGGCCTGCGAGATGCCGCGGCCTTCGTTGCCCATGACGACGACGCCCTCTTCCGTAAGCGTCGTGCCGTAGATATTCTCCCCTTCCAGAAACGTGCCGTAAACGGGCAGCCCGGCGGCTCCCGCGTCGTGCAGAAACGCTCCCAGATCGGTGTAGTGAACCCGCACCCGCAGAATCGCGCCCATCGTGGCCTGCACGACCTTCGGGTTGAAGCAGTCGGCCGAAGCCTCCGAGCAGACGATGTCGGCGATGCCGAACCAGTCGGCCAGCCGGACGATCGTGCCGAGGTTGCCGGGGTTCTGCACGTCGTCGAGCGCCAGCGTCAGCCGCCCCGCGAGCGACCGCATGTCCAGCCCGTAGCGGGGCGTCTCGACGATTGCCAGCGAGTTGGCGGCGGTTTTGAGCAGCGACAGCCGCTCCATGTCGCGCGGGGCGACGGTCTCGACCTCCGGCCCTGCGAACACGCCCTCCAGCGCGAAGATCTTGCGGACCTTCAGGTGCGAGCCGCGCAGTTCGCCGATGAGTTTCTCCCCTTCGGCCACGAACAGTCCGTGTTCCGTGCGTCCGCGTTTGTCGGCCAGCGCGCGGACGAGTTGTATTTCGGCTTTCGTCATCGTTGTTTCTCTATGGTGAAGGTGACGCCTTCGGTGGCCGGATAGGTCTCCGGGAAGATCGCGCGGGCCTCTTCGACCAATATGTTTTCGTTCTTGTAGCGGGACGAATAGTGTCCGATTATCAGCCGCTTGGCTCCGGCCTTTAGGGCGGCTTTGGCCGCGTCGGCGCTTGTCGAGTGGCCCCGCTCCTTGGCCGTTTTCTGTTCGGCGGCGGCGTAGGTCGCCTCGTGGTACATCAGGTCCGCGCCCTTGGCCAGCGTCGCGGCCTTCGCCGAGAAGTTGGTGTCCGAGAGGTAGGCGTACGACCGGGGCGCATAGGGGCGGTAGGTCAGCTCCGCGTTGGGTATGACCTCGCCCGTCGGGAGCGCGATCTCCTCGCCCCGCTTGGCGGCGGTGATCTGCGCGACCGTAAGGCCGTATTTCGCGATCTTGAACTTCTCGACGTTCAGCGGCGGCTCCTTCTCGCGGAAGAGGAAGCCCGCCGTCGGCACCCGGTGGCGCAGCGGAATGCTCCACACTTCGAGCGTGCGGTTTTCCAGCAGCAGCGCGTGCTTGGTCGTGTCCACCTCGGTCCAGACCACCGGATAGGGCAGCTCGCTGTCGAAAAACCGCAGGTGGCAGGCCAGTATCTCGCCGAAAGGCGCCGGGGCGAATACCCGCAGCGGGGTTTTGCGCCCGTAGAGCGCCAGCGTCGAGATCAGCGGAAAGAGTCCGAAGACATGGTCGCCGTGCAGGTGCGAGATGAACACGGCGCGCAGTTTCAGCGGGTTGATCCCGCAGCGGATCAGCTGTTGCTGTACCCCCTCTCCCGCATCGACCAGATAGTACTGCTCGTGCACATTGACCGCTTGGGCCGACGGATGGCGGCTCAGGGTGGGCTTGGCGGAGGACGATCCGAGTATGGTGACGCTGAAACTCATGCGTGGTGCCTGTTTTGTTCGTTCTGCGTGATTCGGTTTACTCTGCGCGGCTCAGGATGAAGCGTTCGCAGTCGATCGCCGCGATGCAGCCCGACGCTGCGGCCGTTATGGCCTGCCGGTAATGCGGGTCGCGCACGTCGCCCGCGGCGAAGACCCCTTCGATATTGGTCTTCGAGGTGCCCGCTTCCGTTTTGATGTACCCTTCCGCGTCGAGCGTCAGCTGGTCGGCGAAAAGCTCCGTATTGGGATGGTGGCCGATGGCGAGGAAGAATCCCGCTATGTCGATCTTGACCTCTTTGCCGTCGTTGCAGCGCAGCAGCGCGCCCGTCACGCCCGATTCGTCGCCCAGCACCTCGGCGGTGTTGTGGTTGAACATCACTTCGATGTTGGTGGTGTTGAACACCCGCTCCTGCATGGCCTTCGAAGCGCGCAGGTGGGGCTTGCGCACGATCATGTAGACCTTGCGGCAGATCGAGGCCAGATAGGTGGCCTCCTCGCAGGCCGTGTCGCCGCCGCCGACCACGGCCACGTCCTTCTTGCGGTAGAAGAATCCGTCGCACGTGGCGCACGCGCTGACGCCCATGCCGCGGAATTTCGTTTCCGAAGGCAGGCCGAGGTATTTTGCCGATGCTCCCGTGGCGATGATGAGCGTCTCGGCCTTGATCTGCGTCGTGCCGTCGATCACCACGTGGAACGGACGCGACGAGAGGTCCGCGCTCGTCACGGTTCCGATGCGGATGTCGGCTCCGAAGCGTTCGGCCTGACGGCGCATGTCGGCCATCATCTGCTGGCCGCTGACGCCGTCGGGATAGCCCGGAAAATTCTCCACGTCGGTCGTGGTCGTGAGCTGCCCGCCCGGCTCGATACCCTCGTAGAGTACGGGCCGGAGGTTGGCGCGCGAAGTATAGATAGCTGCGGTGTACCCTGCGGGGCCGCTGCCGATAATCAGGCATTTGATCGTTTCTTCCATTGTCGTATGTTTTGTGACGTTGTTATCTGCAAATTTCGGACCTGCACGGCTCCTGCCGGACAGGCTCCTGCATATCCTCCCGGCCGAACTCCGTCAGACGGCGGCCCAGATAGTCGAACAGCGCCCAGCGTCCGCCGTGGCGGACGTGCACGATGCTGACCGCCGGGTCGTAATCGACGATTTCGTATTCGGGCGGGATGACGTAGCCTCCTTCGCGGTCGATCAGTCCCATGCCGGTCCGCGTCTGAACCTCGGCGCGGCCTTCGTGGAAGTCGCCCGCCCAGAGGAACTGCGACGGAATCACCGGGTTGTTGTCCGTATCGACGAATCCGAATCCGCCTTCGTCCTCGACGCATACCAGCCCTTCGAATACGTGGCTCGTCCAGCGGTGCCCGGTCAGCTTCCGCACCGGATTGTAGACCGCTTCGACGTCGTTTACCGACTGCCGGGGCATGGGCGCCTCGGCGATCCGGCGTTTCAGGGCCTCGAACGCCTCCGCATCGGCCCCGCCGTTTTCCGCCGCGCCTATGCGGGCGTCGTAATAACGGATCGGTATGATTCGTCCCCGGTGCCAGCGGAGGTTGCTTTCCCGAAGGTTGTTGTGCGTGAATTCCAGCTCCCGCAGCGCTTCGCGCAGCGTGTCGAGCGCCGCGAGCAGGACCGTTTTGTCCTCCGTGAGCAGCGCTTCGGCGAACTCCCGGCCCGGAAGCTGCTGCAGGACGAGTCCCGTGCGCCGCTCGTTGCCCAGCGCGTCGGTCCAGCGCATTTCCTCCGGCAGGATGCGGAATTGCGTCAGGTGTTCGGTGTTCATGCGCCGCAGGACCGAAGCCGTGCGTTCGATGCGGGGCAGTGCTGCGGGCGTCAGGGGCATGGCTGCGAGCCACCGCTCGCCGCGCCATTCGATTTCGGCTTCGGCGAACCGCGTGGTGCGTACCATGCGCGGCATGCCGTTGCGGTCGGTGACGGCGCGGGCGTCGGAGAGCGTCGCCAGCGACAGGTCGGGCGTCAGCAGCGCACGGGTGAAGTGTTGGATGGTCGCTGTCATGGCTATTCGGTTTTGACGCTGATGGAACCTATGTTGAGCATGGTGACCAGCTGGGCCGCCGATGCGTTGTAGCTCATGCCCCGGAACGGGGGCGCCGCGGCGGGGCCTTTGGCCTCGCGTATGGCTTCGTTGAATACCGCCGGCATTTCGCTCGAACAGTCGTACAGCAGCGCCGCATAGCGGTTCGTGTAGTTGGCTTCGTCGGCTTCGGGAAAGAATACGTGCCGCCCGGCGTCGCCTGCGGCGATGTGGATGTTTATCAGCAGCACGTTGCCGTCGGCGGTCTCCAGCGCCTTGATCTGGTTGCATACCGCACGCAGCTCCTCGTCGTCGCAGTCGGTCGCCTCGCCGTCGGTGATGTTGAATACCACGGGCGGGAAACTCTCGGCGTTGGCCGCGCGTGCTGTCCATTCGGCGGCGATGTCGCGCACTCGGCGCAGCGCTTCGCACATGGGCGTCTGTCCTGCCGCCTGCGGCTCGATCCACGACGGTGCGGGAATCTCGCGCAGGGCGATGCTGCCGTCGGGAAGCCGGTGTTCGATCACCTCCGTACGCACCGGCATCTCCCGCGCCGCGAGGGCGCTCACCGGCACCAGCTCTTCGCCGTCGGGCAGCAGCGAGCGCACCTCGTCGTCGCCCGAATAGCCGATCACGGCGATGTCGTAATAGTCGCGTATGCCGTCGCTGCGGCGGGCGCGTTCTACCAGCTCGAACAGCAGGTCGTTGGTGATGGTTGCAACCGCTTCGGCCTTGGTCATGCAGCGTCCCCGGAAGAGGATGCTTTCGGCCATCGATCCCGAACAGTCTATGGCCAGTATGAATGCCGTGCGGTGGTTGCGTGTGATGCTCTGTGTATACATGTTGCGTCTATTTTAATCCCCGGACCGAGTAATAGTCGTCGCGTACTTCGCGCTCGTCGTCGCTGTCCAGACCGTAGCTGACGGCCATGTCGAGCGAACAGTCGCGCTCGCGGTCGGCGTCGGTCGTGCGGCGCATCGCCTCCCTTGCGTTGCGCCCCGCCTCGATCGCGTCGCCGATCTCTGCCGCGGTGGGCACGCGCCCCAGCAGCGAGGCGTAAATCCCTTCGGCCCAGCTGTGGGCGTAGTCGTCGTAATGCACGAAAAAGACCCTGAAACGGTTGTCCACCTCTTCGGGCGTTGTCAGCTCGCCGCGGTCCACGGCGTCGAGGATCGCTTCGACCTCGCGTTTGGTGACGTACTGCCCCGCCACGTCGAGCCAGCGGCCACTGCCGTCGTAGCGTGAGGCCGATTCGCCGCGGTCGAGCATGGCGCCCAGCGCCGCGACGACGAATTTGTTGTAAAGTCCGATGCCCCGTTTGAGGGCCGCGGCGCGGATGACCGCCTTGCGGTAGACGTACGACGGCGCGTCGGGGTCCTCTTCGGCCAGCGTGTGGAGCGTGTCCACGGCCCTGAGCATCGCTTCGGTTATGTAAGGGTTGTATTCTTCGAAGTTGATGACGTCGCGTTTGCGTTCGCGGCGGTCGCGCGCCGGCCACTTCTCGATGTCGCGCACGGCGCCGTAGCTGGTGAGGTTCGCGCCCGGCATGAGCGTCGTGCGGCCCTCCTTCTCGATCAGGTAGGAGTAGGGAAACGCCGACGTGTCGTGGTGGTACGAGTGGTGTCCCATGATCATCGTGAAGGCCCCTTCGAGCGCCGGCGACATGATGTAGGCCCCGCTGGCGAACTTGCAGCCGCGCAGATGCACCGACTGGTGTACGGCGCCGCTCTTGAAGAGGTGGTTGCTCTGGTTGGAGCCGCTCCCGGCGTTGAAGAACGAGAACATGCCGGCGATCAGCAGCGACGATTTGTGGTGCGAGACGGTGTAGGGACCCGCGAAGATCGAGGCCGCCTCCCCGTTTTCGCAGTGCGAGTTTGCGAAAAAGAGCGACTCGGCTGCCGTGAAGGCCTTGTCCAGCCGGCAGCTCTCGCCCACGAAGCAGCGTTCGACGATCGACCCGTTGTCGATGTGCGCCTTCTCGGCGGCGATGAAGTCGTAGGCCTTGACGTCCACGCCGATATGCGCCCCGTCGCAGACGGTGCCGTTTTCGAGCATCGAGGCCCCGTCGATGCACACTTCGTCGCCGATGCGGACTTCGCGGATGAATTTCGCGCCTACGATGCGGGTGTTGCGGCCTACGCTGCCCATCTCCGACGCACCCGCTTCGGCATACGCCTCCACCATGCGCTCCAGCGCCGCAACGGTCTGCGGCCGGTGGCGGTAGACGGCCATCAGATAGGCTACCTGCGCCGACATCCGGTCGAATATCCTGACCGTGCGGCCCCCGCACTCGTTCATCGTCGCTACGCCCACGCCGTTGCCGAACGTGCTCCGGCGGCGGCATTCGAGAGCCGTGACGCCCTCTATGAGCGCGCCCTCGCCGATCCGGTAGTTGCATACGCGCGAACGGATGATGCGCGCGCCGGAGCCGATCTCGACCGTCCCCTCCAGATGGCTTTGCAGCAGCTGGAAGGGCGTGAAATCTTCGGAGACCCTCACCTGCGACCATGCTTCGGCCGAAGATCCGAGGGATTCGGCGGCGGAAATCTCCGCCGGAGTCATATATCTGAGTTGAGGCATCGGTGTCGTATTAAGCAAATGCAAATATAACGATTTAAGGCTAAATATCAAACTCGCGGCCCTCCCGGTCGATCTCCAGCCGCCTTCCGCCGCGTACGACCGGGGCGCGTCCGTTGCGGAACGGCTTTACGGCTTCGCACCCCGGACAGCTGATCCGGGTCCGGCCCGCGCCGTCGATATAGTGCCATGTCGCTCCGAGCCGCACCGCCGCCAGCCCTTCGGTGAAGTCGAATCCGCAGTCGTAGAGCGGCGGCACGACGACCTGTTCCGGCGTGCGGTAGCCCCACAGGCCGTTTTCGACGAAAAGCTCGGCCGCTTCGGCGACGGCGCCGTCCGTTGGGTCCTCTGTTGGGGCGCCTGTTGTACCGTCTGCCGAGTCGTCCGCTGGGTTGTCTGCTGAGCCGTCCGTTGGACCGCCTGCCGAGCCGGAATTTCCGCCTGCCGTTTCTTCCGCTCCCATTGCCCGCTTTGGTCCTGTTGATCCGGCTGTTTCCCCGGATCCGGTTGTCCCTGTCGTTGCCGTATTCACTGCATTCTTCGTTTCCTCAGGTCCCGTTATTTCATCCGTTTCCGTTGTTTCCGCCGCCAGTGCGAGCAGTTGCGGCAGTCCCGGCAGCCGGAGCGAAGGCGAACGGAGCAACCGTGCAATCCGGTACTGCGCCGCGAGTCCCCTGCGCTCGAAGAGCGCGAGCACCTCGCAGAGCGCCGCGTCGGTCCCG
>OLNS01002373.1_pt1 | contig 12469 bp, 5 predicted proteins | sample 1673031 | NCBI WGS metagenome assembly OLNS01 (sample SAMEA3136748, study PRJEB25190) | human gut metagenome | biome: human gut; feature: human-associated habitat; material: faeces | place: Austria | collected 2013
CAGCCGCCGGAGCGGTGCTTGAGCCGTTAGGCGGGAATTGTGCGGTATTGCCTTAGAACCCCCAGTGCAGAAAATCAGCATCTTGCACGATTATTTGAAATATTTTTTGTGAATACTCTTGACAGAGCGTGGTTTATCCGCTATTATAATAAATGCGTGAGTTAAGGGGTCAAGTGCGGCCAAAATGGAAGCACAACCCCCGCAAAAAACTGCGCGGAATAATCAAGAAAGGAGAAAAGAAATGCCTACTTTTAACCAGCTCGTACGCAAAGGCCGTGAGGTCCTGGTAACCAAGAGCACTGCTCCTGCCCTTCAGAAGAGCTACAACTCCCAGAAGAAGCAGTACACCACCATGAACAGCCCCCAGAAGCGTGGTGTTTGCACCGCTGTTCGTACCATGACCCCCAAAAAGCCCAACTCTGCTCTGCGTAAAGTTGCCCGTGTCCGCCTGACGAATGGTATCGAGGTCACCTCCTACATTCCTGGTATCGGCCATAACCTGCAGGAGCACAGCGTTGTCCTGATCCGTGGCGGTCGTGTTAAGGACCTGCCCGGTGTCCGTTACCACATCATCCGTGGTACTCTGGATACTCAGGGTGTTGCAAACCGTAACCAGGCTCGCAGCAAATACGGCGCAAAGCGTCCCAAGGCCGGTGCCAAGAAGTAAGGAAACATCTTTTCGCCATAAAATGGTCAGCTGACCCTTTTGTGGCATAACGGGAGTTTTCTTTAACTTTCGAGTACCGATGATATCATTAATGTGAAGGAGGGAAGAAAGATGCCCAGAAGAGGTAAAATCGCAAAGCGCGAAGTTCTGGCTGATCCTATTTACAATTCCAAGCTCGTCACCCGTCTGGTCAACAGCATCATGCTGGATGGCAAGAAGGGCGTCGCTCAGAAGATCGTTTACGAAGCTTTTGAGACTGTCAAAGAGAAGACCGGCAACGATCCTCTCGAAATGTTCGAGAAGGCCATGGAAAACATCATGCCCAGCCTCGAAGTTAAGGCCCGCCGTGTCGGCGGCTCCACCTACCAGGTTCCCCTGGAGGTCAGCCCCGCCCGCCGCGAGACCCTCGGCCTGCGCTGGCTGACTCTGTACAGCCGCAGCCGTGGTGAAAAGACCATGTCCGCTCGCCTGGCCGCCGAGATCATCGACGCTACCAACAATGTTGGCGGCGCTGTCAAGAAGCGCGAAGATACCCACAAGATGGCAGAAGCCAACAAGGCTTTCGCGCATTACCGTTATTGATCTGCTTACTGAGGAGGTTTAAGCCATGGCAACGCCGAGAGACGTATCCCTGCAAATGACCCGAAATATCGGTATCATGGCCCACATCGACGCAGGCAAGACCACCACCACCGAGCGCATTCTGTACTACACCGGTATTAACCATAAGATCGGCGAAGTTCATGACGGCGCTGCTACGATGGACTGGATGGAGCAGGAACAGGAACGTGGTATCACCATCACTTCCGCTGCAACCACCTGCTACTGGAGCCACACCGAGACCCAGCACGATCCGGCTCTGTTCAAAAAGAACCGTCATCGTATCAACATCATCGACACCCCGGGCCACGTTGACTTTACTGTTGAAGTTCAGCGTTCTCTGCGTGTTCTGGACGGTTCTGTTACCGTTCTGGCCGCAAAGGGTGGCGTTGAGCCTCAGTCTGAAACCGTTTGGCGCCAGGCTGACGAGTACAAGGTTCCCCGCATGGTTTACGTCAACAAGATGGATACCATGGGTGCTGACTTCTTCCGCTGCGTACAGATGATGCATGATCGTCTGCATGCCAACGGTGTGCCTATCCAGCTGCCTGTCGGCCAGGAAGACACTTTCCGCGGCATCATCGATCTGATCGACATGAAAGCCGATATCTACTATGATGATATGGGCAACGATGTGCGCGTTGAGGAAATTCCTGAAGACCTGAAAGAACAGGCTCAGGAATATCATGACAAGCTGATCGAAGCTGTTGCTGAGACCGACGAAGAGCTGATGATGAAGTACCTGGACGGCGAAGAGCTGACCAAGGGAGAAATCAAGGCTGCTCTGCGTAAGGCTACTATTTCCAACGAGATCGTTCCTGTTGTCTGCGGCTCTTCTTACAAGAACCGTGGCGTTCAGAAACTGTTGGATGCAATCGTTGATTATATGCCCGCTCCGACCGACGTTGCGGCCATCAAGGGCACCAACCCGGAGACTGGCGAGGAAGAAGATCGCACTTCTTCCGATGATCAGCCGTTCTCTGCACTGGCATTCAAGATTATGACTGACCCGTATGTCGGTAAGCTGTGCTTCTTCCGCGTGTACTCTGGTACCGTTGAGGCTGGCACCACTGTTTACAACTCTGTTAAGGATCAGGACGAGCGTATCGGCCGTATCCTGCAGATGCATGCAAACAACCGTAAGGATATCGACATCTGCTACGCTGGCGATATCGCCGCTGCTGTTGGTCTGAAGAACACCACCACTGGTGATACCCTGTGCGATGAGAAGCATCCCATCATCCTCGAGTCCATGAACTTCCCCGAGCCGGTTATCCGCGTTGCCATCGAGCCCAAGACCAAGGCTGGCAGCGAGAAGATGGGCATTGCCCTGTCTAAGCTGGCTGAAGAGGACCCGACTTTCCGTACCTGGACCGATGAAGAAACCGGTCAGACCATCATCGCCGGCATGGGCGAGCTCCACCTGGAAATCATCGTGGACCGTCTGCTCCGCGAGTTTAAGGTCGAAGCTAACGTTGGCGCACCTCAGGTTGCCTACCGTGAAACCATCCGCAAGGATGCTAACCAGGAAACCAAGTACGCACGTCAGTCCGGTGGTAAGGGCCAGTATGGTCACGTTAAGATCAAGATTGAGCCCAACCCGGGTAAGGGTTATGAGTTTGTCAACGGTATTGTTGGCGGCGCTATCCCGAAGGAATACATCCCCGCTGTTGACAACGGTATCCAGGGCGCGATGAAGTCCGGCATTCTGGCTGGCTATCCTGTCGTGGATGTCAAGGTCACTCTGTGGGACGGCTCCTATCATGAAGTTGACTCCTCTGAAATGGCGTTCTCCATCGCCGGCTCCATGGCATTCAAGGATGCTATGAAGAAGGCTGACCCCGTCATTATGGAGCCCATCATGAAGGTTGACGTTGTTGTTCCTGACGAGTATATGGGCAACGTCATTGGCGACTTGAACAGCCGCCGCGGCGCGATCCAGAACCAGGAATCCACTGATGGCACTGCCCGTGTCACCGCTATGGTTCCTCTGTCCGAGATGTTCGGTTACGCTACTGACCTGCGTTCCAAGACCCAGGGCCGTGGCCAGTACTCCATGGAGCCGGCTGATTACCAGCAGGTTCCCAAGAGTGTTGCAGATAAGATCATGACCGAGCGCAATAAGGGCTGATTCTGCACAAATTCGCGCAAAATACTTGATTTTTCTTGAAAAATCTAGTATGATAGCCTTACAACAGGCTATTTTATCTGTTTGAATTAAAGGAGGATACTTCCAATGGCTGAAAAGGAAAAATTTGACCGCTCTTTGGAGCATGTCAACATCGGTACCATCGGTCACGTTGACCACGGCAAGACCACTCTGACTGCCGCTATCACCAAGGTTCTGGCTCTGAAGGGCGACGCCGATTTCATGGATTACTCCAGCATCGATAAGGCTCCTGAAGAGAAGGCTCGTGGTATCACGATCAATACCGCTCACGTTGAGTACCACACCGCGAAGCGTCACTATGCCCACGTTGACTGCCCGGGCCATGCTGACTACATCAAGAACATGATCACCGGTGCTGCTCAGATGGACGGCGCTATCCTGGTTGTTGCTGCAACCGATGGCCCGATGCCGCAGACCCGTGAGCACATCCTGCTGGCTCGTCAGGTTGGCGTGCCCAAGATCGTTGTGTTCCTGAACAAGTGCGATATGGTTGACGACGAAGAGCTGCTCGACCTGGTCGAAATGGAAGTTCGCGAACTGCTGGACAGCCAGGATTTCGACGGCGACAACACCCCGATCATCCGTGGTTCCGCTCTGAAGGCTCTGGAGAGCACTTCCAAGGATCCCGATGCTCCGGAATACAAGTGCATTTGGGAGCTGATGGACGCTGTTGACAGCTACATCCCGACCCCGGACCGTGCTGCTGATAAGCCGTTCCTGATGCCCGTTGAGGACGTTATGACCATCTCCGGCCGTGGCACCGTTGCTACCGGTCGTGTTGAGCGTGGTACTGCTCATGTCGGCGATCAGATGGAAATCGTTGGTCTGAAGGAAGAGAAGCTGACCACCACCATCACTGGTCTGGAAATGTTCCGCAAGAGCCTTGAGTTCGCTCAGGCTGGCGACAACATCGGCGCTCTGCTGCGTGGTATTGACCGTGACCAGATCGAGCGTGGCCAGGTTCTGGCTGTTCCCGGCTCTGTTCATCCCCACACCACTTTCGATGGCCATGTTTACGTCCTGAAGAAGGAAGAGGGCGGCCGTCATACCCCGTTCTTCAACAACTATCGTCCTCAGTTCTACTTCCGTACCACCGACGTTACCGGCATCATCACCCTGCCCGAAGGCACTGAGATGTGCATGCCCGGCGACAACGTTGATATGCACGTTGAGCTGATCACCCCGGTTGCCATGGAAGAAGGCATGCGTTTCGCTATCCGCGAAGGCGGCCACACTGTTGGTTCCGGCGTTGTTTCCAAGATCGAGAAGTAATTTTCGGCTTGTGATATAGCTTTCAAGGCTCCTGCTGTTAAGGCAGGGGCCTTTTTGTTGTGTACGACTTATGGGGACGGGGAGGGGGCAAAGGCCGGGTGTGGAAGACCAAGGAACGCATCATGAAAACATCAGGAATTGTAGATAGGGGAGAGGACACCATTCGGAACTTTGAAAAAGTGGAGCAGGAGGGGGCACTCACACCGCCCTACCTTGGGAAGGTGTATTTCAGGTCGCGGTTAAGGGGTAAGGATTGATCTATCCCTAAGTTTTCGGAACGGTCAGGAACGCTCTCTACGGTACAATTTATAATGGGCAATTCTCAACCTCCAATTTTCCCTTCAAGTTTCCTCCAATCTCTGCCAAATCTCTCAACAACAAGCCAAACCGAAATGGCAAAAAATGCGCGATCACAATACCGGGTGATTGGATTAAGAGATTGCAAAGAACATTATCGGGGTAAATGTTTAATCATTTGATAAAATCAGGAATAAACCATTCAAAAATGTTAATAAATACCGCCAAAAGGTCACCGCACCGCAGCGCAAATAATGTGCGAAAAACAGGTTTCAGTTGATTCAAGGACAAAAATTTACATAGAAACCGCTCTAATGAACTATGCAAATTCTGGCAACTGTGATATAATGTATATACCTAGATGTGTCGGAATGGTTATCATTTGCGGGATCAAGGCATGCAGCCGGTACAACGTTTTGTCAGCCGCTGTGCCGGGGCCAAAAGCCCCAAAAGCAGGCCGCAGCCCGGCAAGGGATCGCCAGACCGAGGGGAGCACAACCAGGCGTTTTGCAATCAACACCTGCAAAGTGCCGCACATCTGCCGTACCACTTTTCACACAAAAGGGGAAAGTAGTAACACTTAAGGGAGGATAAAACTATGAAGAAAAACCTTCAGCGTTTTGGTGCATCCGTGTTGGCAGCAGCCATGGTTGCCCAAAGCGTGGCGCTTCCCGCAGCAGCCGAAACTACCAAGATTGATTCTTCGGTAGCGCAGTCTGTTGCAGCTAGCGCAGCAAGCGCGGCCAGCGCTGTGCAGTCCCTGCCCAAGTTCACCAGCACCGCAGACCTGATCAAGCAGACAGCCCAAACGCTGGCTGCCCAGGGCGAAGTGCATGAACTGGAGCAGGACGATGCCAAGCTGGAAGCGACTGCACAGAGCAAGGCGGGCATGAGCCTTGCAGCGTTGGAAAATGCATTGGCCGATGCCATGTACGCCAACGCCGCAGCCGGCAAGATCAACACCGAAGCCTATGGCCTGAACAAGGACGAGATGGCATCGGTGATGCCTGCCACCATCAAAACGTATCATCTGTCCAGCGCCGTTACCGACCTGGGCTATGAGACGAACGCCGCAGGCGTTGTGACCGCCGTTACCTTTACCGGCAGCTCCGGCATGACCTCTGCGATGGAGTCCATGACCAACAGCGATGATGAAGTGATTGCGCAGCAGGCTGACAGCTACGCACAGGCTTACGTTGCTGAAAACTCCGATACCTTTGCGGCCAGCGCCGCTGCGGACGGCCATACCTATGGCGAGCCGAAATGGTACTGGAATGACACCAACCCGGAGGATGGCCACACCCATACCTGGAAGGAAACCCCCGATGGTTACTGGACCAAGACCGATGACGGCTGGGCTTACACCGCTGTGTATACCTGTGAAAAGGACGATGCCTACCAGAAGGTAGAAGGCACCGTAACCAAGGATACCACCGAGGCAAAGCCCGGCGCTGCCGGCAAGACCGTTTACTCTGCCAGCGTGCCCGCTGACAAGAGCCCGGTTAAGAAGGAATACAAGGAACCCACCACCCGCACCGACGACATTGCCGCCCTGCCCTGCCAGAACCATGCCGTGCCCAAGGATGCAGATGGCAACTTTGTTGCTACCTTCAACTGGGAAATGAAGAAGATCGAGGGCGAGCTGGCCGATGACTTCAGCAACGCCCAGCTGTTCTATGACAGCGAAACCAAACAAATTTCTGCCGGCGCTCCCGTTACCATTGACTGGGAATGCACCGGCATCACCTTCAAGTGTGCTGTCTGCGGCGAAGAAATCAAAACCCAGCCGGTAATGACCATGCCGGTCAGCGTTGTGGTAGACCAGAATGACAATTCCGTCTACATCAACGTGGGCGGCACCCCGACCCTGGATACCACCTCCGGCGGCGTCGGCGTTACCCTGGTGTCCGCAATGGATGGCGGCAACTGGTACGATATGCAGAACAACCCGGTTGACGCAAGCAAGGTGAACTTCACCTATCAGAGCGGCGACAACAAGGGCAAGAACAGCCTGCTGCTGTACGACAGCCAGAAGACTGCCGTGTATGTGGACGACCAGGGCAACCAGGTCACCAATACTTACGATGTCTCGACTGCGCAGATGAACTACTACTACTTCCAGCTGTCGCAGTTCAACCAGGACGAAGCAGAGTACTTCGGCGTGGCTGCTCCGTTCTGGACCTCCAAGGGCGTTCAGAAGCAGGGCGAGGATGGCAGCATCACCGGCACCATGGGCGCAATCAAGGTATTGTGCAGCATTGATCCGAACGATGATGTCCCGCCGACCACCATGGCATTTATGCTGCAGTTCCTTCCGCAGGGCTTTATGTCTTACGTTATGAGCTATGGCGAAGCTCTGAAAGCCATCCGTGATGCAGGCTTGGCACGGGTTGCCGAGCTGGGTGACGCTGACTATGTCACCAAGCTGCTGGTCCTGCACGACTGGATCTCCCAGGTTGCAGAATTCGATATGGGCTCCATGGGCGATATCACCGGCGGCGGTAACAACGACCCCATCCAGATGACTGCTTTCGGTGCCCTGCTGGGCGGCGGGATCGGCGCTTCCGGCGTTGAGTATGGCTGCATCTGCCTGGGCTATGCATCTGCATTTAACTACATGGTCCAGAATTTGCCTGACAACAAGAGCATCTATAAGAATGATGACGGCAGCTGGAAGACCCCCGATGAAGTAGGCGATAACGCTGTTGTTGACTTTGCCCAGATCCTGTATTACTGCGATACTTCTGATACCAGTGTTGCCGGTAATGCGTTCGGCGGCGGCATGTTCAACAACGTCCACTACTTTAACGCAGTCAAGGTCAACAAGCTGCAGGGCGACAGCAACTCTGCTACGATGACCACCGGCGAAGCCAACAAGAACTGGTACTATGTTGACGTCTGCTATGACGACGTGAACACCGAGTGCATGGCCCAGACCCGCGTTGAGAACGCAGGCGACCTGCGCCATGTCAACTTCCTGGTTTCTCCCTCCGGTCTGGAAGGCCGTTACAGCAAGTACTATGATTACATTGACTCGCTGTACGATGGCTACACCTACACCAAGAACAAGAATCCCGATGTGGATGATGACGGCAATGTTGTGTTGAACAACGGCAAGCCGCATTACTCTTACACCAAGGCGGATAACAAGAACGAGACCCGTTACACCGATACCTGCTACGAGGATACCTGGTTCACCTCTATCTGCAGCCCCATCTACTTCGACAATAATTACTTCTATTACGTTGATACCACGACCAACCAGAACCTGTATAACAACATGCGCCGCCAGCAGGCCGAGAACGGCAACAGCGGCAGCTCTGGTTCCGGCAGCTCTGGTAACAACTCCCAGATGCAGCAGTTCATGAAGAAGATGCAGAACCAGGGCCCCGATACTCTGGAAGCACGTCCGCGTAATGCGAACTACTATATCCGCAAAGAGGATTCCAGCAGCAGACCCGGCGGCTTCAGCATGAGCAGCTTTACCAAGACGGATGACCCGTTTGATATCATCCTGATGTACTACAACGATCTGAAGGAAACCAGCAGCAACTTCAATGATGACGACAGCAATGCCAAGGTCCTGGCCGAAGCTGGCACCATCTATAAGATCGATACCAGTGCAAAAGATAAGCATACCAAGGTTGAAAACAACCTGAACACCGAGTGCCTGGCAGACGCTGCTGCAAAGCGGATCTACCCCGCACTGGTACACTCTACCGCACTGTATGATGGCAAGCTGTACTTCAACGTCAACAACGCCATCTACCGTATGGACCCGACCACCGGCACAGTGGAAGAAGTGAAGGAATACAACACCGTCTATGGCGGCATTAAGCTGACCAAGGATAAGGACGGCAACATGGTTCCCGATACCCACTTTCCCGGCATGAGCATGGTTATCATGGACAGCGCCCAGGATACCAGCAGTGTGAAGTATCTGGGCACCTTCAAGAACCATCCTCTGGCTGGCCTGACCCTGCGTGACAGCTACAGCTTTGCTACCACCACCCAGCAGGGCCAGACTGTGATCACCGGCATCAACACCACCAAGGATCAGCTGGTCGTTTCTGTCGGCACCAACCTGTCCAACACCTATAAGGAACTGGTGGACGGCAAGGCAGAAGTCAAGACCGATGTCTCCGGCACTTCTTATGCAAACCGTAAGAGCTACAAGACCGAGTCCTGGAACTACAACCCGAGTTACAACCAGAACATGGGCAGCTCTGACGAGAAGAACAAGAACGAAGAGTTCATGTGGTGCGCTAACCTGGTTGAAACCATGCCGATGTCCGACATGGTCAGCGACCTGAGCAGCGGCGCAACCACCAATGTTTCCGTTGAAGCATGGTGCGATACCCCCGCTTACACCCAGGACCGCACCACCAAGTACGGCCTGACCAAGGGTGAAAAGAAGTACGCTGACGGCGCACTGCCCAAGGGCCATACCTGGAAGCTGGACGAGCTGGAAACCAAGTCCGTTGGCAACAATGTGTACCTGTGCTCTGATTGCCATACCGCAACCGAAAGCACCCCCCACACCGTTACCCTGCCCGATGCAGTTGAAGGCGTTACCCTGACCCTGGGCACCACCAGCAACACCTACATCAAGGACGATACCGTTACCCTGACCGTAGAAAAGGAAGGCACCGATATCGTTACCGTTACCGCAAAGAACGGCGATACCGATGTTGCTCTGACTGAAGTTCAGGAAGCAGCGCAGGACGAAGCCGCAGCCCAGGCTACCACCGAAAAGGCTAAGACGGTTTACACCTTCACCATGCCGGACGGCGATGTGACCATCAGCGTTGCAAAGAACGCTAAGACCTATGCGGTCAAGGTGGCTGACGGCGTGACCAATGGTACGCTGGCACTGAAACTTAACGAAACCGACGAGGCCAAGGCTACACTGGATGCAGTCACGGAGAATGCTACCGTTACGGTGGTGGCAACTCCTGACACTGAAACCACGAAATATGCCCTGGATGCCAGCAGCCTGAAAGTGACCTATAAGGATGCTAATGGCACCGAGCAGACGATTCCGGCTGAGAAATTTACGAAGGTTGATGACAACACCTACACCTTTGCAATGCCTGCTGGTAATGCAACTGTCAGCGCAACGTTTGTAGAGGTTAAGGAATACACGATTACGGTGAATCCTGTCAAAGATAACGCGGCTACTGTAACCGCAAGTGCGGAAAAGGCTGCGGCGAATACCGATATTACCGTTACTGTTGCTGACATTAAGGACGGCTACCAGCTCCAGAAGTTGACCTACAGCTACAAGGATGGCACGGAAGACAAGAACGAAACGCTGACTCTGACTGATGGCAAGTATACCTTCAAGATGCCAGCCGCCGATGTCAGCATCAGCGCTGAGTTTGAATCTACCAAAACCTACACGATAAGCGCAACTAAGGGCGGTGACGGCACAGTAAAGGTTAATGAGACAGAAGTTGTCGGAACTGATCCTGCTACTGCTACTGTGATTGAAGGCTTGAAAGCTAACGCTGAAGTTAAACTGACTATTACTCCGGGAACTGGGGCAGAGCTGTCAGGCGGTGGTTTGATTATTCAGGATAGTCAGGGAGGTACTATTACATATACTGTCGAAGGCAATACTTATAAGTTCAAAATGCCTGCTGACAATGTGACTGTCAAAGTACAGTTCACGACTGTTAAGTATAAGATAAGCACCGAAGTTGAGGAAGGCAACGGTACCGTTACCGTTAAGAAAAATGTTGACGATGAAGAGAGCCTGACTAGTGCACCGAGTGGAACAGCTGTTAAGGTTATCTTTAAGCCGGCTGATGGTTGGGAATTGTCTTCTGCCAGCGCTGGGGCACCGAGCGGTTCTGCCGATGTGCTTAATGTTGATAAAATCATTACCGATGGCTATGTATACGATTACACGATGGGGGCTAGTGACGTAGTATTCAAGGCAGCCTTTACCGAGAAAACTACCTCCGAAGCTCTCACCGATGAGAAAGCACCGGTCGAGGAGCGCACCGCTCACGGCGCTGCTGAAAAGACCACCATTACCGCAATGGCTGTCTTTACCTGCACCGATAAGAACTGCGCAAGCGCACAGTTCGTGGATGCAACTGTAAAGCAGACCAGCGGCGTTACCACCGCTGCTGTCAACTTCAACGGCAAGGACTACACCGCCAAGTACGGCGAGAAGAACGGCTGGGTTGAAGAAAACGGCAAGAAGTACTGGTACGAAAACGGCGTGAAGCAGGGTACCACCGGCCGCGGCAAAGAGATCTATGATCCCGATTCCGACGCCTGGTACTGGCTGGATGCTGTCCAGGGCGGCGCAATGACCGTCAACAAGGACGTTTACCAGGAATCCGCCGCCGGCCAGTGGGCTGATAAGCCCGATGGCACCGGCAAGTGGGTCCGTTACGATGAGAACGGCCACATGGTCAAGGGCTGGCAGACGACCGATAAGGGCACCTACTACTTTGACCTGATCACCGGCGCTATGGCTAAGGGCGCAGGCGATATTGACGGTGTACCTTGCGCATTTGACGAGTACACAGGTATCGCTCTGGACGGCCAGTGGCTGACCATCAAAGGCGCTGACTTCTGGTACGAAAAGGGCGTTCGCCAGGGTCTGGAAGGCCGCGGCAAGGAAATCTATGACCCGGCTTCCGATGCTTGGTACTGGCTGGACTCTGTTGATCAGGGCAAGAAAGCCACCAGCAAGGATGTCTATCAGGAATCCGAAGCTGGCCAGTGGGCTGATAGGCCCGATGGTACCGGCAAGTGGGTCCGTTACGATGCACAGGGCCACATGATCAAGGGCTGGAGCGCTGACAAGCGTTACTATTTCGACCCGATCTATGGCACCATGGCTAAGGGCGATGCAGTCATCGATGGCCGCACTTATCATTTCGATAAGAACACCGGCATTCGGCAGTAATCCCACAGCCGGAACAATGAGCTGTAACCCAGCCCATTAACCCCTAAATAGAAATGCCGCAGCAGATGTAACAGTCTGCTGCGGCATTTTTGTATTTGTGGGCATAGGTTCGGTGAAATATTTGCCAGGCCAGTAGGGCGGGGGACCCCACCCCGCCGAAATACTGGGAACAATACACAATTTAAAAATTGCAATATACCTTGCTATGCCGTAGGGGGCGGCGTCCCCGACGCCCCGGAGGAGCGTATAAATTACAGGCCTTTTGTTGGTAACTGTACGGTAGGGCGGCCAGCCCATTGGCCGCCGGATGAACCCAGTCACAAATCTCATTTATCAGGCTCTGCGCGAGGAACCACCCCTCACCGGCTTTCGCCGGAGCTCCCCTCTAAGGGGAGCCAGTATCTTACCTTATGATTGCGGTGGCTCCCCTGGAGGGGAGCTGGACGCGAAGCGGCCTGAGGGGTGGTTCCTTGCCGCAAACCTAAGGCAATACCGCACAATTCCCGCCTGACGGCTTAAGCACCGCTCCGGCGGC
>OLNS01002384.1_pt1 | contig 12410 bp, 7 predicted proteins | sample 1673031 | NCBI WGS metagenome assembly OLNS01 (sample SAMEA3136748, study PRJEB25190) | human gut metagenome | biome: human gut; feature: human-associated habitat; material: faeces | place: Austria | collected 2013
TCATACCCTCGATGCCGCGGTCGCCGAAGCCGCCGGGCACGATGATGCCGTCCACGTCCGCAAAGAGCTCCTTGCAGGCGTTCTGGTCGGTCAGGTCCTCGCTTTCCACCCACTTGATCTCCACCTGGCTGTCATTCTCGAAGCCTGCGTGGTACAGGCTCTCCATCACAGAGAGATAGGCGTCGTGGAGCTTGACGTACTTGCCCACCAGCGCGATGGTGCAGGTCTTGCTGCGGGTGGCGATGCGGCTCACCACCTGCTTCCACTCGGTCAGGTCGGCGGGGGGCACGTCCAGCTTGAGCTTGTTCACCACCACGTCATCCAGACCATTGGTGTGCAGCATCAGCGGGCACTGGTACAGGCTGGGCATGGTCAGGTTCTCGATGACACACTCTGGCTTCACGTTGCAGAAGGTGCTGATCTTGCGGCGGATGTCGGTGCCCACGCTGCCGTCGGCGCGCAGGATGATGATGTCCGGGTTGACGCCCATGCCCTGCAGCTCCTTGACGGAATGCTGGGCAGGCTTGGACTTGTACTCGTTGGAGCCGGAGATGTAGGGCACCAGCACCACATGGATGAAGCAGCAGTTGTCGCGGCCCTGCTCCAGGCCCACCTGCCGGATGGCCTCCAGGAAGGGCTGGCTCTCGATGTCGCCGGTGGTGCCGCCGATCTCGGTGATGACAACGTCGGCCTCGGTGCTCTTGGCCAGGTTGTAGATGTAGCTCTTGATCTCGTTGGTAATGTGGGGGATGATCTGGACAGTCTGGCCCAGGTAGGCACCCTGGCGCTCTTTGTTCAGCACATTCCAGTAGACCTTGCCGGTAGTCAGATTGGAGTATTTGTTCAGGTTTTCATCGATAAAACGCTCGTAATGGCCCAGGTCCAGGTCGGTCTCGGTGCCGTCGTCAGTCACAAAGACCTCGCCGTGCTGCAGCGGGCTCATCGTGCCGGGATCCACGTTGATATACGGGTCCAGCTTCTGGCTTGCCACTTTCAGGCCGCGGGTCTTCAGCAGGCGGCCCAGGCTGGCGGCGGTAATGCCCTTGCCCAACCCGGAAACGACGCCGCCGGTAACAAAAATATACTTCGTTGCCATGATACATCCTCCCTCTACACATAAAGACAATGCCGCACAATCCTTAGCGCCGAGACGGCGGGAATTGTGCGGCGCTGATTACAACAATAATCAACTTATTATACGCTTGTCAGATGCCGGATTGCAATAGGAAAGCGCCAACTTTTTAATTTCCTAATTTTGTAAAGTCTGCGCTCTCCAGCAGGGCGGTGTGGCGCCGCATCTGGCGGCAGATCTCCGCCGCCAATACCTGCATATCCAGCGGTTTTCCTACGTGGGAGTTCATGCCCGCTTCCAGGCAGGCTTTCACATCGTCGGCAAAAACGTTGGCGGTCATGGCGATAATGGGGATGCCGCTCTCCGGCGGGCAATGCTCGAAGGCGCGGATGGCGCGGGTGGCCTCCAGGCCGTTCATCTCGGGCATCATCACGTCCATTAGCACGGCGTCAAAGGTGCCCTGGGGCGCGTTCTGGAACAACTCCACAGCCTCGCGGCCGTTCTCGGCGGTGGTGATGGCGGCACCCTGTTCTTCCAGCAGGGTCACGGCGATCTCCCGGTTCAGCTCGTTGTCCTCGGCCATCAGCAGGTGCAGGCCGTGCAGGTCGGCGGGCGGCTCCTCCTCGGGGGTGTCGTAGGCGGTCTCGGCCAGGGGCAGACTCAGGCGCACGGTGAAGGTAGAACCCTTGCCCGGTGTGCTTTCCACATCCAGCGAGCCGTGCATCTGGTCCACCAGCTTTTTGGTGATGGCCATGCCCAGGCCGGTGCCCTTGTAGGTAGTGCGGCTGGTCTGCTGCTCCTGAGTGAAAGGCTCAAAGATGTGCTGCAAAAATTCCTCGCCCATGCCGATGCCGGTGTCGGCAATCTCGATGCGCAGGTGTACCAGCCCTTCCTCGAACAGGGTCTCGCGGGCATAGAAGTTGATGGTGCCGCTGTCGGGAGTGTATTTGACAGCGTTGGACAGAATGTTTAACAACACCTGGCGGATGTGCAGCTCACTGCCCCGCAGGCGGGGATGCCAGAAGGGGCCGATCTGCTTGGTCAGGGTCACGTCGCGGTCGTTGAGCTGCCCCTCGATGATGCCGCAGCAGGAGTTCAGCAATTCGCGCAGGTCAAAGTCGGCGTCCAGCATCTGCATGGTGCCGCTTTCCACCTTGGCCATGTCCAGCACATCGTTGATGAGGGACAGCAGGTGGCTGGCCGCACCGCGCATTTTGACCAGGCAGTCTTTCACGCGGGCCTGGTCGTCAAAGTTGGCTTCGGCAATATCCAGCATGCCCATAATGCCGTTGATGGGGGTGCGGATATCGTGGGACATATTGGAGAGGAACTCGGTCTTGGCTTGGCTGGCTTCCTCGGCCTTGTGCAGGGCGGAGGTCATCTTGAGGCGGAAGCTGCGTGCCCGCACCAGCAGGATGGCACCGGCCGCCACAGACACAGCGCATACGCACAAAAATACCATGACCAGCGGGTATTGGTAGAGCAGCCGCACCCAGGAGAAGCCCGCCGAAAGGTACGGGTCGGTGAGCTTGTAGCCCAGCTGCTCGGCGTGGGACAGGTCGTTGAAGAACGCCAGGCTCAGATCGGCCTTGCCGTTCTGCAGCAGGTCCATATAGTCGTCGCGGGTGTCGGCATCCAGCAGTCGGTAGCAGATGCCCGCGCGCCGGGCCAGCAGGTCGAACAGCTTGACCGAGATGCCTGTCCAGCTGCCTTTTTGGTCTTTGTAGGAGTAGGGGTAGCGGTCGGGGTTGACGGCTACCGTCCACACCTTGCTGCCTGCGTTGGTATCGTACAGGTAGGCCTGCTCCTCCGCGGTCAGGGCCAGCGTGGAGCTGCGGCTGGTGTTGGAGTACCTCTCGTGCAGGTCGACCTGCCAGGAGGGTTCCTGCCGGTCCATCTCTGCCAGGGCGCCGTTCAGCAGGGCCAGTGTTTGGGTGTCGCCCTTGCGCACCGCCATATAAAACGGCGTTTCATCGAAGGTTTCCAGCACCCATTCATCGGTGGTAATGCGGTTGGCGTTGGTCAGTGCCGCGGTGATTTCCCCTTTGTGCAGGGCCTCGGCCAGCTCATCGTCCGTGTCGTAAAACACCGCGGTATAGGTAAAGTTATGGTCGGCGGCAAACTCAATAAAGCTCTGGTTGCGGCCGTTGCCGTCGTGGGAGAAGCCCACCGTCATGCCGTTGTAGGTGCTGTACTCCCCGGCAATGACGGTGCGGTTGCCGGCACGCACCGTCAGCATGCTGGTGATGGTGCCCACAGGGCTGGTGGTAAAATCAAATCGATCCTCGCGGTCAGGCGTGATGCGCAGGTCGGGGATCACGTCGATCTCGCCGTCCTCCAGCATCTGCATCACGTCGTTCACGTCGCTGTCGTAACCGTCGTATTCGTAGATAACGTTGCGATACCGCGCAATTTTTTGCAGCAGCTCATAGCTGTAGCCGCTGTAGCTGCCGTCAGCGTCGATCATATTAAAGCCGGTGTAGGCATAGTAACCCACCCGCAGCTTTTGGGTAGAGGAAATCTCCTCAGCCTGCGCATGCAGGCCAAGGGCAGGGGCGAGGAACAGGCCGCCCAGCAGCAACAGCGCCGCCGCCAGGGCCAGGACCCGGTGCAGAAGGCAGGGACGTTCTGCAGCATTCATCGTGGCAACACTCCTGACAGAGAGGAATGGCCCCCTCTGGGAGGGGGCTCCCGCGAAGCGGGTGAGGAGAGAGCCTAAGGCAACACCGCACAATTCCCACCTAACGGCTTAAGCACCGCTCCGGCGGCTGCGGCACGGCAACTGCGTTGCCAAAATGCTCGATAATACACAAAGTATTATCTGCGCTTTTGGCTTAGCAGCTGCCGCACCTCGCTCGCCGTATCGGCACTTAGAATTATGCGGTATTGCCCTAAAATAATTGTCTCTCCCTCAGTCGGCTTCGCTGACACCGCTTACGCGGCCAGGCTCCTCTGTCGCTTCGCGACATCTCCCCACACTGTGGGGAGTCACCCTCGCAGAGGGAGCCTTATAGGTGCTTACAGTTCCTGGATCGCTGCCAACACCTGGGCATGGGCCTCCTCTACGGGAGGCCACAGGGCAGGGTCGGTCAGGGGCTTGGAGCCGCGCACAGCCTCGCACAGGGCCGAGGATACCTGATACAGGTGTTCCATCCCCAAATTCTGGGCCACGCCCTTCAGCGTGTGGGAAGCCCGGAACGCGGTCTCCCAATCCTGGGCGGCCAGGGCGTCTTTCAGCTGGCCAAAGCTGGGGTCGTTGGGGTACTTCAGCACAAACTTGCGCACGAGGGCTTCGCTGGGGATGCGGCGGAGGGTGTCATCGTAATTGCCGCCAATGCGGGTGTAAAATTCCTGCAGGGTCATGATCGTGAATACTCCTTTTAAACTTCCTTATTCTACATCAAAATCCCGTTGTGGGGGGGGTAAAATAGACACGGACACGTGGTTCCTCTCGTGCTTGGCGTCGTACATTTTCAGGTCGGCACGGTGGATGGCATCGGCCAGCGGGTGGGCACCGTACACGCCGCCAATGCTGACGGTGGGCTTGAAGTTCGGGCAGCCCGGCACGGTGATGCTCTCCATCCGGCGGCGAATCTCCTCCAGGCGGGAAGCAAAAATGTCCGAGGGGATGCTGGGGAAGAACAGCAAAAACTCGTCCCCGCCGTAGCGGATGAGGATGTCGCTGCTCCGGATGCAGTCGATAATGCCGCGCACGATCAGGCGCAGCGTTTCGTCGCCGGCCTGGTGGCCGTAGGTGTCGTTGACGGCCTTAAAATTGTCCACGTCGATCATCGCTACGCCCTCGGCATTGGCGAAAGCCTCGCTCTGCTCGGTGTAATAGCGGCGGTTGTAGGCGTTGGTCAGGGGGTCGCGGTAGAGGGCCTGGCTGTAGGCGCTCATGTTATCGCTCAGCAGGTTGCGGCCGTCCACGGTCAGCAGCGGGTTTTCTTTCAGCTTACTTACCAGTTCCAGTACGCAGGGGGTGCCGTCCACCTCAATATACTTGGAAAGCACCTGATAGGCCTTGCCGTCGTTGAACTCCAGCTTGGAGATCTGGTTATGCTGGGTAAAGGCGCGGAAGGACGAACAGTTGCTGCAGGGCAGGTTCTTGTTCCACACCGCATGGCAGGGGTGATTGGTGGGTTTCAACTTGCCGGCTTCATCAAAAGTCCATACAGTATTCTTTTTCACATCCACCAGGCGCACTACGTCAAAGATCTGTTCCATGCCGCGCATCATGGCCTGCACGCCCTCGGTGGTGACCAGGTTGACATTCTCGCCCTTGTCCGGCAGCTCTGTGCTCTGCACAGGGTGACATTCACCCACTGCGCCGAGATAGACCGGGTTGGTATCGTCCAACCAGATGGCCCGGGCGTAAACGCGGAACCAGCGGTACTTGCCGTCCATCGGCAGCTGGGCGCGCATTTTTACCTCGGGATTCTGCGGGGTGGTGGCATGCAACAGTTTTTGCAGCTTGCGCATATCATCCTGCGAGAAGAAATACTGCGAGGTCGCCTCGGTCAGCTGCTGGGTCTGGGGGCCATGCAGATGCCGCGCCGCGTAGTCCGACAGGGTCAGCACATTGGTGGCGGCGCTGTAGTCGAACTGCACCGAGTGGGTGTGGTGGAGGAAGAAATCCGTCTTGATGGAGGATGCCGACAGCGCACGACTGGTGTTGTCCTGCTCGGGCAGGTTGCTGTTGTGCAGCACCTTGGCGGAGATCTGCTGGGCTTCGGCCAGGTAGTCGTGGTCCACCGCGCCGCTGTGCAGTTTGCTGCGCAGATCCTCGCTGATCTCCACCAGGCACTCCATCAGCAGGGGATTGAAGGCGCCGCACTCTCCGTTTAAGATCATGTGCAGCGCGGTATCATGGTCAAAGGCTTTTTTGTAGCAACGCTCGCTGGTCAGGGCGTCGTAGACGTCGGCCAGCGCTACGGCCTGGGCACCGATGGGGATGTCGTCGCCCTTCAGCCCGTTGGGGTAGCCGCGGCCGTCGTAGCGCTCGTGGTGCCAGTGGCAGATCTGACGCGCGATTTTGACCAGCGGCGCGTCCTGCTCGAACGGCAGCTCGTGCAAAATCTTATCACCAATGGTGGTGTGGGTCTTCATGATCTCGAACTCTTCCTGCGTGAGCTTGCCGGGCTTGTTCAGGATGGTTTCGGGGATGTTGATCTTGCCGATGTCGTGCAGGGCGGACGCCATGGTGATGAGGCTGATCTCCGTCTCGGTCAGCGGGTACTTGTCGGTCATCGTGATGAGCTTGCGCAGGATCATCTCGGTGAAGGTGCGGATGTGCAGCACGTGCATGCCGCTCTCGCCATTGCGGAACTCGACAATATGGCTGAGGATGGTAATCATCAGCGAGTTGGATTTTTCGTTTTCGTAGATCTGGTCGGCCACCAGCTGCATCAGGCGCTTCTGCTTGCCGTACAGCATCAGGGTGTTGACCACACGGCGGTGCACCACCGCCATATCAAAGGGGCGGCTGATATAGTCGGTCGCGCCCAGATTGTAGGCGCGCTCTACGAAAGAGGTGGCGTTTTCGGCCGAGATCATGATGACCGGCAGTTCGTCGATCCAGTGATATTGATTCATGGCAGTCAGCACATCGAAGCCGTCTTTTACCGGCATCATGATATCCAGCAGCAGCAGATCAATGCCGCTGTTTTTCTCGATCATTTCGATGGCCTGCTGTCCGTTTTCTGCTTCCAGGATCTCGTATTCCTCGCCCAGCATTTCGGTAAGGATGGCGCGGTTCATCTCTGAATCGTCAGCTATTAAGATCCGTTGTTTATCGCTCATTCAGTACCCCAGTTTCTCTTGCGGTAAATTTAACAGTTTTATACCTTATTATAGTATACGATATGACAAAAAAGCAATAGAAACCGGTAAATAAAAGTCGAAAACTGTCAAATGAGACAAAAAAGTGGATTGGATGCCGATAAAAAAGGCCCCCTCTGGGAGGGGGCCGCGAAGCGGGTGGGGGAGGCTGTCTCGCAGAGGGAGCCTTTCAATATCAAATAACGTAATCGTTCCCCACCTGATCCGTGTCCATCAGGTCGGCCAGGGTGATACCGTCGAAAAAGTCCTGGATCATCGTGTTCAGCTTGCGCCACATGGGCAGGGTGCGGCAGTCCGCCATGCGGGGGCAGTCCACATGCTCCTGCTCCAGGCAGGCCACGGGGGCCAGGCTGCCCTCGGTAATGCGCAGGATGGCGCCCACGGTGTAATCCTCGGGCGCACGGGTCAGCCGATAACCGCCGGACTTGCCCCGCAGGCCGGTGAGGTAACGCTCCTTCACCAGCCCTTTTACGATGGCCTCCAGATATTTTTCCGAGATGTCCTGTCGATGGGCGATCTCCTTTAAGGGGATATAGCCATCGCGCTGGTTCTCGGCAATATCGACCATGACCCGCAGCGCATAACGGCCCTTCGTTGAAATCATCATGTGTGGTACTCCTTTATTCTATATTCCTATTATACAGGTCGGTAAATGGGAATGCAACAGGGGCGGGCAAAATATTTCTGCAAAAATTCCCTCAAACCCTATTGACAAATAGGGAATTGTGCGGTACAATCCAATCAACCTACAAGTGAGGTATGAATATATGAAAACGAATTACATGTTTCGATGTTGATAGCAGCCGCTTAGCCAAAGGCCCCCTCTGGGAGGGGACTCCCGCGAAGCGGGTGGGAGAGAGCCTGCGATTGAATGGTCGTTAACGGATTTGTCTCTCCCTTAGTCAGTTTCGCTGACACCGCTTACGCGGTCAGGCCCCTCTGTCGCTTCGCGACATCTCCCCGCATTGTGGGGAGTCACCCTCGCAGAGGGAGCCTTTAAGAACGTACAATAACATAAACAATTACCTTATATAAATTAGGAGGACACCACCATGAGCAAAATCTACACTTCCGCTGACCAGCTGATCGGCCATACCCCGCTGCTGGAACTCACTCATATCGAGGCTGCCGAGGGCCTGCAGGCCAAGATCCTGGCTAAGCTGGAGTACTTCAACCCGGCCGGCTCTGTCAAGGACCGTATCGCCAAGGCCATGATCGATGACGCCGAGGCCAAGGGCGTCCTCAAGCCCGGTTCTGTCATCATCGAGCCTACCTCCGGCAACACCGGCATCGGCCTGGCCTCCGTGGCTGCTGCCCGCGGCTACCGCATTATCATCGTTATGCCCGAGACCATGAGCGTGGAGCGCCGCCAGCTGATGAAGGCCTATGGCGCTGAGCTGGTCCTGACCGACGGCGCCAAGGGCATGAAGGGTGCCATCGCCAAGGCCGACGAGCTGGCTAAGGAGATCCCCAACGCCTTTGTGCCCGGCCAGTTCGTCAATCCGGCCAACCCCGCCGCCCACAAGGCAACCACCGGCCCCGAGATCTGGGAGGACACCGACGGTAAGGTCGACATCTTCGTTGCCGGTGTCGGCACCGGTGGCACTGTGACCGGTGTCGGCGACTACCTCAAGAGCCAGAACCCCAACGTCAAGGTCGTGGCTGTTGAGCCTGCCACCTCTCCTGTGCTGAGCAAGGGTGTTGCCGGCGCCCACAAGATCCAGGGCATCGGCGCTGGCTTTGTGCCCGACGTGCTGGACACCAGGATCTACGACGAGGTCATCCCCGTTGCCAACGAGGACGCTTTCACCACCGGCAAGCTGGTCGGCCACAAGGAAGGCGTCCTGGTGGGCATCTCCTCCGGCGCTGCTGTCTGGGCTGCCATCGAGCTGGCCAAGCGCCCCGAGAACGCCGGCAAGACCATCGTGGCCCTGCTGCCCGATACCGGCGACCGCTACTTGTCCACCCCGTTGTTTGCAGACTGATTGCATCTAACTGAATAATTTGCTATAATGCAAGGGGCAGACCCATGTCTGCCCCTTTTTTGCATGATTTAGGAGGGTTCCCTATGGAAAACATACCCGGCGCGCTGATCGCCATGAGCGGCGGCGTGGACAGCTCTGTTGCTGCCTACCTGATGAAGCAGGCGGGCTACCGCTGCATGGGCGCTACCATGCGCCTGTACCAGAATGAGGACCTGGGCCAATGCGGCTTCCACACCTGCTGCTCAGCCAAAGATGTGGAGGACGCCGCCGACGTGGCTTTCCAGCTGGATATTCCCTTTGAGGTCATCAACTACACCGATGAATTCCGCGAGAAGGTCATCAAAAAGTTCATAGCTACGTATGAAACTGGCGGAACGCCCAACCCCTGCATCGATTGCAACCGCTACATGAAGTTTGATAAAATGCTGGCCTTCGCCCGGGAGCACGGCCTGGATTATGTCGTTACCGGCCACTATGCCCGCATCGAGCAGGACCCCGACACCGGCCGCTGGCTGCTGAAAAAGGCGCTGTACGGTGAAAAAGACCAGAGCTACGTGCTGTATGTTCTCACCCAGGACGAGCTGGCCCACACCAGGTTTCCCTTAGGCGGCATGGACAAGCCCAGCATCCGTGTGCTGGCCGAGAAGGCCGGCTTCTGCAACGCCCACAAGCACGATAGCCAGGACATCTGCTTTGTGCCGGACGGTGATTATGTCGGTTTTATGGAACGATACACCGGCAAATTTTACCCGGACGGCGATTTTATCGATACCACCGGCAAGGTGGTGGGCCGCCACCACGGCGCGGTGCGCTACACCAACGGCCAGCGCAAGGGGCTGGGGCTGGCGCTGGGCGCGCCGGTTTACGTCTGCGATAAGGACATGGAGAAAAACACCGTCACTGTCGGCCCGGAGAGCGAACTGTTCACCACCACGCTGGTAGCCGGGGACTTCAACTGGATCTCTATCCCCGAACTGACCGCCCCCATGCGGGTGAAAGCCAAGGCCCGCTACCGCCAGCCGGAGCAGCCCGCCACCGTGCGCCCGCTGCCGGACGGCAAGGTGGAAGTGGAATTCGATGAGCCGCAGCGCGCCATCACCCGCGGCCAGGCCGTAGTGCTGTACGATGGCGACATCGTAGTCGGCGGCGGCACGATTTTGTGAATATAAATAGGTATCGCAGGGAGGGGGCAAGTCCCCTCCTTTTTGCGTGGCAGATTCAACAGAGGCCGGAGCTTTAACACACCCCCCGCCCCACCTCTGGGTTAACGTTAGTTGTTAAATGAGCCGTGAAAGCCCCCCCCCTCCGGCACTGCCATTTTTTGCGTAAAAATCCTATTTTCCTATTGACAAGGCGGTTTATCCATGATATGATACAAACAACCTACAAATCACATAGGTTTGTTCTTGCGAGAACCCTGTATGTGCTTACAAAAAGGAGGTGCAAAGCGTATGACTACTGTGTTCGGCAGCCTGCTGCGGCAGAATTTCCGTTGTGGCCGAATGTGCTGCTCCCGGGCGGAACAGGTCGGGTGCAGGGCGCGGTACGCTTTGCATTGTCGGTAAAAACGGCGCTGTCCTGTTATTCTGTCCGGGAGCTATACCCATCGGGAGCCCCGGCTTTTTCTTTATCAAAAATAACAAATAACAGAAATGAGGAGTTTATCATGAGCGAGCGTAAATACCATTTTGAGACCCTGCAGCTGCATGTCGGCCAGGAGCAGGCTGACCCCGTCACCGATTCCCGCGCCGTGCCTATTTACCAGACCACTTCCTACGTGTTCCATAACGCCCAGCACGCCGCTGACCGCTTCGACCTGAAGGACGCCGGCAACATTTACGGCCGTCTGACCAACACCACCGAGGATGTGTTCGAGAAGCGCATCGCAGCCCTTGAGGGCGGCGTGGCTGCCCTGGCCGTTGCCTCCGGCGCTGCCGCCATCAACTACACCATTCAGGCTCTGGCCCAGAACGGCGGCCACATCGTCGCCCAGAAAACCATCTACGGCGGTACCTCCAACCTGTTGGAGCACACCCTGCCCGCTTTCGGCGTGACCACCACCTTTGTGGATGCCCACAATCTGGCCGAGGTCGAGGGTGCAATTCAGGACAACACCCGCGCCATCTACCTGGAGACCCTGGGCAACCCCAACTCTGACATTCCCGACATTGACGCCATTGCCGAGATTGCCCACAAGCACGGCCTGCCCCTGGTCATCGACAACACCTTCGGCACCCCGTACCTGATCCGCCCCATTGAGCACGGCGCTGACATTGTTGTTCACTCCGCCACCAAGTTCATCGGCGGCCATGGCACCACCCTGGGCGGCATCATCGTCGATTCCGGTAAGTTCGACTGGAAGGCCAGCGGCAAGTTCCCTGCTTTCTCCGAGCCGAACCCCAGCTATCACGGCGTCAGCTTTGTGGATGCTGCCGGCCCCGCCGCCTTTGTTACCTACGTCCGCGCCATCATCCTGCGTGACACCGGCGCCTGCATCAGTCCGTTCAACGCCTGGCTGCTGCTGCAGGGCACCGAGACCCTGTCTCTGCGCCTGGACCGCCACAACGAGAACACCAAGAAGGTCGTGGAGTTCCTGAACCATCACCCGAAGGTGGCCCACGTCAATCATCCCAGCCTGCCGGACCATCCCGACCACGCCCTGTACGAGAAGTACTTCCCCAACGGCGGTGCGTCCATCTTCACCTTCGACATCAAGGGCGGCCAGAAGGAAGCCTTTGAGTTCATCGACCACCTGAAGATCTTCTCGCTGCTGGCCAACGTCGCTGACGTGAAGAGCCTGGTCATCCACCCGGCTTCCACCACCCACAGCCAGCTGAACGATGAGGAGCTGGCCGAGCAGCAGATCTACCAGAACACCATCCGTCTGTCCATCGGCACCGAGCACATCGACGACATCATTGCCGATCTGGAAGCCGGTTTCGCAGCAGTCCGCGGCGAGTAATTACCCGTCTGCACGAGCTGCATCAGAACCTTTGTCTCTTTGTCCATTCTTCCTTTTTTCCAAAACAAACGCAAAAGCCCTCCGGTCCTGAGCCGGAGGGCTTCTGCTGTTTCCGGGGTGTGATGCACCCAGAAAAAGACCCCGCCGTGGAGCACACAGCGGGGCCGGAAGAATGCGGTTTATTCGTTGCCGGGGAAGTGGGGGATGCCGTCAAAGCCCTTCTGCAGGTCGGCGTCGGAGGGGATGCAGTCGGTCATCTTGCCGTCGTGGAACAGTGGGTTCGAGCAAACGAAAAGCGCCCGGAAACTTACGTTTCTAGGTGCTGTTTCTTGGTGGGCGCGGGTGGATTGCGCGAGCCGCGCTGCTAAAAACAGCCCACTGGGCTGTTTTTGCGCCGTCTTCAGCGACAGCGCCGCAGCTGTTCGAATCCACCCGCTCTATGAGTCTAGCCTTGTTACAAAACAAAAACCTCAGCGTACTTGTATACGCTGAGGTTTTTTGGTGGAGCGAAGCAACCTAAATCCGAACCATTGCCCTCTGGGGCATCTTT
>OLNS01002401.1_pt1 | contig 12333 bp, 9 predicted proteins | sample 1673031 | NCBI WGS metagenome assembly OLNS01 (sample SAMEA3136748, study PRJEB25190) | human gut metagenome | biome: human gut; feature: human-associated habitat; material: faeces | place: Austria | collected 2013
ACAAGCTGAATGTTGCCCGCCGCACCTGCGGTTATATCGGCACCCAGTTCTGGAACCAGGGCCGCACCCAGGAGATCAAGGATCGGGTGCTGCACCTGTAAACCTCTCAGTCACGCTTCGCGTGCCAGCTCCCCTAGCAGGGGAGCCCTTGGCAAGCTCCAAAAAGCACAACAAATTGTAAAGCAAAGCAGCGTGCCTTGCTTTCAGGTTTGATATATCATGAATTTTGCTACAATTAAGTATTACGACATTGCCAACGGGCCCGGCGTGCGCACCAGTGTGTTCGTCTCGGGCTGCCGGCACCACTGCCCCGGCTGCTTCAATGAGGTGGCATGGGATTTCGGTTACGGCAAGCCCTTTGATAAGGCCACCCGCAACGAAGTTTTCGCCTCCTGCCAGCCGGACTATATCGCCGGCATCTCCCTGCTGGGCGGCGAGCCCATGGAGCCGGAGAACCAGCGGGAACTTCTTCCCTTTGTCCGCAACTTCAAGGCCCTCTACCCCAAAAAGACGGTCTGGTGCTACTCCGGCTACACCTGGGAGCAGCTGACCGGGGCGGTCCCCTGCCACGCCCGGTGCGAAGTCACCGACGAGCTGCTGGGCCTGCTGGATGTGCTGGTGGACGGCCGCTTTGTGCAGGCCGAGCACGACATCTCCCTCCGTTTCCGGGGCAGCCGGAACCAGCGGCTGCTGGATGTGCCCAAGTCCCTTGCCGCCGGGCAGCCTGTCTGGTGGCAGGACGAGCAGGTCTTTTCCACCCATACGATGTAGCCCTCTCAGTCAATGCTCCGCATTGCCAGCTCCTCCTCCCTCTGTCGCTTACGCGGCATCTCCCTCCGGCCGGAGGGAGTCTTTCAAAGGGAGAGCCCTTGGCAAGCTTCAAAAGCACTGCAAAATTGCAATGCAAAGCAGCGTTATAAAAAAACGTTCCGTTTTCCACATCCGGTGCAGGAATCGTGGAAAACGGAACGTTTTATTTTTAGCGGCTTCTGACGGCCTCCTCGATGGCGGCGAGGAAGATCGTGCCATAGCGGGCGGCTTTCTTCTCGCCCACGCCGGTGATGTTGAGCAGCTCGTCGGTGCTGAACGGCTTTTTCTGTACCATCTCCCGGAGGGTGGCATCGCTGAACACGAGATAGGCCGGGATCTTCTGCTTGCTGGCCAGCCGCTTGCGCAGGGCGTAGAGGTCGGCCAGCAGCTTTTCGTCCTCGGCGCTGAGCTCCACGTCCGCCGGGCGGCGGCGGGGCTTTTCAGCCAGACGGCGGGCGCTGGCGGCGGCCCGCTGCTTGGCCTCGGCGGCACGCTGTTCCATCTGCTGGGCAGCCTCCTCTGCCATGAGGCAGTTGGAACAGTTGCCGCACTTGGCCGGGGCCGCCTCCCCAAAATATTGGAGCATGAACCCCCGCAGGCAGCGGGGCGTGGTGGAGTAAAAGGTCATGTACTTGAGCCGTTCCTCCGCCTTGCGGGCGGCTTCGGCTTTTACATCAGCGGGCAGACCGTTGTCCACTTCCCTCTCTTTGTCAATGAAAAAGCGGATGGTCCGCACATCGGTGCCGGAGTAGAGCAGGATGCAGCGGGCCGGTTCGCCGTCCCGTCCGGCACGGCCCGCCTCCTGATAATAGCTTTCCAAGTCCTTGGGCATATTGTAGTGGATGACAAACCGGACGTTGGGCTTATCAATGCCCATACCAAAGGCGTTGGTGGCCACCATGATCTGGACACGGTCATAGAGGAAATCGTCCTGGTTCTTCCGGCGGACCTCCGCGTCCAGCTTGGCGTGGTAGGCTGCCGCCCGGATGCCCCGGCTCTGGAGCAGGCGGGCCGTCTCGTCCACCTGTTTGGTGGTGCTGCAATAGACGATGCCCGCATGGTCTCCCTCCCGCAGGACATAATCCAGCAGGACACGGGGCTTCTCGCTGGGCAGGGCACGGCGGGACTCAAAATAGAGGTTGGGGCGGTCAAAGCCTGTCGTCACCTCATAGGGGTCTTTCAGGCCCAGATGGGTGCGGATGTCATCCCGGACGTGGGCCGTGGCGGTGGCCGTGAACGCCCCCACCACCGGGCGGCTGGGCAGGCTGTCCACAAAGGCTTTGACGCGCAGGTAGCTGGGGCGGAAATCCTGCCCCCACTGGCTGATGCAGTGGGCCTCGTCCACCGTGACCATGCTGATGAGTTTTTCCTGCGCAAACCGCTGGAAGCCCGGCATCTCCAGCCGCTCCGGGGCCACATAGATGATCTTATACCATCCCTCCCGGGCCCGGTGGAGCATCAGGGCTTTCTGGTTGTCGGTGAGGCTGTTGTTCAAAAAGGCGGCGGCCACGCCTGCCTGCACCAGGGCCCCCACCTGGTCTTTCATCAGGCTGACCAGCGGCGATACCACAAGGGTGATGCCCGGCAGCAGCAGGGCCGGCACCTGATAACAGATGGACTTGCCCGCGCCCGTGGGCATCACGGCCAGCACATCCTGCCCGCCCAGCAGCCGCTTCACGATCTCCTCCTGGCCGGGGCGGAAACTGTCGTAGCCGAAAACTTTCTTTAAAATCGAGCGCTGGTCTTCCATCAAACTGTCTCCTTTGTTTCAACACTGGGCTCCAGTATACCACAAAACCGCCCTGAGTTGCGAATTTTCGGTGGGATTTTGTGGTTTTGATAGCTTTTCGTGCGCCAAAATGCTATAATAAGAATACATATCTCCATCTAAAGATTCTTAGCCGCAGCCCGCGTGCTCCGGCTTCCGTGATTAAAAGGAGTACACTATGCAAAAACTCATCAGCTTTGCCGTCCCGTGCTACAACTCGGCGGCCTATATGCGCCACTGCATCGAGACGCTGCTCTCCGCCGGAGAGCAGGCCGAGATCATCCTGGTGGACGATGGTTCCACCAAGGACGACACCCCCGCCATCTGCGACGAGTACGCCGCCAAATATCCCACCATCGTCAAGGCCGTCCATCAGGAGAACGGCGGCCACGGCGAAGGCGTCAACCAGGGCATCCGCAATGCCACCGGCCTATACTATAAGGTCGTGGACAGCGACGACTGGCTGGACACCGACGCCCTGAAAAAGGTCCTGCACCGCCTGCAGACCCTCGTGGCCCGCGGCACCGCCCCGGACCTGATGATCTGCAACTATGTGTATGAGCATGTGGAGGATGGCACCAGCCATACCGTCCGGTACACCAACGTCTTCCCGAAAGACCGCCTGTTCGACTGGGTGCATGTGGGCCATTTCCGCCCGGACCAGAACCTGCTGATGCACTCGGTCATGTACCGCACCGAGGTGCTGCGTCAGTGCGGCATGGTGCTGCCCAAGCACACGTTCTATGTGGACAACATCTTTGTCTACCAGCCTCTGCCCTATGTCAAGAGCATGTACTATATGGATCTTGACCTCTACCGCTACTTCATCGGCCGGGCCGACCAGAGTGTCAACGAGAGCGTTATGGTCAAGCGGGTAGATCAGCAGCTGCGGGTCACCAAGCACATGATCGACTGCCAGGACCTGGACGCCCTGAAGAATCAGAAGCGTCTGCGGGCCTACATGCTCCACTACCTCTCCATCATGATGGCCATCAGCGACATCTTCCTGCTGCTGGACGGCAGTGCCGAGGCCAGGGAGAAAAAGACCCAGCTCTGGCAGTACCTCAAGGAGCACACCAGCCCCAGCGTGTACCGCGCTGTCCGCCTGAGCCTGGGCGGCATCACCAACCTGCACTTCCCCAAGAGCGATACCGTCATTGTCGGCGGCTACCGCATCGCCCGGAAGATCTTTAAATTCAACTAAACTTCACAGGACAAAAGAGACGGTCCTCTTCCCACTGGAAGAAAACCGTCTCTTTTCTTTTTGCGTTTATTTCAGCACCACTTCGCCGTCCGCGTCGGCGTCCACGGTAAGGGCGGAGCCGGAGGCCAGCGTGCCGTCAATGAGGCGCTCGGCGGCGGGGTCTTCCACAGCCTTGCGGATGACGCGGCGGAGGTCGCGGGCACCAAACTTACCGCCCTGGCTCTTGGTGACCAGCGCCTTGAGGGCTGCCGGGGTATAGCTGTAGGCAATGCCCTTGGCCGCCATGCTGGGCTTGTACTCCTCCAACATGAGGGCTGCAATCCCCTCCAGTGTCTCCTGGCTCAGGGGTTTGAACGCGATGACCTCGTCCACGCGGCCCAGGAATTCCGGCCGCAGGAACTGGGCCAGCGCCTTGCGGGTCTTCTCCTCGCTGCGCTGCTCCTCGCTCTTGTTGAAGCCAAGGCCGCCCGAAGTCTGGTCAGAGCTGCCGGCGTTGGAGGTCATGCAGATCACGGTGTTGGAGAAATCCACGGTCCGGCCCTGGGCATCGTTGATCTTGCCCTCGTCCAGAATCTGCAGCAGGATGTTCATGACATCCGGGTGTGCTTTCTCGATCTCGTCAAACAGCACCACGCTGTAGGGGCGGCGGCGGACTTTCTCGGTCAGCTGGCCGGCCTCCTCGTAGCCCACATAGCCCGGAGGCGAACCGATCATCCGGGAGACAGCGTATTTCTCCATATACTCGCTCATGTCCAGCCGGATCAGGGGGTCCGGGCCGTCAAAGAGCTGGTTTGCCAGTTGCTTGACCAGCTCGGTCTTGCCCACGCCCGTGGGACCCACAAAGATGAAGCTGGCGGGACGGCGGCGGCCCGAGAGGTCGGCGCGGCTCCGCTTGACCGCTTGTGCCACCAGATGGACGGCCTCGTCCTGGCCGATGATCTTTTTCTTGAGCTCTGTTTCGAGGTTTGCCAGCTTGGCGTACTCGGTCTCCTGGATTTTCACCGCCGGGATCCCCGTCCACAGCTCAATGACCTTGGCCACATCGTCCATGGTCACCCTGATCTCACTGGCAGCGGCCTGCTTGGCGGGCAGCTCGCTTTCCAGCTGGGCAATGCGGGTCTTGCGCTCGGCCACCTGCTCATAGTCGATGGGCTCATTGACATCGGCGTTGGCCATATCGGCTTCTTCCTGCTTGAGGGCGTCCAGCTCTTTCCGGGCCTCCAGATACTCGGAGATGACCGGGTGGGCCAGATTGCAGCAGGCGCAGGCCTCGTCCAGCAGGTCGATGGCCTTGTCCGGCAGATAGCGGTCGGTGATATACCGCTCACTGAGGGTGACGGTGGCACTGAGCACATCGGCGGGCACCTGCACATGGTGGTGCTCCTCGTAATAGTGCTTGATGCCGTTCATCACAGCGAGGGTATCGGCCACGCTGGGCTCCTCCACCCGCACGGGCTGGAAACGGCGCTCCAGTGCCTGATCTTTTTCGATATACTTGCGGTACTCGTTGAACGTCGTGGCGCCGATGACCTGAATTTCCCCGCGGGAGAGGGCAGGCTTCAGGATGTTGCCCGCGTTCATGGCACCTTCACTCTCACCGGCCGAGGTGATGGTGTGGATCTCATCAATGAACAGGATGACATTGCCCGCCGCCTTGACCTCGCTCAACAGGCCCTTGACCCGCTGCTCGAACTGGCCGCGGAACTGAGTGCCCGCCACCAGGCTGGTCAGGTCCAGCAGGAAAATCTCCTTGTCTTTCAGGCCCGCCGGCACCTGCCCTTTGGCAATGCGCTCCGCAATGCCCTCGGCAATGGCCGTCTTGCCCACGCCCGCCTCACCAATGAGGCAGGGGTTATTCTTCTGGCGGCGGCTCAGGATCTGGATGGTGCGGTAAATTTCGCGGTCACGGCCGATGATATCATCCAGCTTGCCCTCCCGGGCCTTGCGGGTCAGGTTCTCGCAGTAGGTGTCCAAAAACTTGCGGCGGGGCGGCTTCTTGCCGTTTTTATTTCCAGCTTTCTTGTCCCCCTGCTGCTCGTTCTGGCCGTCCTTGACCCCCAGCGGGAACGTGGCGCTGGAGCCGGGCATCAGGTCTTCGTCGCCCTCGTTCTCCGGCTGGCCCATGTTCATCATCATGGAGAACGGGTTGGTCTCGCCGCCCATCTCCTCCATCATGCTCTCCATCCGGTTTTCCATATTGTCCATGTCTTCGTCCGACATGCCGAACTGCTTCATCAGGTCTTCCACCGGCTTGATGTGCAGCTCCCGGGCACAGTGCAGGCAGTACCCCTCATTTTTCATCTGGCCATTCTCCATCCGCTGGACGAAGATGATGGCCGGACGTTTCTGGCATCGATTACAGACCATTGTTCCTCCTATCCAATCCAACCCTTACAGGAACGGGTTGAACACATTGAAAACTTTATAGTAAAGGCTGCTGCTCATAACGGTATCGTTGAGCATCGTCAGGTTGCCGCCCGTGATGACAATGAGTGCCCAGAGCACACACAGCACCAGATAAATGTCCAGCAGGCTGGCAATGCCGCCCGCCGTCCAGCCCAGCCAGCGGTTGACCGTGCCCACCACCGGCAGCTTGTTCACCAGCCCCAGCACCGTGACCAGCAGGCTGACCAGCATCCGCAGCAGGGCGAATGCCACAAAGAACAGCACCAGCGAGATCACCGGCGTCAGCAGCGGAGCCAGCACCTTTTGGACAATGACATCGGCCAGCACCACGGCGTTGTCGCTGAGCACGGCGGAAACGGAGCGCTCGCAGGCCTCCACGATGGAAGCCCGGAAGCTTTCCGGCAGAAAGCCCGCATACCGCTGGGCAATGCCGGAAAGGTCTACCACGCCCCCGGCCGTGATGCTGGCGGCGATCTGGTCGCGGAAGCTGCCCGCAAAGAAGTTCTGGAACACCTGCCCGGCTGCCCAGCCGGAAAAGGCCCGGGCTCCGGTCAGGCTGAACAGGCTCCCCGCCAGCTGCACCACCGAGGCCAGAAAGCCTTTGCGGGCGTAGCGGACGGCCAGCAGCAGCCAAACCACCGTGCATATGATATCAAAAAGAAATGACGGATTCTTGAACATAGAGTATTTTCCCTGTTACTTTCTGCCGCAGAGTGCTAATTTCAGGAATGATTCTCTTCTTTTCCTCAACTTGCCTGAGAGGTTTCCGGTGCCGTTACCTGCTGCACCGTGTTGCCGCAGAAGACCAGTGTCTGTTTGGCATCCGCCAGCAAAGCCTGGGGCCGGGCCGTCAGGCTCTGGCTCCACTGGTACTCCCCCGCAGAAGTCAGGCTCTCCACGGTGCTGTCGGTGAGCAGATAGACAAGCTCGCCCCGCCGCACCACCTTGTTGGAGGTGGTCACATTGCCGCTGTACTGAACATTGAGCTCCTTATCCAGCGTCACCAGCTGGCAGACCTGCCCGGAGGCCAGCAGCAGCGCCACATTGCCCGCGCTGTCCACCGAGACATCCCGCAGGGTGCCGCCGCCAAACTCATAGCGGGCACGCTCTCCGCCTGCCGCGTTGTACAGGATGGCCCGGCTGTCGTACACGGCCAGCAGGGTGGTACCGGAAAGCCAGCCCACCCACTGGGGAACACCGCTCTGGCTCCCCACATTGACCGGGTCGCCCTGGGCCAGGGTGACAACATAAAGGTTTGTCTGCATCTGCCCGCCGCCGGCCGTGACGGCAGCCGCCGCCAGCCGGCGGCTGTCCGGCGAGAACGCCATCCGCAGCGGGGTGCCGTCGTTGGAGGTCATGTTCCAGCGGAGCTGCTGCTCCATGGTGGGAGAATACACCAGCAGCTCCGCCATGCTGCTCACATCGTCGGTGACAACGGCCAGCGTGCCGTTATCGGACATGGCGCAGAGGAAGATCTTGTTTTCCAGTTTTTTGGTGTAGAGGTTCTGGGTGCGGCTCTCCACCCGCAGCTCGTTGCCGGAGCGGTTGTAGAGCACAAAACGGGTCTTGCCCGCCGCCAACGCCGGACGGCCATAGCCGCTCTGGATGCTGTTGAGCCGGGTGCCCGTGCGGGAGTACACCACGCAGCTGTCGCCGCCCAGCTCCACAAAGCCGCCCGTCATGGGCAGCACCTGGGTGGGCTCCATCACGCCGGTCTGCTGGGGCCAGCCGGGGCCCGGCATCAGGGCAATGCGGGTGGTGTCCACACAGTCCTTGACCAGCGCCACCGAGCTGCCCACCAGCCCGGTGGTAAACAGCACCACAGCCGTCAGCACCGCCACGATGAGCGCCGTGCGCCGCAGCCGCCGTGCCCGCACCCGGGCGCGGGCCTGCTCCAGATATTCGACCCGCCCGGCCGAAAGCGGCTCGTCACTCTCGGGGCGTTGGCCGCGATGGTTCTTTCTCATTTGGTTGTTCTCCTTGTCCTAAATGGCTTGCCCTCTCCGTCATTGCGATCGCAATGCCACCTCTCCCAAAGTGAGAGGCCTTGGCAATCCACGCAAACTTCATCTCTTTGCCAAGGGCTCCCCCTTTGGGGGAGCTGCCGAACAGCGTGAGGCTGAGAGGGCCAGCCACCTCTCAATCATACTCCACACTCTTCAAAAACAGTCCCTTGGCGGGCAGGGTGGGGCCCGCTTTGTGCCGGTCACGGCTGGCAAGGATGCCCGGGATGGCCTCGGGCTGCATCCGCCCGGCCCCTACTTCGCAGAGGGTCCCGGCCAGGATGCGCACCATGTTGTAGAGGTATCCATCCGCGGTGACGGTGATCTCTACTTCGTCCCCTTTGCGCTTCACTCCGCAGGCCGTGATGGTCCGCACCGTGTCACCGTGGGCGGCAGCGGAAGACCCCGCCGCGCACAGGGCCAGGAAATCGTGTTTGCCCACAAACCGCCGGGCTGCCGTGTTCATTTTGGCCGTGTCCAGCCGCCGGGGCACCCGGGTATAATACTTCTCGTCAAACGGCGAGTCGATGGGGCTGTTGTGGATGCGGTAGAGATACGTTTTGGTGTGGGCCGCGTACCGGGCATGGAAATCCTCCGGCACCACCCGCGCCGCCAGCACCCGGATATCCGGCGGCAGGTGCTGGTTGAGGGCCAGCGGCAGCTTTTCCACCGGGATGCGGGTGTCGGCGTGGAAATTGAGCATAAAGCCCAGCGCGTGGACGCCCGCGTCGGTGCGGCTGCACCCCTTGATATCCGGGCGGCAGCCCAGCACGGCCTCCAGCCCATCCTGAAAGGTCTGGGCCACGCTCCGCCCGTTGGGCTGCACCTGAAACCCGCAGTAGTTGGTGCCATCGTAGGCAAGGGTAAGTAAAAAGTTCTGCATGGAACTCCTTCCGTCACGGCTTTGCCGTGCCACCTCCCTCAAAGAGGGAGGCTATAAGGCCCCCTCCTTGAGGGGGCTGTCGCCGCAGGCGACTGGGGGAGTTTTAATAATTCGGAAACACCAGCCGGGACGACAGGATGACCACAAAGCAGACGATGCAGACCGCCAGATCAATGTAATCCTGTCTGGTGCAGCGGAGCACTTTCAGGCGGGTGCGGCCGTCACCGCCGCAGTAGCAGCGGCACTCCATGGCCATCGCCAGCTCGTCCGCCCGGCGGAACGCCGAGATGAACAGCGGGATGAGGACGGGCACCAGCGCTTTGATGCGCTCGGTCATCTTGCCGGTGTCCAGCTGGGCACCGCGGGCTTTCTGGGCGTTCATGATCTTGTCCGTCTCCTCGATGAGAGTGGGGATGAAGCGGAGCGCAATGCTCATCATCATGGCCAGCTCGTGCACCGGGAAGTGGATCTTGCCCAGCGGCTTGAGCAGCTGCTCAATGGCATCCGTCAGCACGATGGGGCTGGTGGTGTAAGTCAGCAGGCTGGTGCCCGCGATCAGGGCCATGACGCGCACCGCCATCAGGATGGCGTACTTGACGCCCTCGGCGTAAACGGTCAGGAATCCAATGTGCACCAGCGGCTCCCCCTCACCCGAGACGAAGAAGAGGTTGAGCACTGCCGTAAAGACGACAATGGGTAAAATTGGTTTCAGGCTCTTGAGGATGAGCTTGAACGGGATCTTCGCCACAGCGTACATCCCCACCAGGAACAGGATGGACAATGCCAGTCCCAGCGGGTTGGAAGCCGCGAACAGCAGGATGATATAAGCAATGGTGAGCACCAGCTTGAGCCGGGGGTCAAATTTGTGCACAAGGCTGTTGCCCGGGAAGTGCTGGCCAATGGTGATATCTCTCAGCATCCGGACACGCCCCCTTTCCCGTTCTCCGCATCCCGGGGCAATACAAGAGACTCCCCGGCGTCCCGCCGCGCCTTGGCGGCCAGAATGGTCTTGACCGCATAGGGGATGGTGTACACGTCCGCCGGGACGTCCACCCCCATCTCCCGCAGCTTGAGGAAAATTTTTGTCACCTGGGGCACGCTCAGGCCCAGCTCCAGCAGCTCCGGAGCCCGGGCAAACACGTTCTCCACCGTATCGTACATGGCGATCTTCTTGTTGGACATCACCAGCACCCGGTTGGCGTACTTGGCAATGTCCTCCATGCTGTGGGAGACCAGCAGGACGGTGGTGCCCGTCTTTTTGTGGTACTCTTTCACCTCGCTCAGGATCTCATCCCGGCCCTCGGGGTCCAGGCCCGCGGCGGGCTCGTCCAGCACGAGGATGCGGGGCTTCATGGCCATGACGCCTGCCACGGCCACCCGGCGCTTCTGGCCGCCGGACAGCTCAAAGGGGCTGCGTTCCAAAAGGGCCTCGTCCAGGCCGACAAAGGCGGCGGCTTCGTGCACCCGCTTGTCGATCTCGGCCTCGTCCAGGCCCATGTTCTTGGGGCCAAAGGCGATATCTTTATAGCAGGTCTCCTCAAACAGCTGGTACTCCGGGTACTGGAACACCAGACCGGTGAGGAAACGGAAATCTCTTATTTTTTCGGGCTCGGCCCACAGGTCGCGGCCATCAATATAAATTTTGCCGCTGGTGGGCTTGTTCAGGCCGTTCATGTGGGTAATGAGGGTGCTCTTGCCGGAGCCGGTGGCCCCGATGATGCCCACAAAATCGCCCTCTTCCACGGTAAAGCTCACGTCGTCCAGCGCGGTGACCGCATTGGGCATTCCGGGGTTATAGATATAGCTCAGGTGTTCTACCTTGATAATGTCTGCCATCGTTCACCCCTCCTCACTGCAGCAGCTCGTACAGAGCCTGTGCGCATTCGCCCGTGTCAATGATGCCCTCGGGCAGGTCGATGCCTGCCTTGACCAGCTCATCCCGCAGCTCGGCGGCCTGCGGCACGTCCAGATGGAGGGAGCGGACTTTCTCGGTCTGGCTGAACACCTCTTTCGGGGTGCCTTCCAGGACCACTTTGCCCTTGCTCATCACCAGCACCCGGTCGGCCTTGGCAGCTTCTTCCATATAGTGAGTGATGGACACCACGGTGATGCCCATGTTCTTGTTGAGGTAGTGGATGGTCTGCATCACCTGCTCCCGGCCCCGGGGGTCCAGCATGGCGGTGGCTTCGTCCAGAATGAGGCAGTCCGGCCGCATGGCCACGACGCCTGCAATGGCAACGCGCTGCTTCTGGCCGCCGGAAAGGTTGTGGGGTGCCCGCTCCCGGAACTCGTAGATGCCCGCCATCTTCATGGCGTCGTCCACCCGGCGGCGCATCTCCTCGGGCGGAACGCCCAGGTTCTCCAGCGCGAAAGCCACATCTTCTTCTACCACCGTGGCAACGATCTGGTTGTCCGGGTTCTGGAACACCATGCCCACGGTCTGGCGGATGTCGTAAATTTTGCTCTCGTCGGCGGTGTCCATCCCCTCCACCAGCACGGTGCCTGCCTCCGGCAGGAGGATGGCGTTGAACTGTTTGGCCAGGGTGGATTTGCCGCAGCCGTTGGCACCCAGCACGGCGACGAACTCGCCCCGCTTGACGCTGGCCGAGACCCCGTCCAGCGCGTAGACGGGCTGCTCCGGGTCATAGCGGAACTTTAAATTTTCTGCTGTTAAAATCGTTTCACTCATTTGTGTTCTCTTTCTGGTGGTGCGCCCCTCTCAAAGAGGCTGTACCCCATTCTTCGATTATTTTATAAACTCCCCCAGCCGCCTGCAGCGGCAGCCCCCTCAAAGAGGGAGCCTTTTGGGTCTCTGCCGTCAGAAAGCCTCCCTCACTGAGGGAGGTGGCATCGCGCAGCGATGACGGAAGGAGTATTTACTCTTCCCAGATGGCCGTTGCGCCGCAGGGCACCACGCCGCCGGTGGCCGAGACGGGCAGGCCGATCTCGTCACAGCTGGTCTGCCCGCCAAAACGGGGCACCAGCGTGGTCTTGAGCATGTACTCCATCACGGCGGGCGACAGGCCCGTGGTGTAGCTGTTGACGGCAAAGAAGAGCGGCTTATCGCTCAGCACTTCCTCGCACTGGCTGATGAGGTCATAGATGCAGTCTTCCAGCTTCCAGATCTCGCCGCCGGGGCCGCGGCCATAGCTGGGCGGGTCCATGATGATGCCGTCGTAGGTGTTGCCCCGGCGCTTTTCCCGGGCCACGAACTTGGCACAGTCGTCCACCAGCCAGCGGATGGGCCGGTCGGCCAGGC
>OLNS01002408.1_pt1 | contig 12311 bp, 10 predicted proteins | sample 1673031 | NCBI WGS metagenome assembly OLNS01 (sample SAMEA3136748, study PRJEB25190) | human gut metagenome | biome: human gut; feature: human-associated habitat; material: faeces | place: Austria | collected 2013
GTTTTATGAACCCTTATATAAGTGCGCCCAAAAATCTACTTTATTTTTCACTCTTTTATCCTTTTCCTTATTATGCATTTTTATTATACAAGCCTGTAACATGGAACCGGCACAGGCTTGTGAAAATACATTGTTATCTGCTATCCCTTCAGTCCCGTAGAAGCAACACCTTCTACAAAATATTTCTGCAATACCAGGAACACAATTAGTACCGGGATCAGGGACAATACCGATCCTGCCATGATCAGACCGTAATCGGAAGAGTACTGGCTGATGAACATTTTTAATCCCAGCTGGATAGTCTTCTTCTCCTGACTCTTCAAGTAGATCAGGGGTCCCAGATAGTCGTTCCAGGTCGCCACGAAGGTGAAGATCGTCAGTGTGGACAGTGCCGGTTTCGACAACGGCAGCATGATGCTGGCATAGATCCGGTACTCACTCATACCGTCGATTCTGGCGGCTTCACACAGATCATCGGGAATGCCTTCATAGAACTGCTTCATCATGAACACACCGAAAGCGGAGAATGCCTGCAGACAAATCATAGCCAGCAGCTTATCGTTCAGTCCCATTCTTCTCATCATGATGAACTGAGGTACCATGTATACCTGCCAGGGCATTGCGATGGTTGCGATGTATGCCAGGAACAGTCCGTTCTTATGACGGAAGTCCAGTTTTGCAAAGGAATATGCTGCAAAGCTGCTGGTCAGTAACTGTAAGAAAGTAACGATCAATGTCAAGTATACTGTATTTCCCACGAATCTGCCAAAGGGAATCTTCGTCCAGATCTTCACGTAATTGTCCCACTTGGGGTTCGCAGGGATCCATACAAAAGGATTCATCTGGAATACTTCTCTGTCACTCTTGATGGATGCGGAAAGCATCCACAGGAAAGGAATGATCATGACCACTGCGATCAGAATGAGGATCGCATATACGATCACTTTGCCAAAAACGGCTTTTTTATGTGCTGATTTCATAATCTGTGCGCCTCCTAACGTTTTACCCTGCCGTACACTTCAATCTGACTCAGTGCCGGGAAGGGGGATGGATCTTCTGCTTTGATCAGGTTGCAAAGCTCCAGCCAGATGATCTCTTTCTCGGGGATTGGCAGTACATGTGCCCTGCTGCTCTTCTCTAAGGGAAATTCCTGTTCACTGCCATCGGAAAACCGGATCGTTATCTGCTGCCACCAGTTGTCATGCGGGAAATCGGATCTGGTGTACAACACGATCCTGTCTGCCAGTACCGGTCTGCCGAAGTCCAGCTTCATAGCTGCATCATCCTGCATGTTGATTCCCCAGGATTCGTAGGGCCATTCTCCGTGGGAGCGGTTCGCCCGGACACCGTCAATGGCGTTTTTCGCTGCGAATACACTCTCGCCTCTGGTCTCCACATTGGCTGTCGCATGAGGATAACAGGGAACATCCATATGCTGATCCGCAGGATTCAGTGCCAGGTTTCTATAGGCTGTGATCTCATCTTCTCTTGCGACTTCCGCATAGAGATAATGTTTATTTCCGGAAAATACCTTAGGGGACATGCTGATCCTTTTTTCCCCGAAGGGAACATAATAGGATACATTGTCGGTTATGTATACGAAAGCATCCCCAAGAGCATCATCCACCTGTAAATGTACATGTATATTTTTCTCATCGGTCTCCAGCACGATCCGGTCACCCTCTTCATAGGTATGGGTGCAGACCAGATCCACAAAATCCTCACCGCTGCTGACACAGATGGTGTTGCTGTCCTTATCGAGAACCTTCAAAGCCAAGATTGCCATTATGCTTTCTCCCTCTTTGCCTGACCGCGGAACTGGATGATGGTTACGAACAGTACCATTAGGAACAGTACCATTGCTACAGAGCTGGAGTAACCCAGATCCCAGTCAATAAATGCTTTCTGATAAATGTAATATACGAGAACGGTTGCTGAAGTGGTCAACTCTCCGCTTCCGCCGCCTGCCAGCATAATAGCGATATCATAAACCTTAAAGCAGTTGATAGTCAGCATGACGACTACGAAGAAAGTGGTGGAGGACAACTGCGGCCAGGTCACATAACGGAATTTCTGCCAGGTATTTGCACCGTCCAGGCTGGCTGCTTCATACAGTTCGGAAGAAATACCCTGTAAGCCTGCCAGATAGATTACCATATAATAACCCATGTATTTCCATACACTGAACAGAATCATGGAGAACAGTACCAGTCCGCCGGTGAACCACTGGGGAAGCTGATCCTGCGGTACATTGAAAACATTCAGCAGAATGTTGTTCACAGGTCCTTTCGAGGGGTGGAACAGCATTTTCCATACTGCGGTGATTGCTACCAGAGAAGCTACATATGGGAAAAAGGAAAGAGTTCTAAAAATGCCTCTTCCTATTACTTTCTGATTTAACACGATAGCCAGTGCCAGAGATGCGATCATGGTCAGAGGCACGGTACCGATACAATAGATAATGGTGTTTTTAAATGCTGCGATAAAGAAGGTATCTTTCCACAGTCTTGTAAAATTACTGATGCCTGCCCACTGGATCGGGTTACTCCCGTCCCACTTCATGAAAGCAAGGGCAAAGGCAAAAATAATGGGGATCAAAGTAAATACGCAGAAACCGATAAAGTTAGGTGCAATAAAGGAGTAGGCCACCAGATCTCTTTTGGTTTGACGGCTTAATTTCCGCATAACAATTCTCCTTTCAAACGCTTTTTGTGTCATCTTTTGCGTCTTTTTCTGATAAGAAAGGGGCCGTAGGTACGACCCCTTAAGTCTTATTCAACATTCAACAAACATTCAATACTTTTATAGAAAAGATCTTCATTACTGAGCCTGAAGGTCAGCTACCGCTTTATTCATTGCTGCAATACCATCATCAATGCTCATCTCACCGGTCATGATACTTCCATGATAGGAATCCAGAGCAGAGTTGATCTCAGATACATTGGGAGCGTAAGGAACTTCCAGGTACAGGTTGGATACGGTCAGAGCTTCTTTGCTGGCTTCATCGGTGGGGAATCCTTCCAGACCGGAGATCATGTCTACTACCTTGTCAGTCATCATTGCAGGGAAGTTACCACTGGAAGCCATAACTGCTGCGCCTTCTTCACCACTTACCCACTTAACGAAATCCCAGGATGCATCAGGAGTATCACTTGCAGTGGTTACAGCCAGGCCGGTGATGGTACCCAGAGTAGAACCGGGCTCTACACCTTCTGCATGAGGATACTTAACGATACCCCAGTTACCGCACAGGCTGGAATCATATTCGCCGGACTTCAGGTTGGAGATCATGGTTGCGATGAACCAAGAGCCCATGTTCATCATTGCTACATCTCCACCGGAGAATGCTGCAGAATAATGTAAGCCTTCGGTCTTCAGATCTGTGTACTTTCTGCATACGCCGTCAGCCTCCTGATTCAGAACCATCTCATAGTAAGGTTTGAAGAAATCATAGCTGCCATCCAGGATAGTGTGCTTGCCATCCAGTACACCGAACAGCTGGACTGCACTTCTCCAGGTGTGGTAATGAGCACCGTATACCTGAGAACCAAAGGTAGTATCGGTCATCTCTCTTGCCAGAGCATCGTACTCATCAAAAGTCATATCATTGGTAGGATAAGCAACACCCTTGGCATCAAACAGATCCTTGTTATAGAACAGTACCCAGAAGTCATTTCTGAAAGGCAGCTCATACAGGCTTCCGTCTACAGTTACCTGATCGGTAACACCTGCGTATTTGCTTAAATCCACGCCATCTTTGGAGATGTAATCATCCAGGGAAAGGATAGATCCCTTCTGTACCAGAGTTGCATATCCAGGTACATCCTTGACGGTTACTACATCGAAATCGGAGCCGCTGCCGGAAAGCTCAGTTGCCAGAACGGTCATGTAATCGGTAGAACCAAGGTCTACCATCTCAATGGTTACACCGGGATGAGATGCTTCATATGCGTCCTTAATGTCACCCCAGTACTGTGTGGTCTCCTGATCCCAGATAGCCCACTTTAAAGTAACTTCTTCTGCGGGTGCTGCTTCGGTGGAAGCTGCTGCAGCCTCAGTGGTTGCTGCTGCGGGTGCTTCACCGGTGGAAGCTGCTGTGCTGCCGTTATCGGAGCTGCCGCAGCCTGCAAGCATGGTGGTCATCATTGCTGCTGTCAGTACTAAACTTAATACTTTCTTTTTCATGTAAACCCTCCTGTTAATTTGATACTATGTTACGTCTGTTACGGATCCGTTCTTACCGGTTCCTTGACTGTAACTAAAGTATAACGAAAAAGGCCGAGACATGACATGGAAAAATTTATAATAGTATTCACAATTTTTTATAATTTGTTTACATTTTTTCTGAAAGTGTTTTCTTAAGATGTAATTTTTTATTTTAATATGCACTTTTTTTAGCAACTTGTTTTTTCAACTACCGTTTTTCTTCGATTATGTTATACTGAATGCATGAAAAAGACTGTTTATCACTCTAAAAGCATACGAAATCGCATCCTGTTTTTTACTTTAAGTGCGATCCTTGGAATGTGTCTGTTGATCAGCCTGTTCAGTTACTATATTTTCCAACACTATTTACAGAACACGCTGATCCAGTCCACAGAGACCAGTTTACGGCTGTTGTCGGAATCCATAGATTCCAGCATCAATGATGTTTACCGTCTGGTCCGCTACTGTCAGACGGATTCAAACATTGCAAAATACATTGAGCACAATCCGAATCCGGGATCAGTATTGTCAGTATCCACCTATGATTCCTTCAGTGAAGAATGCAGCCGGAACGGTGCTTATAATTACATGCCGCGAATTGCTGTTGTATCACAGGAACATTATCTGCAGGTGGTTGCTACGACTTATTCTTCTACAGCAGATCTTGCGGAACAGATACCGCTCCTTCCTTATTATGAAGAATTACTGACTGCAGATGATTATGATTTTTCTACCGGTATTATTTCAGATCCTTTTCACTGGGCCGGACGAAAAGTGCTGCCTATTCTCCGCCCTATTACCTATCAGTATAATAGCAAACAGGCCGGTTACTTATTTATTGAAGTATCCACAGATCTGTTTACCACCCCTTTAAAAGACTACAGCTGCCCGGAAGACAGTTATCTCTATCTGACGATTGCCGGTCATTCCTATATATATGAAGATAATGAGCTGAGGGAATACGAACCGGAATACAATCTGAAAGAAGATATGAGCAGCCATTCTCTCACCGGGGACACACAGATTTCCCGTATCCACAGTCAGGCAAAGGGTGAACAGATCCTGGTTACAACCCCCTTAAATATGCCAGACTGCTATTTAAGTCAGAGCATCTCTCACGCAGAGCAGACCAATCAGGCTGTTTTATTTATAGGAATCCTCGCCTGCATCCTGATCGGCATCCTGTCCATCGGTATTATACTGATGCTCCTGATGAACCGCATGATCACAGTTCCCGTGTCTCATCTGCAATCCCGCATGAAACGGATCGCCGAGGGCGATTTCTCCAGAGATTCTTCTATAGAATGGGATCATGAGCTGGGGGACATCGGCCGGGGGATCAATGATCTGTCGGAAAATGTATGTCAGTTGATGGAGCGGCGTCTGGAGGACGAAAAACAAAAGCAGGATCTGGAATACAAGATGCTGCAAAGCCAGATTAACCCTCATTTCCTGTATAATACACTGAATTCCATCAAATGGATGGCAACCATACAGGGGGCAACCGGTATCTCTGAAATGACGACATCTCTGTCCAGACTGCTGAAAAGCATCTCCAAGGGTACCAGTCTGCTGATCGATATTCGCGAAGAGCTGTCGCTGCTTGAAAATTATTTTACCATCCAGAGTTACCGCTATGGTGGTACCATCGCTATGAATATTCAGGTGGATGACGAGTCTTTATATAACAACGAAATTATTAAATTCACACTACAGCCTCTGGTAGAAAACGCAATTTTCCACGGTATCGAACCCAAGGGCTGTGCCGGACATATTCAGATCCATGTAGGGTATGAAGTTGCTGATACTACCGACAGAATCCGGATCGATGTGACTGATGACGGTGTCGGCATGACTGCGGAAAAAGCCGCTCAGATATTGAGTTCCAATGACGACAGCTCAGCAGACTTTTTCCGGGAGATCGGTGTCAGCAATGTACATAAGCGTCTGCAATATCAGTTCGGTGCGGAATACGGTATTACCATAGAAAGCAAAGTGGGGGAATATACGATCATGTCCATTCATATTCCCAATATTATTTTCAAAGCAGATGAAAATGCTTAAAGCCGGGCAGACATACGCCCAGAAACGGAGTTTGTATGTATCAGCTGTTAATCGTAGACGATGAGCCTCTGGTTCAGGCAGGAATCCGTTCCATGCTGAACTGGAACGAAATGAATATCGAGATCTGTGGAACTGCCATGAACGGTCAGGCGGCGCTGAAGATTATTGAAGAAAAATCTACTGACATCGTGATCACGGACATTAAAATGCCGGTCATGAACGGTCTGGAGCTTGCGAAAACATGCAGAGAACGCTATGGGGATAACTGCCCTTATTTTATCATTCTTACCAGCTATGAGGACTTCCAGATGGCAAGGGATGCCTTGTCTTATCAGGTATCCGATTATCTGGTCAAACTGGAACTGACACCGGAAGTACTGAAAAATGCCATAGGCCGGGTGCTCACACAGATTTCCCAATCTCGTAAAAAGCAGCTGTCCGCCGTAAATATTCATCCTTTTTACGACAAATTCCTGATCAGTCTCCTGCATGACCTGTTCGAGTCCGAAGAACAGTTCCGTCTGCAGGGCAGAGATCTGAATCTGAATTTCGATTACGGTGCTTATGTGTGCTGTTACGGAGAGATTATCAGCCCTCAGGCCGACCAGATGTCTGCCGAAAAACAGATGCCTCTGTTCACCAGTTCGTTACAGATGATACGGGAACTGGGGGCTAAATATCTGCCTCTTTATGCGTTGTCTCTGGATCTGCGCCATTTTGCACTGATTTTCTGCTTTGCGGAATCCTCCGATACCGATGATTATGTGGAAAGTCTGACAGACATTCTGCAAAGCATCAGCGGAACACTGCAGAATTACTATAATGTAACACTGCGTTGCGGCATCGGCATCCCGGTTCAGACTCCCGCTACCATCTGTGACTCCTACCAGTACGCGAGACAGATCTTCCGGAATACGGAACCCAAGGACGCAATTATAGCTTTCGATACCGATCATTCGCAGGAAAACGCCAAGAATTCTTTTAACATCAGCCTGTTTAAAAATGATCTCACCAGAGCCTTTGAAGAGTATGATCCGGATATTCTGCAGACTACAATTCAGTCCCTCTGCGATCTGTTCAAGGATCATCCGGGACATTATGTACAGGCTCTGGACGCTGCCAGCAATATTCTCTATCTGTCGATTTCGCTTTTACAGGACGGGGAATCTATTGTGTCCGGCTTTTTTGCGGGAGATCCGGATGGCTACCGTTCCCTCTATAAGCAGTCCAATGTGGATCACGTGATCCAGTGGCTGCAATTCTTCTGCGGACAGCTGTGCGAATTGTTCCAATCCCGTCGAAAGGATTATAAAAACCACATCGTAACTAACGTCCGGAAATATATTAATGAACATGTTAGCGAGCGGTTGTCCCTGAATGAAGTAGCAGCGGTATTCGGCATCAGCCCGAATTACTTAAGCCAGCTGTTCAGCAAATACAACGATACCGGCTTCAGTGAATATATCAACATCTGCAAGATCACGGAAGCCAAACGGCTGCTGGAAGAAGAAAATATGAAGGTCTACGAGGCCGCAGAGGCTCTGGGCTTCGAGAGTGCCTTCTATTTCAGCAAGGTATTTAAACGGGTGGAAGGTGTCTCCCCCACGGAATACGTCAACAATAAGTTCAGTTAACTGCTATTACGGTTTGTCTCTTATTGGGAATTATGAATATGGAAAGGCAGGATCAGAGAAATGAATTCACAACCGATAAGTATAGAAAAGCGTTTTTTGGAGACAGCAAATGCATTCCACGGAAACAGCCACCCTTTTCACCCATTTCCGAAGGCTGTGGACCGAAAGGCTTATGAAGGACTCCCGGCAGCATTGAAGGAACTTCTGATTCAGGCCGGTGAGGCAAAGCTGGGATATGAATTCCCGGTGATACATGCCACAGATTACATGCGTTTTAAAAAAGACGGTGACCGGGCTGCTTTTGAAGCCCTCTATTTTGCCAAACGTAATGCCTTAAATGATCTGATCCAGGCCGAATGTGTAGAACATCAGGGGCGTTTTCTGGACGATATTCTCAATGGTATCTATTCCATCTGTGAAGAGACTGCCTGGCAGCTTCCGGCGCATAACTCCTATATCCGCGATACCCCGCAGTTGATCCTGCCGGATGTGACCAGGCCCGTCATGGATCTGTTCGCCTGCGAGACCGGAGCACTGCTGGCCTGTGCGGCTTATCTGCTGGAAGAAGAATTCAACGCTGTCAGCCCCTATATCCTGACCTGCATAGAGGACAATCTGAAGCGCCGGATCCTGCTGCCCTACCTGACCGCACATTTCTGGTGGATGGGACATGACGATGAGCCTATGTGCAACTGGACCGTATGGTGTACACAGAATGTACTGCTGACCACGTTCCTGATGCCCTGGAGTGTGGAAATGTCCTCTCGGTTGTCCTCTCCGGTGCGCACATTCTGCGGAAATGCTCCGTTGTTCCTGCCGGAGAATACGTCTGACACAGTTGTCACATTACAGGCGATTCTGCATAAGGCCGCTGAAAGCTGTGATTATTTTCTCAAGGATTACGGCAATGACGGCTGTTGCGAGGAGGGTGCCCAATATTATCGCCATGCAGGACTATGTCTATACGGTGCCATGACTGTGCTGAACACAGTTACCGACGGTCATTTCGACACTCTGTTCCGGTGGGATAAGGTGAAAAATATTGCATCCTATATTCTGAACGTGCATGTGAATGATAAATACTATTTTAATTTTGCTGACTGCTCTCCTATAGCCGGCCGTGCCGGAGTACGGGAATATCTCTTTGGCAAGGCCACCGGGCAGGAGGATCTCTGCCTGTTCGCCGCCAAAGATTTTCAGGCGGGTCAGGGACAGCTTGTCACAGATGAAGTGAACGGTGGGAATCTGTTCTATCGCATGCAGACCGTATTTCATTATGAAGAACTGATGCTTATGCTTGGGGATCCGGATGTCGTCGCCCGGGTTCGTAACGGCGTTGAGCGTGCAGCACCGGGATGTCTATTATCCCAGCGTGGGGCTGTTCCTCGTGCATTCCGATACTCTGGATCTGGCAGTCAAAGCCGGAGACAATGCTGACAGTCACAACCATAATGATACCGGCAGCATCACCTTATACAAAAATGGACTGCCCATTCTGGCGGATATCGGTGTAGAGACCTACACCCGGAAGACCTTCTCTCCCAGACGTTACGAGATCTGGACCATGCAGTCCGGCTATCATAATCTGCCTACGATCTGCGGCACGGATCAGAAGGACGGTGCGGAATACCGTGCGGAAAAAGTGGTGACGAAGCTGACCGGAGCCGAACCTTCTATTTCCATGGAACTGGCTGCCGCCTATCCTGCCGCACAGGCTATTGTGCCGGATCTGACTTATGTCCGCAGGGTGACATTAAAAAAGTCTTCCAACACTGTCGTATTGGAAGACCATACAAATGCACAAGATGTTATTCTTAATTTTATTACTTATGAAAAACCTGTTTTTCTTTCTGACGGTAAACTCTCCATCGGAGAAGCATCTGCCTCCTTCGAAGGGGCTGATCTGCTTGCCATAGAAACTTTACCGATCACGGACGCACGCCTGAAAACGGCATGGGATCATGATCTGTACCGGATTCGGCTGAAGGGCAACGATGCTGGCTTCCGGCTGACTATTCAATAAAGCCTAAAATTTCAGGCTTTTCTCACGGAATGTTTATTCTTGTACATTTCATCATCTGCCCGTTTTATGGTTTCTTCCAGAGTTTCTGCTGTCTTGCGAAAGGCTCCGCCGATTGCAAGACGGCAGTAAAACTCTGCTGTTACATCCGATAAATTTCCTTTCTCATCTCCACGCATGGTACTTACCAGTTCCTGTACTTTTTCTTCCGTACAATCTCTGATCAGCATTACAAATTCATCTCCGCCGATACGGAATCCGCTTGCTTGCTCCGTGAGATACCTCCGGATAAATTCCGCTGCTTTCAGGATCACAGCATCGCCTTTTTCATGTCCGAAGGTATCATTCATGCGTTTCAAATTGTCAATGTCGAAATAAATTACACCGATGGTACAGTCATTCTGCAGTTCTTTTAACTGTTCTTTGTAGTGTCTCTTGTTGTAGAGCTGCGTCATGCTGTCATGATTGCTGTTCCAATCGGCAATAGCCAGCTGGGAACTGGACGCAATGATATCATGCTCCATTTTCTTCATGGATTCACACAGCCGTTCCAGTTCATCTCCGGTTCTGATGTTCATCCGGCTGATGGGAGATTCCTTACCATCCCGCAAAATGGCAATAGAATAGCTGGAAGCCGCCTTGGACATGGCATTTAACGGTCCCAGCACATTGTGCTGCATAAACCAGATCATAAAGACTCCGAAAAGCGCCGTAATCGATGTAACAATGATGGTAATATACCCTAAATAAGTCAATTGCTCCCTTCTGACATTTTCTGTGGAAATTCCTACGATAATATAAGCCACCGGAATATTGTATGAGGAATTCAGCGGAATGTAGTAATCGCTTCTTCCGTTATACTCTAACGGTTCTATTTTCTCACATGCGATCAACTCGTCTTTTATAGCATTCTGTACCTCATCATAGGGGCGGATATCTCCTAAAAAGGCTCCGTTTTCTGTCAGATCTGTGTCATACACATAACAGCCTCCACCATCCCTGAAATTGACCACGCTGATCTGCAATACATTTTCACTGGTGTTGCGATAGTCAATGAGTTTATTCCATACCTCGTAATACGCCGTATTTCTCCGTCTGTTGTCCAGATAGCCCGTTACGCTGTCTCCGTCTACCACCAGTCTGCAGGTATTCGCCACAGTCTGCGCCAGAGAATCTGTGTAATTCCGATTGACATTCATATAATTGACGTAGTTTACAAATATGAAGCTCACGTCCATAATGCATACGATGATAACAATAGCCAGAACGATTTTATACTTTAATGATTTTTTCATTCGTAATCCTCGGAAATCAATACTTTCTCTGATCTATATAGTCGGCTGCATTTTCATAGGTATAGATGTTTTCCTCAGTGTTATAGATCTTGTCCACCTCTCTGCCGGCTTCCAGTTCTTCTATGACCGTCTCCACAGTGGATGCCAGCAGCGGATTACACTCCACGGTGGCATGTAATTTCCCCGCCATCATATTTTCAAAGCTTTCGTGCAAAGCGTCAAAGGAGATCATAATGATGTCTCCCTCAGGCCCATAGCTCTTGCCGTTCCGGTCCAGTGCTTTCATGGCACCAAAGATCATGTTATCATTTTCCGAAATGATAACATCAATATCCTTTACCGTTCCTTTGCTGAGCAGATTTTCCATATAGGTCTGGCCTTCTCCCTGAGTGAAATTGGCACATCCCCTGTCTACGATAGTCCAGTTCGGATGTTCCTCCACTCCATGTAAAATACCGTTCGTTCTTCCGATGGCAGCGGTAGCTCCTTCAGTTCCTTCCAGCAGGACAATGTGGATTGTCTCGTTTTCCCGTCCCTGCTCTGTTAAATACTGATCCAGCCACGTTACAGCTTTCCGGCCTTCCTCTTCAAAATCCGAACCGATCCAGGACACGTATTCCGTTTCATCCACAGCGATTTTACGATCCGCTACGATGACCGGTATCCCAGCTTCCTCTGCGGCATGTATGGCATCCTCCCATCCGGTCTCCACGATGGGCTGCAGGATAATATAATCTACTTTCTGCTGGATCAGATCGTACATGGCTTTTACCTGGCGCTCCGAACTGGAATTGCCGTCGATATAGATCAGATCGTAGCCTCTTTCTTTGGTGAACGTATTCAGATAATCATTGGTATTGGCATCTCTCCAGTCAGACTCTTTTCCTGTCTGGATCATCCCCACCCGGATGAGACCGTCATTATACCCCGGTGCCGCACCCCGGATCAGTTGCTGCGTTTTGTCGGCTCGTTCAGTCCCACATCCGATCAACCCCAGACAAAACATCAGCACACAAGTCACGGCAACTATTCTTTTTTTCATGTAACCACCCCTGGTTCTTTATTTATCGTTATTTTTACCGTTATCTTCTC
>OLNS01002413.1_pt1 | contig 12301 bp, 10 predicted proteins | sample 1673031 | NCBI WGS metagenome assembly OLNS01 (sample SAMEA3136748, study PRJEB25190) | human gut metagenome | biome: human gut; feature: human-associated habitat; material: faeces | place: Austria | collected 2013
CATCTATAATATTTTTAATGGTTATTTGTTCTCAATCTGATTATAAGTATATTAGTCCCAAATTATTCACCTTTTAACGAACTCGATGAAACAGATGTTACAAATATGTTGCAAAAATAACAATATTTCCAAAGAATTCCCTATCGGAAGCTCACTTTTGGATATTTATTACGGTTTTAATCTTAATTTTCCTTATCAAGTAGTAAGTGCCAAGGTCAATAATCGCTCCGAGGGACTGAACTTCAGAGTTTATAATAATAAGGATGTAGAGTTTTTGGATGTGAGAGATCAGTCCGGTATGCGTACGTATGTCCGTTCGCTTTGTTTTGTCTTGTTTAAGGCTGTCACGGAACTGTTTCCCGACGGAAAATTGTTTGTAGAACATCCTGTTTCAAAAGGCTATTTCTGCAATTTACGGATTGGCCGTCCCATCGAACTGGAAGATGTGACACGCATCAAGCAACGGATGCAGGAGATTATCGCGGAGAATATTTCCTATCATCGCATCGAATGTCATACGGCTGAAGCTGTGCGTGTTTTCAGCGAACGGGGAATGAATGATAAAGTGAGATTACTGGAAACTTCCGGTTCGCTCTATACCTATTATTATACATTGGGTGATACCATTGATTATTATTATGGGAATCTGCTACCCAGTACCGGATATCTTAAATTATTCGATATCGTGAAATATTACGATGGATTGCTCCTTCGGATTCCGAGTCGGGAAAACCCGAATGTGCTTGAAGATGTAGTGAAGCAGGAAAAAATGCTGGATGTCTTTAAAGAATATCTGAACTGGAGTTATATCATGGGGCTTAACAATGCCGGGGATTTTAATCTGGCCTGTGAAGAGGGACATGCAACCGATCTGATAAATGTTGCAGAAGCACTGCAGGAGAAGAAAATAGCCCAGATAGCCGATACCATATTCCATCGTGGTGAAAACGGTAACCGGGTAAAACTGGTATTGATTGCCGGACCATCCTCTTCGGGAAAGACAACTTTCAGCAAACGGCTTTCTATCCAGCTAATGACCAATGGACTGAAACCATTCCCGATCTCTTTAGATAATTACTTTGTGGATCGTGAAGAGACTCCTCTGGATGAAAACGGAAATTATGATTATGAATCACTGTATGCACTTGATTTGGAACTGTTCAATCAACAGTTGCAGGCACTCCTTCGCGGTGAAGAGGTCGAACTGCCTCGTTTTAATTTCTCTCTTGGCAAGAAGGAGTATAAAGGCGATAAACTGAAAATAGAAGATAATACGATTCTGATTCTGGAAGGTATTCATGCCCTGAACCCGGAACTGACACCGCATATACCGGCTGAACGGAAATTCAAGATTTATGTTTCGGCATTGACCACCATCTCTTTGGATGACCATAACTGGATTCCGACAACTGATAACCGTCTGTTGCGGCGTATTATCCGTGACTTCAATTATCGGGGATATTCGGCACGTGAAACGATATCACGCTGGCCGAGTGTACGTGCCGGTGAAGATAAATGGATTTTTCCCTATCAGGAGAATGCCGACGTAATGTTTAATTCAGCGCTGCTTTTTGAGTTTGCAGTACTCCGTTTGCATGCCGAACCTATTCTGATGGGTGTCCCGCGCAACTGTCCTGAATATTGCGAAGCATACCGGTTACTTAAGTTTATCAAATATTTTGTTCCTGTACAGGATAAGGAGATTCCGCCTACGTCCTTACTGCGCGAATTCTTGGGAGGTAGTAGCTTTAAATATTAAGTAGAAAAATTAGGATATATTCGTTATTTGTACTTTCTTTGCAGAAAATATGAATTACCTTTTGTTGTAGTAAGGCAAGAGAACACAAAATAAACAATATTTGAATAGGATTCTTTAGGGGAGAATACTGTATAATGACTGTTATACTAAACTATAATATTGAACCTTTGGTTACTTTTGCTGTTATAAAAGGACTACATGCAAAAAAAAAATGTGAATATGATTTTTTATAATAGTCTTTTAGCAAAGTGGTTCTTGGGAAAAGGAAAGAAACACTATTTTATGTTAGGCTGGTTTTTCTTTACCCGGTATAAATATCTGGAAGTTTGGGAAGATATGGAGTTACGGATACATGCAAAGCAATATTGGGAATGCTTTTCTCTGACTCTGATACCAGCGTTGATTTTGTCATTACTGTTTTCATGGTGGTGTATGATACTACCATTCATAACTTATGACCTCCTTTATTGGTTTGAAAAGATCATCTACCACCATTCAATATTTAATTGGGAGGCGATAAAGCATAGTGGCGATACGCTTTATCTCCGAAAGAGAAAAGCGTATGCCTGGAAGAAAGGTTACGGGAAAAAAGAGTTGCCCGTATCCAGATGGAATGATTGATTCTTTATTTCAAATGCTTCTTTATCCAAAGCAGATGTCCATACTCCGTATCGTTAGAGGTCCAATGCTCATTAATAGGAGTAATTAGGGCTTCTTTCGGACAGTTTAGCACATTGTATACAATATAACTGGTGGTTGGAGGACAGGTGTCATCATTGAATCCCCATGTTATATAGGTGTCTGCTTTTATCAATTTAGCAAAGTTCACTACATCATAATAGGCCATTGTCTTTATTTTTTCGGGGGTATCCATATCCACCGAATTTCTAAAGAAATGAGGATAGCCACCGGCACGTCCGGCTTTATAGCCTGCCATATCGCTTAATGCAGGATGATTGGCGACACAAGCTGTCACCCGTTCATCCAGTCCGGCGGTGATTAATGCCAGGGCGCCTCCCTGACTACCTCCTTGTGCGATTACATTTTTGCCATCCCATTCCGGCAGGGAAGTTAGAAAGTCGATACCGCGTACACAGGCCAGATATACCCGTTTCATATAATAATTATCACGACTGTCGAGCCCATTGGTCAGATAGCCGTTTTCTCTGCCATTGAAAGCGTTGCTGATTTCTTTAAATTCTTCATCAGTCATTTCCGGATTCAGGCCGTGTATCTCGATTTCAAAACGGATGCATCCTTGTTCCGCATAATATTTATGGCGTAGAGGCTCTTTGATGGTTTTGATACCTGCTCCCGGAGGGCACAGGACAACCGGGAACTTTCCTTCTTTTTTCGGATAGAATAAATATCCGTAGACGCATTGCCCACGTTTGTTTAGTTGCAATTTTACGAGATAACAGTCTATTTTATCAGTGGAATATTTTTCGACATGTTCTTTGGTATACGTTAGGGGAAATTCCTTTTGTTCCGCTTTAGCCTTTTCCCAAAATTCCTTGAAATCGGAAGGCGTGGTTGTATACGGACGAAGTTTTTCCGGTGAAAATCCTACTTTGATATGATGTGAATGGGTCTTTCCATCTACGGTTGCTTTCAGGCGACAGTCGCGGAATCCCGGCTCTTTCATTGTGCCCATAGGAATCACAGCCCTGCCATTCTTTAAAGTTACACTTCCTTTTGTGTCGGCAACAGGCATCATATCACCGCCAATTTCATAAGTGACGGTTACATTATCCCTGGGGATGCCGTATTTATAGAATTGTACTTCTACAGTTACTTTTTCTCCGGTTTTATAAAGCCAGTCGGCATGATTGGGTACGGTGACCCAAAGCACATCGCTTTTATAAGGATAGTTTTCAGCTACGGCGGACAGCAAGGTAAGTGACAATAGCCATACAGATAAAAGTAGTCTCTTCATGGTGTTATTCATTGTTTTTATATCATTAAAAAGTGAGTTGTTTTAATTCTGTTGCAATATTACGCAAGATTCGGGAAAAGAAGGGTAGAAAAAATGTGATTTTAGATGGACTATTTGGTACTTTGACAAAAATAGCGGAAGTATTTCACCCGGATGAAAAGCTTCCGCTATTGATTTTGAATAGAAGAAAGGTTCTTCTTTTATTTTGATGAGGCTTTTTATCTTAAAGCTTCCACCTCTTCCGGTGTCAAAGGAATCTTCTTGCCTAATCGGCGGGCACCGGTTTCTGTAATCAGATAATCTTCCTCATTGCGGATACCACCGAAGTCCTTATAAGTTTCCACTACATCATAATTGATGAAATCGGTAAATTTCTTTTCTCCTTTCCACATGTTGATCAGTTCCGGAATAAAATAAATACCCGGTTCTACCGTGTGTACAAATCCCGGTTCCAACGGAATGGCGAGACGTTGCGATTTGCGACCGAACTGTGTGCTCTTCGGCTGGCCGTTATATCCTACCCATATCTCTCCCAGATTCTCCATATCGTGTACATCCAATCCCATCATGTGACCTAATCCGTGAGGATAGAATAACGCATGAGCACCTTCGCGGACCGCATCTTCCGTATTTCCTTTCATCAATCCGAGTGCCTTCATACCGTCTACCATGACACGGGCAGACAGTTCGTATACGTCCATATAAGGAATACCCGGGCGGAGAGCTTTTACAGATTCCAGATGCATCGCATTCTGAATCTCGTATACTTCGCGCTGGCGGGCTGTAAACTTCTTGTCGGCAGGAATGGTAGACGACATATCGCCTGCATAGCCTGATTCTACTTCTGCGCCTGCATCGATTAGGAATAAATCACCCGGTTTTACTTTATTTCCATGATAGTGGTTGTGTAAAGTCTGTCCGTTGATAGTGGCAATGGTGGCAAAAGAAAGCTGGCAGTTGTTAGATTCGGCCACCCGGTTCATTTCCGCTACCACTTCGTATTCATACATGCCCGGACGGAGCACTTTCATGGCGGTGATGTGCATATCGGCAGTTACATCGCAAGCCTTCTCTATTTCTACAATTTCTTCGGCAGATTTGTAATTACGTTGGGCGATAACGGCACGGATGAATGGAACAGAACCTTCCTGACGTGTAGGGGGAATACCCAACCAATCCATCAGTTTCAATTTATGCTCGGGACGGTAAGGCGGCAGATAATGAACCGCTTTCCCTTTCTGGACGCACTTGTGGAGATAGCTTGTAATTTCTGCGGACGGCATCAGATTTTTTACGCCCACACGTTCGCATTTTTCGTGTAGTGTAGGTTGCGATCCCATCCATACGATTGCGTCGATAGACAGTTCATCTCCAAAAATGATTTCTTTGTCTTCATCAATATCAATAATAGCCGAAAGGCCGGCGCATGAAAGTCCGAAATAATAAAGGAAAGTAGAATCCTGACGATAACGGAAGGTGTTATCCTCGTAGTTCAGTCCGCACTCGTCATTTCCGAGAAATAACAATACCCCGGAGCCTAAATTCTTTTTTAGCAGGGCTCTTCGCTGCATATACGTTTCTTTGGCAAACATATTGTCCTAATTTTTAAGTTCGTGCAACAAAGATAACGAATTTTGTGTTATAGGATTAAAAATTATCTCCCTAATCTGTGTAATCTCTCGTTAAAAAGTTACTTTTGTAGCGAGAAACAGTAGAAAGCAAAAACGAATATGGCACAAGGTTCCCGTCAAATACAATCTCAGGCGCAACAGCAGGTACAAACGCTCTCGCCCCAGCAGATTCTGGCCGTGAAACTGTTGGAGCTTCCCGCAGTAGAGCTGGAAGACCGTATCCATGCTGAACTGCTTGAAAATCCGGCACTTGAAGAAGGTAAAGAAGAAAACGCTGCGGATGAGTATGCTGATTCCGACACTACGGAAGATGGCATGGATAGTGATGCCAACGATTATGATTCTTTGAGTGATTATCTGACTGAAGACGATATTCCCGATTATAAATTACAAGAAAACAACCGTTCGAAAGACGAACAGGCGGAGGATATTCCGTTCTCCGATTCCACTTCTTTTTACGAAATCCTGAAAGAACAGCTGCGTGAACGCAACCTGACTGAACATCAGCGTGACCTGGTGGAGTATCTGATCGGTTCATTGGACGATGACGGACTGCTCCGTAAGTCATTGGAGAGCATCTGTGATGAACTGGCGATTTATGCCGGCATCGAATCGACAGAAGAAGAACTGGAAGAAGCACTCTGTATCTTGCAGGATTTTGATCCCGCTGGTATCGGTGCCCGCAGCCTTCAGGAATGTCTGTTGATACAGATTTGCCGGAAAAAGGATGAAGAGAAGAAGCCCAACCCGATACTGGAGCTGGAAGAACGTATCATCAGAGAGTGTTATGAAGAATTCACCCGTAAACACTGGGAGAAGATTATAAAGAAACTGGACATTGATGAAGAGACTTTCCAGGAAGCTCTTAATGAGATAACCAAGCTGAATCCCCGTCCGGGTGCTTCTTTGGGAGAAGCGATCGGCAGGAATCTCCAACAGATAGTTCCCGACTTTATCGTGGAAACGTATGATGATGGAACCATCAATATAAGCCTCAATAACCGTAATGTCCCCGAACTCCGTATGAGTCGCGACTTTACGGAAATGGTGGAAGAGCATACCAAAAACAGGGCTAATCAATCAAAAGAATCCAAAGAAGCGATGATGTTCCTGAAGCAGAAAATGGATGCGGCACAAGGATTTATCGATGCTGTGCGGCAGCGTCAGAATACCCTGATGACTACCATGCAGGCTATCATTGATTTACAACGTCCTTTCTTCTTGGAAGGAGACGAATCTCTGTTGAAACCGATGATTTTGAAAGATGTGGCTGAACGTACCGGACTGGACATTTCAACGATCTCCCGCGTGAGCAACAGTAAATATGTGCAGACAAATTACGGTATTTATCCGCTCAAATTCTTTTTCAGTGATGGGTATACCACGGAGGACGGTGAAGAAATGTCTGTCCGTGAGATACGCAAGATTCTGAAAGAGTGTATTGATGGGGAGGACAAGAAGAAACCGCTGACAGATGATGAATTGGCGGATATCTTGAAAGAGAAAGGTTATCCCATTGCTCGTAGAACGGTAGCCAAATACCGTCAGCAGTTGAATATTCCGGTTGCGCGACTTCGAAAATGAGAACGAATATAAAGTATTAAGTATAAAGTATTAAGTATTAGTGCTGATGGACAGAGAGAGAGAACATATCATAGCGGATAAGACAATGTTGCAGGTGGCGAGAGCTACTTCGATGGTCTTTACTCCATTTTCTATTCCGTTTTTATCGTTTCTGGTGTTATTCCTGTTTTCTTATCTTCGTATCATGCCGATACAATATAAGTTGATCGTGTTGGGAATTGTTTACTGCTTTACCATACTGACACCTACCATTACCATTTTCCTGTTTCGTAAAATCAATGGCTTTGCCCGTCAGGAGTTGAGTGAGCGCAAGAAACGTTATGTACCGATTCTGCTGACTATCATCTCGTATGTGTTCTGCCTGTTGATGATGCGCCGGCTGAATATACCTTGGTATATGACAGGTATCATCCTCGTTTCTTTGGTAGTATCTATTATCTGCATTGCAGTGAATTTGAAATGGAAATTGAGTGAACACATGGCAGGAATAGGCGGAGTGATCGGCGGACTGGTTTCTTTCAGTGCTTTGTTCGGTTACAATCCGGTCGGATGGTTATGCCTGTTTATATTGATTGCCGGTATATTAGGTTCTGCACGAATTGTATTGGGACATCACACGTTGGGTGAGGTGCTTTCCGGTTTTGCGGTTGGCTTGATATGTGCCCTTTTGGTACTTCATCCGGTGAGCAACATCTTATTTCGAGTGTTTTTATTTTAAAACAGTATAAATCCTAAAAACTAATTATTATGAACTTTCCACAGAATTTGAAGTACACGAACGAACACGAATGGATTCGCGTTGAAGGAGACATTGCATACGTAGGTATCACTGATTATGCTCAAGAACAATTGGGTGATATCGTGTTCGTAGACATACCGACTGTTGGTGAAACGTTGGAAGCCGGTGAGACATTCGGAACCATCGAAGTAGTGAAAACAATTTCCGATCTTTTCCTGCCTGTAGCAGGTGAAGTGATGGAACAAAATGAAGCATTGGAAGAAAATCCGGAACTGGTTAATAAAGATCCGTATGGCGAAGGTTGGTTGATTAAAGTGAAACCGACAGACCTGAAAGCCGTTGAGGACCTGCTGGATGCCGAAGCGTATAAAGCTGTGGTAAACGGATAATTCTTACCTCACTTTAAATTGTAAATAGTAAATCGTAAAATAGTAAATCAAAATGACTCCAATTGTAAGTATTATCATGGGTAGCACGTCCGACCTTCCTGTTATGGAGAAGGCTGCGCAACTGCTGAATGATATGCATGTACCGTTCGAAATGAACGCGCTTTCTGCTCACCGCACGCCTGAAGCTGTGGAAGAGTTTGCAAAGAATGCCCGCAACCGTGGCATTAAAGTTATTATCGCCGCTGCCGGAATGGCTGCCGCCCTTCCCGGTGTAATTGCAGCCAACACTACACTGCCGGTGATCGGAGTACCTGTAAAAGGTTCCGTGCTCGATGGTGTAGACGCACTTTATTCTATCATCCAGATGCCTCCGGGCATTCCTGTGGCAACGGTTGCTATAAACGGAGCGATGAATGCCGCTATCCTTGCCATTCAGATGTTGGCATTGAGTGACGAGAAATTGGCAGAAGCTTTTGCTGCTTACAAAGAAGGACTGAAAAAGAAAATCGTAAAAGCAAACGAAGAACTGAAAGAAGTCAAGTTTGAATATAAAACAAACTAATGTGATTTACGATTTGACAATTTACGATTGACGATTGAAATATCTTCGTAAATCGTATGTTGTCTTTGCGCATTGTCTTTGCATATTGCGCAGAAAGTGTTTTCAGTCATCAAATCATAAATCGTAAATCATAAATCATAAATCAAAATGGTTGATCTATTCAATTATTTTCGAAGAGAAACCACAGAAGTAAATATTGGGGCTGTGCCGTTGGGCGGCCCCAATTCTATTCGTGTCCAGTCGATGACCAATACGTCTACACAGGACACGCAGGCTTGTGTGGAACAGGCGAAACGTATTGTTGATGCAGGTGGCGAGTATGTCCGCCTCACAACGCAGGGTATCAAGGAAGCGGAGAATCTGATGAATATCAATATCGGACTACGCAGTCAGGGATATATGGTTCCATTGGTTGCCGATGTGCATTTCAATCCGAAAGTGGCGGATGTAGCTGCTCAATATGCGGAAAAGGTGCGCATCAATCCGGGAAACTATGTAGATGCTGCGCGTACTTTTAAGAAACTGGAATATACAGACGAGGAGTATGCGCAAGAAATACAGAAAATCCATGACCGGTTTGTCCCGTTCCTGAATATCTGTAAGGAGAATCACACTGCGATCCGGATCGGTGTGAATCATGGCTCTTTGTCCGATCGCATCATGTCACGCTATGGTGATACTCCCGAAGGAATGGTGGAATCCTGTATGGAATTCCTTCGTATCTGTGTAGCGGAGGACTTCACAGATGTAGTGATTTCCATCAAAGCCTCCAATACCGTGGTAATGGTGAAAACCGTTCGTCTGTTGGTGGACGTCATGGAAAAAGAGGGGATGGCTTTCCCATTACACCTCGGAGTGACAGAAGCCGGAGACGGAGAGGACGGGCGTATCAAGTCGGCTCTCGGCATCGGAGCATTGTTGAGCGACGGGTTGGGCGATACCATCCGCGTATCTTTGAGTGAAGCACCCGAAGCTGAAATTCCGGTAGCCCGTAAATTGGTGGATTATGTTCTGTTGAGGCAGGAGCATCCTTATATTCCGGGATTGGAGGCGCCTGAATTCAACTATCTGTCTCCTGAACGCCGGAAGACAAAAGCGGTCCGTAATATCGGAGGCGAACATGTGCCCGTAGTCATTGCCGACCGCATGGACGGAAAGACAGAAGTAAATCCGCAATTCACTCCGGACTATATTTATGCCGGAAGAGCCTTGCCCGAACAACGGGAAGAAGGCGTGGAATATATTCTTGATGCGGACGTATGGCAAGGAGAGGCCGGAACCTGGCCTGCTTTCAATCATGCGCAATTACCGTTGATGGGTGAATGTGATGCAGCGCTTAAATTCCTGTTTATACCCTATATGGCCCAAACAGATGAAGTGATAGCCTGTTTGAAGTACCACCCGGAAGTGGTAATCATCTCTCAAAGCAACCATCCGAACCGTTTGGGTGAGCACCGTGCACTGGTGCATCAGCTAATGACGGAAGGTTTGCAGAATCCGGTTGTCTTCTTCCAGCATTATGCGGAAGATGATGCGGAGAATTTGCAGATAAAATCCGCAGCCGATATGGGAGCCTTGATCTTTGACGGTCTTTGCGATGGTATCTTCCTGTTCAATCAGGGCAGTTTGAGCCATGCCGTTGTCGACGCCACTGCTTTCGGAATCTTGCAGGCCGGACGTACCCGTACCTCTAAGACAGAATACATATCCTGTCCCGGTTGCGGCCGTACGCTTTACGACTTGGAAAAAACAATTGCCCGTATCAAGGCAGCCACTTCACATTTGAAAGGCTTGAAGATCGGCATTATGGGCTGTATCGTGAATGGTCCCGGCGAGATGGCGGATGCTGACTACGGTTATGTAGGAGCAGGACGAGGCAAAATCAGTCTTTATAAAGGCAAGGTGTGTGTAGAAAAGAATATTCCTGAAGAAGAGGCGGTAGAACGCCTTCTGGAGTTTATCCGGGCAGATCGGGAAGAAAACCAAAAATGATAATTGGGCACGGAATACAGGTGATGGGGACTGATTTCATAGAAAACCTGTCATCCGTGCCTAACTATGTACTACATATCTTCCAATGACAAACACATTGTTTCAATAGTATAACGAGGCAATAGCTTTTTCTTCAAATGTTCAACTTTCTGTTCCAGCAACTCTGGCTTAAAGTTTTTACGTTGGCGTTTTACTTCAGCAACTACTGCTTTGTTTTTTTCAAGACCGAGTGCAACAATATCTATTTCGTTTTGATTCCCTTTGGCTTCCCACCATGACCCGATGGCACGGAATTGATAACTTTCTGCGAATTTCTGTTTGAAGTAAAGTTCTAATATCTTTCCGCTGTAGGTTGGATAATCAGCTTCTATGATATTACGCAGCCCTACAAAGTTTTTAATTTCTATCAATGAACGGTTACGATCGAAGTAATTGAACCAAAACCTAATAAAATTATCACATATTTCATATCGGACAGTTGTTGAGCTCTCTTTAGCTAAAATGGGGCGTTGGCGTATGATAATATTATAATCGTCTATCAGACGTTTCAGGTAGCCACCTGCGCTTTTTTCTCCTAGTGCTGCCTCAATTTCTGCTTGTGTATTTCTGCCTCCGGCAATTGCACTTAAAATAGAAAAGTAGGTTCCGTAATTTTTTCCAAATTCTTCTATCAACAAATTTTTTCCTTCTTCGGTAAAGGGAGAATTATCGCGAGCCATAAAATGGATCATGCTTTCCACGTGAAGCATATGGTTGTCGCAAAAAAGTTCCACGTATTTAGGCACCCCGCCAGTAAAAGTATAAAGTGCTAAAAGATCATCATTCGAATGTGTCGGGGCATATTCATGCATGATTTCTTTTAGAACAGAGAGACTAAAGGCTGACAGCTTGATTATGTTATCAGCTCTTCCGAAGAGTGGCTCTTTGTTGTCTTGGAAAATTTTTTGCATAAGGGAATAGATGGAACCACTGACAATCAAATTCATGTGAGAGGACTTCCGATATTGGTCCCAAATATTTTGCATATCGCTGAATATGGATTCATTAATAGTATAGAATTCCTGAAATTCATCAATAACCAGGTTGAAAGTCCGTTGTGTCGAAAGCTGCATTAGGTATTGGAATAAGTTTCGGAAACTTCGGATTTCTGTCGGAACAAAGATTTGCAGGGCTTGTGCGATAAGTGGGATGAATTCTTCGCACAAGGTTGCTTCATTTTTGCGCCCTATAAATAAGTAGACAGTGGGAGTCTGTTCAACGGCTTTCATAATGAGGCTTGTCTTCCCAATTCTACGGCGACCGGTAACGACTGTCATTCTTGAACTTTCCTCAAATGCCAATTGCTGAATTCGTTTTAGCTCTTTTAGTTCTTCTTCTCTATTATAAAACCTCATAGTCAGTGAATTATATTAGTAACTGTGGTTACTGTAACCACGGTTACAAAGATATTTATTCTTAGGGGAACGGCAAACTTTTTCTTTCTTTTTATAAATTCTTTACCCTTCCCAATTAAAAATTTTATGATCGTTTCTATTGATTTATACCAATTTTATTGTCAAACTGTCAGGGTGATATTCAAGTATATGAATATCAATACTATATCACCTGACAATAGATGCTGATAATAGGCTGACAATAAAATATATCTACTTTTACTGTCAGCCTTATTTTTATCTCTTATGATCCTTTTAATAACCTGATAAACAATA
>OLNS01002424.1_pt1 | contig 12249 bp, 10 predicted proteins | sample 1673031 | NCBI WGS metagenome assembly OLNS01 (sample SAMEA3136748, study PRJEB25190) | human gut metagenome | biome: human gut; feature: human-associated habitat; material: faeces | place: Austria | collected 2013
ACGACTACAACCTAAACATCCCCCGGTATGTGGATACCTTTGAGGAGGAGGAGCTGGTGGACATCGACGAGGTGAAGCGGAATATCGAAAGCATCGAGGCGGAGCTTTCGCAGGTGCGGGCGCAGATGGCGAAGTACATGGAGGAGCTGGGGCTATGAGCAATGAGATTGAATCCGCGCAGATGGCTGGTGTCGAGGCAGGGCAGGATTTCGCCATTTTCCAGAATTACGGCTATCAAGGACTGTACGGAGGCCTCGGCGCAAAAGAAATCCACGCTCGTAAAGGTCTCAAGGAAAACGAACAGATTCTTGATCACATGGGCAGCACCGAGCTGGCTGCTAACCTGTTCCGCGCTACGCAGACAGACGAAAAGCTGCGCCGCGAGAATATTCGAGGCAAGGAAAAGGCCAATCAAACCCACTACGAGGTCGGCAGGAAGGTCAGACAGACCATCGCCGAGCTGGGCGGCACCATGCCGGAAGACCTGCCGACGCCGGAAAAGAGCATCAGGCAGATTGAGAGCGAGCAGAAGAAGCGCTTGAAAGGAAATGGGCAATCATGAAAGATTATTTTAATTTTTATCGAGACCAGATACGATACAGCAATAGCCTTTCTATTCCAAGTCATCCTATAATATGCGGGTATTGCGGGCAAAACATTGCCCCGCATATCGGATACTGGTTATATGCCGATACAATTAGCAGCAAAAAGGATATGGGATATGTTTATCAGTGTCCGCTCTGCAAAAACCCCATTATCTTCTTTATCGATACTAAGGAAACCATTCCAGGCGCGCCCTATGGTCGAGAGATCAAGAATCTTCCCGACAACATTCAAACACTGTACAACGAATGCCGTACATGCTATGCCAATCAATGCTACACATCAGCCCAAATGATTGCGCGAACGCTGTTGATGCACATCGCCGTTGAGCAGGGCGCAGAAGAGGGATTGCCCTTTGTCCGGTATGTAACCTATTTGGATGAGAAAGGTTATATTCCTCCGAATGGCAAAAAATGGGTGGACTACATTCGCACTTCAGGAAATGTTGCAAATCATGAAATCGTCATCAAAGAAAGAGAAGAGACACAAAAGGTGATCACTTTTCTTTCGACGTTGTTGTTGGTCATTTATGAACTTCCAAATTCTCTGGAGGCGTAGACCATGACACCCGAAGTCAAACAACGAATCGAACAAATCCAGCAGGGGATTGTGCCGAAGGGATACAAGAAAACAAAGACCGCTATTGTTCCCGCCGACTGGAAAGAGTCTCCAATAGGGGAGTATATTCGTGAATATACTGAAAAAACAACGATACCCAATCAATATCCTGTTTTGACATCCGCACGAACCGGCTTGATGTTACAGACAGATTATTATTCCAATCGGCAAGTAACAACTGAGGATAACGTCGGCTACAATGTCTTGCCCTACGGCTATATAACATTTCGGAGCCGAAGCGATGATGGTCGTTTCCGATTCAATGAAAACCGGATAATCGAGCGCGGCATAATAAGCTATTTCTATCCTGTTTTCTCTTTCAGTGAAGAAGTATGCCACGAATATGTGCTGTATCTGCTCAACTTCTCTATCTATCGGAGAATGTATCCGTATGCTGAAGGTACAGCCCAGCAAGTCCTATCTCTCAAAAAACTTGGTCAACTCAAGTATTCAGTACCCCTCGTCGCAGAACAAAAGAAGATTGCCGAAATCCTCTCCACGCAGGACAAGGCAATCGAACTGCAAGGGCGCAAAATCGAGGAACTGAAAAGGTTCAAAAAGGGCTGTCTGGAAAAGATGTTCCCACGGAAAGGGCAGAAGGTTCCCGAAAAGAGATTCCCCGGATTTACGGACGATTGGGAACAGCGTAAGTTGACTGAGTTTGTTGAGTTCTTTTCAGGATTAACTTATACGCCTAATGATGTTCAGGAAAATGGAACCCTTGTGCTTCGTTCATCAAATGTAAGCAACGGCGAGGTTGTCGATGCAGATAATGTCTATGTGAATCCGCAAGTTGTTAATTCTGAGAATGTTAAAGTCGGCGATATAGTTGTTGTTGTTCGTAATGGCTCTCGTTCACTCATCGGAAAACACGCACAGATTAAGGCTTTTATGCCCAACACGGTAATCGGAGCGTTTATGACTGGTATTCGTTCAGAATGTCCAAAGTTTACAAATGCTTTGCTCAATACTTCAAGATTTGAAGAAGAAATCGCAATGAATATGGGAGCAACAATCAACCAAATCACGGGATATATGTTTTCCAAAATGGAATTCAAAGTGCCATGTTTGGATGAACAAAAGGAAATAGGCGAATATTTTGAAAATCTCGACCACCTTATCACCCTTCATCAGCGTAAGCTGGAAGAAATGAAAAACCAGAAAAAAGCCTTGATGCAGCTTCTGCTGACGGGGATTGTGAAAACGAAAGGAGAAGTACGATGAAAAAGCCGATCGTTGCCCTGATGTACGATTTTGACAAGACCCTTTGTACGAAAGACATGCAGGAATATGGATTCATTCCGTCCCTCGGCATGAGTTCTTCTGCATTTTGGGGAGAGGTTCGCCAGTTGACCGATAGTCAGGAAATGGACAATATTCTTGCATACATGTATAAAATGGTGGAAAAAGCAAAGGAGAAAAGAGAAACCATCACGAGAGAAACCTTTAAGAAACTCGGTGAAGGCGTGGAATACTTTGACGGAGTTGAGTCATGGTTTGAGCGAATCAATGCATACGGGGAGAAAATGGGTGTTCGCATTGAGCATTACATTGTTTCTTCGGGTATTAAGGAAATCATTGAGGGGACGAAAATCGCTCATTATTTCAAGAAAATCTACGCCTGTGAATTTATGTATGATTACACCGGAACGATTCAGTGGCCCAAATATGCTGTCAATTACACCGCAAAGACACAATTCCTTTTCCGAATCAATAAAGGCGTTCTAACCATCGACAGCCAAAGTGCAGACAAGCTCAATCAATACACGCCTGAAAATGAGCGGAGAGTGCCGTTCAGGAACATGATTTACATTGGTGACGGTCTGACCGACGTTCCATGTATGAAGCTTGTAAAGACAAATGGCGGTCAATCTATCGCTGTTTACGATCCAGAAAAAGGAAAAAGTGCAGCGGAAACCCTTCTTAGGGATAATCGCGTGAATTACGTTGTTCCTGCGGATTATAGTACGGGCAGTGACATCGAAACAATCGTTTTCGCTATTATCAAGAAGATGCAAGCAGAATCTGAGATGCTTTCCTATCGGTGATGAGCTCAGATGGAGGTATTCCATGAATTCTGACCTTTATCTCGAAAAAAATATCAGTCAGCAACCTGCTATCGACTTATTGACTGCCATGGGCTACACCTACATTTCCCCGGCGGATTGCGACAAGCAGCGCGGCAGCCGGTATCACGTGCTGCTCCGGGACATCCTGCGCGGTCAGCTCCGCAGGCTCAACCGCTATGTCTATGCGGGCGCGGAAAACGAGTTCTCCGCCGCCAACATCGAGCGCGCCATGGAGGATCTGGATGAACCGCTGACGGACGGCCTCGTGCGCACCAGCGAGAAGATTTATGACGCGCTGCTGCTGGGCAAAAGCTACCCGGAGACCGTCGGCGAGGGAAAAATGCTCAGCTTTAACCTCCGGTATATCGACTGGGAGACGCCGCAGAACAACATGTTCCACGTCACGGAGGAGTTCGCCGTGGACAGCCGGGACAGGCAGCACAACGCCCGCCCGGATATCGTGCTGTTCATCAACGGCATCCCCTTTGCCGTCATTGAGTGCAAAGCTCCGCATATCCCTGTGGATGAGGCCGTCGGGCAGATGATCCGCAACCAGCAGGCGGCGTATATCCCTCAGCTCTTCAAATTCGCGCAGCTCGTCGTGGCGACCAACAAGAACGCCGTCAAATACGCGACAGCCGGCACGCCCAAAAAGTTCTGGAGCGTATGGAAGGAGCAGGATGCTGACTGGCTGCAGGCCCGGCTGAGCGCGCTTGTCCCGGATCGCATGCCCACTGAACAGGACAGAAACACCGTCTCGCTGTTCAGCCGCGAGCGCGTGTTCGAGCTGATTCGCTATTTCATTCTCTTCGACGCCAACGTGAAGAAGGTCTGCCGCTATCAGCAGTTCTTCGCCGTCCGGGAAATCATGAAGACCATCGCCGAAAGCGACGAGCACGGCAACCGCCGGAGCGGCGTCATCTGGCATACGCAGGGCAGCGGCAAGAGCCTGACTATGGTCATGCTGGCGAAGTATATCCTGATGGAGCTGAAGGACTGCCACCCCCGCGTGGTCATCGTCACGGATCGCAAGGAGCTGGACGCGCAGATTGCCGCCACCTTCGCGCATACGCGGCTAACCCCCGCCCGCGCGACCAGCGGACGTCATCTGGTGGAGCTGGTAAACAGCGCCCGGGCGGACGTCATCACCAGCATCATCAACAAGTTCAATACCGTCGAGCGGCAGGAGGTCAAAAACCCCTCCCGCGACATCTTCGTGCTCGTGGACGAAAGCCACCGCTCCAACTACGGCCTCATGGCGACCCGGATGCGCAGCGTATTCCCCAACGCCTGCTACATCGGCTTCACCGGCACGCCGCTGATGAAAAGCGAAAAGAACACCATGGCCCGGTTCGGCAGGCTGATTCACAAGTACACCATCCGGGACGGCGTGGAGGATGGCGCGATTGTCCCCCTGATCTATGAGGGGCGCTTTGTCGAGCAAAAGGTGGACGAAGAAAATATCGACCTCTGGTTTAAGCAGACCACCCGCCGCCTGACGGAGGCGCAGCGGGAGGATCTGCGCAGGAAGTGGAGCAGCATTCGTCGCCTAACCTCCACCGACGCGCGCATCAAGCGCATCGCGCTGGACATCAGCGAGCACTTCATTGAGGGCTACAAGGATACCGGCTTCAAGGCCATGCTCGCCACCAACTACAAGCGCGATGCGATCCGCTATCTGGAGTGCTTTGAGCAGTTCGGCGACCTGAACTGCGCCGTCGTTATCTCGCCGCCCGACATGCGCGAAGGCGTCGATGACGCCGACGAGGGTGCGGACGATCTAGTCGTCTCCTTCTGGAACAAGATGATGCAGCAGTACGGGGATGCCGACCGCTACGAGGAAGCCATCAAGAACAGGTTCTGCGATGGTGAAATCGACATTCTGATCGTGTGCAGCAAGCTGCTCACCGGCTTCGACGCGCCGCTGTGTCAGGTGCTCTACATCGACAAGGAGCTCAAGGAGCACGGCCTTTTGCAGGCCATCGCGAGGACAAACCGCCTGCACGAGGGCAAGGACTACGGCCTGATAGTCGATTACCGCGGCCTGATTGAAAAGCTCGACACCGCCATGGACATGTACAGTGGCGCTGGTCTGGAGAACTTCGACGGCGGCGATCTGAAGGGCGTCGTGGTCGATGTGATGTCTGCCATCGGGAATCTCCGCAGCGCCTATACGCAGCTGGTAGAGCTCTTTGCCCCGGTGGGCAGCATCAGCGATGCGGAAGCCGTCGAGGTGTTCCTCGCCGATGACAAGATGCGTCAGGATTTCTATACTCTGCTCTGTGCCTTCGGCCGGGCGCTGCATTTGGTGCTGAATGCGGAGCAGGCATACAACGCGCTGAGCAAGGAGGAACGGCAGAAGTATCAGGACACGTTCATCTTCTTTTCAAAGGTTCGCCGCAGCGTCAAGCTCCAGTACTGCGACGCCATCGACAACGCAGAGTATGAACCGCTGATGCAGAATCTGCTCGACACGCATCTGTCTGTCGCCGGGCTGAAGAAGATCACAAGTCCCATCGACATTCTGAACAAAGACGACTTTGAAAAGGAGCTTGAGGAGCTGGGCTCTTTGCGTTCCAAAGCCGATGCAATTGCCAGCCGGATGACCAGAAGCATCAGTGAGAAGCGCGACGAGAATCCCGCATACTATGACAGCTTCTCCAAGCGGATCAGGGATGCCCTCGCGCTCTACAGGGAGAAGGTCATTTCCGAAGCCGAGTATCTTGCCAAGATGCGCACCATCATGGGGGATTACCACGCCGGCAGGAGCACCGTCAGCTATCCGGAGCGCATCAAGAATAATGTTCACGCACAGGCCTTTTTCGGTGTGCTGACCGCACTCTTTGACGAGGTGGAGGACGAACGGATTACACCCGATTTCGTTGCAGAGGTTTCCGAGGAGATCACAAAAATCGTCGCCTCCCACAGTCAGGTGGACTGGACGAACAACAAGACCATCCACGACCGCATTTCACAGGACATCGACGATCTGTTCTACAAATACGAAAAGGAGCATGGTCTGAAGCTCTCGTTCGATCTCATCGACAAGATCATCGACAATGTCAAGACTGTTGCCCTGCGGAGGTTCTGAGCGATGGACACCACCAGTCAACGAGTCCTAACCGCCGATGGGCACGAAATCCTATTCAATCTCGAAAGAAAGCCGGTCAAAAACCTCAATCTGCGGGTGCGGAAGGATGGCAGCGTGTGGGTTTCAGCAGATCCGGGCGTCCCCTGCGGGGAAATCGACACCTTTGTTGTCAGCAAGGCCCCGTATATTCAAAAGGCCCTTGACCACTTCCATGAGATGGCGCAATACAGGCCTCAGCCGAAGCAGTACGTCAGTGGCGAGGCATTCAACATTCTGGGTCGAGGTCTGCGCCTGCAGGTCACACAGGCCGCAAAGGATTCCATTTCAGCGGACGGCGTCTACATCCATCTAGGTGTTCGGGATCTCCACGATATCGAAAGGAAGCGGCGCGTCGTCAACAGATTTCTGGGCCAGCAGTGCAGAACGGTATTTGGCGACGTGATGGATGCGCTGTATCCGTCGTTTCAAAAATACGGCGTGCAGAAGCCTTCTCTGAGAATCCGGGACATGGAAACGCGCTGGGGCTCCTGTCTGGCGAAGAAGGGAATCATCACACTGAACAAGCGTCTCCTCGAAGCACCAAGGCACTGCATTGAATATGTCGTCATGCACGAGCTTTGCCATCTGGTTCACCCCAACCACTCCAGGCAGTTTTATGCCTTTCTCACGATGCTGATGCCGGACTGGAAGGAACGGAAGCAGTATCTGGACAAGACCGCAGCCTATTGGCTCTGATCACGCCAATAGGCAGCTAAAAAGAGCTTTATGAACACATTGTAAAGGCAACCACACATTCTTTGCACTAATTGTTGGAAAACAGCGGCCATGCAGTTAGTACAATTCCAGCCGGAAATCAAGTAAACCGCGCAGAAAACACAACGCCATCTTCCGAATTCTTGATTTCACAGGAGGCGTTGTGCAGTTCGAGAATCAGCCTGACCAGATACAGCCCCAGTCCGCTCCCGCCGGATTGACGGCTGCGGGACTGCTCCACGCGGTAAAACGGCGTGAAGAGCTGGGGCAGAGCTTCTTCCGGGATGGAAACACCCGTGTTTTCAATCGTCATCGTATGCGCATCCAGCAAAATGCGGATGCTCGCGCCCTGCGGGGAATAGAGGATGGCGTTCATCAGAACATTGTCCAGCGCGTTGGTCAGGAGATCCTGGTTTCCCCGGATTGTCACGTCCGAAGCCATGTGCTTTTCAATGTGCAGCCCCTTTTGCGCAAGCAGCTCTTCATCCAGCTCCAGCTGCCGTTCCATCATCTCGCTCAGATTGACCGTATCCGTTTTGAGGACAAAGCTGCCGGCCTCGATTCGGCTGATGATCAGAATCTCCTTGATGAGGCTTTCCATCCTGCCGGTCACCTGAAGCGCCCGTGCCAGGTACTTGTCCCGATCCCGATATACGCCGATTTGCGCCAGCATACCGCTCATCTGTCCCTTTAGGATCGTCACCGGCGTTTTCAGCTCGTGCGATGCGTTGGAGACGGCTGAAAAGACCGCGGAGCGCTGACGCTCCATGTCCCGTTCGCGCTCCATATCCTGCTGCAGGCGTTCGTTGGCGGCTTTCAGTTCTGTCAGAGCACCGGAAAGGTTGTCAGAAAGCGTGTTCAGGCTGTCGCCCAGAGCTCCGATTTCATCCGTGCGATGCTGTGCCCAGCGGGAGCTGAAATCCAGCCCGGCGATGCGTGCGGCGATATGGCTGATGTCCACAATGGGCCGGGTAATCCATCTGGTGTAGAAAAACGAGGTCAGCAGCGAGACGCCAAGAATCAGCAGCACGAGAAACGGCAGCGTCTTTTTCATGGCCTCCGACGCTTGATTGACAGCCTTTTTTCCACCGACTACCAGCAAATACCCCATCGTTCTATCCCGGAAGAAAAAAGTTCGTGCTTCATCGGCGGATATGTACGCATCGGTGACGGTGATCTGATGGATGACGCTCTCCGCTGTGCCGGTCGCGTCTCCGGCCTCTGTGGCCTGCATAACCGCATCCTGTTCAAGCGTTTCACTTTCTTCCGTGGTGATCGCCGCACGCTCTGCGGTGCCTTCCACAAGATAAGCCTCAGACGAAATCGTATCGTACAGAATTCGCCCATATTCGTCTGACAGACGGAGCGCTGCGCCCGTCTCCCTGCAAAAGGCGGAAAGCAGCTCGTCGCACGCAGACGGCTCCCGCCCGGACAGCGCGGTCAGGAGCGCTTCGGTCTTTTGGTCGAGGTCCTCCTGCAAAATGCTCGTATAGGTGAGCGGCGTCAGATACGCAATCGCGCCATATGTGGCAGCGCAGACGGCGATCATCAGGCCGCAGGTCATCAGAAAGATGCGAAGCGTCAGGCTGTGCTTAATCCTTGTCCACACGATAGCCCACCCCTCTGACCGTCCGGATGTAATCCGCGCCCAGTTTGCGGCGCAGATTCTTGATATGGCTATAAATCACGCGATCGTCGCCCAGATAGTCATAATTCCAGATGCGGCTGACAAGCATCTGGTAGGTCATCACGCGCCCCTGATTTTGCAGCAGCTCCCGCAGACATTCGAACTCGCGGTTGGTCAGCTCCAGCATCAGGTCGCCGCGCATGGCGGTATAGGCGTCCAGATCGAGCGTCAGGTCGCGGTAGCGCAGCAAATTTGCGCCCGGGCGATCCTCGCCCCGGCATCGCCGGAGAATGGCGCCAATTTTGCGCAGCAGCACGGGCATGGAGAACGGCTTGGTGACGTAATCGTCAATCCGCAGATCGTAGCCGCGTAGCTGCTCGTCCTCGCCGTCCAGCGCGGTCAGCATCACGATGGGGACATCCGATCTTTTACGAATCCATTCGCATACGCCAAAGCCGTCGAGCCTCGGCAGCATCAGGTCGAGCAGCACCAAGTCAAATTGCCCGCTTTCAAAAACCTCCAGCGCTTTCAGTCCATCCTCCGCCTCAGCGGTCTGATACCCGGCTTCGGTCAGCCAAGATTGAAGCAGCTCCGAAATATCAAAATCATCTTCAACGATGAGAATACGGTACATGTCCTGCGCCTCCTTATACAGGACAGTATAGCATACCTTTTTGGATTTCTTCTGAATTTCCCGAAATATTCACAAACCTGCGAAAGAGCCATTGCCCCTTCGCAGGTTTCGCATTTATCGCACTCTTTCTGCCATCATGCCGATCAAAGCGCCATCGCCGTTTGCGTCCGGTTTGGTATAATCCCGAATGACCTCAACATCGACCTCTCCCTGATCGTCATCGCAGCAGACTATGCTCGTCATGCTGCCATGGAAGCGTCCGCTGTCAAGCGGTTCGCCATTGCTCTGGCGAATGTCCAGAAACCGGCGCACACGCTGTCCCTGAAAGACCATCTCATCGCTCGCCGCATCGTAGCACAGGCCAAATGCCGCGTAGGGCGCGAAGAAGGCCTGCTTTTCGGCAGCAGTCATTTCACCCTCTGAGGTGGCAGTCATTTGGGGCATCCGCTCGCCTTTGCTACGCTCAGCAGACTCTTCCTCGGTCAGCACGCGGATTCCGGTGAGCAAGCCTTCCGGGCTGAGCGAGCCGTCCGCATGGCGAATCAGCCGGGTCTGGTCGCGCTCGGTTCGCAGGTCGATGGTTCCCTGCTCGTCCGTAAATTCGATGATCGTGCACACCCCGCCGCTCATCGAATAGGCGTCTGTGAAGGAGCGCACCCGCTGTCCCCGATACATGAGCATCCGGCTTCCCGGATCGCAGCGCAAGCCGTATGCCGCATACGGCGCAAAGCGTCTGGCCCAGGCTTCATCATTCTCTGGATACGAATAGGAGTATTGCTCATACACCGCAATGGCCTCCGCAGCTTCGTATGCCGCCGTACCTTCGCAGATGACTGTGGAATCGTCCGTTTCCTGCCCGGCAGCAGCAGGATGCCCATCCCGCATGATCTCTGTACCTTCCGTTTGGTGAAGCTCCAGCACGCGATCCGGCAGCCCCGGCTCCTGAACGACGACGGACTCCACGCCGATGATGAACGTCTTTCCATCGGCCTGATAGGTTCCCTCTCCGCCCGTGAACGTGTACACCTTGCCGTCCATGGCGATGCCGGTCGTCTGCGCCAGCGCAGATGCACAAAGCAGGCACACCAGCATCAAAGCAAGCAGAGACACACAAAACACTTTTTTCATCGTACAACCTCCTTTTTCCCTTTCATCGGGGATGCACCGAGTATACCTCTGCGCTTTGGAGTTGGGTTGTACGGTGTTTGAAGATTGTCTGAAGAATCAATTTAGTGACTGGCGGTTTGGTTTTGTTAAGAAATATCAGGAGACTATGATGGTGAAATTCCTACTGTTTATCCCCGATATGCAAGGTTGCAGGCTCCATCTGTTCATTGAGGATGTATGCTGTCTCAAAGCTCGGCTTTCTTTGCACAGAGCGTTTTGATAATAGCCTCAATATCGTAATCAGCGTGGCAACCTCATGATCGGAGAGCCTTCATGAATCTCATCCCCAGCTCCCTTTCATCTCCGTTTATTAGCGTGTCCACCTTTTCCTCGCATGCTCATCTGTTTCTTGAACAGCCTGGACTTCTGCAACATGCTTCTGAACGCTCGGACTTCTTCCTCTGTGATTTTCTCCTCCGGGATCTGCATCTGAGCACAAAGCTGTTTCAAAAGCACCGTCGTTTCATCCTTTTGATCAAGTATCGAGTGCATCAGCACCTTGATTCCATCCTGTGTAGGCGTTGTTTCATCTGCCGTAGTGGTGTCCTTGCGATGATTCTCCCGGATGGTTTCAGTGATCTCATCCATATCTTCGTGAATGATATACGAAAAGTAATCCGTCTCATTGATTTGCGCCACCTCAAGTGTGCGCATATAAACATCCATCTCATCAGGCGCATATTCCTTCATGACCTTCTGGCACGCCACTTCCAGTACCGTGTTCATATCCTGAATTCGCATATCCGCGATGCGATCTACGACGATCTCGATGTCTGCCATCAGCTGGCGGAATCTGGGGTGCGTCATCATTTCACAGAGCAAGTGGTTATTGATCTTCCCGCTGCGCAGCAGCTCCAATACTTCATCACTCAGATGCAGGGACGCCACGTCCACATCTGAGTGATTTTTTTGTTCTGTCAAGCCCAGGAGATAATCGGTGGATACGCCATAGAACTTTGCCAGCTTCTGAATGGCGTAGTGATTGATGTCGCCGCAATCCTCGTTCTCATATTTGCCAAGTGCAGACTTCGATAAGCCGGTCTGCTCCGCCAGCTGTTCCAGCGTCAGCTTCTTATCGATCACACGAAGGTCCTTCAGACGCTCGGCCATTGTCAGTTGAACGTACATTTTCCAGCCTCCATAACCAGTTTCAACCCTATCATACCACATTTCCATAAGCGTGGAAAGACAGGGGTTTTTGCGGGTTTTCCATCGTTTCGGACATAGGCCAAAGCATGGGGTTTGTCAGGTATACTGTCTGCGTTCCACAGAACACAGAACCTTGACAACCCATCCCGAAGCCCTTTGCCCGATATACCGCCATGACCTTCCGGTTACCCCCGCGTCCCCCTGGCAAGCACCTTCCCCGGAAGCAAGCGCCTCTTCAGGACTGACTGTGAGCCAAACAAGGTTTCTAGCCGGGAACAGGCAAGGGACACCCATACAATAGAATTCCAAATAAGAAGCATAACCTTTACTCTAAAAAACTGAAAGAGAGGTACATTATGAAACAGCTTAAGAACATGCAAATCATCGGAATTGACAATGGCTACGGCAACCTGAAAACCGCCAGCGGTATCTTCCCCGCCAGCGTCCTGACCTTCGACCATGAGCCTAGCCACGCGCAAGACCTGCTGGTTTACGACGGCAAATACCACGTCATCGGCAGCGGACACCGGGAGTTCAC
>OLNS01002427.1_pt1 | contig 12245 bp, 8 predicted proteins | sample 1673031 | NCBI WGS metagenome assembly OLNS01 (sample SAMEA3136748, study PRJEB25190) | human gut metagenome | biome: human gut; feature: human-associated habitat; material: faeces | place: Austria | collected 2013
GATATGAACTTCTGCTCCAAGACGAAGTGCTGTTCTTGCAGCATCCATTGCTACGTTACCACCACCAACAACTGCAACTTTCTTACCAGCTGCGATCGGTGTATCATAAGAATCATCAAACGCTTTCATAAGGTTACTTCTTGTCAGGTATTCATTTGCAGAAAATACACCGTTGGCATTTTCTCCCGGGATTCCCATGAATTTTGGAAGTCCTGCTCCTGATCCGATAAATACTGCTTCGAATCCTTCGTCTTCAATCAGCATATCAATTGTAGTAGATTTACCGATTACAACGTTTGTCTCAAAGTGAACACCAAGCTCTTTTACTTTTGCGATTTCTTTTGCAACGACTTTCTGTTTTGGAAGACGGAATTCCGGAATACCATATACAAGTACTCCACCGAGTTCATGAAGTGCTTCAAATACAGTTACATCATAGCCAAGCTTTGCAAGGTCGCCTGCACAGGTAAGTCCTGCAGGGCCTGAACCGATAACGGCAACTTTGTGTCCGTTCTTCTTGTCAGCTCCAACCGGTTTGATGTCATGCTCCAGAGCGTAATCAGCAACGAATCTTTCCAGCTTACCGATAGAAATAGATTCTCCTTTGATACCACGGATACATTTTCCTTCGCACTGTGATTCCTGAGGACATACACGTCCACAAACAGCAGGAAGTGCAGAAGACTGTCCGATAATCTTATATGCTTCTTCGATATTGCCTTCTTTTACTTCATGAACGAATGCAGGAATATTGATTCCTACCGGGCATCCCTGAATACATTTAGCATTCTTACAGTTGATGCAACGGCTTGCTTCTTCCATTGCCTCTTCCTGATTATATCCATAACATACTTCTTCAAAATTTGTTGCACGTACCTTCGGATCCTGTTCTCTTACAGGTACTTTCTTTAATACGTCTGCCATTATTCGTCACCTCCGCAATGACCGCATCCACCGTGATGTGTGTCACCTTCCTGTAATTTCAGCATAGCTCTGCCTTCCTGAGTCTTATACATCTGCTGTCTCTTCATTGCTTCATCAAAGTTAACGAGATGTCCGTCAAATTCCGGTCCGTCTACACATGCAAATTTGATTTCATCGCCTACGTGGAGACGGCATGCACCACACATACCTGTTCCGTCTACCATGATCGGGTTCATGCTGACGATAGTCGGGATTTCGAGTTTCTTTGTGAGCAGACATACGAATTTCATCATGATCATCGGACCGATTGCAACACAGACATCATACTTGTTACCTTCTGCAACAAGTGCTTCGATCTTTGTTGTTACCATACCTGCATGTCCGTATGTACCGTCATCTGTACATGGGTAATAATTTCCTGCAACTGCTTCCATCTCTTTTTCGAGAATCAGCATATCTTTTGTCTTAGAACCAACGATAACATCTACATCGATCCCATGTGCGTGCATCCATTTAACCTGCGGGTATACAGGGGCTGCACCAACACCACCGGCTACAAATAAGATCTTTTTATTCTTCAGACTCTCAATATCTTCTGAAATCAATTCAGATGGGCATCCGAGCGGTCCTGTGAAATCTCTGAAAGAGTCTCCTGCTTTTAATTGTGCCATCTTCTCAGTAGATGCTCCTACTGTCTGGAATACGATGGTAATTGTTCCTTCTTCTCTGTCATAATCGCAGATTGTCAGCGGAATTCTTTCCCCCTTGTCATCCATCTTGACAATTACGAACTGTCCTGGCTCACAGTGCTTTGCCACACGTGGTGCTTCTACATCCATAAGATAAATCTTATCAGCCAGTTTTTCAGCTTTTCTTATCTTGTACATTGCATTGCCTCCTAAAATATTTACTCTCTTTATGATAAATTATTGCAAAGTAAATAGCAAGTATTTCTTTTTAATTTGTTAAAAAATTATTTATGTCATAAATATAACTATCTTTTTTATCTATAAGTACTAATATTTCTTCTATAAATCTGCCAAAATTCTTCCGATTACCAAATTTTTCAACCGTATTAAATCTTGTGCCGGCACGAATTTGTACCTGCTGACCGGATATAAAAATGAGACAGACGGTCAATATTGAGTCCGTCTGTCTCTGTAAGAACTGTATTCTCTTTTTTAAAAATCTACTTCTGTTCCATAATATGTACAGTTGAAAAGTTTTTCCATAGCTGCCGGATCGATCGGACGTGGGTTGGATCCTGTACATGCATCACCAACTGCAAGTTCTGAAATCTTTGCAATTTTTTCTTTGAATTCTGCTTCGTCAATACCGAAATCTTTCAGTGTCTTCGGAATATTCAGTTCTACATTAAATGCATCGATCTTTGCACACAGGCTGTTGATCAGCGCTTTCTCAGATGTACCCGGAAGTCCCATTCTGCGTGCGATTTCTGCATAACGTTTTGCAGCGACCGGATCTTTTGCATTATACTTAATTACATATGGAAGGTAAATTGCATTTGCGCATCCGTGCGGAATATGTCCGGTTGAGAATGCCGCACCTGTCTTATGTGCCATAGAATGTACGATTCCAAGAAGTGCATTAGAAAATGCCATTCCTGCAAGACACTGTGCATAATGCATCTGCTCTCTTGCTACCATATCACATTTGTAAGATGCCGGAAGGTAATCCAGAACCATTTCGATTGCCTGCAGTGCAAGCGGATCTGTAAATGGACAGTTCAAGGTAGATACATAAGCTTCGATCGCATGTGTCAGTGCATCCATACCTGTGTAAGCAACCTGCTTTACCGGGAGACCCATGACAAGATCCGGGTCTACAATTGCAACGTCCGGTGTAATATTAAAATCGGCAAGTGGGTATTTTACTCCGGTCTGATAGTTGGTAATAACGGAGAATGCTGTTACTTCTGTTGCTGTTCCTGATGTTGACGGAATTGCAGCAAATTTTGCTTTTGTTCTTAATTCCGGGAAGTTGAACGGAATACAGAGATCTTCAAATGTAACATCCGGATATTCATAGAATGCCCACATTGCTTTTGCAGCATCAATCGGTGATCCGCCACCCATAGCTACGATCCAGTCCGGCTGGAACTCCTGCATAACTGTTGCACCTTTCATAACGGTCTCAACAGATGGATCTGGCTCAACACCTTCAAAAAGCTTTACTTCCATTCCTGCTTCTTTCAGATAGTTCTCAGCTCTGTCGAGGAATCCCTGACGCTTCATGGAACCTCCTCCGACAACCAGGATTGCTTTTTTTCCTTTCAGGTTCTTCAGTTCTTCAAGACATCCTTTTCCATGGTAAATATCTCTTGGTAATGTAAATCTGCTCATTTCAAACACTCCTTCGCCCTTAAAGTATGTTATCTTTTTGACAATCACATTGTATCTCAATTCTATCCTTTTTGCAATATTTTACCACAAATAGATTGTATTTATTTCCATACAATTATACATTTTTAATAAACCATATTATCCACACTCTATTCATAAAATATTTGATTTGTGATATATTTCACATATTTACGCAAGTTATCCACAAATGAAAGTAATCGAAAAAGAGTACGCTTTACCAGTCATGCTCTGACAAGCAGACGGCTCGGCATACTCTCTTCTTAAAATCGGGTTTTACTCTATATTCAGTTCATAATTTCTTCTTGTGACATCACTTAATCTGCCTTTTTGGTCCTGCAGAACAAAGCTGAAAATCGTACTTCCCGCCGGCATTACGATCGGCCCGGTATACTCCTGCGTCGCAGAATTATTCTCCGGATCCGGATCTGATCCATCCGTCGTGTAATATGCCGTATACTTATCCGGTACAACTACACTGATTGATTGGACATGGTTATACTGCCCGGTCGATGGAGTCACCGCCGGCGCATCTGCAATCGGGAACTCAACTTTATAAGTTTTACTTTCTGTCAGGCTTGGAATTCCTTTCTTATTAACAGAAATTGCTTTCACCGTCGTCTCACCTTCACCGATCTTGATCGGTTCCGTATATTTCGTACTTGAAGTTGTCGGCTCTGAACCGTCTGTCGTATAGTAGATTGCTTTTCCTTTTCCGGTCAGTTCCAGTGCCTGCACTTCATCATATGTCTCTGCCTCATCCAGACTAAACTCCGGTTCATCTGACACATAATCCTTCAGTGCTTCAAGAACCGTATCACTGGTACATGCACTCAGAAGCGGTGATACCTTTTCTTCCTGTTTGGTATCAATATAAAATTCTACCGCTGCACGATAAATTTCTGCATTTCCGGACTGCTTTGCAATCTCATCTGTAAAAACTTCTTCTGCCTGATCCAGATCATCCTTGGCAATATAAACCTTTGAAATCCCTGTATAAGCTTCTGCTTTCTTCGGACTTCCAGAAGCTGCTTTTTCAAATACAGTGAGTGCGTTCTCATATTCGGAAGCTGCCAGAAGCCGGTATCCTTTCTTTACTTTTCCGGTATATGAATTTTGATAAAACAAGAAAATGAGTCCTGGCAGAACAATACACCCCGCCAGTAGCATAAGCAGCATTTTCCGGCGTTTTTTTCTGGCGCGCTCTTTTCTCTTTTCTGCCCGCATACGCCGCAATCTGCGTTCTTCTTCATACGCTCTTCTCGTCTGTTCCCGCGCATCTTCTCTTTGACCCACACGTCCGGTAGCCGGTCTGACATCACTGCGTCTGACCACCGCATCTCTTCCACGCCTGGTCACAGTTTCCTGCTGACGGCGACCAACACTTCCCGAATTTCCCACGCACCTGGTCTCTCCTCCAACACTTTCCCGTCTTTCATATACCGGATTTGCCGCACCAGAATAGCTGACATCTTGCTTTTCCTGCTCACCCAGATGAACCGACATTGTCTGTGTAATGCCTCCTTTTAACTGAGCAGTCAGCATATCATCAAGTGGGTTATAATCAGGCACGATCTGTATTTCCCTGCCGCAGCTAGGACAGATCAACTGATCTTCAGGCAAATCTGCTCCACAGTGCATACATTTCATTGTCTTTCGTCTCCTTCTGGTATCATACTTCTTTTAGAACAATCCGGTAATTTTACCGTCTTCTACATCAATTCCATTTGCTGCAGGTACTTTCGGAAGACCCGGCATGGTCATGATTGCTCCGGTAAGAGCAACAACAAATCCTGCTCCTGCATTTACATAGACTTCACGGATATGGATATCAAAGTTCTCCGGACGTCCAAGAAGCTTCGCATCATCGGACAGAGAATACTGGTTCTTTGCCATACATACCGGGAACTTGCCAAAGCCCATTGATTCAATTCGCGCAAGCTGTTTCTTTGCAGCAGGTTCATATACAACACTCTTTGCTCCGTAAATCTCTTTGCAGATTGTCTCGATCTTCTCTGCAATTGATAACTCATCACTGTAAATCGGATGATAATGGCTTTCTTTTGTCTCCAGAGTCTGTAATACTTTCTCTGCCAGCTCTTTTCCGCCGTCTCCGCCTTTACCCCATACTTCTGCAAGGGCAAATTCGCAGCCTCTGTCTTCGCAGAACTTACGGATAAATTCGTATTCTGCTTCAGTATCACTGACAAATGAATTCAAGGTAACCACAACTGGAACGCCGAATTTCTGCAGGTTCTCAATATGCTTTTCAAGATTTACAATTCCTTTTGCAAGAGCATCCAGATTTTCTTTGTTCAGTTCGTCTTTTGGCACGCCACCATTGTATTTTAATGCACGTACCGTTGCAACCAGAACTACTGCGTCCGGTTTCAGTCCCGCCATACGGCACTTGATATCCATAAACTTCTCTGCACCCAGATCCGCACCGAATCCCGCTTCTGTGATCGTGATATCACTCAGCTTAAGCGCCATCTTGGTTGCACGTACACTGTTGCAGCCATGTGCAATATTTGCGAACGGACCACCGTGTACCAGTGCCGGTGTATGTTCCAGAGTCTGGATAATATTCGGCTTGATCGCATCCTTTAACAGTGCTGTCATTGCACCGGTTGCATGAAGCTGGTCAGCTGTAACCGGTTCTCCGGAAAATGTATAGGCAACAATGATTCTGCCAAGACGTTTTTTCAGATCTTCCAGATCGTCTGCCAGACATAAAATTGCCATAATTTCGGACGCAACCGTGATCACAAAATGATCCTCTCTTACCATTCCGTCCATTTTATTTCCAAGACCAACTACTACATTACGCAGTACACGGTCATTCATATCTACACACCGTTTCCACACAACCTGTCTCGGATCGATTCCAAGAGCATTTCCCTGCTGGATATGGTTGTCAAGAAGAGCTGCAAGCAGGTTATTTGCCGATGTGATCGCATGAAAATCTCCGGTAAAATGAAGATTCAGATCTTCCATCGGTACAACCTGTGCATAACCGCCACCGGCAGCACCACCTTTAATTCCAAAGCAAGGTCCGAGCGATGGCTCGCGCAGAGCGATCAGAGCTTTTTTACCGAGCTTTGCCATTGCCTCTCCAAGTCCAACGGTAATCGTCGTCTTCCCCTCTCCCGCCGGAGTCGGATTGATTGCAGTAACAAGTACCAGCTTTCCATCTGGTCTGTCTTTTACTCTTTCCATCAGTTCATCCGATAATTTTGCCTTATACTTGCCGTAAAACTCAAGGTCTTCCTCTTCAATTCCAACCTTTGCTGCAACCTCGCGAATATGGAGCATCTCTGCCTCCTGTGCGATCTGAATGTCTGTCTTCATAATTATATCCTCCCTTTTTTCTTCTGCGTTTCTTAAACTGATTCTTCTATGTATTGCTCAAACTGTTCCATAGACATCAGTACTTTTCTTGGTTTGGTACCTTCTTCTTCTCCTACGACTCCCGCCTCGGCAAGCTGATCCATAATCCGCGCCGCACGGTTAAACCCGATCTTAAACACCCGTTGGAGCATTCCGATCGATGCTTTGTCTTTTTCAATGATAAACTTTCCTGCATCTACAAAGTAGACATCTTTGTCGTCCTCGGAAGATGCTCCTCCCGCAGATACATTCTGATTACTATTCACCTGCTTCTGGATCTCTTCACTGTAGGCTGCGCCTCCGCTGTTCTCTTTTAGGAAATCAACCACTGCCTGGACTTCTTTATCAGAAACAAAAGCCCCCTGAACACGTACCGGCTTCTGATAGCCAGCCGGATAGAACAACATATCGCCTTTTCCAAGCAGCTTCTCCGCGCCATTCATATCAATGATGGTACGGGAATCCACACCGGATGATACAGAAAATGCTATTCTTGATGGCATATTCGCCTTAATCAGACCGGTAATGACATTAACCGATGGTCTCTGCGTTGCAAGAACCAGATGAAGTCCTGCCGCACGCGCAAGCTGTGCCAGACGGCAGATTGCCTCTTCTACTTCTCCAGGTGCAACCATCATCAGGTCTGCAAGTTCGTCTACGATGATTACAATCTGTGGAAGTTTCTGTGCTTTATTCGGATCATCAATATCTTTAATGTTCTCGACTTTATCATTGTAACCTTTCAGATCACGGACATTATACTCGGCAAAAAGCTGATAACGTCTGTTCATTTCCGCAACCGCCCAGTTCAAAGCTCCTGCTGCCTTCTTCGGATCCGTTACAACCGGGATCATCAGATGTGGAATTCCATTATATACACTTAATTCCACCACCTTTGGATCTACCATGATCAGCTTCACATCCTCCGGTTTTGCTTTGTAGATAATACTCATAATGATCGTATTGATACAGACAGATTTACCGGATCCGGTAGCTCCTGCGACAAGCAGATGCGGCATCTTTGCGATATCTGATACCACCACTTTACCTGAAATGTCACGACCTGTCGCAAATGCGATCCGTGATCTACTTTTCTTAAATTCATCTGATTCCAGAAGATCACGCAGCATAACTGCAGTATTTTCCTTATTCGGAACTTCAATGCCGACCGCTGCTTTTCCCGGGATCGGTGCCTCAATACGGATATCAGCCGCCGCCAGGTTCAACTTGATGTCATCCGCAAGTCCTACGATCTTGCTGACTTTCACCCCCATCTCAGGCTGTAACTCATAGCGTGTGACAGAAGGTCCGCAGCTGATATTAGTGATTGTAACATTCACACCGAAGGTTTGAAGTGTCTTCTGGAGCTTTGCTGCTGTCTCCCGCAGATGCGCATCCGAATCTCCGGAGGTTTTACTTCCATGCTTCAACAGACTAAGAGGTGGAAAGCGGTATTCCCTGACCGGTTTCTCACTTTTTGCAATTGTATCTGCAACAGCAGCCACCTCTTTTGGGATATCTGCCTTAACTTTTGAATTTCCGGAGACCTGTCTTTTTATTCCGTCTTCTGTCTGCACCGCTGATAAATTTTCTTCAGCCACATCTGTCTGTATATCTTTACCGGACTCCGTCTTTTTTTCTGCTTCCTGCATCGCTCCTTTTAAGAACTTCGGGAGTTTTTCTTTCACCGGCTCAAGGGGAACCGGTTCCGGATCCGGGATCAGCTCTGTAGCGGAAAGGGGCATCGCACGATTGATCACTACATCATCCAGTGCAATTTTCCCAGTCTGTTCCATAATGTGCTTTGCAGCCGCTTCTTCTGCACCGGCAAGCACGCTGCTCATATCTTTCCGGCTGCGTCTGGTAGCTTTCTTTTCTGTGCTTTCCTTTGCTTCTTTTCTGGCTTTTTCTTCTGCTTTTTCTGCCTCGTTCTCTTTTCCTCCAACTGTCGAATTAAAGGAAACGCCGCTTACCTGATAATCAACACGCATAGCTTCCCGTCTTGCCCTGCGTTCCTCAGCCTCTTCTTTACGCTTCTGCATGTCCTCTCTGGCACGGTCATACGCTTTTTCCCCGCCGATCTTCATTCCTTTTAGAATAGACTTTTCTGTGATAAGGACTACACAGATCACCATTAAAATGATCACGACAACATATGTACCAACTTTACCGATTGCCGGCACCAGTCTGACCGCAATTGCCTTTCCAACAGATCCGCCTTTTTCATCAATCAGTTCAAAGAGCACACAGCACTGAACCAGTAATACAACGCCTGCAACAGTCTTAATATATGCGATCCTGTTTCCTTTATTGGAAACCACAAACGCGACTCCACAAAATAAAAGCAGTGGAAATACATACGCCATCCAACCCATCATTCCCTGCTGCAGTGCTGCAATCTTTCTTCCAAATGCACCTGCAAGTCCGAAATTGCTGATTGTGAGCAGAATCCCTACCGCAAGTGTCACCCAGATCAGAATCTCCGTTGCAAGAAATGATTCTTCCTGCGTCACAGCTTTTGATGTGGTATTCTTTCTGGTTGTCTTCGCAGATTTCGCAGACTTTGCACTTGTCTTCTTCGTAGGCTGCCGCTTTTTCGCCGTGCTCTGCTTTGCATTTTTCTTTGTTCCGGTTGTCTTTGAAGCCATCAAACTTCCCCCTTGTATTTATACTCTTTATCTTGTAATCAAATGACCGATTCCTTCTCCTCTCTCCCCAGATATAGTATCCGGAATCAGTCATCAAAAGTGTATACTTGTACATACTATTTTATTATAGCATCCTCTTCGCCTTATGTCATCTCATAATTTTTATCAGTATTTTCCATTTTTTCATCAATCATTTCATGCAATTTATTTAATGCATCTCTTATTCCGCCAACTTCATCAATGAGTCCTTCCTCCACTGCACGTTTCCCTTCCAGCATTGTCCCCACATCTTTGACAAGCTGTGTGGAATCCAGCATCAGTTCTTCAATCCGCTCCTGTGACATTCCGGAATGCTCTGCAAGGAATCCGGTGATCCGGTCCTGCGTCTTTTCAATATTCCGCAGGCTTTGTGCCACACCGATGAACATTCCGCTTGTCCGCACCGGGTGAATGATCATCGTCCCACTTGGAACAATAAAAGAATAATCTGCCGACACAGCAAGAGGGCCACCGATAGAATGACACCCTCCAAGTACCAGAGATACTGTCGGTTTGCTTAAAGACGCGATCATTTCCGCAATCGCAAGTCCCGCCTCCACATCTCCGCCCAGTGTATTTAAGAGAATCAGCACACCATCAGTCTGAACACTGTTCTCAATCTGTGCCAGCTTTGGAAGCAGGTGCTCATACTTGGTTGCCTTTGTACTGCCGGAAACCGTCTCATGCCCTTCTACTTCGCCGATGATCGTGAGTAGCTCGATCTGATGATTCCGACGTCGGTCAAGCGAAAGCATTCCCATTTCTTTAACATGTTCATCTTCTTCCTTTGTGGTTTCCGGCTCTGTCTCTCTGACTTCCTTTTCTTTATTTTCCATATTTTCTACAGTCTGTTCCCTGCTCTTTTTCTTACGTATCTGGTATTCTTTTACATCCGTTTCTTCCTGTATTTTCATTGCCGCATTCCTCCGTTCTTTTTAGCTTAGTATGGACAATGCTTATGAAAATATGCAGGATTTTCGCCACAGAAATGAATCGCAGATTCTTGTAGCGACACAAATCTGTACCTGATTCACTGTATATGCAAAAGAGAATGCGACTCGGCACATTCTCTTTGATTTAAACATTATGAAAATAAATATTTCCTGCGCAGGCTATATACCATATCCGTATAAATCTTGCGGCATGCCTCCAGATTATCGGATTCGATCATGGAAACACATGGGTGAAGATAACGGCACCAGATATCTGCATATACATCTTCTGAATTTTCCATCCGGTTGATCCGGTTTACGATTGTCGGAGCAATATCGTAATACTCGGCAACAATTTCTTCGCCGCCTTTCTGATTCACCAGATATTCATCTCTGTATCTTCTCATCAGATTCAGTTCGTAACAGTCATCCGGTTTGCCAAGGCTTGCACATACGGCTGTAGTAATATAGCAGAGACGTGATTTGAAGCCTCCCTGGATCTGCTCGAATTCCGATTTACTGATCTTTAGTTCCAGATCATGATCATTCCAACGTTCGATCATGCAATCTACAATCTCTTCACAAGCATCCATTCTGTCATAACGGAACATCGGGATCACATACGTAACCATGCCCAGATTATATTTCATAAGTACATTTTCTTTTTTTCTTTTTGAACTTTCCTGATCCAGTACTTCCCGCATTCTATCCGGCAGAACAGCAGCAATCTCTTCAATCTCTTCCTGTCTGTCTTCCGAATTCTCGCATTCCTGTGCAATCTCAGTAAAAAGCGGCTTATACTTCTCGTATGCATTTTTAAACGAATCCGCATAAGTCTTTTTATTGAAATCTCCGGAAATCGGAATAATCTGGTCAAACAGGTCATTCAGTCCATTCTGTATACTCTGATTCATTCAGGTTCCTCCCGGAATCGATCCTATGCTTCTTCCCAGTTATGATATACTTCCTGTACATCATCATCATCTTCAAGAAGATCAAGTGTCTTCTGAATGTTCTTGATATCTTCTTCGTTGTCCAAAGTTACCCATGTCTGTGGAATCATTGTAACTTCTGCGCTTGCCATCGGAATACCCGCTTCTTCCAGAGCAAGACGAACCTCACTGAAATCATTCGGATCTGTAAGAATTTCAAAGCTGTCCTCTTCTTCCGAAAAATCTTCTGCTCCTGCATCCAGTGCCTGCATCATCAGATCATCTGCATCCAGTTCACATTCTTCTTTATCGACAATGATCTGTCCTTTCTGATCAAACATGAAAGAAACACATCCACTGGTTCCGATATTTCCTTTTCCCTTTGTGAAAGCGCTTCTTACATTAGAAGCAGTACGGTTACGGTTATCAGTAAGTGCATCAACGATGATTGCAGTTCCGTTCGGTCCGTATCCTTCGTATACGATGTGTTCGTAGTTGTTAGCATCTCCGTCTCCGGCTGCTTTTTTGATACTTCTGTCAATATTGTCATTTGGCATATTATTTGCTTTTGCCTTTGCAATCGCATCACGGAGTCTGCTGTTGTTAGCCGGATCAGCTCCGCCTCCTTCTTTGACTGCTACAGCGATTTCACGACCGATCTTCGTGAATACTTTTCCTTTTGCTGCGTCGTTTTTTTCTTTTTTATGCTTGATATTCGCAAATTTTGAATGTCCTGACATTACTTTTTACCTCTCTTCAGTATTTTTACTATTCTCAATTGTACTATTTTATCACTTTTTTGTCCTACTGACAAGGACTTTGCGTATTGTATTATTATCAACTGACAATACATGGAACAGATAGCCTCCGAATTCCACCTGACATTCTTCATCTTCCGAAGGAATTCTGTCCAGGCAGTCGATCAGATAACCATTGATCGTATCGTAATCTTCTTCGTTGAAACTGATTCCCAGAAGCTCTTCCAGATCCTCCAGCTGT
>OLNS01002446.1_pt1 | contig 12177 bp, 10 predicted proteins | sample 1673031 | NCBI WGS metagenome assembly OLNS01 (sample SAMEA3136748, study PRJEB25190) | human gut metagenome | biome: human gut; feature: human-associated habitat; material: faeces | place: Austria | collected 2013
ACCCTACAATTTTTGAAGCCAACTTTTAGTCGACCCTATCTAATTGCGGATTACCTTTTTTAACAGGTATTTTAAAAGAAAGCATTTTTAGTGGAATGAACAATTTAAAAACGAACTCCATATTAGATAATAGTTATAGTTCTTATTTTGGTTTCACAAATGAAGAAGTCAAAGACATGCTTGCATATTATGAATATGAAGATAAATACCAAGAAATCTTGGAATGGTATGATGGATATCGTTTTGGAAATACCGAGATATTTAATCCTTGGTCTGTGATCAATTATATTTCGGATCAATGTTTTCCAAAAGCTTTTTGGCAATCAACGGGTAGTAATGATATTATTGGTGAAATTATTGGAACTGCAACACCTGAAATTACTGAGAATTTAATTTTAATTATTTTGTGGAAATACAATCACAACTTATGTAGATACAAGTGTAATATATCCTGAGGTTCAAAACAATCCTTATAGTATATATAGTTTCTTATTGGTTGCGGGTTATCTAAAGGTGGCGGCGATATATCCGCAAAATGATGGAAATTATATGTGTGATGTGGCTATTCCTAATAAAGAAATTTTATATGTATATGAAAAAGAAGTGCTGAATCGCACAAATCAAAATAATGTTTCAATTTCAATTCATCAGGCTATCTTTTCTAAAGATACACGTAAACTGCAGTCGTTATTGGAGGATTTTATGTTAAAAAGTATATCAACGATGGATGGGGCTAATGAAGCATTCTATCACGGAATGATGCTTGGATTATGTGCTGTACTAGGAAGTCAATATAAGGTAAGATCAAATAGGGAATCAGGACTAGGTCGGTTTGATATTGAATTATTGCCGATGGTGCAGGGAATACCTGGATTTATCTTTGAGTTTAAACATACGAAAGATATAAATGCTGATTTAGATTCACTGGCTAATAGTGCACTTAAACAGATTGAAGATATGAAATATGATACAGAATTAAACGATTTTGGTGTTGAAGATATTGTAAAGATTGGTATAGCGTTTAGACAAAAAAGTGCGGTTGTTAAGCGTGGATAAACCTATTGGTGAAAACTGATAGGTTTTTATTTGTGAAAATTTAAAAAAAACTATCACTTTGTAATTTTGTATGTTATAATAGTTTACACATGTAAACGGTTACAAAAGGAGGTAAAGTATTATGGATAAAAAATATGTCTATGAATTTAATGAAGGCGATGAAACAATGCGTGAATTGTTAGGTGGAAAAGGTGCTAATTTAGCTGGAATGTCTAAACTTGGAATGCCTGTACCTTATGGATTCACAATTACTACAGAAGCTTGTAACCAATATTATGAAGATAATGAAACTATCAATGATGGTATTAAAGCTCAAATTATGGAGTATCTAGATTTATTAGAAAAGAAATCTGGAAAGAAATTAGGGGATGAAGCCAATCCTTTATTAGTATCTGTTCGTTCAGGTGCACGTGCGAGTATGCCTGGTATGATGGATACTATTTTAAATTTAGGTATGAACAAAACAGTTGCAGAAACTGTGGCTAACTTAACTAATAATGAGCGTTTTGCATATGATTCATATCGTCGTTTTATTCAAATGTATTCAGATGTTGTAATGGGGTTGAGTAAAAAGCGTTTTGAAGAGATCATTGATGAAGTAAAGGCTGAAAGAGGCATTACGGATGATTTAGATTTAAATGCAGAGGATATGAAAAAGTTGGTAGAATTGTTTAAGGCATTCTACAAAAATGAATTAAAATCAGAATTCCCTGAAGAACCTAAAGAACAATTGATGGGTGCTATTGAGGCTGTATTCCGTTCTTGGAACAATCCTCGTGCTATCTATTATCGTAAGATGAATGATATTCCATCAAGCTGGGGAACTGCAGTTAACGTACAGATGATGGTATTTGGTAATATGGGTAATGATTGTGGTACGGGTGTTGCCTTTACGCGTAATCCAAGTACTGGTGAGAATAAATTATATGGTGAATTCTTAATGAATGCACAAGGTGAAGATGTTGTTGCGGGTATTCGTACACCTCAAAAAATCGATCAATTAAAAGAAGTAGCTCCTAGTGCTTATGATGATTTTGTTGCGATTACTAAAAAATTGGAAACTCACTATCGCAATATGCAAGATATGGAATTTACAATTGAAAAAGGTAAATTGTTCATGTTGCAGACACGTAATGGTAAACGTACAGCACAAGCTGCATTAAAGATTGCGTGCGACATGGTGGATGAAGGTATGATTACTACGGATGAAGCCTTAATGATGGTAGAACCTAAACAATTGGATTCATTACTTCACCCAATGTTTGATGCGGATGAATTAAAGAAAGCTGAACCAATTGCTTCAGCACTTCCAGCAAGTCCTGGTGCTGCTTGTGGACAAATTGTATTTAGTGCCGAAGAAGCAATCCAAGAAGCAAGTCGTAATCACAAAGTCATCTTAGTTCGTTTAGAAACAAGTCCAGAAGATATTGAAGGTATGCACGTATCTCAAGGTATCTTAACTGTACGTGGTGGTATGACAAGTCATGCTGCTGTAGTAGCTCGTGGTATGGGTACTTGCTGCGTAAGTGGTTGTGGCGATATCAATATGCATGATGATGAAGGATATTTTGAAATTGATGGTGTGAAATATCACCGTGGAGATTGGATCAGTTTGGATGGTTCTACAGGAAATATCTATGGTAGTGCTATTAAAACCGTTCCTGCAAGTATTTCAGGAGACTTTGAACGCTTCATGAATTGGGCGGATGAAAGACGTACATTAAAAGTTCGTACAAATGCAGATACACCACATGACGCAAAACAAGCACATGAATTTGGTGCGCAAGGTATTGGTTTAGTTCGTACGGAACACATGTTCTTTGAAGGAGATCGTATTAAAGCAGTTCGTGAAATGATTGTTAGTAAAACATCAGCTCAAAGACGTGTCGCATTAGAAAAAATCTTGCCTATGCAAAGAAGTGACTTTGAAGGAATCTATGAAGCTATGGAAGGTCTACCAGTGACAATTCGTTACTTGGATCCACCTTTACATGAATTCTTGCCAACAAACTCTTATGATATTACACAATTAGCTAAGGATATGCACATTGGTTTGGATGAATTGAAATCTGTTATTTCTAGCTTACACGAATTCAACCCTATGATGGGTCATCGTGGATGTCGCTTGGCTATTTCATATCCTGAAATTGCTGAAATGCAGACAACGGCAGTGATTCAAGCTGCTTTAGCTGTTAATGAAAGACACCCAGACTGGAAAATTGAACCAGAAATCATGATTCCACTAGTTGGTGATGTTGCAGAGCTTCGCTATGTTAAAAAGGTTGTATGTGATGTGGCTGACAAATTGATTCAAGAATCCGAATTCGATATGAAATATCATGTTGGTACAATGATTGAAATTCCTCGTGCTGCCTTATTGGCGGATGAAATCGCAAAAGAAGCTGAATTCTTCTCATTTGGTACAAATGACTTGACGCAGATGACATTTGGTTTCTCAAGAGATGATGCGGGAGGATTCTTACAAGATTACTATGACAAGAAGATTTTCGAACAAGATCCATTTGCACACTTAGATCAAAGAGGTGTTGGAAAACTTGTTAAGATGGCTACAGAGCTTGGAAGAAGTACTCGTCCAAATATTAAATTAGGTATTTGTGGAGAACATGGTGGTGATCCAGCAAGTATTGAATTCTGTCATAGAGTTGGATTGAACTATGTTTCTTGTTCACCATATCGTGTACCAATCGCTAGACTTGCTGCTGCACAGGCTGCTATTAAATTCGATAAATAAAACACTTAGGAGTTGATTAATTTCAACTCCTTTTTATGATATGTGTAGTTTAGTGTTATTTTTTACAAAATATTCGTGTAATTTTCAGTGCATTTTTATCTTTTTTTTTACTCTAAACTACAGGAATATCTGATAATGAATCATTAAGATGAAACTGATATAAACAGTAATTTTGAATTGATTGATTTCAACTTCTTTTAGTATACTGATTTTGAGGTGTTGAATCATGGATTATGTATATGTCACAAAAGAAAATATAGAACAAGAACACATTTGTTGCGCCATTAGTAGTAATTCAGATGTTCAAGTAAGATCAAAGAAAGACTGGTTGTGTGATCGTTTTGATGATGGGCTTGTCTTTATTAAATCGAGTGTAAGAGGAAAATGCTTTATTGAATATATTCCTGCAAAGAATGCATGGATTCCAATCGATGCCAAGAATTATATGTATATAGATTGTTTATGGGTGTCTGGATCTTTAAAGGGTCATGGCTATTCAAGTCAATTATTAAATACGTGTATTGAGGATAGTAAGAAGAAAGGAATGGATGGAATTTGTATCTTATCTAGTAAAAAGAAAATGCCGTATCTTGCAGATCCTAAGTTTTTAACCTATAAAGGTTTTAAAATCTCTGATGAAGCGAGGAATGGAATACAACTGTGGTATTTAGCTTTTAATGATTCGGATGCACCTAAATTTAAATCTTGTGCGAAAGAATGTCATATCGAAGAGTTTGGTTTTGTCTTACATTATACAAGCCAATGTCCTTTTAATGCGAAGTATGTTCCGATTATAGAGAATGTTTCAAAAGAACAAAATATAGAATTTAAAGCGATTCATCTAGATACAAAAGAAAAGGCGCAAAATGCGCCAACTCCTATCACTACCTATGCCTTATTCTATAATGGTGATTATATAACGAATGATGTGATGAATGAGAAGAAGTTTTTAAAGTTAGTTGAGAAGCTAAAATAGTCACTAATTATCTTGAGACATGATGGTTTTGAATAATAGATATATCAAGTAGATTGTATTTAGTGCAAATGGAACAATCAGATTGGTACTAATAAGGCTTGCAAAAAATAGAATGTGGGATAAGGAATATTCTTCTCCACTAACAATGACATATGGAGATAGTGCCATAGTTAAAAAGATCAGAAAATAGATAGCTAAAATGACTAAGAAATGATTTTTGTATTGTTTCATAATGAAATTCCTCCTTGATTTCATATTAGCAGATTTGACTTGCACTTTGTATTGTTTTGTACTAAAATTCTAAATGTAGTAAATAAATCTGGGGAGCTATTGCTGAGAGGAAGTTCGACTTCGACCCATTAAACCTGACGGATAATGCCGGCGTAGGAAGTATAGATGTTTTTTTGACCTGTCTTTTTACGTTGCAGGTCTTTTTATTTTATTGCCTTACTGTAGGGGAGCGCCTAGAGTATAGAAAACAAGCGAGGGAGCCTGAATTGACAGGATGAGAGAGGACTGTTTGTCTAATACCGAAACCACAGATGGTTTTTGCGTGTTTTCTAGGCCATCTGTATCTGTAGGAGGTAGTATTATGAATAAACACAATTACTTATTAAGCTTAGTCTTTTTTTCAATGATGGTAGCTGTTGGAGTGGTTATTTCACCCATTTTACGTGTGGAAGGAATGTGTCCTATGGCACATCTTATTAATATCACAATGGCTGTATTTATGGGGCCTTGGTATTCATTTCTTTGTGCTTTAGCTATTGGTTTAATTCGTATGACAGTTATGGGAATTCCACCATTGGCTTTAACTGGCGCTATTTTTGGAGCTACATTATCTGGAATCTTATATCGTGTTAGTAAAGGAAAGATTTGGGCTGCCGTACTTGGTGAAGTCATTGGTACAGGTTTAATTGGTTCTGTTCTTTCATATCCAGTAATGACATATTTATGGGGTAGAACGGGACTTACTTGGATGTTCTATGTGCCTAGCTTTTTAATGGGTACAATTATTGGTGGAAGTATTGCGTATGTTTTATTGAAGTCAATGTCTCGTAGTGGAATCCTAGAAAATATTCAAAGAAAGTTAGGAGTGCAAAAATTTGTTGAAACAAACGAATAATTTGATTCACTGTATCACAAATCCGATTTCAATTAATGATTGTGCAAATCTTATATTAGCTTTGGGGGCGAAGCCGATTATGGCTTGTCATCCGGATGAAGTTGAATCGATTACTTTAAATTCAAGTGCTTTGGCATTAAATTTAGGTAACTTTGATGATATAAGAGCTAAGTCTATGATGATGAGTGCTAAATGTGCTAAAGGAAATAAAATTCCATTCATTTTAGATTTGGTTGGAGTGGCTTGTTCAACACTTCGATTGAATTATGCTAAAGAACTGGTTTCTGTAGCTTGTCCAACCGTTATTAAGGGTAATATTAGTGAATGTAAAGCTTTTTATGGAATGACAAGTCATGCGCATGGTGTAGATGCGGATATTCAAGATGAAGAGGATATCTATGAAAGTTGTAAGTGGCTAAAAGAGATGGCTTTACATCTCGGTTGTGTTGTGGTTTGTAGTGGTAAGATTGATGTTATTACTGATGGTAAAGAGGTCAATCTCATTTCAAATGGTTGTGACATGCTTTCAAGAATCACTGGGACTGGATGTATGTTAAATGTCGCAATTGCGACATTTTTAGCTAGTTATTCTCCATTATTGGCTTGTATTAAGGCAACTTGTTATTATGAGGTAGCTGCTGAAAAAACAGAATGCTCTGGTCCTGGAACTTTCCATATGCATTTTATGGATGAGATCTATAAGCTTACTAATTATGATGAATCTTTGTTTAAAATTGAGGTGTTAGGATGAAAAAAGTAGATTATACATTATATTTTATTACCAATTCAGATGGGTATGATGAAGAAACATTTTTACGTAAAGTAAAAGGAGCATGTCTTGGTGGTGCAACCATTGTCCAGCTTCGTGAAAAGAATAAATCAACATTGGAATATTATGAATTGGCATTAAAGGTAAAAAATATAACGGATGCCTATAACATCCCATTAATTATTGATGATCGAATTGATGTCGCAATGGCTGTAGGATGTGGTGTTCATTTAGGAAATGAAGATATGCCAATTTCACAAGCTCGTAAAATTATGGGTAATGATTGTATTATTGGGGCGACCGCAAAAACAGTAGAGGTTGCCAAAAAAGCAGAGGCCGATGGTGCTGACTATTTGGGTTGTGGTGCCATTTATCCAACAAAGACGCATGTTAAGACAAAGATTACAAGTGTTGAAACACTAAATGATATTTGTTCGGCTGTCAATATTCCGGTTTGTGCAATTGGAGGATTAAATAAGGATAATCTTTCTGTTTTAGAAAAAAGTCCAATCCAAGGTGTTTGTGTTGTATCGGCTATTATGGATGCGGATGATACAAAAAAGGCAGCTGAAGAATTAAAAAAATCGATTCAAAAGATTGTGGCATAACAAATGCCACTTTTATTTTTGTAAAATATGACCTAAAATAGTAATTATGAGGAAAAGAAAAATATTAATACTTTCAATCACCATTGTTGCCGTAGCTCTTATACTTGAAACGTGTATTCTTAAATATGTGAACGATAAAAATGCGCAAACAACGTCTAATGTATTATTAGATCGAGTGATTGCGGTTATAGATAAGAATGAGTCGAGTGAAAGTGAACTTGTGAAATCTTTAAAAGACGATTATATTGTTCGTGCTAAGGCCATATCTTATATTGTAGATGCTAAGCCGGAAGTGGAATATGATGTCGATGAACTTCAAAAGATTGCAGGATTAATGTCTGTTGATGAAATTCATTTTATTGATGATACGGGAACGATCTATTCGGGTTCGTTACCTAAATATTTTGGATATAGTTTTGATTCAGGTGAACAAATGGCTTTCTTTAAACAGATGTTAAACAATTATGATTTAACATTATGCCAAGATGTTACGCCGAATACGGCCGAAGCCAAAGAGATGATGTATGCGATTACTTGGAATGAGTCGAAAACGCATATGGTTCAAGTGGGTATTACGCCAAAGCGTCTTTTAAAAGAGTTGAAACAAAACCAAATTTCAAATGTTGTAGCCGACATGCCAGTTTATAAGGGTATGGAAATCTATGTGGTGGACGCAAAGACAAAAAAGATTTTAGGAGCAACAGATGCATCGTGGGTTGGAAATACGGCTCATTTCAATCATAAAGGCTATCGATTTGTAAAACGTAAACATGGAGATTATATTGTAGCTGTATGTATGTTGGAGTCAATGAATGCTCAAACTAATATTGTTGCGATATTGATTGTTGGTATTTATTTGACTTTAGCTTCATGTTTACTTGTTTTAATGCTTTCTAGCGTATTAAAAGAGAAGTATGAAAAAGAAAAGTATATGTATACTTCAAATACGGATGAATTGACGAAATGTTTCAATCGACGTGCGTATGATTTGGATATGGAACAGTTAGATTTAAATACGGAATGGGTTTATATATCTTTAGACTTAAATGGTTTAAAACAAGCCAATGATTCACTTGGACATAGTGCAGGGGATGAACTGATTTGTGCGGCTAGTAACTGCATGAAGTTTGCGTTTGCCTCTTATGGAAAGATCTATCGTATTGGTGGAGATGAATTTGTTGTACTGATTCAAGAATCCGTATCGAATATAGATTCTATATTACAAGTGTTTGATACGACTATTCATGATTGGCATGGTAAGTATTCCAATTCAATATCTGTATCATATGGTGTCGTCAAGTCTTCTGAACAAGATTTTGATTCAATTCATTCTGTTTCTAAATTAGCGGATGAAAGAATGTATAAGAGTAAATCTGAGTATTATAATATGAGTGGTAATGATCGAAGAAGCTATAACGTATAAGAGTTTAGCTTCTTTTATATTTTATAAATACTCGTACTATAATAAACATAGATTAAAGAGAGGGTCTGGACTTGAGGGATTCTAGAAAAATCTAGAAATGGAGAAAAAAAAGAAATGAAAAGTGTATTGTTAGACAAAGTATTAGAGTGGAGGGATGTTGTAGTTATTGATTTTGAAAATTATCAATGTATACCAACGGATTTATTAAATGAAGATTATGTATATTATTTGTTTTGTGGTGCAACGACTACAAAATGTGCCAATGCATATAAAGAGATACTGTATGCTTATGATATAAATATTATCGAAACAAAGCATGTAGGAACTAATTTTGTAGATAATCGAATTTCAATGTATATTGGATATATATTTGGAAAGTATAGTCCAAGACAAGTCATACTTGTATCCAATGATATTGATTATTATGAGATGTATATGGATTTAAAAGATCATGGTTACCCAATCATATATAGAGAGCCATCTTTAACTTGTAAAGAAGCTATTCGAAGACAATCGGATTATTTATTGGGTAATCCAATGTCAAAACCGAATACACAAAATTCTTCAAATAAAGAAGCTGATGTTTTAAAAGAATCAACTTCTTTTAATCAAAAGGCGAATTTAATTTTAAAGAAAATAGAAGAATCAAAACAATCGGATGATATTAAAGGTATTGTTGAAAAGATTATGGAATTGAATAAAGGTGATCCTGTTGTAGCATCTTCAAGGATGACGCATTATTTAAGAAAGAAAATGAAGATGAATAAAACTGAAACGAATAAAACACTAAATCAAATTGTGGTTCGAGTCCACATTGAGCCGCCAGAAAATGAGGGAGTACCAATTTGGTACTCCCTATTATTTTTGGACAAGTTTTACTAACCGTCTGCAACATTGTTGCCCCTGCGCCCGCATGGTAAAATATAGGTAGAAAGATAGAAAGGGGCTAAAGATATGAGACTTATATTAAAACTGATTGCTGCGCCGTTTATCGTTTTGCTGACCGTCCTTGTTGCCGTCCTGTTGTTCCTGTTTTCTGTGTCCTCCTTCCTCCTGACTGCGGCCTCGGTTATCATGGCCCTGTTGGGCGTGGGGCTGTTCTTCATCAGTTACCCGGTGGGCGGCGTCATTTATCTGGGAATTGCGTTCCTGCTTTCGCCCTTCGGCTTGCAGGCGGTGGCGGGCGCTGTTATTACGGGACTGAACAGCTTAAACCTGTCTCTGCGGCAATTCATCACAAGCTGATCACTTCGGGCCAAGTTGTCCCGAAGTAATATGGACGGCGGCCTTGCATGGCCGCCGTTTTCTATGAAGGGAGGGATTTTCTCTGGCAACAACTGCCTTGCTGCAACGCCACGCCAACGAAGGAGAAAATATAGCCGAGGCCATTCGTGATTGTCTGGACTATGGGAAAAATCCTGAAAAGACGGAGGACGGGAAATACATATCTTCCTATGAGTGCGACCCGGCCACGGTAGCCGCTGAGTTTCTTTTGGCAAAGGCCAGCTACAAGGCCATGACAGGCCGGGAACAAAAGAAGGGTTCTGATGTGCTATGCTATCAGATCCGTCAATCCTTCTATCCCGGAGAGATTACGCCAGAAGAAGCAAATCGGATAAGCTATGAGCTGGCTATGCGCTGGACGAAGGGCCGACACGCTTTCATTGTTACGACCCACACGGACAAGCAGCATATCCACTCACACATTTACTACAATTCTACTACCCTTGACTGTACCCGGAAGTTTCGCAACTTCTGGGGCTCGTCCTTCGCCTTGCGGCGGCTCTCTGACCGTCTGTGTCTGGAAAACGGGCTCTCCATCGTGGAAAATCCCAAGCCCCGGAGCAAGGGCAAGTTTCGCAATTATGGGGAGTGGCAGGCCGGACAGAAAAAGCCGCTGACCTATCAGGACAGACTGCGGGTCGCCATTGATACCGCCCTTGCCAAGAAGCCCGCCGACTTCCCGGCGTTCCTCTCCCTGATGGAGCAGGCGGGTTATGAGGTCAAACAAAGGCGGGGCGCAATCAGCTTTCGGGCTCCCGGTCAGGAGCGTTTTACCCGCTTACGCTCTGATACTCTCGGGGAAGGTTACAGCGAAACGGACATACGGGCCGCCCTGTCAGGCTCCCGCCAACGGCCCGGCCAGCCTCGTCAGAAAATCAATCTGGCTATTGACATTCAATCCCGGCTCCAAGGAAAAGGCCCCGGCTATGAGCGGTGGGCTAAGGTGTTCAATCTGAAACAGATGGCCGCCGCCCTTGCTTATTTGCAGGACAACGGCCTGACGGATTATGAGCAGTTGGAGCAGAAGGCCACAGCGGCCACGGAGCGTTTTTAGCACGATGCCAATGCCGTACTTGGCGGCCTCGCGGCAGAGCACCTCAAACTCTTCGTTGGTGCCCAGCAGCGGATCCACGTTCAGGTAGTCGGCGGTGTTGTAGCGGTGGTTGGAGTGCGCTTCAAAGATGGGGTTCAGGTACAGGTAATCCACGCCCATCTCCCGCAGGTAGGGGAGCTTGATGCGGATGCCCTCCAGATCGCCGCCGAAGTAGTCCTCGTTCAGGTGGCCGCCGGTCTCGTTGGGCTGCCAGAAGGGCTCGGCGTGCTTGTCGGCCTGATACAGCCGATCCGGAAAGGGCATGGGCTTGTTCTCAATGCCTTCACAGAACCGGTCCGGGAAGATCTGGTAGAACACCTTGCCTTTGATGCACTCCGGCGTCTGGAAATCCGGCTCGTAGACTGTGATCTGCCAGCTTTCGCCCTCCTGCCAGCTGACCACGCCGCAGTTGTCGGCCCCGCGCACGATGCGGCGGAAGTCAGTATACAGGTCAAAGTAATAGAAGTATAGGCCCGGGTCGCCCAGCACAACGTCCACCGAAAAATGGTTTTGGTGGGGTGTCTGGCCGTCAAATTTCATGCGGTAGTGCACGGGCACATCGTATTTGCCCTCCTTTTGCAGTACAAGGTGCGGGTCCACATAGCCCAGCTCCTCGGGGATGCGCAGGGTCAGGTGCACAGTCTGCCCGGCGCGCACGGCACCAAAGGGCTGCTTAAAGTAGGGGTCGTAGCTGTTGAACAGACAAGACAAAAAAGATCGTCCTTTCTCAAAAAAGCCCCGGCGGGCGAAATGCCACCGGGGCTTTGCGGTTTTACAGGGGAAAATTACTTGCCCATGGGCACGGGGGAAGCATACCAGATATCGCGGGCGTAGTCCAGCACGGCGCGGTCTGCGCTGAAGATGCCGCTGTTGGCAATGTTCTTCAGGCTCATGCGGGCCCAGGTCTCGCGGTCAGCATACAGCTTCTGCAGGTCGGCCTGTGCACGGCGGTAGTCCTTGAAGTCGGCCATGACCATGTACGGGTCGCTGCTGCGCAGATTCTCGGTGACCTCGTGGAAGTTCTCGCCGTTCCAGCCGCGCTCCAGGAAGTTCAGGGTGTAGTTGGCCACGTCGTCGCCCGTGATAAAGG
>OLNS01002447.1_pt1 | contig 12171 bp, 8 predicted proteins | sample 1673031 | NCBI WGS metagenome assembly OLNS01 (sample SAMEA3136748, study PRJEB25190) | human gut metagenome | biome: human gut; feature: human-associated habitat; material: faeces | place: Austria | collected 2013
GGACGACGAAATCGAATTCTAACGAATTACCGATTTCTGTCCCACTCTCTTTTTAGTTGTCTTTCTTTGCTTCTTTTTGTTTTGCATGTTTTTCGTAGGCCCTGAGCTGGCGATCAAGTTCTTTTTTGATGGCTGGTTCTGGAGCGTATTTTTCTTCCCAATCATCTGGCTTCAGAATTTTGTGGGTTACTGGATCAAAGTGCGCCTTTCCATCTGGGAAAATCTTACCCATATTGGCCCGGTGAACAATCTCAAAGACCTCTTCAGGATCGACCCCCATTAGAACAAAGCTACCATAAGTCAAATAGAGGGTATCAATCAAGGCATCAACCTGCCCTACCATGGAGATCTCAGCTGGATGCTTGCTACGAACCTTATCTGCAGCCTTATCCAAAGCTTCGTGAAGAGCTGCTACCGAGCGGTCAAATTCTTCCTCATTACGGCTAGCTGCTCGGACAAATTCTACCAACTCCTCTTGCTTGAACATGGTTCGATAAAGGGCATCTTGAGGCTGCCAGACAACAGGTTTTTCTTGAGTTTCTCCATCCATCACGCCATGGAAGGTTTTGACCTTATTGAAGTGATCATCCTTAGAAAGAAAGAGTTCTTTCTCTGAGAGAATACCAAAGTGTTGCAGGGCCTTTTGGATGCCATCCTTGCCATTACTAGTCGTTGTATGCTTGGCAATCGCCTTGACACTGGTCGTTCCATTTCCCATCGCAATGGACAAGCCAACACCTGAAAGCATCTCTAAGTCATTATCAGAATCTCCAAAAGCCATCACCTCATCAATGTCAAAGCCAAATTCCTGACCAACGATGCGAATCCCTTCTAACTTGGAAATCCCCGGGTTGAGGACATCTGCCGCAAAAGGACTGGAACGTGTGAATTTCAGATGTGGAAACTCTTTTTCAATTTTTGCAGTCTCTTCTGGACTCGATAAGATCAACACTTGATAAATTGGTTCTTGCGCTAGTGCATAGAGGGTGTCCTGATCTTGTGGGACGACCTTGCTGACCACTTTGTTAAATCCTCGACTGACTGTACGGGCCATTTTGCGGGGGACAAAGCGACTGGACCAGGTTGAAATAGGACTCATCCCAAAACTCATGATCCGAGAACCAAATACCCCATCCTTGCTACCGAGAGCAATTTCCTTACGGTGTTCTCGAGCGTAGTCAATTAGTTGGTGCAGACTCTTTTTATCGATTGGACTGGTAAACAGTACGCGGTCCTTGGTCAAAATATACTGACCATTATAGGTCACTGCAAAATCAAAGCCATAGCGTTCCATAAACGGTTTGACAAAGGCCGGTCCCCGCCCTGTCGCAAGGCCTACATAGATCCCTTCTTCCTTTAAAGACTGAATGGCTTTTTCTGTTGATTTTAGGACTGCTCGACTATCATTAACCAAGGTTCCATCGATATCAAAAAAGACTGCTTTTATTTCCATGTCTACTGTTTCTTTCTTTTTATGATAAAATAAATTATATCACATATTCCAAGGAGCTTCACATGTTTAAGAAAATTTTAGCACTACATACTGGAGGGACCATTTCGATGGCAGCAGATGACTCTGGAGCAGTGATTACCAATGAAGTCAATCCCATGACCCAAGTCACTTCACCAATTGAAGGGATTGCAGTTACCTCGGAGGACTTCTTCAACCTTCCCAGCCCTCAAATGACCCCCCGTCACATGTTAGTCCTATATCAAAAAATCAAAGAGGAAGCTCACAACTACGACGGCATCGTCATCACTCATGGGACAGATACGCTGGAAGAAACAGCTTATTTCTTGGATACCATGAAGTTACCAGAGATCGCTGTGATCATTACAGGAGCTATGCGAAGCTCCAACGAGCTCGGAAGCGACGGTGTTTACAATTTTCTGACAGCCCTTCGAGTAGCTGCCGATCCGAAAGCACGCGATAAAGGTGTCTTAGTCGTCATGAACGATGAAATTCATGCGGCTAAGTACGTCACCAAAACCCATACCACCAATGTCAGCACCTTTCAGACACCAACCCACGGCCCACTGGGGTTGGTCATGAAAAAGGAAATCCTCTTCTTTAAAACAGCCGAGCCAAGGGTGCGGTTTGATCTCGATACCATCGATGGTTTCGTTCCGATCATTGCTACCTATGCAGGGATGAAAACCGATCTGATGGATATGCTGGATCTTTCAAAGCTCGACGGTCTCATTATCGAAGCCTTTGGAGCTGGAAACATCCCTAAAGAAACGGCACTCAAACTCCAAGAGTTTATGGATGCAGGCCTTCCAATCGCTTTAGTGTCACGCTGCTTCAACGGGATCGCTGAACCCGTCTACGCATATGAAGGAGGAGGCGTCCAACTCCATCAAGCAGGTGTCTTTTTCATCAAAGAATTAAACGCCCCCAAAGCGCGCATCAAACTCCTCATCGCCCTCAATGCCGGCCTGAAAGGACAAGAACTCAAAGACTATATCGAAGGGTAAAATAAGATACAAAGGGCATAGCGGATACAGTCAAAATAGGGAATACGACGAAGAATCCAAAAGATTCTAGGAGGATTCATCTTTTTGACACAATCCGCAGCCCGTGTTCAGTTAATAAGATACAAAGGCGTAAAATACAATCTTAAAGGGAGTAGACTGGAATCCAAAGAATTTCCTCTCTACTCCCTTTTTATATTTTAGTCTAAATGTTCTTTCTTTTCTAAATAAAGCGAGAGCAAATGCCAATCGGGGTGTTCGCGCCAATCTGGCGTGGCTACGATCTGGTTGGCAACTTTCCTTGCTTCTTCCAGAATGGGATAATCTTCTACCAAATCCGCCACTTGAAATTCTGGAATCCCAGATTGACGGGTGCCAAAGATTTCACCTGAGCCTCTCATTTTCAAATCTTCTTCCGCCAGCACAAACCCATTGGTTGTCTCTGTCATGATTTTCATGCGCTGCTTGCCACTATCTGTCTTAGGATTGGCTACTAGAATAGCATAGGATTGCTTGTTTCCTCGCCCAACCCGGCCTCGAAGCTGGTGAAGTTGGCTAAGACCAAACCTATCTGCATCCATAATTACCATAACGGTTGCATTGGGTACGTTGACTCCGACTTCAATAACGGTCGTAGACACCAAAACATCGACTTGGTGCTCTTTAAAGGCCTGCATGATGGCATCTTTTTCTTCACTTTTCATCTTCCCGTGAAGAAGAGAAACGCGTGCTCGCTGACCAAAGAAGGCCTCTAGCTCTTCTTGAAGGGCAAGGGCGTTTTTCAAATCTAGCGCCTCTGACTCCTCAATCAATGGAGAAATAAAGTAAGCCTGAGAACCTTTACCAAGTTCTTTCACTAACCAGTCGAGGACCACATCTAACTGCTCATGCTTGACCCAACGTGTGATGATTTCCTTTCGTCCCGCAGGCATCTGGTCAATGATGGACACATCCATATCCCCAAAGGCTGTAATAGCCAAGGTTCGAGGGATGGGGGTCGCCGTCATCATCAGAACGTCTGGATTTTGTCCTTTTTCTCGAAGAATACGGCGCTGGGAAACCCCAAAACGGTGCTGCTCATCAATAATGACCAAGCCAAGATCTTGGTAGTGAACTCCCTCTTGAATCAAGGCATGTGTTCCCACAATCAGTTGAACTGTTCCTGATGCGATCTCTTCTAAGACTTCTCGTTTCTCAGCCACCTTTAACCCTCCTGTTAGAAGGGCAATTGGCAAGTCTGGAAAAAGATTTTGCAAGCTTTCCTTGTGCTGCTCTGCCAAAATCTCCGTTGGAACCATCAAGGCTGCTTGCTTACCAGCACTTAAGGCTGCATACATAGCAAGACCGGCCACGACTGTCTTCCCGCTTCCTACATCCCCTTGTAAGAGTCTGTTCATATGATAAGAAGAAGCCATATCTGTCAAGATTTCATCCAAGCTGTTTTCTTGAGCTTGCGTTAGCTCAAAAGGAAGCTGTTTTTTTCGTTCTGCTAATTTTTCTGGATTCCAGGCCAAGGAAATCCCTTGGCTGGCATCGTGATTTTCTTCTTTTAGCACTTGGAGTTGCAGCTGGAAAAAGAGGAGCTCTTCAAATTTTACCCGGCGAAGAGCTTGCTTGTACTCTGCCAGATCCTTAGGAAAATGCATAGCTTGCACTGCTTGGGAACGAGACATGAGTTGATAACGATCTCGTAAGATTTGGGGTACATTCTCTTCTAAAAGCTGGTCCAAACCCTGGTCAAACGCTATTTTGATCAATTTCACCAGGCTGTTTTGGCTGACTCCTTGCGTCACTCGATAGACCGGTTGCAAATCATCTTCCACTTGAGCCAGGAGTTTCATACCTGTCAAACTCCCCTTGGCCTTGTCCCATTTCCCAAAAATCGCCACTGTCTGCTGAACCTCGATTTTGTCTGCTAGATAGGGTTGGTTGAAAAAATTAACCGCAATCACTTGGTCTCCCTGTTTGATAGAAAAACGCAAGCGATTTCGTTTGTAGCCATAATATTGGACATTGGCTGGTGTTGCTACCAGCCCAGAGATGACGGCTTTTTCACCATCTTCCAACTCTAAAACATTGCGCGTTTTGAAGTCTTCATAGCGAAAGGGGAAATACAAGAGCAGATCTTCTAAGGTTTCAATCCCTAACTTTTTAAATTTTTCCGCCGATTTTGGACCGACTCCAGGCAGTACGGATAAGGGTTGGTGTAGATTCATTTCTCCTCCTTTCTTTTATAAAAAAGCAGGTCCATCCGGGAAAATCCCACCTGCTTCTTCTTATTCTTCACCTGTATAGTCACGAGGAATCCGATCACTCAAGAGACAGACCACTTCATAATTAATGGTCCCACGGTAGTCCGCAACCTCTGTTGCCGTGATTTCTTTCTCGCCCTCTCGTCCAATCAGGGTAACCTTGGTCCCCAGAGGCAATTCTTCTGGGAGGCGAACAGTAATCTGGTCCATCGAAACGCGACCAACAATAGGACAAAACTCACCCTTAATCAGCACATGAAAATTTTGCATCTCTCGGATCCAACCATCCGCATAGCCGATAGGAATCGTCCCGATCCATTGGGGGTCTTCTGTCGTATAGGTTGCCCCGTAGCCAATATCTTGACCAGCTTCTAACTGTTTCACATGAACTAACTCACTCACCAAACTCAAGGCTGGCTTGATTTCATAAGGCAAGGCTAGCACAGAACCGCTCGGATTCAAGCCATACATGACATCTCCCAAGCGCACAGCCGTGAAAATCGTATCCGCATGCCACAAAGAGGTGGCAGAATTACTAGCATGGACAATGGGAGGAAGGGTTTCAAGAGCAGCCAATACTTCTTTGAAAAACTGGTATTGCGCTTGGAATTTTCGATCATCTGCTTCATCTGCTGTCGCAAAATGAGTAAAGATTCCTTCAATTTCAGCTCCAGCTGCTAAGAGAAGTCGTTCAGCCACTTTGATGTCTTCGATCCTTCGGAATCCGATCCGCCCCATTCCTGAATCCACCTTGATATGGACCTTCAATCCTGAAAGATCTGCTTCTTGTCCAAGCAATTGGTCCAACCAAGCAAGACTAGCCACCGTTAAACGGATGCCATGCTCTTTGGCCAGATTCACTGTTTCACTTGGCACAACTCCCAAAATCAAAATAGGGTGTTGCAAGCCTTCTTCACGGATTTCGAGGGCTTCATCCATATTGGATACACAAAAGCCATCAACCTGAGGTGCCAATTTTTTGGTTACTGCAGCGACCCCATGACCATAGGCGTTGGCCTTGACGACTGCATATTTCAAGGCTTGACTCGGAATATGCTCACTGACTTGTTGCACATTAAAGGCAATGGCATCCAAATCGACTCTTGCAACAGTTGGTCTATGTTTACTTGCTTTCATTTTCTTCCTCCAAAATGACACTGGTCGACACTAGGTCTCCCTTGTGACTGATCGAAATCCATACCTTCCCAGAAAAAGGAGACTTGGAAAAATAGGGAGCTCCGTGGGCATCATTTAAAATTTCTAACTCTTGAAAACCAACTGGTCCAATCCCTGTTCCCATTGCCTTTGAAAAGGCTTCTTTGGCGGACCATCGGCCCGTTAAATATTCCATTTTCCGTTTTCCAGACAATTCCTCAAAGCGCTCTCGCTCAGCCCCGGTTAAGACTTTTTCAGCGAATCGAGTATTCTTCTGATAGGCTTTTTCAATCGCAGCGATCGATTCGATATCGATGCCATGTCCTTTGATCATCTTGTTTTATCCTTATTTATCGTTTCAGTATCGTTTTACTGACAAAAGAGAAGGGGCTAAAGAATCACTCCTTCCGCCCCTGCCTTTTACTTATTCATCGTTGCAATTTCTTTGACCAAGGCCTGTGTTTTTTCCCAACCTAGGCAAGGGTCTGTGATGGATTGACCATAAACCACTGGTTCATTTTGACGGCCATCTTCTAGATAGGATTCAATCATGAAACCACGAACTAAAGTTGCCAAATCCTTGTTCCAAGCACGGTTCATCATGGTTTCTCTCACGATGCGTACTTGCTCTTCGAATTGTTTGCCAGAGTTATCATGGTTGGTATCCACCAGGATGAAGGGATGTTGCAAGCCCATTTCGCTATAGCGTTTTGCTGCCGCTAGCAAATCTTCATAATGGTAGTTTGGAATATTCTTACCACTTGCATCCAAGCCTCCACGAAGGATCGCATGAGCTAAAGGATTTCCTGATGTTTCCACTGCTTGGGCATTGAACAAAAAGTTTTGGGGATGTTGGGCTGCATAAATCGCATTAAACATGACAGAAAGATTTCCAGAGGTTGGATTCTTCATGCCTGTCGGAGCAGAGATCCCACTAGATACAAAGCGGTGCTCCTGGTCTTCAACCGAACGCGCTCCAATGGCATGATAAGAAATCAAATCCTCAACATACGGAAGACTTGCTGGATAAAGCAACTCATCCGCAGTTGTCAAACCAGTTTCTGTAATCACACGGTAGTGGAGATGCCGGACCGCTTTCAAACCATCCACAAAGCTTGGTGCTGCATGTGTATCTGGTTGGTGCATCAAGCCTTTATAGCCATCCCCGTTGGTCCGAGGCTTAGCCGTATAGACCCGCATCACAATGAAAATCTGATCTTTCACTTGCTCTTGCAAGTCTGCCAAACGACGGGCATAGTCCATCACAGCTTCTTCATTATCAGAAGAGCAAGGCCCGATCACAAGAAGGATCCGTTGGTCTTCTCCTTTGATAATAGCTTCCAATTCTCGATCACGCGCTTCTTTGCGCTCCAAGGCTGGACCTTCCAAGCGGTAAAGCGAAGTGATCTCTTGCTCATCAATCTTATTGCTCTTCGTAATGAATACCATACGGCCTCCTTATGCTAGCTAGACCCATCCTCTTTCTATTTCAGAGGAGCTCTTAAAATTTACGTCCGTGACAGTTTTTGAATTTCTTACCTGAACCACAAGGACACAAATCGTTGCGTTTCACTTGTGACAAGTCAATATCTGCTGGAATATCTTGTTGTTGCGCTGCAATGTTGCGAGTCGCAGTTGTTGAAATGCTGTGTTCCGTACGTGGACGTTCTTGTTCGTGAATTTGGGCTTTCATCATGAGACGAGTCACATCAAATTCAATCGATCCAATCATATCGTTAAACATACGGAAACTTTCTGATTGGTATTCTACCACTGGGTTATTTTGCGCATACCCACGAAGTCCGACCGCATTTCGCAATTGATCCAAAGCATCGATATGGTCCGTCCACTTGCTGTCTACCACTCGAAGGATCAAGACTTTTTGGAATTCTTGCACAGACTCTTCGTCACGCAATTTCGCTACTTGGCTAGCATAGATTTCTTCTGCACGTGCATACAAGTAATCGATGACTTCCTTGTCAGATTTTCCTTCAATATCGCTTGCCGAAATCGTATCTTCCGGAACCAAATTGTATTTGGCAAAGTTCAGAATCGCTTCAACGCGTTCTTCCTTGCTTGAGTGGCTAGCCCCTTCAACAATCCGTTTGATGGTCCGTTTGATCATGGCCTTGATTTCAGGTGCCAAGTCACGGTTAGCTGTGATGACATCATAGCGTTCCGCGTAGATAATTTCCCGTTGTTCCCGCATCACGTCATCGTATTGAAGGACTTGTTTACGGGTATCGTAGTTGTTTCCTTCAACCCGTTTTTGTGCCCCCTCTACTTGACGGGTGAACATATTTGAACGGATCACCGATTCTTCTTCGCTCAACTTGAAGCGATCAAGCACTGCTTTGATCCGTTCAGAACCGAAACGACGCATCAATTCATCTTCAAGAGACAAGTAGAATTGAGATTCACCTGGATCCCCTTGACGTCCTGAACGTCCACGAAGCTGGTTATCAATCCGACGGCTTTCGTGACGTTCTGTCCCGATGACACACAGTCCACCGAGTTCGCGAACACCTTCACCAAGCTTGATATCGGTACCACGCCCGGCCATGTTGGTCGCGATGGTAACAGCACCACGTTGACCAGCGTTCATGATGATTTGCGCTTCTTTGTAGTGGTTTTTCGCATTCAAAACTTCGTGAGGGACACCTGCTTGAACCAACAATTGAGAAAGGTAATCACTGGTTTCAACGGCAACGGTACCTACAAGGACTGGTTGCCCTTTTTCATGACGAGACTTGACATCTTCTACAACAGCCTTAAATTTTGATTTCAAGCTTGGGTAGAGAAGGTCTGGATGGTCAATACGGGCAATCGGACGGTTGGTTGGAATTGGAATCACGCGAATGTTATAAATTTCACGGAATTCTTCTTCTTCGGTTTTCCCTGTCCCTGTCATCCCTGACAACTTCTTGTACATACGGAAGAGGTTTTGGTAAGTAATCGATGCAGATGTTTTGGTTTCTTCTTGAACTGGAACACCTTCTTTGGCTTCAATCGCTTGGTGAAGTCCATCAGAATAGCGACGTCCTTCCATGGTCCGACCAGTAAATTGGTCGACGATCAAGATTTCTTGATCTTCGCTGACCACATAGTCGATATCCAAAATCATGATGTAGTTGGCACGAAGGGCGTTGTCGATAAAGTGAGTCAAAGCTACATTTTCAATATCGTACAAGTTTTCAAGATTAAAGTAGCTTTCTGCTTTATCGATTCCTGAATCAGACAAACCGATGGTTTTAGATGGGACATCGATAATGTAATCGTCCTCTGTCAAGGTCTTCACATAAGCATCCGCCATGTGATAGAGCTGGCTCGTATCAGAAGCTGTCTGACCAGAAACGATCAACGGAGTACGCGCTTCGTCAATCAAGATGGAGTCTACCTCATCGACCAAGGCATAGTTCAATGGACGTTGAACCATGTTTTCTGCACGCACAACCATGTTGTCACGCAAGTAGTCAAAACCAATCTCTGAGTTGGTTGAGTAAGTGATATCACAGAGGTAAGCTTCTTTTTTCTCAGCTGGAGATTTTGCTGCAAGGTTGATCCCTACTGAAAGGCCAAGCCATGAGTAAAGTTCTCCCATCTCTGTTGCATCCCGCTCTGTCAAGTATTCATTGACGGTAACAACGTGCACCCCTTTACCAGACAAGGCATTCAAGTACACCGGCATGGTTGCTGTTAGGGTTTTTCCTTCCCCTGTACGCATCTCTGGAACGTCACCATGGTGAAGGACGATTCCCCCCATGACCTGAACCTTGTATGGGAACAAACCAAGAACCCGTTTTGCAGCTTCACGAACAACTGCAAAAGCCTCGTACAAGAGATCATCCAAAGACTCACCATCTTGGTAACGTTGCTTAAACTCAACTGTTTTCGCTTTTAATTCGTCATCCGTCAAAGCTGCCATTTGGTCTTCATAAGAAAAGACCTTATCAGCCATTTTTTCAAGGCGTTTGATTTCGCCTCGATCATTTTCAATAATTGTTTTTAATAAATTTGCCATTTTTTTCCTTACTTTGAATTTTTCAAAATCTAAAATGTTCTTTTTATTCTAGCATTTTTTAAACATTTTTTCAAGATCAAGGCTGTATCTTACAAGACTTTCGAGTGGTTTTTTTCGTGTAAGAAAATCCAAAAAGATGCCTGCTCAAGCAGACATCTTTTCTTTAGGCGATCGTTATTCAGACAAATGGTAAGAATAGCTTGCCACAACCACTTCTTCATGCCAACGAAGTGCATACTTCAATTTCAAACTCATTTGGTTGTGGAGAATATTTTGCCAATGTTTTTTAGGGATAAATTGAGGGACTAGGACTGTAACGGTGTTGCCTTTTTCCTTGGCCTCCTCAGCCACTTTTGAGACAAATTCAACTGTTGGCTGGATAATATCCCGGTAACTGGTCATGACATTTTCAAAGCGAATATGAGGGAAATAGTGCTTAAATTCTTCTGCTACCTCAGCGTCTTTAACCTTGGTTTCTTCCGTTGAGACGTGCATAGCTATAACATCGTTTCCTAGGCTATTTGCATAACTCATAGCTCCCACACTTACTTGAGTGACATTCCCAACAAGGACAATCACGGTATTGCCCGCATAACTTGTCTTTTCGATCTTACCTCCCAAGCGCAATTGAGCCGCAACTTTATCATAGTGATTACGGATACTCAAGAACATCCAAAGCAAGAGACCAATAATAGGGAAGAAGGGCCAGATCTCACGCAAACGGAATAATAAGAGGATCAAGACAATTCCATAACAGATGGCTGCCCCCAGGATATTGGCAAGCGAATACTTAAGAAATCCTTTTTGATATTGGCGTTTCCAGTGGATCACCATCCCTGTTTGAGATAGGGCAAAAGGAATAAAGACCCCAATGGTATAAAGCGGAATCAAGCTTTCTGTTTGCCCATCAAAAATCAAGAGCAAGACGATGGCACCAATCGCCAAGGTCAAAATCCCATTAGAATAGCCCAGACGATCCCCTTTTTCCATATACATGTGTGGCATGTATTTATTTTTAGCCATGTTAAAGGCCAACATTGGAAAGGCAGAGAATCCTGTATTAGCCGCAACTGCCAAAATCAAGGCTGTTGACAATTGGAAGACGTAAAAGAAGGCTTGTCCGACTGGGGAATTCCCTAAGATGGCTTGGGCCATTTGGGCTAGAGTTGTTATCCCTTTAGCTGGAACGACACCCACCCAGTAATTGAGGAAGGTAATCCCTGCAAACATGATCCCCAAAATCAAAGCCATAATGGTCAAGGTAGAGGCTGCATTCTTTGCTTTTGGTTTCTTAAAGAAAGGAACCGAATTGGAGATGGCTTCAACCCCTGTTAGGGAAGCGGATCCACTCGTAAAGGCCCGCAATAAGAGAATGACACTAACCCCTGAAATGGTTTGACCCACATGAGCAGTTGCGTTATAGGCCAAGTGACCCGTCAAGATTTGGATCACGCCATAGCCGATCAAGGCAATGGTACTGACAATGAAAAGGTAGACCGGAATCATCAACGATGTCGCTGATTCGCGTAGCCCCCGAAGGTTCATCAGCATCAAAATCAAGACCAACAAAATGGAAATGTGAAGATTATAAGGATGAAGAGATGGAATCGCTGACGTGATGGCATCTGCACCGGAAGACACAGATACTGCTACTGTCAGCATGTAGTCAACCAAGAGACTACCACCAGCGATCAAACCCGCTTTGGGAGACAAGTTCTCCGTAGTCACCATGTAGGCCCCTCCCCCTTGAGGGTAGGCATGAATGACCTGGCGATAAGAAATCGTTAAACTGGCTAGGAGAACCAGGACCACAATCCCAATCGGAATGGACCACCAAATAGCTCCTGCTGATACGGTCATCAAGACCAAGATAACTTGCTCTGGACCATAGGCAATAGAAGAAAGTGCGTCACTAGAGAGCATGGCCAAAGCCTGCATTTTCCCTAGCAATCCGCCTTCACCTTCTGCACCAGATTTCAACGGACGGCCAATAAACCATTTTTTCAATGTTGAAAACATAAAAAACTCCTTGAAAAAAGATCATGAGGCCGGGAATTCCCTGCCTCTTTTTCATAAAACTGGGGTTATTCTACTCTTTTTTTTCAAGACTGTCAACTGAAATTGTGAAATCTTCGTAAAGTTTTCATTGTGTTCATTTATCCAACCTCTCTTAGATCAGCCAGCTTCTTTTCAAATTGATCCAAGCAAAAAACGAGGCTGGGACAAAAGTCCTAGCCTCTCAATTATTTTTGGATTGTCGAGCAAGAC
>OLNS01002449.1_pt1 | contig 12165 bp, 9 predicted proteins | sample 1673031 | NCBI WGS metagenome assembly OLNS01 (sample SAMEA3136748, study PRJEB25190) | human gut metagenome | biome: human gut; feature: human-associated habitat; material: faeces | place: Austria | collected 2013
AAATGATAATCAGTATGGAAACTGTAATGGATGCCGTAAACGACAATGAATTGAGTTAGAGGTCAATAGAATGATATTAGAAACAAACCAAATGATCATATATGAAACAGGATCCGCATCAAGAAAAAGTGAAATTGCCGAATTAAAAGAAGTGCATTTTGAAGGAAGTGTTGATTTTAAAGTAACTGTTGAAGATAGCGTTAACTTAGAACATACTTATCTATGCCATTTAGTAAAAGACAATCTAAAATGGCTGTTAGGAATTGAAATAAATGAATTCATGGAATGTGAAGATGAATCATATTTTGTGAACTCACTCCAAGTTGAACTTGATAATTTGCACGAAACACAAAAAAACAGTCAAAAAATCTATAAGAAATTACCATGTGAAAAGAGCGCCTGCTCAATTTCATACGCCTTAAAATATTTATATCAACACCAAATGGATATTCTAAATTGAGTATCCATTTTTTTATGATGGGGTTTCACATTTAATATGAATATATATGTATAAACAATTTGAAGTTACCTAATTATGTGTACAATTTAATTTGAATACTGTGTTAGCAATTAATTTGGTAATCAACAGTAACGAAAAAGGATGGCGGTACTGCCACTTTGACACCATCTAAAGATTCTGCAAAGACAGAAGACGAGAAAAAAGATGAACAGGAAGTAAAACAGGAAGAAAAGAAAGAAGAAACCGCAAAAGCCGATACTTCTAACAAATCAAATTCTTCAGAATCAAAGAAGAATAACACAGCTTCAACTTCGAACTCAAGTTCAAACAAGAACAATTCAAGCTCTAGCAGTTCCAAACCTTCTTCTAAACCATCAAATAACAATAGTTCAAACTCAAATAGTTCAAAACCAGCTGAACATACACATAACTGGGTTGCACAGTACAAGACTGTAAATGTGCCTGAAAAAGGACACAACGAGCAGGTTTTGGTGCAGGCTGCCTATGATGAACAGGTTCCAATTACTGAGATGAAGGAATTCGCAATTTGTAACCAATGCGGTGCTGATGTAACTGCAAATCCTACTGCTCATATGAAAAACAGTTATTTGAATGGTGGAAATTGTTCTGGATATCACTCTGAATGGAGAGAAGTAGTAACAGGATATCAAACTGTACATCATGATGCCGTATACGAAACAAGATATGTGGTCGATTCACCTGCTACTACAAAGCAGGAATTGACAGGCTACAAGTGCAGTGGCTGTGGAAAAACGAAAGCTAACTAAATACGAATTAAAAGGCAGGATTTTATATTCTGTCTTTTTTAAATAATATTTATATGTAAAAAATACATGGAGTGAAACAAATTTCTGACATATATATGATGAAAGATCGTGCGCCCTATACTATTGCACCATCTTTCATGGAATAGGAGGCCCATAAATATGAATATCTTTAGTTTATATGATTTTCCTTAAATGAACTTGAAAGAATTTCAGTATTTTTCCTTTCAGAATATTGATAGTACGAAACACTCAAAATATCAAGATTTCTAACGTTAGAGATTTTTATAAGGGATAGAGATAGAAATAAATAAAGGGGAAATAAATGAATTAAGGCAGTTTGCCAGGACCTGTTGAAAGAGGAACTTCATTTTGCCGGGTTGTTTGATAATTTACAGATTGTCTCGCTTCTTACGGATTTGGAAAGTCTTTTGTAGGAGGTAGAGTAACATGCCAAGACAGAAAAAAGATGCAAAAATTCTCAATATCAAACTAGCAAAAGAGATTAGTGATCAGCTGGAACAGTTTTGCGAAGAATCAGGAATATCTAAAACTGTTGCTACAGAAAAAACTTTATCGAAGTATTTTGAGGAATATTTCAGCAGACCGGAAGAAGAGCGCACACTTTTCAAATAAGAATATTTAAGAATGCCCACAGGCCTAATAAGCTTGTGGGTATTTTTATGCCTAAATAGAACATGTATGTAAGATTTCTTTTGAGTTGCAATTAGGAAAAAGCGCGGATTTACAGGCAAAATTACAACATTCAGTTTGAGGCTGTATGAAAAAATAAAAGTGCCGTTTAAATCTGACATATAGTGTATGCCAAAGTAATTTGTCCCTAAAAATAGGGACAAAACTAGGTATAACTATAAACCGTAGATTCAAAAAGGAGGAAATACATGGAGAAAATTGAATTCACAAACCCGGAGAGCAAGGAACTTAACGAAGAAGTAAGGAACTACCTTGAATTGATGAGGGATACGGAAGCCCTTATTGGTGACGGGATGGAGAAGCTGAAAGGGGCCAATTGGGCAAAGCTTTGGAGCAGCCTTGACAAGTTGGTTTTTTATCCGAAGACATACGAAGGAAATTTGGCTATTTTCAGAACTCGATACGACATTCGATACGTAAGCTTATTTACGAAACCAGCGTTTTGCTGTGATCAGGAAGCAGATTTTGAGCTTGGTGGCATCCTTAGATCATGGCTTGATGATGGTCAGAAACGTGGCTATTCGCTTCTTATTAACACGACCATCAATGAATTTTGGGGACATGCCATTTTTATCGATCCAGATACGGGGCATATTGCGCCTGTGATGACGGATTATGATGCGGAGCACCGTACCTATAAATTGTACTGATCAGCATCGATCTCGTCCGAATCTGGGAACATTTTCCTGTATTCATCAACTAATTTTCGGAATATGTAACGAGTAATGGGTTTATTATCCGGAAGCTTACCTGCCAGTAATTTCATCGCTTGGCGTTCAGTGATCTTGTGCAGGCAATATTGTTCTATGACATCAAATTCTTTTCGCTGTAAGCTCATTAGTGATATACGGCGTTTCGGTCTTCCAGAAGCTTTCCTGTGACCAGGAAGCTGCTCGATAGGCTGTGCCTGACGATAGTTATAGATTTGGCTAAGTGTTCCGGATAATAGCTCATGGTCGTGGGTATCATCTTTGTCGTCATATTCAAGTGATGGGATTCGCAAGTGGATCTGTTTGTCTTGAAGGAGTTTTAGCGTTTTTTGTATTTTGGGCAAGGTGCCGCCAAGTACATAAATATTTGCTACATATAACGTATCGCCACTTTGAATAGGGCGACGTGGTGAAATATCGCCCTTAAGTGTGTCGCTGTCCGAATAGACGGAATGGGTCACGCCACAACATTTTATGTAGAAGTAGTTGTATTCTGAGCCGAGCCAGTAATTTGTATCTGGCAAATGTTTGCGCGCTATTTCGTATTGTTCGTTTATATTTTCAATTCGTGTATTACGAAACAGCCACCACTCGCTCATGGCACAGCCTCCTCTCATTTGTAATGGTTACTAGTACTAACCAACACATTATATCATATTATTTAAAAATGTTGTCCGAAAATTAGAAGATTTGAAAAAATAAAAGAAAACCGCATAAACAAGGTATTTATAGAGCTATTCTTGTCTGAAAATTGTTTGGATACCCCCAATTATTTGTATGTGAAAATACGAGCACATGAAAAATCGGGTATATGAATAGGGAAGGGCAAAATCAAAGGAGGCAAAATATGAAAGAAAAAAGCGACATTCACAAACTGCTAGAGGGACGCTGTAGAGGGCAGGGCGTTGAATATGTGGCATTCAAAAAAGCAAATGAGTCTCACAGCATTGGTACTGCAACAGCTATTTATGATCCAATCGCTGGCAGAACTGTAGATGTACTCAGTATGAATGAGTTTCGATTTTTTATGATTACTAGATTTGATCCGAAAGTGGTCGAGATTAAGGAACAGATGCTGATGATCCCGGGGCTTGTAGCTAAAGCAGCTGCCAAGAACGGATTTCGAATTCCAACTAACATTCTCACAACAGATTTCGTTGTTTTCTATGAAGATGGCACAATCAAAGCTTTTTCGGTTAAGTCTAGTAAAAAGATCTTTGATAAGGAGCGTTATAAGGACAAGGGAAAATGGAGAGCACTTGTAAGACGCCAGAAATTAGAGCGTGATTATTGGGAGTTGCTTGGAATTGAGTGGTCTATTATATACGGAGATGAACTCAATGTTATGGAGGCGGCAAATATCCGAGCCTGCCTGAAATGCTATAACCAGCAGAATGTCAGCACAATCGACCATATGTATAGATATCTCATCGCACATCATCATGTGGCGGTGGATCTTACCAAAAAAATCCATTTTGTGAAAGTTGCAAAAGAAAATGAAGAAGAAATCAGAAGACTTTATAAGGAGGTAACAGATAATGGCACAAAGACTTGTATTGGAACCCGGGAAAACAATCTGCTTCGAGGGAACCACTTATAGAATTCTTTCAATCAACGGTGGTTTTGTCGATTTGGTTGAAGTGGAAGGGAGTAAATTAAATGCTATTTCGGTAGCAATGGAGTTGTTCGCAGATATTGATCCTAAAAGAGTTTTCGAAGTTGCAGATACCTTTGGACCAAAGGAAGTATCTGTAACAGAAGAACAATGGGAAACAATGCAAAATAAAAGAAGATGTATTGAAGAAATGCTGGATAGTATCAATCATGACTATACTTTGATCCAGACAAAGAGGAGTGGATTGGATATTGGAAAGTACTGTTCTGAATTTAACTGTTCAAGATCAACAGCATTCAAAGCCCTGCGCCAATATATCCAGTCTGGCCGTAACATTTACAGTTTAGTGGATGGAAGAAGACGCGAAAACCTCAGCAGAGGTAATAGAAGAGAAAACAGATACCTGTGCGAGGAAGAGGAGATGGATGATGATACACGTAACATGCTTTACGCATACAAGCAGCTTAAAAAAGGTTTGTTTACATCTGTAAGGGAAGCTTATGACGATATGCTTACATACCGCTATGGACGAGTTCAAAGAGATGAAGATGGTCGTGCAGAATTTGTTGAAGTTTCAAAAGAAGCACCTTCATTGAGGGTTTTCCGTGGGTTCATCGAAACTAAGATTGCACCAATGAGTGTAGAAGCTTTCTTTAAGGGGACAAGGGAGCTCAGAAACTCTGACCGTATCAGATTCGGTCGTGCCCAGGATGGATGTACACATCCGGGCAGCATCATTGAAATCGATGCATGTGAGCTGATCGTGGTTGTAAACTCGGAAAAAGACAGAAGAAAATCAGTAGGAAAGCCGGTGGTGTATTTCGCTATTGATGTGTATTCCTGCTGCATTGTTGGTTATTATGTCGGATTTGAAAATAACTCATTTTTAGGGGCAACATGTTTATTTGCAAACATTTTTTTCAAACAACATCAGTTAACAAATAAAAATGGTGATGTTTTAACGCCTGGTGGCTTTATTCCAGACTCTATCAGAGTTGATCAGGGATCTGAATGGGTTTCAAAAGGAATACGTCGTATGACAAATGAAACAGAGATTGATGAAACAATTGCTCCTCCAGCAATGGGATCAATGAAAGGGCTCGTAGAAAACAGTTTTCTGGTTTACCAGAAGAAATTGCAGAATCTGGGACGCGGATATGGTGTTATTTATCATGAATACCAGTCCAAGCATTACGAAGAAGCCTGCATGATGTTGGAAGATATCAAAAGAGACATCGAGGATTTTATCATTGAATTCAATCAAAAGGAAAGAGAAGCGCTGGTAACTACCAAAGAGATGGTGCGAGAGGAAATCATTGCTTTGCCGTATAAACTTTGGCAGTTTGGCATTGGTTTCGATGGAAATCCAATCTGGGTAACAGATGCACAAAAACAAAGGCTGTTGTGGTCCCTTCTTCAGACTTGTACAGATGGGATGCATGCATCGGTTAATCTTCGAGGCATCACGATTAAAAGGTTGCGCTATATTTCGAAAGAACGTGCGTTTACCAACATGTTAACTTACAACCACTTTCATAAACAAGATAAAATTCCATACGAGGTTCGTTATGACCCAAGAAGTGTGGATTGTGTGTGGATCAAGATTAATGGTGAAATCTATCAGATTCCTATGGCTGAAGACGAGGGCGTAAAGTCATTTCGTAATATGACCTGGTTCGAATATAATATGTGGTTCGAAGATAAGAAAGCACTAAGTGATAAAAATAAAGAAAATGCATTAGGTGAGCATCTTGCTTCACATGCCAGAAGAAAAGAACTCATGGGACAGGCTAAAAAGGAACAGGAACAACTTGGAAAAAACAAGACTAAAACGGCAGAAAAGATCCGCAAGAATCGATTGGCTGAGCAGCAGGAAAAACGTAAACAGGAAAGACTGTCGACGTTAAATATCACCGAAGAAGAGCAGCGCATGGAAAGAGAAGAATATATCGATATCGATTTGGATGAAAAGGATCTTATCGAAACGGTAGATGAAAACGATGATGAGATGGAAGATATCGATCTCGCAGCGCTTTTGTAAAGGAGAAGATGGAATGGACTACTTAAAAGAGTTCGGCATTGAATATACTGATCCAGAACTTCAATATATGAATGCTGATTTTGAAGCGCATGATATTGTCCCGGCAGAATACATCAAGGTAAGCGGTTGCCCTGATAATCCCAATATTGCGGCGCTCCCACTTCCTCTTACGGGAAGAGATGCATATAACAGAGGGATTTTCATTCCTGCATCGCTTGAAGATCCGGATACTAATCCGGGATTAAAGGCATTTGGACTTAGGAATCTCCGCATTCCACTGTCTAAACAGAGTGTAATTAACGAAACAATTTATCAGGGCATTGTAACTTGTTACACAAATAGAAAATATGCAGTTTCCGAACATGGACGAGGACCGGATAATACCAAGGTCTTTGCATCTGGATTTGATAATTCGACTACACTTGGATGTTCGATTATTGGAGTTCCAGGAACCGGAAAATCGACAGCTATTAATATCACATTAGACCGATATCCTAAGGCAATCAGGCATGTATTCGGTGAATATGAGTACACACAAATTCCTGTTATGCGCACAACTGCATTTGCAGATTCAAACATTACAGCTATGTTCCTGGAATTCGGCAAAAGATTAGACCATATTATGGATTCGGGAGGATTATTTTTTAGTGAGTTAAAAGCCATAAAATCAAACATTGGGCAAATGACGCAGAAAATCTGTGAGTATATTGAATTGTTCCATATTGGCTGCTGGATCATTGAGGAAGCAGAGTTTTTTGTTTTTTCAAAGACGTCTAAAAAAAGCTTTCAGAACATCATCAATATCGTTCAGGAAACGGGGATCTTTCTTTTTTGCACTTCGAATGACGATATTAAGGAAGCCATTGCAAGTAACTTCCGTGTTGAACGAAGACTTCTTGGCGACACAATTGACATGAACGAAATCACCAGAGATGAGCTTGTGGTCAAAGGTGCAATCCAGAAGATGTGGAAGTACATGCTTCCTCAGTTTCAGAAAAAACTTACGAAGAAGTATCTTGATCTGATCTATGCGGAAACATTGGGAAGTATTGATATGGTATCAATTTTGCTCATTTCTTTACAGAGAGAGTGCGTATTTTCGGAAAGAAAAAAAGAAAAGTTTGTGCTGAGCGAAAGCTTGATTAAAAAGATTTCGAAAGCAAAGCTGACAAGAATGAAAGAACTGTTTACGGTAACATCTATTGAAGCAGCTAAAGGATATCATGAGGAGCAGGAAGCATTTGAAGATTCGATCAGAAAAGACCAGAGAGTCATCGAAGAATCGATTACTAGAGCATTGATCGAATCAGATATTGAGAGGGGATATGACCATACGGATAAGCTCTACATGGTCAAAACGTCAATTCAGGAGATGTTCGGTGACCAATATACTGTAAAACAGATTGAAAGTGCTTTTACGTATTGCGAGAAGCATAAGGATGGTTTTAAAGACATGAGTAATATCAAAATGAAGCAAACGGTCAGAGAACGCTTGGAGGCTGTTGCGTCAAAAAGAAAAGTTGAAACGAAGAAACAGGTGGAACAGAACTATGATGAAATCTGCCTGTCATTATTGGGAGGTAAAAAAGATGATTCCAGTTTTTAGAGCGCCATATCCAGATGAACATGTGCTTGGGTGGATGATTGAACTTGCAAATCTCAACAGAATGAGTATTGAAAAATTCTTGAAATGGTTTATGCCTTCGTTTAAATGGGAGCATTCTGCAGATACGGTTGCGAATATGTTTAATATCAAGTATGTGAATCCATTAAAGATTATGAGACAGAATACACTGTATTTTGCGTTATTCCCTTTTTTGACAGAGGGAACGCAGGCAAAGATAGTTCATCGCTTTTTGTACGGCGGAGATATACATTGGTTTCATACCACCACAGGACTTAAGTATTGTCCGGATTGTGTGAAAGATGATATGAACGACGGCAGATTGCCATACTACAGAGTTTGGCATCAGCTGGATGAAGTACATACGTGCTGCAGACACGGATGCAAGCTTAGAGATATTCCAGGATTAAAACTTGGGATGTTAGATGCTGATGAAACAATAGATGCTTCTGAGGAGGTATCTGCAGAAGGGGATGATTATAGCGAACTTATCTATAAAATGTACAAAAATCCTATATATACCAGCATTGAAAAATGGGGGAATAAAAGTATTATAAATTTCCAGGCATCCCGCATTTCAAAAAAGCAGGGGCTTGAAGCGGCCATGAAACAACTTCCAGTATCGGAAGAAGGCTATAAATATCTTACAGAAGGAAATTGTCAGATGTGTGGTAAAAGTTTCGTAGCACATCCATTTGTTCATGAAACATTCGGAGTGTGTCCGGAATGTGAGAAGACTCTTACAAAGCAACAGATTATCAACATTAGATCGAAGACGCGGGATGAGTATGAGATGGATGGCAGATTTGTTAAGCATAAAAAATGTGGAAGAAGATTATCAGGAGGATACCATAAGTTCAGATGGAGTAGAATCAGCTGCATGTGCGAATCGCTTCCGACATTACAAGACTATCAGGAGGAATTTGATGATGATGAATTTAAGGTAACAGGTTTTAAAACTGAAAAAGGGAAGACAACTCTTTCTATAAAACATGAAAACTGTCAAAAGGAATTTAATATCTGTAGAACTGATTTTATGACGAGAAGATATTGCAGAGTCTGTGAATCCTATGAAAATAAGTTTACTCAGCAGTTCAATAGTATGGTAAGAGACGAATACACCTTATTAAGCCGGCCTGTTTCTTCAGTAGATTATTTTGAAGCCCGCCACGAAACATGTGGCTTTAAATTTAGAATGCGGGCACGGAATTTCACAGAAGGTCAGAGATGCCCGTTCTGTCAAAAGAATATCGGCTTTGAAAAGGTAATGGGATTGTTAGAGGAGAATTGCAATCTGACAGGATACGAGATTGACGATGCATCTCCGGATATAATCGTAACGCTTCCATCTGGTGAAAAGAAAACCATGCGGTGTGCATGGGCGCTACAGGAGCTGACAAGATATGATGAACCGGAATTCTTTTTAAGAAAGAATAGGATCAAACCAATAATTAGTGAAAAAGCAAAGGTGTTTATATACATCAGGGACCATTGTGATGAAAACGGATATTTTCTTTCAAATAAGGACTATTTAAAGATAGGGGTAACGCATGACAATTTCTTTACGAGTGTCAGGTATCTGAAAAAGTCTGGACATTTGGAAGAGGTAGAGAAAGGAAAATACAGAGTATTGAAAAGGAGTGATGATTCATGATTAAATTACCGATTTATTTTCCACCATATGAAGACGAATTACTGTATGGTTGGTTTTTCCGATTAAGGAAAGCAATGCACGTAAGCGTTAGGCGCTTTAGACAGTATTTCTTTATGGATCCGAATGGAACCCCTGAGTTGATTCAATCTTTCAATATTTCGGGAATGTTTTGGGTGAGCAGAGAATGGGAACGTTTTCCTGAAATACTAGATATTTTATTTAGACATAGTACAGTGACTTTAAATTATGATAAAACATTGCCATTGTATGTTGGGAAAAAAGTACTTTCAATTCTATATAACCGTGGGGTCCCGCTTTACGATACGCCCAGCAGGTCGGCGCATTTCCCCAAATTATGCCCAGAATGCATGAGAGAAGACCGGGCAGCTGGAAGAGAACCTTATATTCGAACATGGCACTGCGGACGGGATGTGACGGTATGCAAAAAACATAAATGTAACCTGCATCGTGCAGAGTTTTATAATGGATATTATTCACTTGGGACGAAGCTGGATTCAGACGAAGGATCATATGCTGAAGCGGAGCATTTTTATAAAAAGTGGGCTTGTGCTGTAGAAAGTTCTGAACACCCAATTAGATTAGAGAATGAGCATATTGATGAATGCACGTTACTGATGGAATTTGGTCCAGTTGTCCTGGCAAAGTGTAACCGGTGTGGGCTGGAATATTTTACTACACGATATATGCTTGAGCTTGGGCGTTCCTGCCCTGAATGTGAGCTTAAAGAGAATGTTCCACAAAATATTATTTCGAAAATAAACGGATACGTCTTTGTTAAAAATATTGAAGACATCAATGAAAAAGATTGCATCCGGCATGACAAATGTGGGTCGGTTCTTCCTTATAGCGCAAATGAAATCTTATACGGGGGAAGTCGATGTAAATGCGAAAGAGAGAGAAGCGATGAAGAATTGAAAAAAGATTGGGGAATCGGAGACGATTATACAATTCTAGGTAGAAAACATGATGAGTCTGGAAGAATACTTGTAACGGTAAAACATAATCCATGTGGAGAAATTTCAGATAAGGGTAAGTATTTTTTCGATAAAGGTTGCCAGTGCAGGTGCGAGCGCCTGAAACTCACACAAGAAATGATTGACGAAAGGTATTCAATCGACGACCCGGATTGGGAGATCATGTCGGGGTACAGGGATGCAAGGAAAAGGATTCATCTTATTTTGAAACATATTCCATGCGGCCGAGAATATGATAAGGTGTTTTGGTCTACTAATTATCATTATAAACTTGGTTGTGTGTGTGACAAAAAAATGAAAAAGACTAAGAGTGGAGTGGTAATAAAAAAGAAAACGTATACGAAAAAATATTTGATTGAACATTATCAAATCAGCGATGAATTTGATGTTTTATCGTGGAGGAAAACGAAAGGTGGAGATATTCGAATAACGGTCAAACATAAAACATGTGGTTGCATTTTAGAACGCAATGCACTTGCTTTCAAAAAAGGAATAAAGCACAAGTGCCGCGCTGGATATACAGAAGAAACACTTAGAAAAAAGTACGGAATTGGAGAAGACTATCTGATAAGAGGGTGGGATATAGACGAAAAAGGAGGGGTTACCCTTAAACTGACACATCTCCCATGTGGAAAGGAATACAGTGTACAAGAGCATCGTATTCGTCATGGGTGGCGTTGTCGGTGTACTCAATCGTTAACAGAAGAAGAATTGAGAGAAAAATACCAGATTCCAGATAGTTATGAAATCTATTCATGGTATAGAAAGGAAATTACGGGCGTAACCATTGTAAAAGGGAAACACAAGCCATGTGGCTGCGAGTTTGAAAAGATGGCCAGCGTACTGAAAAAAGAAGAGTGCGCTGAATGCGATAGCCGTAGAAGACGAGCTGAAGAAAAAGCGAATTTCGAAAAGAAGGTCTCGGAATTAGTGGGAGATGAGTACGTTCTTGCTGGGGAATATCATGGGATTAGAGAAAAGGTGCCGCTGTATCACTCAAAATGTGGAAGGGTGGTCAACATTATTGCAGATAAGTTTTTAGATGGAGCTAGGTGTAGTTGTGAAAAGCGTATTGAGAAAGTAGATATTGACAGGTATCTTGATTCATTTGAACCAAACTTCACGATTGAGAAAGTAAAATCGGGATACAAAGTTACATTTAAAGACAGCGGAAATGAAGTAACAATGCAGGCCAGAAGAATAAGGCAGGAAGCAACCTGTCTATGTGAACCGACTTACTTCACAAGAAAGAAAAAGAGTTGAAAAGGTACGTCCATAAAAGTGGGCGTATTTTTTCTGTCATAAACTGTCGAAGAAAATTATATTTTATTATTATAGAAAAAAAGTATTATAACCGTAAATTATAATAATGATTGTGGTGTTTCTACATATTATATAGTACTTATGTAATATTGTTCAGTATTTAAGATGAGATGTAACATAAAAGACGAATTCTAAATTTAATATTTAAAATGGGAAGCAACTGGAATGGGAGATGGAATTTCAATATTCAATACGGAAGGTGATTACAAAGCGAAACTAGCATATCGTATTAAGGATGAGAGCG
>OLNS01002469.1_pt1 | contig 12069 bp, 10 predicted proteins | sample 1673031 | NCBI WGS metagenome assembly OLNS01 (sample SAMEA3136748, study PRJEB25190) | human gut metagenome | biome: human gut; feature: human-associated habitat; material: faeces | place: Austria | collected 2013
TCTCTGCCGTACCCTTGTCCCTATTATGACAGCCGCGTATTATTTCACACTCCCCTGTGACTAAAATTGTTTTATTCTCTAAACTCACCGCATTCATTTTTCCTTTTCTCCCGTGCAGTCATTTCATTTTAAGTCTCCGAATTCAGAAATCTGACAATATTTGTTGACGAAATTTGCATTCAATATTCATACGTATCGTTCAATTGATTTAACATTCCGCTTTATCCTGTCAGTAATAAATATATTTCATCAAATGACATTATTTCACATTTTAAGTCTCATATTATTTTATCACGTGTCTCGTCAACAATCAATAGTTTTCGCCTTGTCCTCATTATATTACTATCTAAAAAAATCGCATCAGCTTGAGCTTTCTTTACAAATTGTCTGATTTCTTATCCGTTCTGAACCATCAGCGGTTTCTCATTCCATAAGTTCCTGTACTTTTCTTCTGACAAACTTATACTTTTCAGCAATTAAGCCGATCGAATGCCCCTCTATCTCTCATTTTCCTCCAGCAAAAAAGGCACCGCACCCTGGCTTGCATCTTACAAGCAGGGCACGGTGCTTTTTTCTTCTATTTCCGTGATTTTTATTTCAGGTGCTTTTTCTCCTCATATTCCTGCAGAGCGGTCAAAGCTTCGCCGGACAAGGGGTAAAGAGCGATCATATTGAAAATGGTCATCAGGCCGATGCCCACATCGCCCAAATCCCATACGACCGTATAGGCTGCCATACCGCCCACCAGCATCATCGCCAGTGCCAGCAGCTTATAGGCGGTCTGCCAGCCCCAATGGTCGCCAAAGAGATAAGCCACGTTGCATCGTGCATAGAACAAAATCCCGATAAACGTTGAGAAGCTGAACAGTGCCAGCGTGACGGCAATGAACACCACTCCGAAGCCGCCCAGATGGTACTGCATCGCTGCCTGTAACAGATTCATGCCCTGCAGCCCAGCGGTCACGCTTTCCGGCGCTAGCAGCATTACAAAAGCGGTACAGCTACAGATCACGATGGTGTCAATCAGAACGCCCAGCGCCTGCACCAATCCCATCTTGACCGGGTCATCACACTCGGCAGCAGCCGCCGCACAGGGAGCAGAACCGGAGCCTGCTTCATTGGAAAAAAGGCCTCGCTTGACGCCATTCATAACCACGGCTCCGAAGCCGCCAGCGGCCGCCTGCCGCAGGCCAAATGCCTCCGAGAAAATACGGGCAAGCACGCCGGGCAGCTGCGGCAGATTGGTGAAAACAACATAGAGCGTCATGAGGAAATAGCAGCCCGCCATGATGGGAACAATCACATCCAGGCTCTTGACCGTTGCATCTTTCCGCAGGACGATGACTGCCGCCAGCGCGGTAAGCGCAAGGGTCGTCACCAGCGGCGGAATGGAAAACGCATTGGAAAACGCCTCGCTCACCGAGTTGCTGATAACCTGGCTGATGCCGCACCAGCAGATGAGTCCGGACACTGCAAACAGCGATGCCACAACAGATTTTTTGAGCAGCTTCCCCCGCTTGCGCTCTGCCAGCTTGTGCAGATAAAACGCCGGGCCGCCGCGCCAGCCGCCATAAAGCGGATCAGGCTCCTTATATTTCTGCGCCAGCGTGGACTCCACAAAGGAAGTGGACGCCCCCAGCAGCGCCGTGACCCACATCCAGAACACGGCCCCTGCACCACCCACGGAAACCGCCGCCACCACGCCAACGAGGTTGCCCATACCCACCCGGGTAGCGGTGGAGACCACCAGCGTCTGGAGCGACGAAAGGCCGCCCTGCTTCCCCTGCTTTTTCTCGCAGACAGCGTCCAGCATATCCCGGAACAGCCGCATCGGAAGCAGCCGGGTGCGCAGTGTGAAATAGATGCCCGCCGTAAACAGCAGGATGACCATAAGGGAGAGGTTGAGCGTCACCCCGCCCAGCGGCAGAGTGAGCAGATCTCCCCACAAAAAATTGTAAACGCTCTCAATCAGAGTAACCAGCACCAAGTTTTCCTCCTTTGGTTGTGTTATATCGAAACACAGCGATTTTATTATAATACATCTCTTCAGGTTTGTAAATTGATTTCCGTGAAGTTCAGGACACGAAAGTGTTTCATCTGCAAAACAGCGCCGCTGCATTTCTCAGGAAATTCTCCCAGAGCCGCAGCGGCGCTGTTTTTCTTATTTCCATCTCAGTCCACGATGTTTCCATCGGCGTGCTCGGCCAGCCATTTGCCGGATTGGCCGCTGCCGTCGCCGCCGCTGTAGGCCTGGCTGGTCAGTTCCTTGATGAGGGCGTTTTTCTTCTGCTTATAGGTTTTTTCCGCCTCATCCGCAATGCTCTCATCCCGGCCATTTTCTCGCAGGGTCTTCCGCATGGCAGCCATGATCTGCGCAAACTCCGCGTCACACTGGTTCTGGGCGGCCGTTAGCTCCCCGCTCTTGGAGAGGACCGCAGACACTTTCGTCACAAGGTTCCGCTCCTCCACCGGGTGAGACATATACTCGCTATAGGCCGACAGCATAATACTGTAAAGCCGCTTTTCACTGCGGGCCTGCAGCTGCTCGATCTGGCGGATATACTCCGCGACCTGCTGGTCACAGAGTTCCTCTGCAGTGGGGGCACTGCTGGCCGCTGTACTGGACGGGGCACTGGCGGCTTCGGACACGGCATGGGATTCCGCCGCACTGGATGGCACGGAAGACGCGGCGGCTTCCGTGGCCGAGAAAACCTCCGGGGCGGTGCTCTCCGCCGAGGCACTTTCTTCCGAGGCAGCCGCCTCGGACTCCGGCATCTCTTCCGGCCCGGCCTCACTGGAAGCGCTGTTTTCCGCGTCGATCTCTTCCAGCTCTTCTTTTAACTTGCTGACAGCGACCGCTTCTTCCCCGATGGCTTCCGGCAGGCCAGACGCTGCTTCCAGGTCTTGCTTCGCGGAGGCCGCCTGAGTCTTATCCCCGGCCAGCACCAGCAGCTCATGATACGTCAGGCTGGGGCCGGATTCCTTTGCGCCCACAGCCACCAGACCCGCGGCCACCACAATTCCCATGGCCAACGCTGCCACAGCCTTTCCGGCCCGTTTGTTTCGCATCCGCTCCGCCTACTTTCTTTCCGGGTATTTTAACCGTAAAATTTAAAGTTTTGTGAATTTTCTTGTTCAAGAATATCTTAATTTTACCATGCACCCGGTAAAAAAACAAGAAACAAACCGTGAAATATGACAAAACGGTAAAAAAGAAAAAGCCCGGCGAAGCTCTTGACCTGCAAAACCACATAGCCCCGCCGGGCAGCACCCCGTTCCCACACACGGTGCCGCCCGCCGCAAGCCACACAGCGGTCAAGTTCTCTATGTACAGCAATCCCCAGACTGCCGCCAAGAGCTTCGTCAGACTTTTGGAAAGCAAAGGCCAGAGGCCCTGCACACACGCATCGCAGGGCCTTATGCATCAGCAGACGCCCCGGAAAAATCCGGCCGCAATCAAAGCGCCATTCCCGCTCAGGTCGCCTTTACTGCCTTTATCATATCAGATTTGTGCCGCCATTGCACGGGAGTTGTCATATTCTGCATCTCAGGATGTCATATTCCGTTGGTCGGGAACGCGCAGGTAAAGCGGAACCAGTTGTCCCGGCAGCTGAGGGTGTACTCGGCGTTGTGCGCCTCCAGCACCGCACAGACATTGGCCAGCCCCATGCCGTGGCCAGGTTCGCGCTTGGTGGAACGGGGCAGCTGCCCCTCCGGGATCTCCACATTCTGTCTGACCCGGTTGCGCACCGAGATCACCAGCTCTCCCTCCGTCTTTTTCATCCGGACATGCACCTCGGGCGGGGCCGCCTGTGCCGCCGCCTCAATGGCATTGTTGAGCAGGTTGGACACCACGATGACCAGATGCGTCCGATCCAGCGGGATGTCTTTCAGGTCTGAGAGGTCAAAGTACATCATGACCCCTTTCCGGGCTGCTTCCTCGTACTTTTTGCTGAGCAGAGCGTCCAGCAGGGGGTTGTGGGTATTGAGGATGGCACTGTTCATCTGGATGGTCTTGCTGATGGAGGTCAGGTAGCCGCGGGCCCCGGCCACATCGTTCTGCTGGAGCATCAGGCTCAGTGCTTCGAGATGGTTGGCAAACTCATGGGTCAGGCGGCGCTGGGTGGTGTAGGATTCCATCAGGGCTTCCGCCCGCTCCTGCTCCAATGTGGCACGGTACTGAGAATCCTTTTTCTGCACCACCTGCTCGTTGAGCATCTGGACAAAGAGCAGGTGCACCAACACCGCCACCGTGAGCCCCACCGTAAACAGCACGCTGAACTGGGTGGCATCGAACCGGCCGCCCGAGACCATCAGCAGCATGTTGAGCACCACGACCACCCCCGGGAAGAACATGGCAACCACCAGCTGCAGCGGTTCCAGCGCCTGCTTCTGGCCCCAGTGCCTTGCCATCTGAGCCGTGATGCCACCCACGATGAACATCGCCGCTGCCATGAGCAGAACGCCCAGCGGCTGCCGGATCACCTGCGCAGGCGGAACCGCTTCGATATAGGTATAGAGATATATGACTGTATTTTCCGTCAGCAGGCAGACCACGCCGTTGGTCATGCAGGACATCAGCTTCTGGCGGATGGTCCCGCCAAAAAACGCCGATGTCACCAGCAGGTACAGCACGTTGAACGCAATGGAAGCGGCATTGAAAAAGCCGAAATCGATCCAGAGCGAAATTACCAGCATCCCGCACAATGCCAGCGCCGTACAGGCAAAGGGATGTTTCCACTTGCCTTTGCCCAGCATCTCCCAGTGGATGAGGGCAAACACGCCCCACTGCACGATGCAGACCAGGTGCATCAGCAGCTTCATCTTCAACTCATAGCTCATCGCCAAACTGCCCTTTCCACTCCAGATAAGCGCCCCGGATGGCTGCATAGCCGTTCCGGCTGACGCCCAGTTCCACGCCGTTCTGGAGCATCACTTTATAATTGCTGATCTGCCGGATATACCGCATGTTGACCACAAAGCTGCGCCCAACCCGCAAAAAACCGTCTTCCTGCAGGGAGGCGGGCAGGTCCGTCAGTTTGCCGTAGTAGGAGCAGAGCGGCTTGTGGAGCGTCTCACCATAGACATTGATTTTGCGCAGGTCGCTCTCCAGATAATAGATCTGATCCAGCGGTACCTCTGTCTCGCGCCGCCCCTGCCGGATGGGCAGCGTCCGGCACTCCCGGCTGTGCTCGGCAAGCACGGCGTCCAGGCAGCTGGGCAGCATCCGCTCCATATCCCGCTTGAGGAGATACCGGAACGCGCGGACCGTGTAGCCCTCAGGAGCAAACTCCAAATAGGCTGAAATGTACACCAGCACCAGCTCCGGGTTCTGCTGCTTGAGCCGCCGCCCCAGTGCAATGCCGGTCATGGTCTCCAAGTCCACGTCCAGCAGGGCCAGTTGGTACTGGGCCAGGTCCGTCCGGGCCAGCACCTCCTCGCCCCGGGTGCAGACGGCGCACTGCACCGGGATGCCCCGCTGTTCCAGGTGCTGCCGGGCAAGTTGTTCCACCTGCCGGGCCACCGCGGGCTCGTCATCACAGATCAGAATATACATGGTCATTTTCCTCCTGTGGAAGCAAAAAGAGGCAGTCCTCCGGGAAGGAGGGCCGCCTCTTAGGGGTCAGTGGTCATTTACAGCGGCCCCGGCTGCCGGGTTACGCCAGGAATTTATCGTACAGGCCAAATGCAAAGATGAACAGCACGATGACCGGCAAACCGTAGGTCAGGTAGCCGCGCATCCAGTCGTGCACTTTGAGGCCATCGCCGGTGTTGACCTCTTTTTTGTAGTTCTCCCAGCCCCAGCCATAGCGGGAGGTGCAGAACAGCAGGTAGACCAGCGAACCCAGCGGCAGGAACAGGTTGCTGACGAGGAAATCCTCCAGATCCAGCACGGCGCCGCCGAAGATGGCAAAGCCATCCCAGGCCCAGAGGTTGTAGCCCAGCACGCAGGGCAATGAGAGGGCAATGATGAGGAACAGGTTGACCCAGCTGGACTTTTTGCGGTCCCAGTGCATCAGCTCCATATCGCAGCAGATGATGTTCTCAAACACGGCCAGCACCGTGGAGAGAGCGGCAAACGCCATGAACAGGAAGAACAGGCTGCCCCACAGCCGGCCCATGGCCATGTTGGCAAAAATGTTGGGCAGGGTGATAAAAATGAGGCTGGGGCCGGAGGTCTGGTCCACGCCATAAGTAAAGCAGGCCGGGAAAATGATGAGGCCGGCCGTAATGGCTACGAATGTATCCAGCACCACCACACGGACGGACTCGCCCAGCAGCGCGCGCTCTTTGCCAATGTAGCTGCCAAAGATGGCCATGGCACCCACGCCCAGGCTCAGGGTGAAGAACGCCTGGTTCATAGCACCCACCAGCGTGTTGACGACGCCCACCTCTTTCATGCGGGCAAAGTCCGGCACCAGATAGAACTTGAGGCCCTCAGCTGCCCCCGGCATGAACAGGCTGTTGACGGCCAGGATGACCATGATGACCAGCAGAGCGATCATCATGACTTTGGTCACACGCTCCAAGCCGTTCTGCAGGCCACGGGCACAGACAAAGATGCCGAACACGACCACCACGACCATCCAGAACGCCATGATGCCGGGGCTTGCCAGCATCTCGGTAAAGGCACTTGCCACTTCATCCGCGGTCAGGCCGGAGAGCTTGCCCGCAGCCGTCATGTAGAAGTAATGCATCATCCAGCCGGCCACGGTGGTGTAGAACATCATCAGCAAGTAGCAGCCAATGAGGGTAAAGTAGCCGTGGATGTGCCATTTCTGGCCCGGCTTTTCCAGTGCCTGATAGGCGCGCACCGGACTCTTGTGGCTGGCGCGGCCCACTGCAAACTCCATGCTCATGATGGGCAGGCCCAAGATGACCAGGAACAGCAGATAGAACAGCACGAACGCGCCGCCGCCGCCCTGGCCGGCCATGTAGGGGAATTTCCATACGTTTCCGATGCCGATGGCACAGCCTGCGGAAAGCAGGATAAACCCAAGTCTTGATTTGAGTTTTTCTCGTTCCATGATTTTTCTCCTCTTTCTTCCACCGCCGCACCGATTTGTGCAGCCGGATTTTTGCCCTGCGGGTGTTTCCGTACACCCAGTGCGCATAATGTTACTATTATAGCACAATCCCCGCCGGATTACCGGGTTTTTCAATCGTCTTATTCTTCATCTTTAAAGAGTGTTTCTTGCATGGAATTCAACTGTTCAAAACTGTACAGACGGTTCAGCGCCTCCACCAGCTCCTTTTTGGAGAGGCGCGGCGGCAGGCCCAGCGCGTTGAGGAGCTTTGTTTTCCGCTCCGCGCTGCCTGCCGTGCCGGAAAGGCCCCAATCGTACAGGTCAGTATAGGTGATCTGCCGTCCCTCCGGGCGGGGGGCTGCCGCATCGGCCTCCGTGCCCAGTGCTTCCCGCAGAATCTTGACCACAATGGCGTCGTCCACGCCCTCCACGCCAAGAAGTCCCTCTTTGCCGGGCTGGGGTTTCCGCTTTTCCTTGCCGTGAATGGCCGGGACATAAGCCTGCACCACATTCCGCGCCCCTACTAAATTGGTGATGTAGTTGCGGATGCGGAACCCTGCCGCGTCCGAATCGGTGAGCAGAATGAGGCCGTTCTTCTTCGCCAGCGCCTTGAACAGCTGCTGGCGCTTTTTGTCCTTATAGATCGCAAACCCGTCCGTCAGCAGGATCATGGCATCGGTCAAATGGGAAAGCCGGGCTGCATCGTATTTTCCCTCCACGATCAGCACCCGGCTGGTGTGTACAAAATTTGCTTCGTTCATCGGCTGCTCCCCGCCAGTGCCAGACGGCAGAGGGCCGTTTCCATCAGCACCCCGTCGTCCACAGGCTGGCTTTTCAAACTTTTATCCAGCTCCAGCAGCACCTGCATACAGGCTTCCAGCTGGGGCAGCGTGTAGTGGGCGGCTGTCTCCGCCGAGCGCTTGAGTCGGTAATCGCTCCCCCTGTACCCGAAATCCTTGAAGACCGTGCTGTAGTTTTTCCGCCGGACCGCCCCCAGCTTGACCCGGTACAGGTCCACATAGCTGCCGATCATGGCCGCTGTAATGGCAATGGGCTCCTGCTGCAGGCGGAGCAGTGTCTGCATTTTTTTGCAGGCACCCGTGGCGTTTTTGGCCGTGATCATCCGGATCATCTCAAACACGTCTGCTTCCAGGCTGACAGTGCCCATCTCGGCCACCATGGCCGTGGTAACGGTCTTGTAGCCGGAAACGGCGCAGAGCTTGTCCACCTCATTTTCCAGCAGAAACGGGTCCTCGCCGCAGCGCTCCAGCAAAGCACCGGCCGCGCCCTCGGGCAGGTTTGTTCCCTGCGCCTTGGCTCGCTCGATCATCATGATTTTCAGCTCATAGGGCTTGGGTTTGGCCAGCTCCTCGGTAAAGCCCAGCTTTTTGCACTGGTTGATGAGCTTTTGCGCCCGCTTGCCCAGCTTGAGCTTATTGCGTTCCAGGTCAAACACGGTGCCCAGCACCACCACGGCGTTTTCCAAACTGCCCAGCGTCTCGCAGAGCTCGTCCAGGTCTTTGTCGCTGTAAGCGCTTGGGTCGATCTCCGGCAGGACGACCACGCGCCGGGTGCCAAAAAACGAGATGGTACCCGCCGCCATGATGAGCTGCTCAATGCCCGGGGTCGCTCCGTCCAGCACGGTGGTCTCTTCGTCCTCCCCTGCTGCCAGCAGCTGGGACGCAGCCGCCACCGCCCGCCGCACCAGATACCGCTCGCTGGAATAAAAATAGTAGACCGCACAGCCCTGCTCTGCCAGCTGCCGGAGTTTTGTTTCGGTTGCCAAAAGGCTGGCCTCCTTTTTGTTTTGTCAAGTGCTATTTTATCATATTCCGCCCGCTTTGAAAAGCGCTCACGAAAGCCGCTCCCCGCCGCCGGGGCGGAGCGCCAGGCAGGAGGCGGTCTCTGTTTCCGCGTTTTCCTCCATCCAGCGGTATGCACTGCTCAGTGTCAGGCAGTCTGTGTACTGCACCGCGTCCGGGCGTGCCGGGCTTGCCAGCAGCCAGTCAACCCGGACAGGCTTTGCCAACGGGACACTCCCGCTCAGGGCAGCAAACTGCCGCCCCGCCGCCGTGATACGGACGATGCAGCCATTCTGTACTCGCAGCACTTCCAGCTCTGCCGGGCTGCTGTGGGCACGGCGGGTAGTATAGCGGGGCATCTCGTCTGCTGCCATCCGCTCTCTGGCTTCCAGCGTGCAGGGCGTCCGCGGGTTCATCCGCAGGTCTACCAGCATTTCCACTTCCCGCGCGCCCCGCCGGGTGAGCAGCGTTTCCACCGCCTGCTGGGTACTGCTGCCGCCCCGGAAGAGCACCACGGCGCTCTCTCCCCGCGTGATGACCACGGCCGGAGCGTTCCGGCTCCCGGCCAGCTCCACCCGGACGATCTCCCGGTTCAGGACGTTCCCCAAACCGATGGCCAGCGCCGCCGTCAGCACCAGACAGGGCAGTGCCACCCGCAGCCGGACACGCCAGTGGTACGCCAGCCACCCCAGCCCCAACAGCAGCAGGCAGATGAGGGCGGCGCAGGCAGTGTCAAAATAGATCTGTGCCCCGGGCCAGCCGGATACCCAGAGGGCCCAGCGGTTCAAACATCCTGCCAGCGTGGCCGCGCACAGGGAGCACGCCCGGTGCAGCGGGGCCAGCGCGGGCCAGCAGCCAAGCAGAGCCGTGACAAGGCCCAATTGTAAAATGGGCTCCACCAGCCAGAGCACGGCCACGCTGGACACCAGCGCATACAAGCTGGCACTCAACCCCCGGAGCACCAGCACCGGGAAAGTGGCCGCACTGGCGCAGGCCGAAACGCAGAGCGTCTCCCACACCCCGTTCCGCAGCAGCGGGAAGCGGCGGCCTTTCCGGGCCAGTTCCGCCCCGGCCAGTGTGCCCAGCACCGCCGCAAAGGAGAGCTCAAAGCCGATGTCACAGACGGCGTAGCTGTTGCCCAGCGTCATCCAGACGCCTGCCACACCCAGCGAGGTGAGGGCATCCGGCGGGCCGTAAACCCAGACGCCCAGCGCGCTGACCCATACCGCCGTGGCCACCCGCAGGACCGAGGGCGTCAGCCCGGTGACCCCGGCCAGCAGCAGGGCCATGGCAGCGCTGAACAACGCCTGCCGCCTCCGGCTGGCATAACCGCGCTCCCGCTTTTTCTTTTCCGGCTGGTATTTTGCAAACACGCTGCCGCAGAGGATGGACACATGCATTCCGCTGACCACCAGCACATGGGAAAGACCCGCCGCCCGGTAGGCACTGCGGAGGTCTTTGGACAGATGCGTGCGGTCACCCAGCACCATGGCCGCCATCACCCCCGCCGGGCCCTGTGCCATCCCCTTGCGCAGAGCCGCGCTCAGCCGCCTTTGGAGCCGCGCCGTTTTGGCCCGGAAACTCTCACTCGGGCCCAGGTGCTTCATCCCTGAGAGGTATTCCCCGCTCAGGGCGATGCCGTCCGCGTAGGAAGAAAGCTGCTGTGTCCGGGCTGGTACTTCCAGCGCGAAGCGGGCCTGCACCCGCTCCCCGGCCGTACACTTTGGCATACAGACACACTCCATCCGGAATGCTGTCTTTTCACCGCCTGTCGGTTCCACCCGCAGCACCGCATGGACGACGCCCGGGTAATAGGAGGCCGACACCTCTTCCACTTCGGCGGTCAGGGTCACTTCCCGATCAGCGTAAGCGGTGTGGACACGGTCCAGCTTTTGCCGGGTATGAGCCGTGAGCAGCAGCCCGGACAGAGCCCCCAGCAGCAGGCAGACGCCATAGCCCCGGCTGTTTTTGCCAAAGAGCAGCCAGAGCAGCGCGGGCACAAAAAATGCCGCAAACGGCAGCAAAAGCCCCGTTTGCGGCAAAAACGCGCACACCAACTCTACCCCCAGCGTACCAACGCAGAAGACGCAGAGCGGCCGACGCATATTCGATCAGTGGAGGAACAGAGGCAGCGGCTCAAGGTAGATGATATCCTTGCGCTCCGCTGCATTGCCCTCAGCCAGGACAGCCGCCTGGCCCACGATGGTGCACTGGGTCTGCTCTGCCAGAGCATCCAGTGCCTTGAGGGAGCCACCCGTGGAGATGACGTCGTCCACGACCAGGACCCGCTTGCCGTTCATCTCGTCCAGCTCCTTGCGGTCGATAACCAGCTTCTGCTTGCCCTCGGTGGTGATGGATTTGTCTTCCACGACCACCGGGTCTTTCATATAGAGCTTGATGCCCTTGCGCGCACAGACGTAGGGCTTGCCGCTCTGGCGGCTCATCTCATGAGCCAGAGGAATGCCCTTGGCCTCCGCGGTGAGCAGGATATCAAAATCCGGGCACTTCTTCAGCAGCTCGGTGGCAGCAGCCACGGTCAGCTCGGCGTCACCCAGCATGATGAACGCCGCAATGTCCATGTGGTCGTTCACCTTGCAGATGGTCAGCTCACGGGTCAGGCCCGCAACATGCAGGGTATAAGTCTCAGCCATAACAATTCCCTCTCTTTCAATTTCAGACGGGCAGTTTCTCGCCGCCCAGCACATGGAAGTGCAGGTGTTTCACGGTCTGGCCCGCGTCCTCGCCCACGTTGGAGATGACACGGTAGCCATTGTCAAGGCCCTGCTCCTTGGCGAGCTTGGCGATGACGGCAAACACATGGCCCAGCAGCGCGCCATCGGCCTCCGTCAGTGCAGCAGCAGAAGAGATGTGCTTTTTCGGGATGACCAGAAAATGCACTTTCGCCTGCGGGGCGATGTCATAAAAGGCAACCACCTGATCGTCCTCGTAGAGCTTCTTCGAGGGGATCTCGCCCGCCGCGATCTTACAAAACAGACAATCTTCCATGGGAATTGCTCCTTTCGGTTTTATTTAAAATCAACCCAGCTGCTTTTCCACGATGCCCTTGACAGAAGCCAGTGCCTCGTCGATCTTGGTCTCGTCTTTCAGGCCGGCCATAGCAAAGTCGGGCTTGCCGCCGCCCTTGCCGCCTGCGATGGCAGCCAGTTCTTTCACCAGCACACCCGCCTTCAGGCCCTTTTCCTGTGCCAGCTTGTTGACGGTGACAGCCATGGTGATCT
>OLNS01002473.1_pt1 | contig 12063 bp, 10 predicted proteins | sample 1673031 | NCBI WGS metagenome assembly OLNS01 (sample SAMEA3136748, study PRJEB25190) | human gut metagenome | biome: human gut; feature: human-associated habitat; material: faeces | place: Austria | collected 2013
GGCGGCGGCACCTTACTTTTTTAGGAGAAGAAACACTCCCCTACCCTACTGAGAAACATTTAGGAGGAAAACTGAATGGCAGAACATCGCGCTGTTCGCATGGGCATTGACGTCGGCGGTACTTACACCAAGTGTGTCGCCATGGACAACCTGACCCATGAGATCATTGGCAAGAACGAAGTTAAGACCACCCACGACGACAAGGACGGCGTTGCCGCCGGCGTTGTGCAGTCCTTCAAAAACTGCATGGCCGAGAACGACATTGCCCCTGAGGACGTCGTCTTCGTTGCGCACTCCACCACCCAGGCAACCAACGCCTTCATCGAGGGCGACGTTGCTTCTGTCGGTGTCATCGGTGTTGCAGGCGGCGGCCTGGAAGGCTTCCTGGCAAAGCGCCAGCTGAACCTGAAGGACATCGTCCTGGACGAGAAGGTCGGCCGTAAGATCCCCGTGCATAACAGGTTCCTGAAGAAGAAGGAAATGACCGACGAGAAGATCAATGCCGCCATCAAAGAGCTGTGCGGTGAAGGCAGCCAGGTTATCGTTGCCTCCATGGCTTTCGGCGTTGACAACATGGACGAAGAGGTCAAGATCCATGACCTGGCCGAGGCCCAGGGCCTGCCGGTTTCCATGGCTTCTGACATCACCAAGCTGTACGGCCTGACCCGCCGTACCCGCACTGCCGCCATCAACGCTTCCATTCTGCCCAAGATGATGGCTACCGCAAACGCCACCGAGAGCTCTGTCCGCAACGCTGGCGTTACCGTTCCCCTGATGATCATGCGCGGCGACGGCGGCGTTATGGAGATCAGCGAGATGCGTAAGCGTCCCATCCTGACTGCTCTGTCCGGCCCTGCTGCTTCCGTCATGGGTTCCCTGATGTATCTGCGTGCTTCCAACGCCATCTACTTTGAGGTCGGCGGCACCACCACCAACATCGGTGTTATCAAGAACGGCCGTCCCGGCGTTGACTACGCCCAGATCGGCGGCCACGATACCTACATCAACTCTCTGGATGTCCGCATCCTGGGCTGCGCCGGTGGTTCCATGGTCCGTATCAACGACCATGGCGTTGAGGACGTCGGCCCCCGTTCCGCCCACATCGCTGGCTGCGAGTACGCCTGCTTCACTCCTGAGGAGGAGATCGACGCTGGCCCGCTGACCATCGAGATGCTGAGCCCGAAGCCGGGTGACCCCTCTGACTACGTTGCCGTCAAACTGGCAAGCGGCAAGCGTATCTGCTTCACCAACACCGACGCTGCCAACGTGCTGGGCCTGATCGACGAGAAGTACTTCGCACACGGCAACGCCAGCGCTGCCCGCAAGTGCATGCAGCCCGTTGCTGACAAGCTGGGCATCACCGTTGAGGAGCTGGCTACCCAGATCCTGGACAAGGACTTCGAGAAGGTCAACGCCTGCATCAACGCCCTGGCTGACAAGTATCAGCTGGACCATGATGCCATGAAGCTGGTTGGCTGCGGCGGCGGTGCTGCCTCTCTGGTCCCCTACTGCGCCAAGAAGATGGGCCTGCAGTACTCCATCCCCGAGAACGCCGAGGTCATCTCCTCCATCGGTGTTGCCCTGTCCATGGTTCGTGACGTTGTCGAACGTGTTATCCCGAACCCGACCCAGGAAGACATCAAGGAGCTGAAGAAGGAAGCTACCGACGCCGCCATCGGTTCCGGTGCTTCTCCCGACACTGTTGAAGTTCATATCGAGATCGACAGCCAGACCGGTAAGGTCACCGCTATCGCCACCGGTTCTACCGAGGTCAAGACCACTGACCTGCTGAAGGAGTGCGACGAGGCTGAGGCTGAGCAGCTGGCTAAGGAAGACTTTGGTGCCAAGGTCTCCAACATCCATCTGGCTGAGAAGACCGATAAGTTCTACGTCTACACCGGCGACATGGGTGATCGTCATCCCATCCGCATCGTCGATAAGAAGGGCTTCATCAAGGTTCAGTGCTCTGACGGCATTGCCGCTAAGGTCAAGGCTGGCGAGTACAAGGAGAAGGTCGAAGAGCTGTGGAAGGATATGGCCGTGTTCAAGACTGATACGGTCCTGCGTCCCGACTACTTCGTCTGCGTTGGCCCCCGTGTCTGCGACTACTCTGCTGTTGACCTGGATCAGGTCATGCTGCTGATGGATCTGGACATCATGGATCGTGAGCCCGATGAGGATATCATCGTTGTTGCTTCCGTGAACGACGTCCGCTGATTCAACCCAAATAACACAAAAGACGGCTCCGCGCTCTGCGGAGCCGTTTTTGGAAAGTGAACGAACATGACAAAGGAACGGTTTCAGGAATTACTCAAACCCATTGCCGACGGCCTGTTTGGCAAGCAGCGCACCCGTTATGGCGAGATGCCCCATTACACGGTACGCCCGGTAGGCATGATCGTAGAAGATCTCTGCCGCATCCCCGAGGACGAGTGGGCCAAATATGCTTTCTCTCGCGAGCCGCTGAATGGTAAGTTCAATGATGAACAGCGCCTTGACCTGACCCGTCAGGCCATTGCCTGCGGGCGTGAGTACGCTGAAAAGCTGGCGAAGCAGTACGGTATGCGTGACCCTGAAAAGCTGGCCAAGCAGCTGGGCCTGAATGTGGATTATCCTGATATGCCGCAGAATGCGGAGCGTGTCCTGTTCGCGGAGTTCCGTGAGCCGAACAACATCCACATCTATATGGACGGCGTCCGCAAAGGCCGCGCTTTGTTAAGCGAGCCGGGTGTCTCCCATGCGCTGACCGGCCAGCTGGATATTGCCAAGCTGCTGCTGGGGCATGAGCTTTTCCACTTTGTGGAGGAGAAGTATAAGAAGGAGATCTGGACCCGCACCTACAAGATCGAGCTGTGGGCACCCAAGCCGCTGCATAACCGTTCCGGCGTGTCGGTGCTGGGCGAGATCGCGGCCATGTCCTTTGCCAAGACCCTGACAGGTATTCCCTACTCCCCCTACGTAATGGACGCTTTTTTGGTGTACGGCTACTCGCCCGAAGCCGCCAGCGGCCTGTATGAGGAAATGATGGAAAAAACCGGCCGCACGCCCCGCCTGCCGGAGGCTGTTGATACGGACGCAGCCCCCGAGGCTTTACCGGAATAATGCTTACAGAAAGGTGCGGATTTGACCCATGAACATTTTCTGGGATGCTGAAAAGTACAAAAAAGATTTTTCGTTCGTGCCGCAGTACGGCGAAGCCGTGATGGATCTGCTGGATGCCGCCCCCGGGTCCCGCGTGGTAGACCTGGGCTGCGGCAATGGTGCACTGACAGAGCAGCTGGCTGCCCGCGGCTATGATGTAACCGGCGTGGATGCCTCGGCAGAGATGCTGGAGCTGGCTCGCGAGGGTCACCAGGAGCTGAAGTTTCTGCCCGGCAACGCGCTGGACTTTACGCTGGACGAGCCGGTGGACGCGGTGTTTTCCAATGCCGTGCTGCACTGGATCGATGCCGACAAGCAGCAGGCCATGCTGGACCACATTGCCAGCCAGATCAAACCTGGCGGCCTGCTGGTCTGCGAATTTGGCGGCAAGGGCTGCGCCGAGACGGTGCATGCTGCGCTGGAAAAACGGTTTGCCGCCCACGGGCTGCATTACCGCCGCACCTTCTACTTTCCTACCATAGGCGAATACGCGCCGCTGCTGGAGAAGGCCGGTTTCCGTGTGGAGTTTGCCACGCTGTTTGACCGCCCCACCAAGCAAAACGGCCCGGACGGACTGGCCGATTGGATCCGTATGTTTGATACGGCTCCCTTTTCCGGGGTCGATCCCGCGCTGGCGGCACAGATCATCGACGAGACTGTAGAGGATCTGCGCCCCGTGCTGCTGCACGACGGCGTGTGGTACGTAGACTACGTGCGCATCCGCTTTAAGGTGCGCAAGCTGTAATTTCCTGTAATATACAAAAATCCGCTGGGCTGCAACGCCCAGCGGATTTTTTATTGTGTATTGGAGTTATTTAACTAGGTACTCATCCAGCACGCCGTCCACATAAGCTTTCTGCTCATCGGTCAGGGGGCTGAAGGGACGGCGGGCCTCGCCGACGGGGTAACCCTGACGGGCCAGCTCGTACTTGATGGCGGGGATCAGGCCCACACGGCACATAGCCTCCATGCAGTTGTTGGCTTTGTGCTGCAGGGCGAGGGCTTCCTCCCGTTTGCCTGCGTCGAACAGGTCGAAGATCTTCTTGTAGTGGGGCAGCATCATGTTGAAGGTGCTGCCGATGGAACCGCTGCTGCCCAGGGCCTGGCCAGCAACCATCGTTTCATCGTAACCGTCAAAGGCGATGAGGTCTGGGTTCAGGTTGAGGATGCGCTCCATCTGGAACAGGTTGTAGTTGGTCTGCTTGACGCCCAGGATAGCACCGCTCTTGAATAGCTGGATGTAATCCGGGTTGGCAACGTCAAATTCGCGGTGGGTATTGCCGGGGAAGTTGTAGATCAGCACCGGGCTTCCGGAAGCTTCAGCAATGTCGTAGTAGTAGCGGCAGACCTCTTTGGGAGAGAAGCCGTAGTAGAACGGGGCGGTGGCGGCAACCACATCGTAGCCCATGCCCATAGCGGCCTTGGCGTAGCGGACGGCCTCGGCGGTGCCGATGGCGCCCACGTGGGCGATCAGATTAGTTTTACCGGCGTAGGCTGCGGCAGCTTCAAACACCTGCACGCGCTCGGCTTCGGTCAGCATAAAGCACTCGCCGCTGCTGCCGCCCACAAAGAAGCCTGCAGCGCCCTCGTTGATGTTACGCTGCATCAGTTTTTGCAGCGCGGCAGCGTCCACATTGCCCGCTTGGTCATACGCAGTAATGCTGGCTACGTAGATACCGGCCAGTTCCTGTTTGGTTTTCATATTGACTCCTCCTGCACTTGGTTGCAATTAAACAAACCATTCTTAATTGTATGATAGCACAGGACTGCGGCACATACAATTGACTTTTGCGCCAAAAAAGAAGGGGGACTTTTCAGCGATTCGACAGGATTCACACAGGCAGCTCGGTCCAGCAGGTCAGATGGTGCATGGCTCGCACAATGTTGCACTGCTCCAGCAGGGTGCCTGCACCATCGCACATGGTGGGGTACCACATGGGATGGCTGAGCTTGCCGTCTGTACCAACAAGGGCGGTCCAGCCGGCTGCATACTGGAAATGCAGGTGGCTCAGCAAGCCGCCATGGGCACGGGCGGTGCGCTCCGGCATCGGCGGCATGGCCAGCAGGCAGCGGAACTGCGGGTGCTGCAGGGCACCGGCGGTCTCAAACTTGGCACAGACTTTTCCCTCCAGCCCTTTTTCCAGTGCGCCGGTAAAGTGGTAAACGGCGCTGTCCAGCGGCTGACCGGCAGCATCCAGCCAGGTGATGCGCAGGTCCTGGGCGTTGGCAGCTTCGATCTGCCAGCCACCCAGTACGGGGCCTGCCAGTGCCGTGCCGCACGCCCGCTGCCAGAACGTTTTTACGCCCGCCTGAAACATCGGCAGGGCTTTGGCGGCTTCTTCGGCCTGCGTCCAACATGCCTGCATGGCGGGGGCGGTGCTGACCAGATAGCTCTCAAAATTCTGCCAGCTGCCCAGCCAATCTTTTTGTTGGTAGTTCATCGTCCTCTTTCCTCCTTGTCGTTCCACTGGATCACGCGGTCGCACCAATCGGCGGCCAGTTCTTCATCGTGGGTGATGACCAGCACGATTTTGCCTGCCCGTTTTAACTGCTGCAACAGCTGGCCGACCTGCTGCATGTGGGCATGGTCCAGGCCGCTGGTGGGCTCGTCCAGCACGATCAGATCCTTACCGGAGAGCATGGCCGCGGCCACCACAACGCGCTGCTTCTGCCCGCCGCTCAGGCTCATGGGGTGGCGGTCAGCCAGCGTGGTCAGGCCCAGGGCGGCCAATATCTCGTCACAGCGTTCCGGTTGGGCAGCGCCCAGCAGCACTTCCTCCCGCACTCTGTCGCTGAACAGCTGATAGTTGACATCCTGCATAACCAAAAAGCTGCGGCGGGTGCAGCTGCGGGGCTTGGCCGGTGCGCCGTCCCAGAGGATCTGCCCGCCCAGAGGTTTGAGCAGCCCGCAAAGGGTGCGTGCCAGCGTACTTTTGCCAATGCCGTTGTGGCCCATCAGGCCCACGATCTCACCATAGGCCAGCGAGAAGTCAGGCAGTGTGCAGATGGGGCTGCGCTTGCTGTAGCCCAAGGTCAACCCTTTGCTTTGAATGGCCGCCTGCGCCGGGGCTGGCCCATTGGAGGCCGCCGACTTTTCCCTCAATCGGGCGCGGCAGGTTGCCAGTTCCCGGGCGCGCAGACCGCGGGCGGTAAGGGCCTTCGCCGTGAGGGCGGCAAACGCGGCAGCCGTCCACTGGGCAGCCAGGCGGCCCTCCTCAAAGAAGAAATAGCGGTCCGCCAGGTCGGTGATCCAGGCCAGGCGGTGCTCTGCCAGTACGATGGTGACGCCCGCCTCTTTCATTGCGGCGATCATATCGTGCAGCTGTACGATGGCTCCGGCGTCCAGGTTGCTGGTAGGTTCGTCCAGCACCAACAGGCGCGGGCCCAGCATGCTGGCGGCGGCAAAGGCGATGCGCTGCTTCTCGCCGCCAGACAGGCGGAAGATACTGCGGTCCATCAGCCCAGTCAGGCCGAACCGCCGGGCGCAATCCTGCACGCGGCTGCGGATCTCGGCCGAGGGCATCCCCACATTCTCGCAGGGGAAGGCCAGCTCGGCGGTGGTGTCCACATTAAAATATTGGGTCTTGGGGTTTTGGAACACGCTGCCCACCAGCGGCACGTATTCCTCGATGGCGGCGGTGCCTGCCAGCAGGTCGCCTACGCGGCAGCTGCCCAGCATCCGGCCGGGAAAAAACGCTGGAGCCAAGCCATTGAGCAGACGGGTGAAGGTGGTTTTTCCGCAGCCACTTTTGCCGCACAGCAGCACGCACTCCCCTGCCCCGATGGACAGGGTCACGTCCTGCAGAGCTGGGGTCTCGCTTCCCTGGTAGGTAAAGCCGACGGCACTGGTCTCAATCAGCGGGGTGTTGGTATTATTTTCTGCCATCACAGCACACCTCCCCAGAAGAGCAGCATCGGCAGCGTGCAGAGCAGCGAGTAGAGAATGTCCGCCGCCTTGGGGCACAGTTCGATCATGCTGGTGTGCCGCCCCGGCAGGCCGATTCCCTTCGTCAGCGCCGCGACCGAGAGGTCCTGCGCCACGTTGTTACCGTTCATCAGCAGTGGCATCAGGATGTACTCCAGCGATTGTGCCGGGTGGAGCAGCAGCGCCGCTTTGCCCTCAGCGATGCCGCGCAGCGCCATGGCCGCGCGGATCTGGCGGTAGTCCTCGCCCACCGTGGGGAAAAAGCGGATGACCACCGCGCAGGGAATGATGACGCTTTCCGGCACGTGCATGCTGCGCAGCGCGCAGACCAGTTCCCCCGCCGTGGTAGTGGAAAACGCATACGCACCGGTGATGATGCAGGGCAGCATCATGCGGATGCCTACCGAGAAGAGGGCCACCACATTGAGAAACGGGCTGTTCTCGGCCCGGGGCACGGCCCATAGGTCCAGCGCCAGCAGCACACCGTAGATGGCTGTCAGCCGCAGCCCAGCCGCATAGCACCCGGAGAGGAAAAACAACAGCAGAAACAACGCCGCCATGATAGCCTCCGCCGCCAGGCTGACGTGGAAAAAGAGCATCAGGTTCGCCAGCAGCAGCAAATACAGCTTGGCACGCGGGTCCATGCGGAACCGCATCAGACGATACCTGCTTTGGCGAAGTGTTTTTTGATCATCTTTTGACCAAACATCCCGCCAATGACCGCGCACACCAGAATAGACACAAGGCAGACAATGAAAGTTCCCGTGTTGATGGGCGCAAACAGGGCGTCGATATAGGCGGCGTCCTTGCCGCGGGCCTGCAGGGCGACCACGTAGGCATCCTTCATGAACCACAGCGGCAGGATGGGACCGGTAAGACCGTAGGAGAACAGGATGTAGCTGACGAACAGCAGCTTGCGGTCATAATACTTGCCCAGCGAGGCCACCCAATCGGCCAGGACGCCGAACAGGATGTTGGCAGCAAAGGACAACACAAAGTGGCCGGAGACGAAGAAAAACAGCCCCATGACCAGACCCATGATGGTGATGCCGCCGAACTTTTGCAGTTTGGCCGCCAGCAGCATGTAGACGCTGCCAGAGATCAGCGCCGCGATAGCAGGCAAAAAGATGTTGGACACACCAGGCAGCAGCAACGCGCTGGCAAAGGTGGCGATGGTGACCAGCACAAAGTAGATAGCCGTAAACACGCCGATGGAGATCAGATCCGGGATGGTAAGTTTGTTGTTGGATTGCATAAGTACCCTCTCTATAAAAAGTTAGTATTAGCTAACCCATGGCGCATAAAAATTCCCCGCACGCAAGGTGTAGGGAATCTGGTTAGCTGTGAAGTATGGTTAGTGTAACATAACCATGCGTTTTTGTCAAGTAGCGGCAGGTTGTACCGGGCTGGAATTTTCTGCCTGCTGACGGGTCCAGTGCAATATCTTCTCCGCCATGCGGTCCGGGCCCACGGGCTTGGCCAGGTAGTCGTTCATACCAGCGTCTTTGCACTCCTGCGCAGCCTCCCTGGCATCCTGGGCCGTCATGGCCAGGATGGGCACCCCAGCTGCCGGGTACGGCAGGGCGCGGATCTCCCGCGTAGCTGCCAGGCCGTCCAGCACCGGCATCATCACATCCATCAGCACAACGTCAAAGCGCCTGGGTTCGGCTTTGACTTTTTCTACAGCTTCCCGGCCGTTCCAGGCCTTGGCCACGGCCGCACCGCGCTCGGTCAGATAAAATTCAGCAATCTCCATATTGATTTCATTGTCCTCGACCAGAAGCACCTGCACACCGGCCAGCTTGCAGGATTTGTCCGTGCTGATAAGCGCCTGCGTTTCTTCATCCTGTGTGTCCACCGCAAAGGGCAGGCGGAACGCAAAGGTCGTGCCCTGCCCCAGGGTGCTGCTTACCTGGATGGAACCGCTCAGTTTGTTCAGCAGCTCCTTGACGATAGACATCCCCAGGCCGGTGCCCTTGTACTGGGTGCGGGCATCGGATTTTTCTTGCGTAAAGGGGCGGAACAATTCGTTCTTTACAAACGCCTCGCTCATGCCCACGCCGGTATCGGTGATGGTAAACTCGTACCAGACGGTGCCGTTCTCATAGGAAAGTTCTTTGGTATAGGTGTCTATGCGGCCGTTGGGGCGGTTGTACTTGATGGCATTGCTGAGCAGGTTCACCATGATCTGCCGCAGCTGCACGGGGCAGCCGATCAGATGGGTGTGACTACACTCCGGTTTATGGCGGGTGTGGGTGATGCCGGTCTCGATCAGCTGGGCGTCCACAAGGTCCGCAGCTTCTTTCAGCAGCGCGGTCAGCTCAAAGGGCACCTTTTCCAGCGTAGTCTCCTTGGATTTCAGCTTGCTCATGTCCAGCACGTCGTTGACCAGCGCTTGTAAGTGGCTGGCGGAAAGCTGGATTTTTTGCAGGCAATCGTCCACACGGGCTTCATCGTCCCGGTGGCTGCGGATGATGTCCAGCATGCCCATAATGCCGTTGATGGGCGTGCGCACATCATGGCTCATGCGGTTCAGGAATTCGGTCTTGGCCTTGCTCTCGAAGTCAGCCGCCTGATAGGCGGCCTCCAGGCGGCGGTTCTCCTGCTCATCTTTTTCGTGGAAGGCCGAGGTGTCTTTCAGCAGTGTGATGCCGTAGAGGATCGTCCGTTCGTGGCCCAGTTGGCGGTCGTAGACGGTGTCCTCGGACATCAGCATCGTTTTCTGCAGCCAAATATGCCCGCCGTCAGCGGTAGTCTCCTGGTATTCGACGGTCACCTGCCGTTCTCCGTTGCGGTAGCGTTCCAGCATCTTGGCTGAGGAGTCCATAATGCGGAAGTTCTCCCGTGTATCCGAGCTGACCAAATCGCTGCGGATGCGGCAGTATTCGTCGTAGGAGCATGGCACCTCCACCTTGGCGTTGATGCGCTCCCGCGCGCCCTCTCGGCAGAAGATGTTCTCCACGCTGTCGTGGGTCAGGTCCACGGTGTAGACGGCCTCGGCCATCTGCATCAAGGCGTCCACGTAGTCGCCGCTTTCCAGGATGGATTGCTTGACCTGCTCGTAGTATTGGGTCAAGGGCTTGCGCTCGTTGACGATTTTTTCGTCGCTGTCACGGAAATATTCTATGCCCAAGACAAAGTGATGCAGCTTGCCGTCGACCGCATCGCCATACAGCGCGGTCAGACGGCCGCGGTGGATGGTATCTTCAACTTTGCGCTGGAACTCCAGTACCAGCGGCGCGTCCGGTTTTAACACCTACTGCAAGTTGGCCAGCTGCAGCGCGTCGCGCAGGGCATGCCGCTGGCCTGCCTCGCACAGCTGCCAAGCGATCTGCTCGGCAGCGCCGGTGTAGTTGCCATCCGCCGCCAGAAAAGTCTCTGCCCCGGCGCGCAGGGCACGGTAGCGGTCCTGCTGGGCGTCGCAGTACATGCACGACGAGAAATGGTAGCCCTGCTTTTTGACAAAGTTAAGCATGGCCAGATTGGTGCGGTGCTGTACATCGGCCTCCTCCATCTTGGCGCGGTTTTTGTCGATGTACATGTTTTTGTCGGCCTCGCGGAACAGTTCCCGCATGGTGGGCCCTTCCAGGTCGGTGGAAAGACCGTAGCCGACCGCGTAGCTTATCGGCATTTCGGGGTGGTGGGCTGAGTAGTCCAGAATATGATGACGAATTTGCTGCAGGCAATGGCGCACGGCGGCATGGTCCATCCCGCGCAGAATCACCAGGAATTCATCGCCGCCATCGCGGCCCACAAACTGGTCCTCAGGCGCAGCGATGCGCAATTCCTGGGCAAAATTGCGGATATACTCGTCACCCTTTTCGTGGCCCATTGTATTGTTGATAGTGCGCAGGTTATTTAGGTCAAACACGCAAACGGCGACCTGCTCCTCTGCTGGGATCGATTCCTTCCGGTTCAGCAGTTCCTCACATTTGTTTTTGTTGGGCAGGCCGGTAGCTTCATCTTTGTAAACCTTGGTTTGCAGCACACGGTTCTGGGCCGCAAACTGCAGCGCGTGGAAAAGCTCCAGGGCAATCAGCGCCACCAGGGCAACGATGTCCGCTACGGCTACATTTTCTAGGTAACTCAAAATTGTGGCACGGCGCTGGGAGTAGGCCGCCGCCAGGCTGGTTGCCTCATCGCAGATGGCAAAGAAGTCCTCACTCTGCTGGATAATATCGGTTTGGTTGCAGCCGACCGTGCGCACGAGCTGGATCTCCTTTTTCAGCGTTTCAAACTCATCGGAAAGCTCGGCCATTTTGTTTTGGAAGTTAACGTCGTTCAGCCGCACCAACTGCAGCTCCTTACTGCCAAAGCGCAGACCTGCGATAAACGAGGTCACATCATCGATCATGCCGTCCTGCGGCAGGCTGGCGTTTTCCAGCTTGATGATGCGCTGTGTCTCGCCGCGGACCAGGCCCGCATAGTTGACCACCCGAGCCGTGCCCTGGATCTGCCCCACCACCTGCATGATCGCCACGATCACGCCGATTAAAACGGTGGTCAGCACCATCATCAGCACCCGCGGAATATAGGCATTTTTCTTACCGGCCTTTTTCAAAACGTCACCTCTGATCCACAAAAACAGTTTATTTTATTGTAACGAATTTTGTCGAAATAAGCAAGTCTTACACTTTCAATAATGATATTGTATTTATAGTGAAATCCTTATGAATCTTTCTCGCGCCCAAATGGGTGTCGGTCGTTGGATTAAGTACGGCGGCAAATGCGTCTGGTGTGTGACTTTCTCCTACTCCATACAATCCCATAACGCACAATCTCCCCTTGCCCATCATCCGGGCAGGGGGAGATTTCTTTTTTCAATTGGAGCTTTTCTCTCGACAGAATTACGCGAATTTGGTAAAAGTGTGGTATGCGCAATGCAGACAAAAAAAGCACCAAAACCAAACGAATAATCGTCAGATTTTGATGCTTTCAGCAAGTGACCCGTGCGGGAATCGAACCCACGTTAACGGCGTGAGAGGCCGCTGTCTTAA
>OLNS01002481.1_pt1 | contig 12016 bp, 9 predicted proteins | sample 1673031 | NCBI WGS metagenome assembly OLNS01 (sample SAMEA3136748, study PRJEB25190) | human gut metagenome | biome: human gut; feature: human-associated habitat; material: faeces | place: Austria | collected 2013
CCTAAGTGACAAGTTTTTATTATTTCACTTGTCTACCTAGAAGGGAGCATATCATCCCGACAGCCTCTTTTCTTTTTGTCCGGAAAAAACTTGTAAATAAGACGCGAGTGTGCAAAAATAGACATAAAACAGATGCGGAGGCATCCTGAAAAAAAGAGGAGAACAACATGGAAAAACAGAAAAAGATAGCACTGATTAATGATCTGACAGGCTTTGGACGGTGCTCGACGGCTGTGATGGCGCCGATCGTGTCGGCGCTGAGGATTCAGGCGGTGGCAGTTCCGACCGCAATTCTCTCAGCACACACGCAGTTTCCGACGTATTACTTTGATGATTATACTGACCGGATGAAGGATTACATTCAGACCTATAAGGATCTGAAGCTCGATTTCGATGCGATCTCGACCGGCTTCTTAGGATCGGAACAGCAGGTGGATATCGTGCTTGATTTTATCCGCCATTTTAAGACGGACCGCAACTTTGTCATCGTCGATCCGGTCATGGGAGACTATGGGAAGCTGTATCGGACGTACACGAAAGAGATGTGCGAAAAGATGAAAGAACTGGTTCACTACGCGGATATCATCACGCCGAACTTGACAGAGCTCTGCACACTGCTCGATGCGCCGTATCTGGAGAACGGGGCTTCGATTGAGGAGCTGAAAGAGATGTGCGGAAAACTGGCGGAGCGGGGACCGAAACACATCGTGGTGACGGGCATCCACTTTAACCAGACGCAGATTGCCAACTTTATCTATAATAAAGGCGAAGACTTCCAGATTGTCATGGTAGACCGCATCGGCGGCGACCGGAGCGGTACGGGAGATGTCATTGCAGCAATTATCGCAGGCATGTATCTGAACGGCCACAGCCTGTACGAGTCGGTGAAAAAGGCGGCGGATTACGTATCGAAATGCATCCGCTACTGCGAAGAAAACGAAGTGCCGAGCTACTGGGGACTCTGCTTTGAAATGTTTATGAAGGACTTAACGGAGGAAGCGTAATGTATTTATATACTGTAACCGGAGCCGTCGGCGAGGAAGGGTATCTCGACCTTGCAAAGAGCGGCGATCTTACCGGAAAAAATGTCTATGTCAACATGACAAACAAATGCCCGTGCAGCTGTGTGTTCTGTCTGCGCCAGACGAAACAGCAGCAGGAGGGAAATACACTGTGGTTAAAAGAGGGCGAGCCATCCGTTGAGACGATGCTGGAGCTGTTCGCACAGTGCGATCTGAACGTGATCAATGAACTGGTCTTCTGCGGCTTCGGAGAACCGCTTGAGCGGCTTGAGGATGTCTGTCGGGTGATCGATTCCTTAAAAGAAACGTATCCGAACCTGAAAGTGCGTCTGAATACGATCGGTCTTGCCAACCTGATCTATGGAAGAGATGTCACCCCGGAATTAAAGGGAAGATTTGATACCGTCTCGATCTCTTTAAACGCGCCGGATGAAAAAGAATTTCTGGAGCTCACACGGTCGAAATTCGGCATCCAGTCGTACGAGGCGATCAAGGAGTTTGCGGTTCTTTCCAAACAGTATGTGCCGAATGTTGTGATGACGGTTGTCGAGAAAGTCATGCCAGAGGAGAAAATTCAGAAGTGCCAGGAGATCTGCGATACCTTAGGAGTTACTTTACGTGTCCGCCCGTTTGAAAATTGAGAGGCCCGCAATCTTTCGCTTGTATTTGAACGACATAACGCCTATAATGGGAAAGAAAAACAAAAGAGAGGGAGAGACGTATGAACGAGTCTAATGGAGTCATCCGCGATGCGAGAAAGCTCGGTATTCCTAAAATGCTGATTCTCGGATTGCAGCACATGTTTGCCATGTTCGGTGCAACCATTCTGGTGCCGATTCTGGTAAACAGCTACTTTGTAGACGCATGCGGCGAGGGGCCGTCCCGCGGTCTTACCGTATCCGTCACACTGTTCTGCGCCGGCTTTGGAACCCTGCTGTTCCATCTGTGCGCGAAATTTAAAGTACCGGCATTTCTTGGTTCTTCGTTTGCATTCTTAAGCGGTTTCGCCGCTGTTGCAAACCTGAATACCGGAAAATATGCCAGCATGAGTGTCAACGACAAGGCAGCCTATGCCTGCGGAGGTATTGTGGTAGCAGGTCTTCTGTACCTGATTTTTGCCTTGATCATCCGCATGGTCGGCGTCAAACGCGTGATGCGCTACCTGCCGCCGGTTGTCACAGGTCCGGTTATCATCTGCATTGGCCTCAGCCTTGCTGGTTCCGCCATTAATAATGCTTCGACGAACTGGTTCCTGGCACTGGTTGCGCTGGCAGTCATCATCATTTTCAACATCTGGGGAAAAGGAATGCTCAAAATCATTCCGATTCTGATGGGCGTTGTGATTGCCTACGCTGTGGCAGTTGTCCTGAATGCACTCGGCATCAAAAATCCGGACGGATCCGTGATCATCAACTTTGCGCCGGTTGCACAGGCAGGCATCGTCGGACTTCCGCCGCTGCAGCTCTGCAAATTCGATCTGACCAGCATTATGATCATGGCACCGATCGCGATCGCGACCATGATGGAGCATGTCGGCGATATGTCGGCGATCTCTGCAACCGTAGGAGAGAACTTCCTTTCTGATCCGGGCCTGCATAGAACCCTGCTCGGTGATGGTCTTGCAACCGCAATGGCAGGTTTCATCGGCGGACCGGCCAACACGACGTACGGCGAGAACACCGGCGTTCTGGAATTGAGCCGCGTACATGACCCGAGAGTCATCCGTATTGCCGCAGTCTTTGCGATTATCGTCAGCTTCATTCCGAAGGTATCGGCACTCATCAGCACCATGCCGTCCTCTATCATCGGAGGCGTCAGCTTCATGCTGTACGGTATGATTTCTGCCATCGGTGTGCGCAACGTGGTAGAGAATAAAGTAGACCTGACCAAATCGAGAAACCTGATCATCGCGGGCGTCATCTTTGTCTGCGGACTGGGCTTCAGCAACGGTCTCTCCTTTACGATCGGCGGAACGACCGTCACCCTGACTGCACTTGCCATTGCAGCCATCGCAGGAATCCTGCTGAACATGATTCTGCCGGGCAATGATTACGAATTCGGCGTAAACGAGTCCGGGGACGAGAACAGAGGAATCCACGCATAAAGAAAAATGCAAAAGAAAATCCGTTTTTTCTGCATCTGTATTCTGCACAAAGGAATGTGCAGAAACAGAGGGGAAAAAGCGGATTTTCTTTGCATTTCGGTACGGGCAAGTGCATACTGGAGAGTAAGAAGATGTAAGGCTGGTAAAAAAATGACACACGAAAGATCGAAAAAGGGGCTGATGGGACAGGTCGTCGGATCCTTATATTACCTGGATCCAACGGTGATTCCGCGGCTGAAAAGTCTGCGAAGCGGTGACGATCCGGTGTTTTCGTTTGGTGTTTTATTTTACGCGCTCAAACGCAATCCGCGGAGAGTGGTTCAGCACGTAGATGATGCCGCGCCGTTCAAATCCGTTTTTCTGGATCAGATGCTGCATGATTTGATTGTCCGCATGTGTATCGACGCGCAGGTGCGGGATCTGTGCCCAGCAGTAATCGACGATCTGGGAGAAAAATCCGTGGATTGTTCCGTCTGAGGCAACCTGGTGGATCGTGCCATACGGCGCATCGGAGAGCCAGGAGCCGTCGTCGATCTGCAGATACGTCGGATCCTCACCGATGATGAAGGCAAACGCGCCGTGCAGTGTGCCGTTTTCTTCCAGGACAAAAAGCTGTTTGTCACGGATTCTGTTGTGAATCAGCTCCTCCGGCGGAAAATGGTTTCCCCACTGATTCGGATTTCCGGTTTCCTGCATAAAAGAGCGGGCGTACGCATAGATTGACATGATCGAAGTAAAATCCTCCGGGACGGCAAGTCGTATCATGATAAAAATTCTCCTTTTAGTTCAAAATAAGCAGTTTTATTGTAGCACAGCGGACGATGAAGCACAAGAAAGAGAAAACAGGATTTGACTTTTTGAAAAATCCCATGTACAATGCAGTTAGTTATAACTAACTAAAACAACCAAAACCACAATAAAACGATTTCTGCCGGTTCTGGATGGGCCGGTTCCGTATCAAATTGTCAGAAAGGAAAGAATATGAAACAAAATCGAAAACGAAAAGAGACGGCGGGCATGAATTTTCTCCGCTATCTCGGCCCGGGACTTTTTGTCACGGTCGGTTTTATCGACCCGGGAAACTGGGCATCCAACATTGCCGCCGGATCGGGTTACGGCTACGAGCTTCTGTGGATGGTCACCCTGTCCACGATCATGCTGATTTTTCTGCAGCACAATGCGGCGCATCTCGGCATTGTCACGGGAAAGTGCCTCTCGGAGGCGGCGAGCCTCTATCTGCCTGCGTGGCTGAAAAACACGATTCTTGCGACGGCGATGATGGCAGCGGTGGCGACCGCAATGGCGGAGATCCTAGGCGGTGCGATTGCGTTCCAGATGCTGTTCGGCATTCCGATCAAGCTCGGCAGCATGATGATTCTCATGCTGGTTCTGATCTGTGAGTTTACAAGTGCTTACAAACGGATTGAAAAACTGATCATTGTGTTTGTCTCGCTGATCGGATTTTCGTTCCTCTTTGAGGTCTGGATCGCCGATATCGACTGGGCGCAGGCGGCTGTCGGCTGGGTAAAACCGTCGTTTCCAGAGCACTCAATGCCGGTCATCTTAAGCGTCCTCGGTGCGGTCGTCATGCCGCACAACCTGTTTCTCCACTCGGAAATTATTCAGAGCCGCCAGTGGAATCTTGAGGATGATGAGGTGATTGCGCGCCAGTTAAAGTATGAGTTCAAAGACACCCTGTTTTCCATGATCATCGGATGGGCCATCAACAGTGCAATGATCCTGATGGCGGCCGCAACGTTTTTCCAGCCGCAGAATGCAAAGCAGGTGGATGATCTCGCAACGGCGGGAAAGATGCTGACACCGCTCCTTGGAAATGCCGCATCGGTGATTTTTGCAGCAGCGCTTCTGCTCGCCGGAATTTCATCGAGCATCACCGCGGGAATGGCGGGCGGAACGATTTTTTCGGGAATTTTTAACAAGCCGTATGAGATCAAGAGTAAGGAGACACGCTGGGGAATCCTTCTTACCATGATCCCGGCCGCAGCGGTCATTCTTCTGATTGATTCCCCGTTCCAGGGCCTTCTCTATTCACAGATGTTCCTTGGAATGCAGCTCCCGATTACGGTATTTACGCAGATTTATCTGACGTCCTCGAAAAAAGTCATGGGAAAATACGCGAACAGTCTGCGGCTGAAAATTGCCCTGTTTGCGATTGCGGTGATTGTGACACTGCTGAATATCGCGCTGCTGTTTGTGCAGTAAAAAGAATGAGAAATAAAAAAAGGAAGTCCGCTGCGCTGATCCCTGAAAAAGAGGCCGGCGCAGCGGACTTCTTCTATTATAATATGCTCTCCATGCAGGCATCGACAAAGTCCTGTAGAAGCGGAGAGAGTTTTCGCCCCTTTTTCCAGATCACGGCGATCTGCGTTTCCAGGTCGCTTTCTGCGAGTGGCTGGATGCGGAGTCCCTGGCAGAGAGAGCTCATGGACTGCGGGAAAATGGCAGTGGCAAGGCCTTCCTTTGCCCAGAGCATCGCGCCGCGGGGATCGTCGCAGACGCAGAAAAGATCGGGCTCCATGCCGCGCGAGTGGAACGCATCCATGATGAGCGCCTCATACCGGCGGTAGATGATGAGCGGAATATTCAAAAGATCCGAGAGCTTTAGCGATCCGTTCTTCTCGGGAAGCATATCTTTTGAAGAAACGGCAATCATAGGTTCAGAGCTTAAAATTTTATAGTCGACATCGTCGAGCCGCAGCGGCGTGCGGGCGATGGAAATGTCGATGATGCCGTCCATCAGATAGCGGTACAGCGTGTAGGTGATGCCGTCGTGCACCTCGAAGTTGACATCGGGATTGCGGCGGGAAAAAAGCGAGACGCACGGCATGATCGTCGCAACGGTGGTCGGTGTGATGCCGAGGCGCAGAACCCGCTTTTTGCCGACCTTTGCGACCTCAAGCTCCGTCGATTTCACGTACTCGAGCAGGTTGGCGGAGCGGTCATACAGCAGTTTTCCGGCTTCGGTCAGGCGGACGCCCTGGCGGGTACGTTCAAATAAAGTGACATTCAGTTCGGCTTCCAGCTGCTTTAACTGATAACTGAGCGGCGGCTGGGACATATTGAGGCGGCGGGCGGCCTCGTGAATGCTTTCGGTTTCGGCGATGACGCGGAAATATTCAAGCTGGCGCAGTTCCATAAGAGACTTCCTTTCGTGAAATTATCTATGATATTAAAATTGTATCACTAAACTATAAAAACAATACTATTCGTATTAATCATATGAGATTATACTGTCAATGTCAAGAAACAAAGAAATGGAGAGTGAAAAAGAAGATGAAAAGTCTTGGAGTCTACTTGAAGCACTACAAAAAAGAGAGCATCATCGCTCCTTTGTTCAAGCTTCTGGAAGTTGTCTTCGACCTTCTGGTGCCGATGGTTGTTGCCCAGATCATCGATGTGGGTATCGCAGGCAATAACCGTCCGTACATCGTCAGCCGTTTTGGAATCCTCGTTCTGATGGCGGCAGTCGGACTTTGCTGCAGCTTCACCGCGCAGTATTTCGCGGCAAAAGCGAGCGTCGGCTGTGCAACCGAGCTTCGCCAGGCGGTCTTTGACCACATCCAGGCTCTGTCCTTTACGGAGCTGGATACCATTGGAACCGATACGCTGATCACCCGTCTGATCAACGATATCAACCAGGTGCAGAACGGAATCAACATGGGTCTGCGTCTGCTGCTGCGGAGTCCGTTTATCGTATTCGGTTCCGTTGTGATGGCATTTACCGTCAACGTAAAATGTGCCATCGTATTCCTGGTTACTATTCCGATCCTGTTCGTTGCCGTATTCGGCATTATGCTGGTCAGCATCCCGCTGTTCAAAAAGGTACAGGCGGCACTCGACCGCGTCACCGGAATGACAAGAGAAAATCTGAACGGTGTCCGTGTCATCCGTGCGTTCTGCCGTGAGGAGCAGTCTGTTGCCGATTTCGAAAAGAGCAACGATGAGCTGACTTGTCTGAACGAGTTTGTCGGAAAAATTTCCGCACTGTTAAATCCGCTGACCTATGTCCTCATCAACATCGCAGCCGTTGTCCTGATCTGGCAGGCAGGCCTTCAGGTCAACATCGGCAGTATGCAGCAGGGACAGGTTGTCGCACTTTACAACTACATGCTGCAGATCATCGTGGAGCTGATCAAACTGGCATCGCTCATCATCACCTTAAACAAATCCGTTGCCTGTGCAGAGCGTGTCTCCGGCGTACTGGCGGTTCCGACAACCATGAACTACCCGGTAAAAGGCGGCGCTGCAAAGAAAGTAACTGGCGATGCAGCTGTTACATTTAAAAATGTCAGCTTCACCTATGCAGGAGCCGGCGCAGAGAGCTTATCGGATATCAGCTTTACCGCAAAACGCGGCCAGACCATCGGAATCATCGGCGGTACCGGAAGCGGAAAATCGACGCTGGTCAGCCTGATTTCCCGTTTCTACGATGCGACCAGCGGTGACGTCATGGTAGACGGCGAGAATGTAAAGAATTACACGAAAGAAGAGCTCTGCAATAAAGTCGGTGTTGTTCAGCAGAGAGCAGTGCTCTTTAAAGGCAGCATCCGCGACAATATGAAGTGGGGCAAAGAGGACGCCGCCGATGCAGAAATCTGGGAGGCGCTCACCACAGCCCAGGCGAAAGAAGTCGTAGAAGGCAAACAGGATCAGCTCGATTTTATGCTGGAGCAGAACGGAAAGAACCTCTCCGGCGGACAGAAACAGCGTCTTTCTATTGCGCGTGCGCTGGTAAAAAAACCGGAAATCCTGATTCTGGACGACAGCTCGAGTGCGCTTGACTTTGCAACGGATGCAAAACTCCGCAAAGCCGTCCACAATCTCGAAGGAAACACGACAACCTTCCTCGTATCCCAGCGAATCGCCGGCATCCGTCAGGCAGACCAGATCCTCGTTCTTGGAAATGGTACGCTCGAAGGAAACGGCACACACGACGAGCTGATGAAAACCTGCGAGGTTTACCGCGAGATTTACTTCTCCCAGTTCCCGGAAGAGCGTGCAGCTTATAACAACGAAAGCGGGGTGATCGCATGAAAAAGACAGAAAACAAGTCCGGAAAAAGCGGCATGCAGGTCATGAAAAAGCTGATGGCGTTTATCGGAAATTATAAAATTTTCTTAGGCCTTAGTATTGTCCTGGCTGCGGTTACCGTTATTTTACAACTTTATATTCCGATCCTGTTCGGCGATGCGATCGATGAGGTCGTTGCAGCCCACCAGGTCAATTTCCCGGAGATGTGGTTCTATCTGAAACGAATCGTATTCTTTACCCTCGTTTCCGCACTTTCCGCATGGATCATGAACCTGATCAACAACCGTATGACGTACCGCATCGTGCGCGACCTTCGTTCCCAGGCGATCCGTCATATCCAGGTGCTGCCGCTGTCCTATCTGGATCAGCACAGCTCCGGAGACATCGTAAGCCGTGTTATCGCAGATACCGATATCTTATCGGACGGTCTTCTGCTTGGCTTTACGCAGCTGTTCTCCGGCATCGTAACCATTATTGTGACACTGTTTTTCATGTTCTCGAAGAACGTATGGATCACCCTTCTTGTGATCTGCCTGACACCTCTCAGCTTCTTCGTGGCAAAATTTATTTCCGGCCGCTCGTTCAAAATGTTCCAGAAACAGAGTGAGACGAGAGGAAAACAGACCGCACTCATTGATGAGATGATCGGAAACCAGAAAGTAGTCAAAGCGTTCGGCTATGAGGAAAAAGCTTCCGAGCGTTTTGCAGAGATCAACAAAGATCTGCAGAAATACAGCCAGCAGGCCGTGTTCTACAGTTCCTTAACGAACCCGTCCACCCGTTTTGTCAACAACGTGATCTATGCCGGTGTTGCCCTTGTGGGAGCTTTCATGATCCCGGGCGGTGCGCTGACCGTCGGCGGACTTTCCGTTCTGCTGTCGTACGCAAACCAGTATATGAAACCGTTCAATGATATCAGTTCCGTTATCACCGAGATGCAGAACGCGCTTGCCTGCGCAGGCCGTATCTTTGCTCTGCTGGAAGAGAAAGAGGAGAGTGCAGACCCGGCCGGAACGATCGATACCGTGACGGGAAATGTGACGATCGATGATGTAGCATTTAGTTATGACAAAGAGAAAAAACTGATCGAGAACTTTAATCTTGACGTACAGCCGGGCATGCGTGTTGCCATTGTCGGCCCGACCGGATGCGGAAAGACGACGTTTATCAACCTGCTGATGCGCTTCTATGATGTCGATGCCGGAAAGATCTGCATCGACGGAAAGCCGATCGACGAACTGTCCCGCCATGCGCTCCGCAGCTGCTTTGGTATGGTGTTGCAGGATACCTGGATCAAACAGGGAACCGTGCGCGACAACATCAGCTTCGGAAAGCCGGATGCGACGGAAGAGGAGATCATCAATGCGGCCAAAGAGGCACACAGCTGGGAGTTTATCAAGCGTCTGCCGAAGGGGCTTGACACGGTTCTCAGCGAAGACAGCATCAGCCAGGGGCAGAAACAGCTTCTCTGTATCACCCGTGTCATGCTCTGCCTGCCGCCGATGCTGATCCTCGACGAGGCGACCTCCAGCATCGATACCCGTACCGAACTGCAGGTTCAGGAGGCGTTTGACAAGCTGATGCAGGGCAGAACGAGTTTCGTCGTTGCCCACCGTCTGTCCACGATCCGCAATGCTTCGCTGATCCTCGTCATGAAAGACGGAAAGATTATCGAGCAGGGACGCCATGAGGAGCTTCTTGAGAAGAAAGGCTTCTACTACAATCTGTACAACAGCCAGTTCCAGGCGTCATAAAAGATATTTGGAAAAGAGAACAGCAGATCTGTGCCGCGCATGCGATTTTGAGGCGTGCGCGCGCAGATCTGCTGATTTTTTATATGTTTTTGCAATATTCTGAAAAAAATACGGCATGGGGTATTGACGAATCCTATCACAGGTGCTATAGTTTTACAAAAATAAAAAAAGACGTAGAAGTTTTTAGAAAATGTGCGGAGAGCCTTTGGAAATTTAATTTTTGAAAGGTGCACGACCGAAGAAGTAAAACTTTCAGGTGCTGGTTCTCTTCTTAAAACAAGAACGGACGGGAGACGGCGAGGACTAAAAATGGAGTGGTCTCTGGAGAAGCTCTTGAAAAGAGTGCCGAAGGTGCAATGCAGCGATGCAGAATCTCTCAGGCAAAAGGACAGAGTCAAAAAAGATACAGAAGAAAAACAGCCGCGGAACAAAAAAGCGGTGCGCAGAAACGAAAAAATTCCGGAAGCGCGGTTTTTTGCTGTATTTTTCAATCAGAGCCATGTTCTGCAGGAAAAGTCCCGCAGGAGATGGTATTTTTTTTCTCAAAACGGTGCGGATGTGTGATCCACATCGTTCAGACCATACGTCGAATGGAAAGGGAGAAAAGAAAATGGATGCATTGAATCAGGCAATTGCGCAGATCAGTGATGTGCTCTGGAACAGCGTACTGCTGTTTCTGCTGGTAGGTACGGGAGTTTATTTCTCTGTTCGGACCCGCTTTGTACAGGTAAGAAAGTTTAAGACCGCGTGGAACCGCGTCTTCGGCGGTTTCTCGTTAAAGGGTAAGAAGGCCGGAAAAGACGGCATGACTTCCTTCCAGGCGCTTGCAACAGCGATCGCCGCACAGGTCGGAACCGGAAACATCGCAGGATGTGCGACCGCACTCGTATCCGGCGGCCCGGGAGCCATCTTCTGGATGTGGCTTGCTGCGTTCTTCGGCATGGCAACGATCTACGGCGAGGCGTATCTCGCGCAGATCTCCAAACGCCGCGATGAGAACGGAGAAGTCATCGGAGGACCGGTTTACTACATTACCCACGCATTCAAGGGAACGTTTGGAAAAGCACTGGCAGGCTTCTTTGCCGTAGCCGTTATTCTGGCACTTGGCTTTATGGGAAATATGGTACAGTCGAACTCCATCAGTGATGCGTTCTACACCGCATTTTCCGTACCGAAATGGGTGATGGGTGTGATTGTAGCCGTTCTCGCCGCATTCATTTTCATCGGAGGTATCTCCCGTATCGCATCCTTCACCGAAAAAGTTGTTCCGGTGATGGCAGCACTGTATCTCGTCGGAGCCCTTGTTGTTATTCTGATCAACATCCAGCATGTGCCGTCAGCGATTGCTTCGATCTTTATCTGTGCATTCCGTCCGGACGCCGTATTTGGTGCAGCAGCCGGTATTACCGTGCGGAAAGCCATGCGTTACGGTGTTGCCCGAGGCCTCTTCTCTAATGAAGCCGGTATGGGTTCCACCCCGCATGCCCATGCGATTGCCGATGTCGAGAACCCGGAGGATCAGGGTGAAGTAGCGATGATCGGTGTCTTTATTGATACCTTCGTTGTCCTGACCATGACCGCTCTCGTTATTCTTTCTTCCGGCGTTCTGGAAGAGATGATGAGTACCGGTGTTAAAGGAACCCCGGTCGCACAGGCGGCATTCCGAACCGGCCTCAAAGGCTTCGGACCGGCGTTCGTAGCGATCTGTCTTCTGTTCTTTGCATTCTCGACCATCGTCGGATGGTACTTTTTCGCAAGACAGAACGTACAGTATCTGTTCGGAAAGAAAGCAGTCGTTCCGTTCTCGCTGATCGTCGTTGTGTTCGTTTTCCTCGGCTCTCTGCTGAAAGTAGATCTCGTATGGAACCTGTCAGACCTCTTTAACGGCCTGATGGTAATTCCAAACCTCATGGCGTTGATCGTCCTCGCAGGAACCGTAGCAAAAGCGGCAAAAGGTGAAAAAGTAGAATTCTAATCATATATACAGAACGGGAAAAAGGAGGAAAGTCTGCTGATGCAGACTTTCCTCCTTTTTGCAATTATTCAGAGCCATGCAAAATTTCAAGAAGAACTGTGAGTCATGC
>OLNS01002492.1_pt1 | contig 11971 bp, 11 predicted proteins | sample 1673031 | NCBI WGS metagenome assembly OLNS01 (sample SAMEA3136748, study PRJEB25190) | human gut metagenome | biome: human gut; feature: human-associated habitat; material: faeces | place: Austria | collected 2013
AGTATTCAGAGCGGTACGGTTGCCCGTCAGAATCAGTAGCTTCATACTCTATCTTTACCTTCCAGCCGCTGAACGGCTTGCGTTCCTGCCTGGCTTCATCACCAGCAGGCTTCAGTTCCCCCGTAACCATCAGAGAGCAGAGTGCCGTCATGGCATCCATCTGACGTTTCATCTGTCCGGACATCCCGTGACATTCTGAATCCGGATTATCAAAATCCGTATCCTCCATAAACCTGCGGCTGATTTTCATCATGGCCACAGAAAGAGCCATCTTCTCCTTCATGGTAACATACTCACGGCCAAATACAGAATCCGGTTTGCTGATGCCGACAATCTTTACTGATTCCGGATTGTCCACTGAAGCCATCAGTGCCTTTTTGGCCATATCCTGTGCCTTATTCTCGCTGTTGTCGGAACAGCCGGTTCCCATTCCGAGCAGAACTGCCACTGCAGGCAGTATCAGTAGTTTCTTTCCCTATTTCATATCTTTACGATTTGAAGTTTGTCCGGAGCAAGACCGAGGCGTTTGCGGTAAATGGAACCGTCCTCCCGGTACATCTCCAGCTCGGATGAAGTAATGTTTTTCTCACAAAGCTCTTTCGCCTCTTCCAGTGTCAGCTGATGGCCTCCTATATTCCTCCATATGGCGAATGAGCACGGTGTTTCCTGATTGCTGTAGTTGGAACAGTTGAAAGCCCTTGTTCCCACACGTACCTCGCCGCCGCAGTGCGGACACCTGCCGATAACAGACTGCATATTGACCGCACCGTCATCAGCAAGTTCCAGCATTGTCGGGAAAGTCTTTCCTTCCTTGGTGGAGAATCCGTCCAGAAGGATACGGCGTTTCTCCAGAAACTCGGCAATCTCCCCGTCATTCATTTTCCGGTTGCCGATGATGGCATTGATGTTGAGCACACAAGAAGGATGCTCACCTGTGTTGTTTTCGCAGCGATACCCCTTGCAGGTCTTCACCACGTTGCCGCCGCAGAACGGGCAGCGTCCTATAATCTTCTTTTCTGAATCCATATTCCTGATAAATTACAATGTTTGAATTAATTGAATGAGAACCCCCGGTTCCAGTCCGCAACGATTCCGCCTATGATGTTCTTGCCGGACATCACGTTTGCCCAACCTTCCGGGTCAAGAGAGAACCAGAGGTCATTCCATGAGAGTGTGCGTACCTGCCATGCCAGGATAAAGAGGTCGGTATTAACAGCCTCCAGTCTGGTCAGTACCTCGTTTGCTATGTAGTACCGCTCGGAAGAACTGAGCAGGTTTACCTTGTGCTTCTCCTTGCCTCCGTCAGAACCGCCTGTATCATAGCTTCCGGAAGTCACCAGCTGCTTCATGAACGGATAAAGCGCAGCCATCTGGGTTGCGGCATCAGCCAGCTCGTCCGAGACGATTGCAGCAATGGCCGTTCCCTTCAGGTTACTGCCGACCGATTTGAGCAGCAGGCTGCAGTTCTGAGGTATCTCCGTGGCCACCAGTTCCCCGGCACGCTTAATCTGATAGAGATTCTGCATGGCACCCTGTGCATTGGAAAGATATTCCAGCATCTTCTCCTCCACACTGTGTACCCTGTCGAGAGCGACCGTTACGGCAGTCTCGGCAGCAATGATTTTCTCATGAGCCTTCTGACGTTTGTCATAGATATTCTTCAGAGTGGAAGTCTGTGCAAAGACAGCCCCCGTCAGAGTCGGGTCTGTCTGTTGTGCAAAAGTGTCTGTACCTTTCAGCAGAAAAACAGCAAGGGCAGCCACTACCGTTATTCTTATCTTGATTTTGTCCATATCATTCAGATTTTACGTCCTTTATTCCTTTGTTCGCTCAGATTCTGTTCACGTTCCTCTTTGTGTGGTGAAATCATCGGCTCCATCGGCCTGTTCAGCAGACAGTCGTTCCAGTCCTTGAAAGCCTTCGGCGGAAGCCACTGTCCCATACGGTAGCGGATGTTCAGCTGCCTGGCAACCTGGGCCAGCAGGGGACGGTTCATGTCAGGGTCGAATACCTTTCCCTTCGCTTCAATCCGGATGCCGCCGTCAGTCCTGCTTATCTTCATCTGAATACCTTCCTGCAGAGCCATCATGCGCAGTCCGTATATCCTCCCGGCCAGGTCATTGTCAAAACAGTCGAAGGCACGTGCATTGGGAAAGCGTTCCATAACTCCGGTTATCTGCCGGTCGGAAAATGTGCCGCCCAGTGAAACCAGAGCTGCACTGTCCCCAATCTGTATCCGGTTCATCTGGTAGAAGGCCATGGCATCAAATGCAGATTCACAGAAGAACACGCTTCTTACATTGTCCGGACTGATACCCGAAGGAACAGCCACCCATGCCGAGGATGACGAATCCGTACCGGCAGCCTTCGACTTGTAGCCGCCAAGTCCTCTGATTTCATACCCCCTGACTTCATTTCCCTTTCCGTCAGTATATGGAAATCCGATATTGTAGCCTTCAAATTTTCCGTTGTTCCTGTCCCTTATTAGGGAAATAAAGGACGAAAGAGCCGTTACGGTCGCTTTGGACAGTCCGCGCCGGAAAAACAGTCCGGGTATTTTTTCGGTGTCAACCGGCTTCACCTCATATCTGGAAGGTTCAAACACACCGCATAATTTTCCTGCCGATTTAACATACTCCCTGTCCTCCCTGTATTCAGGTTCAGGCATGTTGGCAAAACGTGCCATGACCTTGGCTATCTTCTGCCACTCATCCTTTCCGGATACCGTAAAGGAAGAAAGATTCTCACGGATGAGTGTCACCACATCACCCTTGGAACCATCACGCCGGAAAAACGTCTGTGCTGCCTTGTCGTTCGGATGGCTGACAATCAGCGTATCCCTCCTGTTACCGCCTTCACCGAGTACCAGCTCGATGTAACGTCCGACACCGGCCTTCCTGTCCAGACGGTATCCCAGGGCATATGCAATGTCATCAATCCCCACACGGGATTTCATTTCCCTGAAATTAACCTTGTAGTCACTCATGCTTTCCGATTTAAGATGTTATACAGAATTTCATATACCAAGTCCTGTACCGGCATTCCGGTTCCGGCCCATCATAGTAATCTCGGGTTCGTATGTCTTCCGTGCAGTCATGTTCAGGAAAGCCTCCTTGTCCTTCCAGTCCGTAAGCTGGAAGAATGTCCTGGCCGTTTCCTTGGAAACTTTCTTCAGTCCCAGCTCCACGCCATCGTATGACGCACGGATGGCATAGTCTCCGGAACGTGTCTTGACTATGGCTGCATTCCTGAAAGGTATCTCCTCGTCCGCACTGACAGGAGTCAGCGGGTCATTCTTTGCCAGATAAGGCTGCTCACCGAGAGCCAGACGCTGTTTGTCCACATGGTCAAGAATCAGGTCGGAAGCCTTGTTAACGTCAGCCATGACCGATACGATAAACTTCGGTTCCTGTTTCAGTACACCAATCCACGAGTCCAGATAGGCAGCCGAGTTGTCCGTTATTCTGGAATCAAAGCCCATGGAATGGCTGATCATGGCAGCCGTAAGTTCCGCCACCAGCTCCTCCTTGGCATATTTCGGGTCACCGAACCTGCCACCCATCTCCCTGTTCAGACGCTCCGGTGTCATGGTGGAGTGAGTCATTTCATGGAGCATGGTAGAATAATACTCCATTCCGCCACGGTAGGTTTCTTCCGGAGAATCACCGATATTGAACTGCGCCTTCATGGGCAGCACCACAATATCCTTTGAGGGAGAATAATAGGCACCGTTCTCACGCTTGTCGGCACGTATCGGACAAAGCCACTGCTGCGTTTCCACCATACGGTCGAGTGCGGCATGGGTGTACATACCTTCCGTATCCCGAAGTTCCGGAACCTTGAACCTGTCCATGAGTTTCTGCATCCTCTCCGGCTGTACTTCGGCCAGATTGGTCTGTGCCACATTGTATACTGGGAATGACTTGATGAAAGGAATTACATCCATATCCTTCTTCTCTTCCTTGCTCATTGCACGGTAATCCTCCGTGCTTATCCTCTTGCCGTGACTGTCCTTTATCATCATATCCCAGTACACCACCGGGAAGGCCTTTTCACCCTTCAGGACATGAGCCTTCAGGTTATGCGCCTGCTTGAAGGTCAGATATACAGGAAGCTGGTAGTTCATGGCTGCAGTATGCATCTGAAGGAAGAAGGAATTGGAACCGGAATAGTTTCGGCCACCCACATTCTGCGGCAGTCCGGCATAACCCGATGCACCGCCAATCCATCCCTGTTTCCATCCGGTATCCTTCATCTGCTGCATACGCTCAATCATCATTGCAGCGAAGCGGTCTATGGCCGCCTGTCCGCTGTTTCCCTGAGAGTCAGTTCCAGATGCCATAGCTGTCGTCATCCATTACCTGACGGTCCATCTGCTCGATGTCCGTCTGTTCCACATAGAACTCGGCCGATTCATCCGAAGGGTCCGTACCGTGTGACCGGCACCATTCCAGATAATCATCTGCATTCTCACTGTCCATAACAAAGCGGAGGAAACCGATTTTACCCTCCTGCAGAAGCTCCACAAGCTCCTCATGATTCATTTTAGCTGACATATCTTATAGCTTTAGTTTATTATATAAAATTGATGAAACAACTTTGATTATGTTACATTTTCATAGAAGCCGATTTCTCCACCTTTGCGGTGTTGGCGGCAAGCATACCGGTTATCTCCGTATTCAGATATTTGGCAGCAATCTGTTCTCTTGTGGCCGTCTTGGTCTTGAAAAGAGAATAACCGTCATCGAAGGAGATTTCATGCCGGGAAGTCTGTCCCTTTTCTCCGAGGTCAACCGACACCTTCCATTTGTTGTCGTTCCTGTCCTTGGCCACACGCACACCCTTGGGGTCAACACCTTCAGGAAGCTGATACTTCTCGTATGCGGATTTCAGATGCAGACGTTCCCCGAAGTTCTTTTCAATAAGCTGGTTTGGAGTTGCCACCCTGTCGAAGTAGGCATTCAGGTCCTGGCGTGAAGCCACGGCAGACATGTTCGTATCCCCAACCTGAACATAGAACTTGTATTTCCCAAAGTCAGGGCGCTGCTCGTCCTTCTCCTTATAGACATTGAACTTGTTTACGGTTATAGAACCGTCCGGCCCAGCAATCTCCTTTGGCATTCGGGAGGCTTCCTCAGATACCTTCGGCATCAGCTTTGTCGGATAGTATCGTTCCATCAGCTGCGGCACCGTCATTTCCTTGTTCTGATAGGCAGCAAGGTCGGCTGCATCCATCTTCTGCGGCTTGAGCTGCTGTCCGTCAATCTTTGCGGTAAAGTACCAGTCGGCAGGATTGGTGGTACTCTGGTAGGCATGACCATGAGTCACCTTTTCACCGTTGGCAGTCACCATCTGCGGCTCACGGGGCTTGCGTTCCTGAGCTGCCTCCGTTTTCTGTCCGTCCTTCTTTTCGGTCTTTACCTTATTATCCGTCTCGGTCTCAGCTTTGGTTTCAGCTTTGAGCTTCGATTTCTTTTCCCTTGCAGGTTTTACATCAACAATGTTCTCCACTGTTCTGTCAGGATTTTCCTGCGCACCCTGTTCCTTTTTCTTCTTTCCCATATCTGTACTGTTTTGAATGGTTCTGTCATTATTCTCAGCCTTGTCCTGTACGGCCTTCTTCTTCAAAGGACTGTCCAGTGCATCACAGATTGCAACCCTTATTCCTGAACGTATCAGCCTGGGCAGATAAACGTCAAGTGCCGATTGTGGAAATGATGCAACCTTTACAGGTTTCTTGTAGTCAGGCAGAATTCTGTCTGCAATCTCGATGGCAAGTACTGCGGCTGCCTTGACGGCATCCTGCTTATAGAGTTCATAGAAACTGTTCCGTCTGAACAGCAGCATGGCATCCGGATGCTTCTTCTTCAGTTCGTTGAACTGCCGTATGATACCGGTATCATTATCTGAATCTGCTTTTTTGGCCATAGGAATCAGTATTAGAGTTTAAGGCTGTTTGCTTTTGTTTCCTTCCGGGATGGAGAGAGTGAAATGGCACGTTCTACGGACTGTCTGTCCACCACTTTCTGATATTCCCATCGGTTTTTGTCAGTCATAACAAGGCCGAGATATTCAGGATGAACCTCGTCATAGCGGAGCTTCTGCTGTCTTTCCCATTCCTTCATGTCACCCTTGATAAGCCTGAATCCCTGCTGCTCCTTCAGGTCAATGCCGACTGAAACTTTCTCACCGCCCACATTCAGTTCAACAGGTTTTCCCTCCCGTACCTGCTGCTTCTGCTGCATGCCCAGTTCAATGTCGTTCACCTTCTCCATGTCCTTCAGACGCTGCTCCAGCTTGATGTCAGTGACACGCCTGTGAATGACGGATTTCGTTTCGGGATCAAGCTGCAGATACTGCTGAGTCTTTTCACCGTTCACATTGACCGCCTTCTGTATTACCTCACCTCTGGCCAGACGTTCAGCCTCCTGCTGAGTAAGGTTGAGAACCTTGTTGCGTTCCCGGTCCAGTTCGGCACGTACCGGATAGGCAATAAGAGCCGGAGCACCGTTCTTGTCTGTAGTCATCTGTAGCTTCATCGGCATGGTGATGATGCTGCCGTTCCTTGCGTTGATGGATACCTGCATGATGGGAGTCACTTCACCTGCCATCAGCTTCTCCTTCACTTCCATAGGTAAACTGTCCGCCTTTTCACGGTCGATACCCAGTATTGCCAGTTTTTCGTATGGCAACAAACCGGACTGATTTCTGTTGTGCATTTCCATATTACTGTAATTAAGCTGTTATATTTGCGGTTCTAACCGCCTGAATGCCACAAATGTATTCACGGCAATCCCCTGAAAAAGAAATGCGCAACACTATTCTGATTTCATTGTTACTGATGTTTTTGCCGGTAAGCGTATCGGCGCAGTTCTATACGATAACCAGAGATTCGGAACTCCTGCCAACAGAAAGACAAAAAGAGGCCTATATCCATGCTGGAAAGGATGTTACAGAAGGGAAAAAGAATAAGATAATGGCAAATGATACCCTGACTGTCAGACCGGATAATCAAAAGAATTTGGAAGATAATAGCCGGAATAGTGACAGGAAAGTATCCCTGAAAACAGAACTGCAAAAGAAAACAAATTATATTACTAAATCAGAAAACAATCTTCCTGAACTTACTATTCCCAATCTTTATAAAGAAATCATAAGAAACGGAATCCTGTATCCTAAAATAGTATTGGCCCAGGCTATTTTGGAAACCGGATGGTTTCGTTCTTCAGTATGCAAAAACAAGCATAATCTTTTCGGACTTACCAATCCACGTACAGGGAAATACTATGAATTCAATCATTGGACGGAAAGTGTCCGGGCCTATTATACTAAAGTACAATATAAGTATAAAGGTGGTAACTATCTGCTTTGGCTTGATGAAATTGGGTATGCAGAAAATCCTATGTATAAAAAAGCCATATATTGTATACTAAAAAGCCTTTGAAATAAGTCAAAAGAATTTGCTGCTCTGATCGATATAAATAACTTTGTAAAAGGAATACAAATTTGATTATTATGAGTTTAGATATAGAGCAATTTCAAAAAAAAATAAATGAGGCTTCTCCATTAGAGGTACCATTCCTTTTAATGCAGTTAGAACAATATGACTGTGAATCTGCGCAGGATATGCTTGAACGAATCAATAAGGATTTTCAAAAAGAAGACATGATTAACAATGTGGTTACTCCTGTAATGACATCAATTGTTGACTCTTTATTAATGCTACCGATTTTTAAAGGATTTACACGTAAACTAGGTTTGAACGCAAACCGTGTGATGTTGGAATGTCGTACTTTTAATTATGACGGACAAGCAATATATCTATTGCCGGATACTTTTGTTGAAAATTACAACCAGGAAAATATCAACAAAAAATGGGGTATTAATAATCGCCCTAACTATAATCGAACGATATACGAAAATCCTAGCGAAATGGGGCGCTACAAGAAGAAAAGAGTTGAAGATGCTGGAACTGTTAAAAATTTAACGGATGAATATACAGGTGAAAAAAATATTACTGCTAAAAAGAATAACCCTGATTTGAGGAGGAATGATCCCAATAATTTGTATAATGCAGAAACTGACCATATTGTACCATTAAAGCAGATTTTTGATCAACTCCAAAATAATGCCGGTCTCAGTGATGGTGATATAAAACGAATTGCAAATTCAGAGGATAATTTGGCTATTACAGGACGAAGAATCAATAATCCTAAAAGAGACATGTCCAACAGCAAGTTTATTGAGCAACAAGAAATACTAAAATCCCAAGGAAAAGATTATGTTGAATTAACACCAGAGCAGAAGGCTAATATGATTAGAATGGAACAGGAAGCAAAACAGGCCTTGGAAAATGGTATAAATAAAACAGTTATTAAGAATCTATTGGGGCAGGGACAAGCTGATAGAGATAAACGGAAGGAATCATACCAGCAGAAAGAAAAAGAATTAGGGCGTAAATTAACTAAAGATGAGAGAGAAACATTAGACAAGGAACTGGCACATGGGAAAGCTTATGAAATTCATAAGGAGAACTTAGCAAACGCAGGTAATCAAACTATGATGTACGCAATGGGATCTGCTATTCTTTTTATGATAAAACCTCTTTATTTTGAAATGAAAGATTCCATACTAAATGGTTTTATAGAAGGCGTAAATGTTTACACCTATAAAGATGCATTCTCTATTCGGTTTGGTCGAGTTAAAGAGTATGTATGGAACCAGATTTCAGACCTTGGTAATGCATTCTCTTCCATAATGGATAATTTGAAGAATCTTATTTCTGCTATTCTTGAAGGAATTTTAGGAATGTTTGTTGGTATTTTCAAACATGCTTTTAGAATAATTAAGGAGGGAATTAAGATTATGATGCAATCTTATAGCGTACTATTTGGAGAAAATGCCAATAAATCTACACCGGCAGAAAAAGGTGATGCTATACTTAAAATTTTTGGAGCCAGCGCAGCAGCTTTTTGTGGTATTTGGATTGATTCTATGCTCGAAAAATTACCTGTCATACCCGAAAGTTTACGAGGATCTATATCAACGTTGCTTTCTGGGTTAGCTTCGATGCTGGTATTTTATCTTTTAGATAAAGCTGATGTTTTTAATGTAAAAGCAGAAAAAAGAAATACAAGAATAAAAGAATTATTTGATGAAAGAATTAATGATATTCAGCAAGCCACAAATAACATGAATGAAATCGTTATTGAAAAAATGAGACAATACAGTCTTGAATCACGTCAGATTTTAAACAGATTTTCAGAAGCAATTGAAAACTCAGATTATTCAACAGCAAGCAAAGAAACTTTAGCCTTAGCAAGATTCTTAAAGATAGACTTGGGTTACAATAATTTTTATGAGTTTAACGAGCAAAGAAAAAAAGGAACTATAAATTGGGATATGTAATGAAAACAATAGATTCAGAAATTAGAAACATTATTAAATATACCGTATCGTCATCATATGCTTCAACGATTATCTTAAATAATGATAATGTAAAACTAATAATGAAGTATGGTAATAATGTGAATGACCTTAAGAAGGATAAGGATTTTCTTTCAAAGTCTATTCAAACGCAAAATTGGATTTTAGCTTCTATGTATCCGGGGGCTCGCTATATTAATTGTGTCCCCAATATACCTAATGCAATTTTAGATGTAGTATGGGATATTATTTCTGATTTTATTTTTCCTGGAAAGAAACTTGCGAAGTTAAGAAAAAACATAACAGAATATATCAAAACTGCTAAGAAAGAATATATAAATTATGTTGAGAGCCATGAAAAGTATATCTGTGATGTCCAGGCACAAATAGATATAATAAATAAACGTAAACCTATTATGAAAGACTATATACTTCAGAAAGTGGTAAACAAACTATGTGAACTTGGTATAGATAGTCAGCTTGGTGATTACCCTATGGAGTTTATAGATTATAGAATATTCAAAATGAATGAGGAATTCAGTTATATAAATAAAGAATTCCAATTAATACAGAATGACCAATATGCACAAATATTGGAATATATTCCTATGATACCAGTATTCCCTTATATATTAACGCCAATTCTTGTGAAAAAGAAAATAAAACAATTAGAAGAAAAATTTTCTCAAATACAAAAACAATCAAGATTAGTATTTGAAAAGATGAATAGTGACAATCAAAAAATTAAAAATCTTTCAATAGCTTTGAATAATATTGCTAATATATACACAGATATTAATTCAAAGTTTATTCCAACTATTGAAAATATCCTAGACATAATTTCCGTAAAATATTATAACAATATTAAAGAAATACCTGATGACCTTTTATACTTATTACGAACAACTACTAAATTTCTTAAAGAATTGGCAGAACGTAGAATAATACCAAAAGGTAATTCAAGTGACATAGCAGATTCTGTTATAGAAGCAAGTAATGATATTTCTGTAACATATGAAAATTTAAGAAATGAATTTTATAAAGCTGCATAAATGATTGTTTCAATTCATTGATATGAATAATAGATGTACAGGGTAAAAAGCATAGAAACCATATTTGGCTATGCTTCCCTGCACAAATCCTCTTGTTCCATTATATACATAAAGAATCACGCAGGCCATTATAGCACCAATAACCCCATAGTGTATCATCAAAGCAAATGTGCAAAAAAATTGCATATCTCTGCTATATGTGAAAGAGTGACCATATCCATTAATAAGATAAGAGGCAACAATTATCAGAATCCCCCTCCACTCATAATCCACTCCAAGCCAGCAAGCGAGTCCGGCTATGCCAAGCGTCCAAAAGAATCCCAGTACCATACTACGTTGCAGAAGATTTTCAAGAACCATAAGTGTGGCCACACCCAAAGCCAGTGTAAACATCACATTATGTGTCCCGTCAGCACCGTTCAGCAGATACCAGGGTATTTCACTGATTACGGCAAAGCCCAGCAGAGTAAAGAAATACCTGTACCTGCTTCTCGTATGGATAAATCCTTCTGCTAACAGGAAGGCAAACACAGGAAAAGCGATGCGCCCGATACAGCACATCGTTTCGTATAATACGGTACCGTGCTCCATCAGATAAAGAGCTACATGGTCAATAACCATGGAAATCAAAGCAATGACTTTCAGCGCACTGCCGCTAAGTCCGAATGCCGGTTTTAAGGTCAGATTCATAGGCTATATGTTTAACTTATACCGAGAAGTTCCTTTACCATATCCTCCACTTCCTGGTTCACACGCTTGAAGTTTCGGTTGAGCAGGATTTCTTTCTCTTTGTCATTTCTGAATTCATAGATTTTGGGTAGAGCTACATAGTGCTTTTCCTCGTCCTTAATCTTCTTCATGTCAAAATGAGTCTTGCAGAAATACTTTGTGGTCTTGAACTCTTCCGACTGCTCGATGTCAAAATGGTCAAGCATACTGTCATCGGTAGCCGTAAAGTCACGTGCCGCCTGTCCGGCCAGCCAGCCTGTTGCCATATCCGCAATCTTGGCTGCAGGAACCAGAAAGTCCATCTTCTCAGAGATTGTGGTTGATACCTTGTGGTCGTTGATGGAAATGGAACGTGAAGTCTGCTTTGCCTTTCCGAACACATCATTCTGTGCCCACTCCAGCGTCTCTTTGTTACGTGCCGCACCCATGAAGATATTACCGCAGGTGGTGATAATCTTCTGCATACCGACCTTGCCGTAATCTGCCTCCAGCTGCGGAAGCTCCTGGAAACCTAAGGTCACGGCAACCTTGTTGGAACGTGCCGTACCGATAAGACGGTCTATCTTGTGAAAGTACAGTGTCGGAAGCTCGTCCACTATGATGCTTACCGGGATATTGCCCTTTGAGTTCACCCTTGTAATCAGTCGGTTCAGAACCAGGGCATTAAGAGAACCGATAACCTGTTCCTTTTCCGGGTCATTGGCAATCACCAGATAGCTCGGATTTGCCTTGTCAGAAATCTTCAGGTCGAAATCATCCCCGGT
>OLNS01002498.1_pt1 | contig 11949 bp, 7 predicted proteins | sample 1673031 | NCBI WGS metagenome assembly OLNS01 (sample SAMEA3136748, study PRJEB25190) | human gut metagenome | biome: human gut; feature: human-associated habitat; material: faeces | place: Austria | collected 2013
CTGGATATGAGTTCCATTAACGATCCGGAACAGCTGACAGGAAGTTCAAGAATCTATTCGAACGCAAAGCCAGGTATTATCATGGAAGCATTCTCCATGGCAGGGGAATCCAATCTGGTATTCATTATTAATGAGCTGGATAAGGCGGCATCCGGAAAGGGAAACGGAAACCCGGCAGATGTTTTACTTACACTGCTGGACAACCTTGGATTTACAGACAATTACATGGAGTGTATGATTCCTACCGTTGGTGTATATCCAATCGCTACAGCGAATGACAAGGATCAGATCAGTGCACCGCTCATGTCCCGTTTCGCTGTCATTGATATCCCGGATTATACACCGGAAGAGAAGAAAGTAATCTTCTCCAAATTCGCACTTCCGAAGGTGCTGAAACGCATGAGCCTGAAGGCAGAAGAGTGCATTATGACAGAAGAGGCACTCAATGAAGTGATTGAACTGTACTCCAATACATCAGGAATCCGAGACCTGGAACAGGCAGCAGAACACATCGCAGCAAATGCACTGTATCAGATTGAGGTGAATCATGTGGAGAGTGTTGAATTTGATGCAGAGATGGTAAGAGAGCTGCTTGGATAAAGTTGGGCTTTGCCCTGAAAAAAATGAGCTCTGGAAAGTTTTGGCTTTCCAAAGCTCATTTTTTGAATTCCTACTGTCTATAGTACTGCAGGAACTCCCCGATTTTACCAACCGCCTCTTTCAGTACTTCAATACGCGGCAGATAAACAACACGGAAATGATCCGGCTGATGCCAGTTAAATCCACTTCCCTGAACGATCAGGATCTTCTTGTCACGAAGCAGATCAAGAGCAAATTTCTCATCATTCACAATATTGAACTTCTTTGTATCAATCTTCGGGAACATATAAAATGCAGCCTGCGGTTTTACTGCGCTGATTCCCGGAATATCCGTCAGAGCCTTATAAACATATTCACGCTGCTCGTAAATACGTCCACCCGGAACAATATAATCATTTACACTCTGATGTCCGCCGAGAGCTGTCTGTACAATGGACTGTGCCGGAACGTTAGAGCAAAGACGCATGTTGGAAAGCATCTTGATTCCTTCAATATAGTCTCTTGCAATATTTTTATTTCCACTTAAGATCATCCATCCGATACGGAATCCGGCGATCATATGGGACTTGGACAGTCCGCTGAATGTCACGCAGAACAGATCCGGTGCAAGAGAAGCGATAGAAACATGCTCTTTTCCATCCATAACAAGACGGTCATAAATCTCATCAGAGAAAATGATCAGCTGGTGCTCTCTTGCGAGATCTACAATCTGCTGCAGTACTTCCTTCGGATAAAGAGCACCGGTCGGATTGTTTGGATTGATGATAACGATCGCTTTTGTACGGTCATTGATCTTCTTACGCATATCTTCGATATCCGGATACCAGTCAGACTGCTCATCACAGATATAGTGCACAGGCTTTCCACCGGCAAGTGTAGCACAAGCTGTCCAGAGCGGATAATCCGGAGACGGGATAAGAATCTCATCCCCTGTATCCAAAAGAGCAGACATGGTAAGATTGATCAGTTCACTGACACCATTTCCTGTGTAAATATCGCTCATCGTTACATTCGGCAGGTGCTTTAACTGGGCATACTGCATGATCGCTTTTCGCGCAGAGAACAGACCGGCAGAAGCAGAGTAGCCTTCGCAGTCAGAAAGCTGACGGCTCATGTCATAGATCACCTCATCCGGTGTACGGAAGCCAAACGGAGCCGGATTTCCGATATTAAGCTTCAGTACATGAGTTCCCATCTCTTCCATTCTGGCAGCCTCATCAACAACCGGACCTCTCACATCATATAATACATTATTTAACTTGGATGATTTCTTGAATTCTCTCACTTTCATACCTCCTGAATTATCTGCGGATGTCTGTATCTTATCAACATCTGACAGTGTGGAATCATTATCATTATTATTGTTTAACCAGTCAGGGTCAACCTGCAGGGCATCTGCCAGAAAATGTAAGATGTCGGTACGCGGGATTGTCTTCCCACTGACATACTGGCTGACATGACTTTTCCCAAGCTTGATCCCTTTCTGCTGGGCAAGACGAACAAGATCAACCTGCTTCAGGCCTTGCTCGTTCATAGCGGCTTTTAATCTGTCTGCAAAGGTTTCCATAAAGCTCCTTTCTGGGGTCATCTTTCCAGAGGTCAGACCCCATTAATAAAGTATTAACAAAACATAAAGTTCAATTTAAAATCTGCTTCAATACGAAAATCTCTAAAAAGTTCAATTTAAAAGTTCAAAACTTTAGTCAGAGTATACCACGATAAATGAAAAAGTTCAATAAAAAAATTACTGTTATAGAAAATCCGCAAAATCACGGTATCATTAAGAAAATATGATATACTAAAAGTGTTTATTACAGCAAATACAAAGTACACAGAACGAAGGGAAACAGGGAAATGATTCTTGAAAATGAAAAAATAAAACAGGCATTGGAATATATAAAGGAAGAAGATCCGGCAACGACTCAGGATACGCTCAATATGTGTCAGATCCCGGCACCTTCTTATAAGGAAGAGAAAAAAGCGGAGTATATCCGGGAGCGGTTCCGGGAGATTGGGCTTAGGGATGTCAGGATTGACGCTGTTGGAAATGTGCTTGGGATCTGGCCGGGAACCGGTGAAGGACCAAGTGTAATGCTTGCAGCACACACAGACACAGTATTTCCGGAAGGGACAGATCTGTCGATAAGGAAAGAAGGAAATCGTTATTATTGTCCTGGCATTAACGATGACACACATGCAGTGGCGGAGATGATCGCAGTAGCGAAAGCAATGATCCATGCAGATCTTCACACAAAAGGGGACTTGATCTTCTGTGCAAATGTGTGTGAAGAAGGACTTGGAGATCTAAGGGGCGTGAAGTATCTGTTCGGATACGACAACAAAGCTTCAGAAGAATGTTCAGAGGTAGATGCATTTGTCTCGATTGATAACCAGTATACGGGCGGGGTGATCTATACGGCAACAGGAAGTCACCGTTATGAGGTGACATTTACCGGAAGAGGTGGTCACAGTTTCCAGAACTTTGGCATTCCTAATCCAATCCATGCAATGGGACGAGCCATCGCACAGATCGCAGAATTCCAGGTCCCGAATGAGCCGAAGACGACATTTAACGTAGGAGTGATCCAGGGAGGAACTTCTGTAAATACAATTTCAGGTTCTGCATCCATGCTGGTAGACCTCCGTTCGGACAGCGAAGAAGAGCTGAACCGACTGGATGAAGAACTTCATAAAGTGATCAAACAGGCAGTGGAAGAAGAAAATGCAAGATGGGATGCTTCAAAGCCGCAGATCAAAGTGCAGATCGAAGGACGCGGTGTGAGACCGGCGGGTGCACAGCCAAAGGACTGTGCAATCGTGAAAGCAGCATTCCGGGCGGCAGAACTGTTGGGGATTGAACCGGAGTATCGGTATGAGAGCAGTACAGATGCGAATATCCCGATCAGTATGGGAATCCCGGCAATCACTGTTGGAAGAGGTGGAGAAGAAGACGGAATCCATACCCTTCAGGAATGGTACGAGCCAAAAGAAGCATGGCTTGGACCACAGAGAGATTTGCTTCTGATGATTCTGCTTGCCGGAGCAGAAGGAGTCTGTGAGCCGGCTATAGAAAAAAGATAAAAAATCTTAAGAAAATATCAATGTCTTTTTAGGCACATTTCCTGTATACTGATGGTATGAGAGAATATTTTGTGCAGATTGTACCGGGTGTTTCGGAGATTTTTATCTTTTGCACAAAAAGAAGAAAAATAAAACAAAGCAGGAGGGCAAACGATGCGGGGAATCAGAAAGCAGTCATCCGACACACAGAATTCCAGTCAGCCGAAAGAAAAAAGAAGATTGGATACAAAACAGAAAAAAGGAATGTTGATTGGTGGAGGAATCTTCCTTGTGGCAGTGATCGCCCTGATCCTTGTGAAGAATCTGACAGGTGGAAGTGGAGCAGATGGAGAGAATGTTCTTTATGCGGATTCCGTCGGAATGATCACAGGGACAGGACTTGGGACACAGAACCGATTTACAGGAGTGGTTGAAGCACAGGATACGTTGAAACTGACACTGGCAGACAATCAGAAGGTAAAACAGATCTTTGTTGAAAAAGGGCAGGAAGTAGAGCCTGGAACAAAGCTGTTTGAATACGATACAGAAGAGCTTGCCATGACATTAGATCAGGGAAAACTGGAGCTTGAGAAGATCACGAACAACATCAGCAGTCTGAATTCACAGATCGCGACACTTACAACGGAGAAGAAGAGTGCACCGGCCAGCGAACAGCTGTCCTATACGACACAGATCCAGGAACTTCAGATGGAGATCAAGCAGGAAGAGTACAATTATAAAGTAAAAGAGCTGGAAGTAAACCGTACACAGAAGAGCCTGGAACAGTCTACAGTAACTTCTACAGTTGCCGGAATTGTACAGGAGATCAACGAACAGCAGGGAACAGACCCTTCTACAGGAGAGTCCCAACCGTTTATGAGTATCCTTTCTACAGGAAAATACAGAATCAAAGGAAAGATCAGCGAGCAGAACATCGGAGATCTGACACCGGGCACACAGGTGACGATCCGCTCCAGAGTGAATGAAGATGAGATCTGGACAGGTACAGTAGATAACGTAGACACAGAGAAGCCGGAGAACAGTTCCCAGGATTCTATGAGTTATGGTTCTGAGAACAGCGATAATCAGGCAACAAAGTATCCATTCTATGTCACATTGGATACAATGGATGGATTGATGCTTGGACAGCATGTCTATATCGAGACAAGTACTTCACTGGAAGCAGACAAGATGTGGCTGATGCGTGACTACATTGTAGACGCAGATTCAGATCATCCATATGTATGGGTAGCAGGAGATAATGACAAGCTGGAGAAGCGTTCTGTTACACTCGGAGAGACGAACGAAGATATGGGAACCTGTGAGATCGTAGACGGACTGAAAGCTTCTGATTACATTGTATGGCCAAGCGAGGAGTGCAAAAAAGGTGCAGCTGTTGTGAAGAACGATTTAGGTACATCAGGCAGTACTTCAGATATGTCAGGAGCCGAGGGCGGTTACGAAGAACCTGTAGAAGAGAATGCAATGCAGGAAGGAGTTCCGGGAACGGAGGAGAGTGTGGATGAATAAAAAGAAAATAATAAAGATCGGCATTCCTGTGGCAGCAGGCTGTATCGTTCTTGCACTTGGAATCGGTTTCGCAGTGAAGAACAGCGGAAAGGCTGTTAAAGTAGCTCCTGTCAGCAGTTTGAATTCCGGCGGCTGGTACGATGATAGTGGGATTGCAAGTTACGGAACCGTCACAACGAACCAGAAGCAGGACATTTACGTGGATGATACTATGCCGATCACACAGGTTTACGTGAAAGCCGGGGATACGGTGAAAGTTGGAGACCGTCTTGTGGCATATGACACGACACTTTCTTCCCTGGAACTTGAGATGAAAGAAATGCAGATTCAGGGGATTGACCTGAACATTCAGAACCTGCAGAAAGAGATCACCCAGCTCAAGGGGACGAAGACCGCGAAGGCAGATACAGGGGCATCCGTCGTGCAGACAAGTGCAGATGGAGAACAGCAGCCAACTGTACAGAAGATGAGTGCTGTAAAGACAACCATTCTTAATACATCAAAAGAGGATGAGAATAAAAAACCGGATGGTGATACCTCGAAGGATGATACGACAAAAGATGACAACACAAAAGACGATGCTTCGAAAGATGATAATAAAAAAGACGATGTACCGTCTTCCGCAATTGAGCGTCCATTCCCTGAAGCATTAAAGGGAAAAGAGGTTTACAGTGAGATTACATTAGATTCTGTTCCTTATAATAAAGAAGATGCAGACGGAACAATGGAAAAACCGTATCGTTATCTTTGCGCACCGGGGGCAGCCGTAAATGCACCGTTTATGCTCAAAGTATTAAAAGAGGGTCAAGTGTGTGCCTTTGATGTAGTAGATAACGCAGAAGCGCCGACAAAATTCTTATCCTGTTGGATCCTCGATGGAAAAACAGGACAGGTAGTCATACCGGATTCACAACCAACTCCAGACCCGGAGCCGACTCCGGAACCAGAGCCAACTCCAAATCCAGAGCCAACTCCGGAACCAGAGCCAACTCCGGAACCGGAGCCAACTCCGGAACCGGATATTTCAGAAGATCCGGTTATCCCAGACACCCCGGACCTCCCGTCAAAGGAAGAAGTGACGAAGCAAATCAAGGAGAAAGAGCAGAAGATCAAAGATCTGGATCTTTCCAAGAGATCCGCTGAACTGGAACTGAAAAAGCTGAAGAAAAAGGTCGGGGACGGCGTGATTAAAAGTACGGTAGAAGGTGTAGTCAAAGAAGCGACTGACGAAGCGTCTGCAAAGAATGAGAACAAACCGGTCGTCAGCGTTGTCGGAGAAGAAGGTTTTTATGTGACCGGAAGAGTCGGAGAGACAATGCTTGATCAGATCAAAGAAGGAATGACTGCGACTGTAATGTCCTGGCAGTCGGGAGAATCCTACGAAGCGACAGTTACAGGTGTTGGCAACTCACCGGTAAGCGATTATTCCACAGGAGAGAACCAGAATCAGTCCTTCTATCCGTTCACGCTCGTGATCCACGGAGACGCAAATCTCTCGAATGGTGAGTCTGTGAATCTGTCGATGGATGGAATTGCAGCAGGTAGTGATGGATCAATCTATCTTGAAAAAATGTTTGTCCGCGAGGAAGGAAACCGCTATTATGTCTACAAGCGGGGCGATAACGGCAGATTAACAAAACAGTATGTAGAGGTTGGCAAAAATATGTACAATTCACTGGAGATCACCTCCGGCCTCACAATGGACGACCTGATCGCGTTCCCTTACGGCAGAGATGTCAAAGAAGGCGCAAAGACACAGGAAGCAGATACCCTGTACGACTATTATTAAGAAGACTGAACAGTATCAAAATGAAAGAGAGTGAGGTGCCATTATGTTAGAAGACATCAGACTGGCGTTTCAGGGAATCTGGAATCATAAATTAAGATCTGCGCTCACAATGCTCGGAATCATCATAGGAATCGGTTCCATTATAGCAATTGTGTCCACGATCAAAGGAACGAATGAACAGATTAAGAAGAATCTGGTCGGTGCAGGAAATGACGCGGTAAATGTACAGCTCTATCAGGGTGACTGGCCGATCGATCTGCAGTATCAGTCACTCCCGGACGGTGTGCCGGAGATCTCAGACGAGACATTGCAGGAAGTCGTTGAACTCCCGGAAGTGGAGACAGCGTCTTTATATCATACAAGAAATGAATACGACGCAGTTTACCGCGGCGCAAAGTCATTAAGTAACAGCGTGATCCTTGGAATTGACAGAAATTACCTGGATGTTTACGGATATCAGGTAACCAAAGGAAGAGGATTAACAGACAAAGATTATTCCGAAGGACGGAAAGTAGCCTTGATAGACAAGACAACAGCGGCAAGTTTATTCGACAATGCAGATGTGATCGGAAGAACGATCGAGATCAAGGGAGAGCCTTTTGTTGTCGTTGGAATGGTTGCAAAGAAAGCAGAGTCCCAGCCGGTAATCAACTCAATGGAAGATTACTACCGCTACATGTCAGATGACCAGAGTGGAAAGATCATTATTCCGGATAATGTATGGCCGGTCATTTACCAGTATGACGAACCGCAGAACCTTGTCGTGCGTGCAAAAAGTACAGATGATATGACAACGGCAGGAGAGAAAGCCGCAGATATTTTAAATGCTATGCTGACAGTTTCAGATGATACCGTGAAATACAAAGGAGAAGATCTGTTAGAACAGGCAACACAGATCCAGGAGATCAGTAACTCGACAAATCAGCAGCTGATCTGGATCGCCAGCATTTCCCTGTTAGTTGGTGGAATCGGAGTTATGAATATCATGCTCGTGTCGGTTACAGAACGTACCGGCGAGATTGGATTAAAGAAGGCACTCGGAGCGAGAAAGCGCAGAATTCTGACACAGTTCCTGACAGAGGCAGCGGTGCTGACACTGCTTGGAGGAATTATAGGTGTTCTTGGAGGAATCGCACTTGCGTACATTATATCCAAAGTCTCAGCGGTTCCGGTAGCGATCAGCGGAGTTTCGATTGTGATAGCAGTGCTGTTCTCCACACTGATCGGTATTATCTTCGGACTGATCCCGTCCGTGAAAGCGGCGAACATGAATCCAATCGAGGCACTTAGACATGAATAAAAAAACAGAGGAAAAAGAAAATACTTGTTTCAATTTCCTTCTATATCTGTTATAGTATGTGTTAATTAAAAGAGTCAGGAGAATCTGAGTGATCGGATTCTCCGTCTTTCTATGCAAAGAGAAAATAGCAATTATTAAAAGGAAAAGAGAAAAGGGGCATGTAAATTTGAGCAGCAGTACACTCGAAGGAAAGAAAAAGACAGAGAACGGAACAAAGAGGCTGATCTTCACAGCAGTATCTATCTTGCTGGAGATTGTATTCCTTCTCTTTCTGTTTACAAAGGTAAGTGAATACGCAACCATTATTGACTGGGCAACAAGAATCGTGGCAATCTTTCTTGTGCTTGGACTTTACAGCATGGATAAGACTTCATCGATGAAAATGCCATGGATCATACTGATGCTTGCATTCCCGATTCTTGGTGTGAGTCTTTATCTTCTCGTAGGTCTGAACGGAAGCACGAAGAAGATGCGGGCAAGATATGAAGAGATTGATAAAAAACTGCTCCCATATCTTCCGGATAACAGACAGATTCTCGAATGGATGAAAGAAGAGAGTCCGCAGGCGGGGGCAATCGCTTCTTATCTGACGAATTACTCTTGTTACCCGGTTTATCAGAACACAGATGTTACATATTATGATGAGGCGATCAAAGGGCTGGATGCACAGCTGGAGGATCTTTCAAAGGCAGAAAAGTTCATCTTTATGGAGTATCATGCCATCGAAGACGAAGAGGCATGGCAACGGATCCAGACGGTACTTGAAGACCGTGTGAAAGCAGGCGTAGAAGTTCGTATCTTCTATGATGATATGGGATCGATCTGGTTTGTGAACATGGATTTTGCAACAAAACTGAAATCTTTAGGAATCAAATGCCGTGTATTTAACCCAATTCTGCCGGGACTGAATATGTTCCTGAACAATCGCGATCACCGGAAGATTACTGTGATTGATGGAAAGGTTGCTTACACAGGTGGATACAATCTGGCGAATGAGTATTTCAACATCACACATCCGTATGGAATCTGGAAAGATACCGGGATCCGTATGGAAGGAGATGCAGTCAAGTCTATGACAGTAGCATTTCTGGAAATGTGGAATGCAGCCGGAAATGTAAAGTCAAAAGAACTTGTACCGGAGAAATATGTGATCAACCATGCATACCAGGCACAACAGCGTGGTTATGTCCAGCCATATGCAGACAGTCCGCTTGATGGTGAGCAGGTAGGTGAGGAAGTATATATCAGTATGGCGAACAAAGCGGAGAAATACTGCTGGTTTATCACTCCATACCTGATTATCACAGACGAGATGACGCATGCACTCACACTGGCAGCAAAGCGTGGTGTTGATGTACGTATCATAACACCGGGTATCCCGGACAAGAAGATGGTCTACAGTGTGACCCGTTCCTTCTATCATAATCTGGTTAAGCATGGAGTCCGTATCTATGAGTGGACACCGGGATTCTGTCATGCGAAGATGAGTGTGGCAGATGATAAAATGGCGACCTGTGGAACGATCAATCTCGATTACCGCAGCCTGTACCATCACTTTGAGAATGGATGCTTCCTGGCAGATTGCGACGCAGTGCTGGAGATCCGGGATGATCTGATCCGCACGATGGGAGAAAGCAGAGAAGTGACTGAGCAGTATAAAGAAGGAAGAAGTGCGGGTTTAAGACTCGGACAGCTGATCTTACGTCTGTTTGCGGAGCTGCTCTGATAATATCGTTTGTGGGTTGAATTTGCATTGGATTGATTGTATAATGAACTTGATTGTTGAGAAATTAACAATAGGTTTTTTATGAAATGGATGGTCTGCCGGTCAGAAGATACTGAACCCGACAGCCGGATATGAACTTTATTTTATGAAGGAGGAATCAACGATGATTACCTGGAACAATTTGGATAAGCTTACTTCTTATCAGGAACTTGAGAAGACAGAAAGTGTAGACCTCGCAGCAGTGATGGCCGGAGAGAACGGAGCAGAGCGTGTGAAGAACTACAGCGTTCCGATGGCAGAAGGATTAGCATACAATTATGCAGCGAAGAAAGTGGATGACACAGTTCTCGCAGCTCTTGAGAAACTGGCAGAAGAAGCACAGCTGACAGAGAAGTTCGAAGCACTTTACAACGGAGAAGTTGTGAACACAGGAGAGAAGCGTCTCGTACTTCACCACATGACACGCGGACAGCTCGGAGATGCCGTTGAGGCTGACGGTGTTGACAAGCGTACTTTCTATGTAGAGCAGCAGAAGAAGATTGCTGAATTTGCGAACAAAGTACATGCAGGTGAGATCACAAACGGTGCCGGAGAGAAGTTTACAACAGTTGTTCAGATTGGTATCGGCGGAAGTGACCTCGGTCCTCGCGCAATGTACCTTGCACTTGAGAACTGGGCAAAGAAGAATGATACATTCAAGATGGAAGCAAAGTTCATCAGCAACGTTGACCCGGATGATGCGGCAGCAGTTCTGAATTCTGTAGATGTTGCTCACTCCATCTTCGTACTTGTATCCAAGTCAGGAACAACACTTGAGACTCTGACAAATGAGTCCTTTGTAAAGGATGCTCTTAAGAATGCAGGACTTGACGCATCCAAGCATATGATCGCAGTAACAAGTGAGACTTCACCACTTGCAAAGAGTGATGATTACCTTGCAGCCTTCTTCATGGATGACTATATCGGAGGACGTTTCTCATCTACATCAGCAGTTGGCGGAGCAGTACTTTCCCTCGCATTCGGACCGGAAGTATTTGCACAGTTCCTTGATGGAGCAGCAGCTGAGGATAAACTGTCCCTCAATAAAAATATCAAAGAGAACCCGGAGATGCTCGATGCATTGATCGGTGTATATGAGAGAAATGTACTCGGATACCCAAGCACAGCAGTACTTCCATACTCCCAGGCACTGAGCCGTTTCCCTGCACATCTGCAGCAGTTGGATATGGAGTCTAACGGAAAATCCGTAAACCGCTTTGGTGAGCCGGTTGACTATGTAACAGGACCGGTTATCTTCGGAGAGCCTGGAACAAACGGACAGCACTCCTTCTATCAGCTCCTTCACCAGGGAACAGATATTGTGCCGCTTCAGTTCGTAGGATTCAAGAACAGCCAGATCGGTACAGATGTTGTGATTCAGGACAGCACAAGCCAGCAGAAACTCTGCGCGAACGTAGCTGCTCAGATCGTAGCATTTGCATGTGGTAAAGAAGATGAGAACCGCAACAAGAACTTCGAAGGAGGACGTCCTTCAAGCATCATTATCGGAGAGCAGTTAACACCGGCATCTCTCGGAGCACTGCTTGCTCACTTTGAGAACAAGATCATGTTCCAGGGATTCCTGTGGAATGTAAACAGCTTCGATCAGGAAGGTGTTCAGCTTGGTAAAGTCCTTGCAAAACGCGTACTTGCACATGAGACAGACGGAGCCCTGAGAGTATTCAGTGATCTTCTGAACATCTAATAGAATCATATAAGTAAAAAGTATAGGAATCGTGCTGTCGTCGGAGAGTTCTGCTGACAGCACGATCTTTTATATATTAGGAAAGTGCTTTCCTAATATATAAAAAACGCTCCGCTTAGGATGCACACTGCGGCGTATAATGTAAGTGTCGCAAGCGACCGCCGCAGGCGCAAGAATGTGCCGAGGCACATTCTTTGTTC
>OLNS01002510.1_pt1 | contig 11908 bp, 9 predicted proteins | sample 1673031 | NCBI WGS metagenome assembly OLNS01 (sample SAMEA3136748, study PRJEB25190) | human gut metagenome | biome: human gut; feature: human-associated habitat; material: faeces | place: Austria | collected 2013
ACGGCGACCTTTGCCGTGCCGAATGCGGCGTCCGACGCCACGGGAGCGGCCAGCCGTTCCTTGAACGCATCCAACGACTGCGCGCGCAGGGGCGTGTAAGCCGCGGCGGCAAAAAGAATCAGCAGGATGGTCAGCGATCTGCGCATTACTCTTCCAGATAGTTTTTCACGTCGTTCAACGACAGCCCAAAGATATTCAAAAAATCCGACAACGGCATCATCTCCCGCGAAATTTTTACGCGCGCGGGACCGCCGCGCCCCTCGACGGCGAACGAGACGCCGATCTTCGAAATATCGTCCTCCCGGATCTTCTTGGTCATCACATGGAGCGCCATCGGGTCGGAAGTCCGGATCCGCCACAGCGTCGTGACGCTCGCCGTCGCACGACGGGGCGCCTCGGCCGGCTCGCGCAGAGCGACCTTCGTCACGACTCCTCCCGCATAGTAAACGGTGAGCGACGCCTTCTCCAGTTTCAACTTGTGCCCCGTGCCGTTCTTTATGCGCAATACGATCTCGGCCCCCGACAACCCCTGCCGCCGGGCCTTCTCGACCGCTTCGAGCCGGATGTTTCGCTGCGCCTTCTCGGCCATCCGGCGGCAGGAGCCCAACGGCAATACGACCCACAGCAGCAGTATGCAGAACAGCATGCGCCCCAAAGTCCGGCCGCCGCAGCCCGAAACGCCACCCGCAGCCCCGGACGGGCGACAAAGCGGACTCCCCGACGCGCCCCCGCCCGCCGCAGCGGAACAGGAACGGGCCTGACCCGCCGAAGCGTCCTCTTCCGAAGAGCGAATCCGGCGCCAGAAGCGGTTATCCGAGGACGCACTGCCCGGTCGTATGCGTTTTGCGTTCATCGTCACTTTTGTCCGGTGTAAATCTGCGCGATCCCGAAACTCTGGCTCCGGGCGCGGCACTCCCTGAACCCCGCGCGCTCCATCATCGCCATGAACTCCTTCGGCGCCGGAAACTCCCCGACCGACGCCGGGAGGTATTCGTAAGCCCGCTTGTCCTTCGACACCATGCCGCCGATGCGCGGCAGTATCTTATAGGTATAGAATTCGTACAACGCCCTGAACAGCCGGTTGCGGGGCCGCGAGAACTCCAGTACAACGACCTTGCCGCCCGGCTTTATCGTGCGGGCCATTTCGCGCAGCCCCGCATCCAGATCCCCGAAGTTGCGCACGCCGAAAGCCACCGTCGCCACATCCACCGATGCGTCGGCCACATGCAGGTGTTCGGCGTCCCCCGCGTCGAGCACGACGCGCCCGTCGAGCCCCCGCGCCGTCACCTTGCGGCGCGCCACGTCAAGCATCCCCTCCGAAAGGTCCACGCCCAGCACCTGCACGCCGCGGATGCGGCGCGCCATCTCGATCGCCAGATCGCCCGTGCCGGTCGCTACGTCAAGTATCCGGTGCGGACGGCAGCGGCGCACGATGCGCACCACACGGCGGCGCCAGATGCGGTCGATGCTCATCGAGAGCGTATGGTTCAGCAGGTCGTACTTCGGCGCGATGTTGTCGAACATCTCGCGGACCTCCTCTTTCTTGGTCTGTTCGGTATTGTACGGTTTCATTCGTATCGGATCGATTCGTCGGGTTTTACGGTAGATACTATGCAGGCCGGCACCACGAGCAGCGCGACGATCGCCGCCACGACGCCGGCGTTGAGCGCCAGCCACCAGCCCCACCCCAGCGCGACGGGCACTTCGGAGAGCAGGTAGCCCTCGGAGCTGAGTTTCACGACATGGAAATATTTCTGCACGAGACACACGGCCAGCCCCGCGGCGTTGCCCCATGCCAGTCCGCGCAGCGTGACGAACGCCGCCCGCCAAAGAAACACCTCCCGCAGCGTAGCGTTGCGCATGCCGAACGCCTTCAGCAGGCCGATCATCCGCGTACGTTCCAGCACGAGGATCAGCAGCGCCGAAGTCATGTTGAAAAACGCCACCACGAGCATGATGCCGATAATCACCGCGGCATTCACGTCATGGGCCTTCAGCCAGTCGAAAATATTGGGATAAAGCTCCGTCACGCTACTCACGGCGAGGTTCGCCGTATCGTCGGCATCGTCGTAGAGCAGGGTCCGTCCGAGCCTGCGGGCGAAATCGTCGGCTCCGGCCAAGTCCGAGGTGAAAATCTCGTAGCCCGATATCTCGCCGTCCGACCAGTCCGCCAGCCGCTGCACGTTGCGCAGGTCGGTCATGATCACCGCGTCGTCCATTTCGTCCATTCCCGACGAGTAGATTCCCGCCACCTTGAAACGGTCGCGCCGGGGCCTGTCTCCGGTCTCGACGAAGAGCATTTCGACCTTGTCGCCCACGCCGAGCATCAGTTTCTCGGCCATGCCGCGCGACAGCAGTATATCTTTCGTACGCACCGAATCGCCCACACGGGGCAGCTCGCCCTCCACCAGCCACTGGCCGAACGACGACCAGTCGTAATCCCCGTCCACGCCCTTGAGCATCACCCCCTGCACGGCATCCGCCGTACGGACGATACCGCCCTTGACGGCATAGGGGGCCAGCGACACGAATCCTTCGGTGGTGCGGATCAGCTCCTCGGCGCGGGCACTGCGGCGCACGGGGTCCGAATCGAGCGTCCCCACGCCCCGCACGCCGTTCACCACGGCATGTCCCGAAAAGGCGGCCACCTTGCGGGACACCTCCTGCTTGAAGCCCATGATCACGGCCATCGCCAGCAGCATCACCGCGACGCTCAACGCCACGGAAATCACGGCGATACGCTCCATCACACCGGGTTTGTTCTCCGGGGTGCGCTGCGCCGTCCGGCGGGCGATGAAAAAGGCGAGATTCACGGCTGCTTAATTTGCTGGAAAATTTATGCAAAGTAACACAATAATTTCGTATTTTTGCCCATCATAAACCCACTTTATGAAAAAACAGGCACTGATCACGGGAGCCACATCGGGCATCGGACGCGCCACGGCGCTCCGGCTCGCGGCCGAAGGATACGACATAACGGCGACGGGACGCCGCGCCGAACGGCTCGAAACGCTCCGCCGCGAAATCGAAGCGGCGGGCGGTCGTTGCACCGCGCTCGTCTTCGACGTGCGCAGCGAAGCGGAGGTCCGCAAATTCCTAAGCCCCCTCGAACGGGTGGACCTGCTCATCAACAACGCCGGACTGGCGGCCGGGCTGGAACACATCGACCAAGGCGACACGGCCGACTGGGACGCCATGATCGACACCAACGTCAAGGGACTGCTCTACGTCACGCGGGTCGTTACGCCCAAAATGGTCGCCGCGGGCGGCGGCCACGTGTTCAACATCGGCTCGATCGCCGGCACCGAAGCCTACGAAAACGGCGCGGTCTACTGCGCCTCAAAACACGCCGTGCACGCCATTTCGCAGTCCATGCGCGCCGACCTGCTGTCAAGCGGAATCAAGGTGACGGAGATCCGCCCCGGCATGGTCGAGACCGAATTTTCCGAGGTGCGCTTCCACGGCGACAAGGAGCGCGCCGACCGGGTTTACGACGGCGTCACCCCGCTTACGGGCGACGACATCGCCGAAGCGATCGCATGGGCCGCACAATTACCGGCCCATATGAACGTTAATGAAATGGTACTGATGCCCTCCCAGCAGGCGGGCGCTTACTACACATACAGAAAAAACCGTTAGACTATGACACACATGCTTTTGACCCTGCTTCAGTCGGGATATTACGCGGATTCGGGTTCTCAGGGAATCCACTACTCCGCAGCCATGATCGGAATGTACATACTGATCATCGTGATCGGCATCGCCGGTTACGCCGTGCAGGCGCGCCTGCAGTCGGTGTTCCGCAAATACTCCAAAGTCCAGTTCCCCGGCGGGCTGACGGGCGCCGAGGTGGCCGAAAAGATGCTGCGCGACAACCACATCCACAACGTCAAGGTGACGCATGTCAGCGGACACCTGACCGACCACTTCAACCCGCAGACGATGACCGTCAACCTGAGCGACAGCGTCTACTCTTCGACCAGCGTCGCCGCGGCCGCCGTCGCCGCCCACGAGTGCGGGCACGCCGTGCAGCACGCACAAGGCTACGCGCCGCTGACGCTCCGCTCGCAGCTGGTGCCCGTCGTGCAGTTCTCCTCGACGGCCGCCACATGGGTCATCATCCTCGGACTGGTGCTCATGACCACCACGCAGAACGCCCTGCTGTGCTGGATCGGCGTGGGCATGATCGCCATGTCGGCGATCTTCTCGCTGGTCACGCTGCCCGTGGAGTACAACGCCTCGGCCCGCGCGCTGGAGTGGCTGCAGGTCAGCCGCACGATGCAGGGAGCGCAGCTCGCTCAGGCGAAAGAGGCGCTGGGCTGGGCCGCACGCACCTATCTCGTAGCGGCACTGAGCGCCGTCGCGTCGGTTCTCTACTGGGTCTTCGTAATCCTCGGACGGCGCGACTGATTCCCGGATGAACACCCCCGAAAAAGACTGCATCCACCGGGGATGGATCGCGGCGCTGGCGCTGATCGCAGTGCTGACGGCCGTCAGTTTCATCCCCCCTCAAAGTCTGGGCGGCGTAAAACTCCGCCGGGCCAATATCCTCTCGGACCTCGTGGCGTTCGACGACGCGGTCGCCGCGGCCGAGGAGCCTGCGCTCTTCGACGAGGAGGATTTTCACGTCGATATGGAGCAGGTCGCCGAACGGATCGAAGCGGAGCGGATCGAAGCCAATTCCGCACCGCGCCCCGTACAGATCACCTTCGAATGGACGCTCGCCCCGGACAGCGTCCGGCGCATGCCGGTCGTCCCCGACAGCGTCCGGCTGAACCCGACGCTGGTGGAGATCGAGGATTTCGGCACGCCCGATTCGAGCCGTCTGCGGGCTTTCTACGACACGCTGCTCTGCGCCCGGCGTCCGGTGCGCATCGCCGTGCTGGGCGACTCGTTCATCGAGGGCGACATCCTCACGGCCGACCTGCGCGAGAAACTGCAACAGGCCTACGGCGGGGGCGGCGCGGGCTTCGCCCCGATGGCATCGCCCCTGACGGCCTTCCGGCGCACGATCAAAACCCAGTCGAAAGGCTGGACCTCCTACAACATCATGCAGCGCAAGGCCGCGCCGCAGAACCTGCGCGAGAACTTCTACGTTTCGGGCTGGGTCTGCCAGCCTGCGGCCGGAGCTTCGACCCGCTGGGAAAACAGCGACTACCGCAAGCGGCTCGACAGCTGCACCGCGGCGCGGGTCTTCTTCATCAGCCCCGGCGAAAGCCGCGTGGAGCTGACGCTCAACGACTCGCTGCGCCGTGAATTCACGGTCGAAGGCGCCCCGAACATACGCCAGATCGCCGTCACGGCTCCCCACGTCCGCTCGCTCTCGTTCAAGGTGCTCTCCGGCAACGAGGGATTCATCGGCTACGGCGCGGTGTTCGAAGCCGACGGCGTGGTGGTGGACAACTACTCGGTGCGCAGCAACAACGGGCAGGCGATGTTCTGGACCAACCCGTCGGTCAATGCGCAGATGAACGCCCTGCTGGGGTACGACCTCGTGATCCTGCAATACGGACTCAACATCATGCAGACGGGCGTGAGCAACTACACCAACTACGCCGGCCAGATCGAGAAGATGGTGGCTTACGTCCGCCAGTGCTTCCCGACCGCCGCCGTGCTGGTGCTGGGCGTCAGCGACCGTTCGGTGAAGACCGACGCCGGTTTCGAACCGATGGACGCCATTCCCCACATGCTCGGCTACCAGCGGGGCGCCGCCGAAAACACCGGAGCGGCCTTCTGGCCCACCTGCGACGCCATGCGTTCGCTGGGCGGCATGGAGCAGTTCGTCGCCAACGGCTGGGCCGGCAAGGACTTCACGCACATCAATTATGCCGGCGGCCGGCGCGTGGCGTGGTCGCTCTTCGACGCCCTCAACGCCGGGGCGAACCGGGCCTATACGGAAGCGGAAGCCGCACGCATCCGCCGGCAGGCCGAGCAGGCCGTGCTCGACAGCCTGCGGCGCCGGCGGATCGAACGCGACCTGATCCCCGGCATTCCGCCGGAAACCCTCAACGCACCGCTGAAATGACACTCCCCGCATTGGACGGCATCCCGGAAAAGCTGCAGGCGCTGCTCACCTACGACGCCTCGTCGCCGCTGATCTTCAGCAGCGGGCTGTTCCTGTTTCTGTTCGCCGGATTCATGCTCGTCTACAGCATGTTCCGCCGTGCCCCGATGGCCCGGATCGTCTACGTCATCCTCTTTTCGCTCTACTTCTACTACAAGTCGAGCGGCATCTACTTCCTGCTGCTGATCTTCGCCGCGACGAGCGACTACTGGATCGCCAAAGGCATCCATGCCGCCCGCTCGACGCGGGCAAAGCGGTGGCTCGTGGTGCTGAGCGTGGCGGTGAACCTCGGCATGCTGGCCTACTTCAAGTACACCAATTTCCTGATCGACATCGCCAACCAGATGTTCGGGCAGGGATTCATGCAGTTCCAGAACATCTTCCTGCCCGTCGGCATCTCGTTCTTCGTCTTCCAGTCGATGAGCTATACCATAGACATTTACCGCGGTCAGCTCAAGCCGCTCGACAACTGGTGCGACTACCTGTTCTACCTCTCGTTCTTCCCCCAGCTGGTCGCAGGCCCGATCGTCCGGGCCCGGGACTTCATCCCCCAGATCCGCCGCAACCCGGTCGTCGTGACGCGCGAAATGTTCGGCACGGGCGTCTTCCTGATCCTGACGGGTCTGTTCAAGAAGGCGATCATTTCGGACTACATCTCGCTCAACTTCGTCGACCGCATCTTCGACGAGCCGCTGCTCTATTCGGGCTTCGAATGTCTGGCGGGCATCTACGGCTACGCCCTGCAAATCTACTGCGACTTCTCAGGCTATTCGGACATGGCCATCGGCATCGCCCTGCTGCTGGGATTCCGGTTCCCCAAGAACTTCGACGCCCCCTACAAGTCGGCCACCATCACCGAATTCTGGCGGCGGTGGCATATCTCGCTCTCCACATGGCTGCGCGACTACCTCTACATTTCGCTGGGCGGCAACCGCAAAGGCAAACTGCGCACCTACGGCAACCTGCTCATCACGATGCTGCTGGGCGGACTGTGGCACGGCGCCGCCGTCCGCTTCATCCTCTGGGGCGCGCTGCACGGCGCGGCGCTGGCGCTGCACAAGCTCTGGATGGCGGTCGTGCCGGGCGCCAAGGCCACGGGCGACCGGATGCACTGGTGGAGCCGCGCGGCCGGCATCTTCTTCACGTTCAACCTCGTCTGTCTGGGGTGGCTGATGTTCCGCGCCGAGTCGATGCAGACCGTCGAGCTGATGCTTCACCAGATTTTCTACAACTTCAACGCCGCGATGATCCCGCAGGTCGTCTCCGGCTATGCGGGCGCCTTCGCCCTGATCGCCGCAGGCTTCCTGCTCCACCTGATGCCCGGACGCGCGGACCGCTTCGCGCAGCGGCTGGTGTCGCACGCACCGCTGGTCCTGCAGATCGTCATGGCGGCGGCGATGATCTGGTGCGTGATGCAGGTCAAGTCGAGCGACATACAACCGTTCATCTACTTTCAGTTTTAAACTGCGTATGACGGCCGCCTTGCATCCCGGTATGTTCCTCCCACGGCCGCCGGCCGTGTCTGCAAGTCCGGCCCCGCTCCCCGGAGAGGCTTCCGGCAATGCGCCCAAAACGGCTTGCGACCATTTACGACAAATCCATTGACCCATGTATACCTTCGACCACGACCTTTTCTCTGCCCTCAATTTCGACGGCGGCACCGCTATGGACCGCGTGATGCTCACCGTTTCGGGCACCGCCATGTGGCTCCCGCTCTACGCCCTGATCCTCTGGCTGATATGGCGGCACAGCGGCTGGCGCGGCATGCTGATCTTCACGGCGCTGATGCTGGCGGCGATCGGACTCGCGGACATGGTGTCGGGCATCTTCAAGAGCAACGGAGTGCTGGGCGGCCTGCTCCTTGATTTCGAACCGCGCCCGCGCCCGATGTTCACCCCCTCGCTCGAAGGGCTGGACATCACGCCCGATTCGCTGCGCGTCATGCGCCGCGAGGCAGTCCCCCGCCACTGGGCGGTCCACGTCCCGCCCGAAGCCGTCAGCGGCATGTACGGCACCGTCTCGGCGCACGCCGCGACCATCGTCGCGCTGGCCGTACTCGCCTGCGGCGCGATCCGCCGCCGCTGGTTCACGGGGCTGATGGTCGTCTGCTCGGTGGTGATCTGCTACTCGCGCATCTACCTCGGCAAACACTTCCCGATGGACCTCGTATGGGGCACGCTGGTCGGCGCCGCGCTCGGATACGCCGCACTGCGGGCCTACCGCCGCCTGATCCGCCGGGATTCCGCCGCCGGCTGACGCATCCCGGACGACAACCCTCCGGAAGACAGGTCCCGGACGACGCTTCCCAATGCCCCCGGACAACTCGCCCGGACGACACATCCCGGACAATACGGAGAGCCGCAAAAAATGCGGCTCCTTTTTATTCCATACCGCGCCCGGTTCGTATTTCGGCAGAATTTATTAACTTTGCACGGTTAACAGTCAAAACATTCAAAAACATACGATATGAGCATCGAACTCAGTGAACAGGAACAGCTCCGGAGACAGTCGCTCGCAGCCCTGCGCGAGCTGGGCATCGACCCCTACCCCGCCGCCCGTTACGAAGTGACGGCCACGGCGCGGGAGATCGCCGAAAACTTCGACGAGACCAAGGGCAACTACGGGGACGTCCGCATCGCAGGCCGCATCATGACGCGCCGCATCATGGGCAGCGCTTCGTTCTTCGAATTGCAGGACCATACGGGCCGCATTCAGGTCTACATCCGCCGCGACGACATCTGCCCCGAAGGCGATCCCACGCTGTATAACACGGTGTTCAAGAAACTGCTCGACATCGGCGACTTCATCGGCGTCGAAGGCTTCGCGTTCCATACCAATACGGGCGAGCTGTCGGTGCACTGCCGCAAGTTCACGGTGCTCTCGAAGTCGATCCGCCCGCTGCCCGTGGTCAAGGAGAAGGACGGCCAGACGTTCGACGCCTTCACCGATCCCGAAGTCCGCTACCGCCAGCGTTACGTCGATCTGGCGGTCAATCCGCAGGTACGCGAGGTCTTTGTCAAGCGCGCCAAAATCATCTCGACCATGCGCGAGTTCTTCAACTCGAAAGGCTACGTCGAGGTCGAAACCCCGATTCTCCAGCCTATTCCGGGCGGCGCCGCGGCGCGTCCGTTCATCACGCACCACAATGCGCTCGACATCGACCAGTACCTGCGCATCGCCAGCGAGCTGTACCTCAAGAAACTGATCGTCGGCGGATTCGACGGCGTCTACGAGTTCGGCAAGAACTTCCGCAACGAAGGCATGGACCGCACGCACAACCCCGAATTCACCGTCATGGAGATTTACGTGGCCTACAAGGACTACCTCTGGATGATGGAATTCACCGAGCAGATGCTCGAAAAAGTCGCCGTGGCCGTAAACGGCACGACGGAGCTGACGCTCGACGGCAAGCAGATTTCGTTCAAAGCGCCGTTCCGCCGCTTGTCGATGACCGACGCCATCCGCGAAAAGACCGGCTACGACATCACCGGCCAGAGCGAGGAGCAGCTGCGCGAAGCCTGCAAGCGTCTGAACGTCGAGACCGACGCGACGATGGGCAAGGGCAAGCTGATCGACGCCATCTTCGGCCAGTACTGCGAGGAGGAGCTTGTCCAGCCGACCTTCGTCACGGACTACCCGATCGAAATGTCGCCCCTGTGCAAGCGTCACCGCTCGAACCCCGAACTGACGGAGCGTTTCGAGCTGTTCGTTAACGGCAAGGAGCTTTGCAACGCCTACTCCGAGCTGAACGACCCGATCGACCAGCTGGAGCGCTTCCAAGAGCAACTCCAGCTGAGCGAAAAGGGCGACGACGAAGCGATGTTCATCGACATGGACTTCGTGCGCGCACTGGAATACGGCATGCCGTCGTGTTCGGGCATGGGCATCGGCATCGACCGTCTGACGATGTTCATGACCGATCAGGCTTCGATTCAGGACGTGCTGTTCTTCCCGCAGATGCGCCCCGAAAAGAAAGCCGTGAGCGATCCGGTGGAGAAATACACCGAGATCGGCGTTCCCGAAGAGTGGGTGCCCGTGATCCAGAAAATGGGCTACATCACGGTCGAAGCGCTGAAAAAGCTCGCTCCGGGCAAGTTTTTCAACGACTTGTGCGGCTTCAACAAGAAAAACAAACTCGGCCTGAAGGCTCCCTCGATCGAAGAGGTCAAAAAATGGTGCGAGGAATAATTCCGCTTGGAAAATTTATTTTACTTATAAAAACAAACCGAATATGAGAAAGAAAATTGTTGCCGGCAACTGGAAGATGAACATGACTCCCAGCCAGGCAGTAGAACTGATCAATACTTTAAAGCCCCTCGTAGCAAATGATGAAGTAGACGTACTTCTGTGCGTTCCCGCAATCGACATCATTCCCGCTATGGAGGCAGCAAAGGGTTCCAATATCATGATTGGTGCGGAGAATATGTATTTCGAGGAGAAGGGTGCTTTCACCGGCGAGATTTCTCCCGCAATGCTGGATGATGCAGGCGTGAAGTATGTGATCATCGGACACTCCGAGAGAAGAGAGTACTTTGCAGAGACCGACGAGACCGTGAATAAGAAGGTTCTCAAGGCTTTCGAGCATGGCATTACTCCCATCATCTGCTGTGGTGAGACTCTGACGCAGAGAGAGCAGGGTGTTACCATCGACTTCATCCGTCAGCAGATCAAGATCGCATTCCTGAACGTAACTGCTGCACAGGCAGCAACTGCTGTCATCGCATACGAGCCTATCTGGGCTATCGGTACTGGCAAGGTAGCTACTACCGAGCAGGCACAGGAAGTATGTAAGGCAATCCGTGAGTGCATCGCTGAGATCTATGATGATGCAACCGCAGCAGCTATCCGTATCCAGTACGGCGGATCCGTATCTGCTTCCAGCGCTCCCGAGCTGTTTGCACAGGCAGACATCGACGGTGGTCTGGTAGGCGGCGCTTCCCTGAAGGCTGACTTCGGACAGATCGTAAACTATAAGTAATAGAACAATTGCACAAAAAATAAGGGCTTAAAACCCTTGCAAAAAGAGGATTCTTTGTTGAAAGCCAACAATGGAATCCTCTTTTGTTATGTTATATAATTTAATAAGTATCACCTTTTTCTATCACTAAACTATCATCAGGAATGATGGGTTATGTCATTTTCTTACGTAGATTATGACAGATAGATTAAAATGAATGTGGTTGGTCGGGTGTTTATAAGGTATAATTTTATATTATAGCATGACTCGCTTTTGGCTATGGAATAAGGCTATGATTTCTGTTTTAGGTTTTGAAGGTCTGAGACACATGGAAAGTCAGGAAACACTATATGAAATATGTATTTACCAATGGAAAAATCTTAAACGGTACAAAAGACATGCAGGTACAGGAGGGGCAGGTTATTCTGGTGGAAAATGAGAGGATTACAGAGATTCTGCCAGCGGAAGAAGCCGGGAAACGAAACCTGAAGGCTTCCGGATATGAAGAAATCGACTTACAGGGAAAATATATTCTGCCGGGGTTGATCAACATGCATGTCCATCTGGCAGGCAACGGAAAGCCCCAGAAGAAACAGCGTGACAATGAAGCACTGGTCAAAAAGATCATGAGCAATGGCCTGACAAAGGCTATCGCCTACAATATGGTCTGCGGTTTTGCAAAAGACGAACTGTACAGCGGTGTGACTACGATCCGTACTGTGGGTGGACTGGGAGATTTTGACACCAGACTGCGGGACGACATTGCCGCTGGTAAAAAGCCCGGACCCAGAATTCTGGCAGCCAATGAAGGAATCTCTGTGCCCGGCGGACATATGGCAGGCTCTGTAGCTATCGCCGCAGACAGCGTGGAAGAAGCGCTGCAGCAC
>OLNS01002512.1_pt1 | contig 11902 bp, 6 predicted proteins | sample 1673031 | NCBI WGS metagenome assembly OLNS01 (sample SAMEA3136748, study PRJEB25190) | human gut metagenome | biome: human gut; feature: human-associated habitat; material: faeces | place: Austria | collected 2013
TAAAACTTTTCATTGTTATCGAATTAAAATCAGTATTTTACATATAAACCTTTGTGGCTCTATAAAATCTGTTAGACAGAAAAATAAAAATGTGGAATGCGACTTTAATATTCCATAAGGAAACGTGATATACTATACCAATTAATTGGAAGAAAGAAGGAACTTTTCTATCTTTGCTAATATTAATCTTTTTCGCTAATGGATTAAGATAAGAAAGGAGAAAATAATATGACCCTTAAAGAAAAACAATTAGAGTTTATTATCTATTGTATAGAGAATACAGCCGAACGGTTAGGACGTTATAGTGCGGATGTATATAATAAACTAAAAGAATTAGGTGCTATAGACGGCTATATAAATACTTTTTATGATACTTTGCATACCCAAGGCAAAGCCTACATAGTAGATTCTTTATTAGAATATATCTATCATCGTGATCCACAATGGTTACCGAAAGATTATCGTCCTTTTCAAGTTTCGACACAGCAAAAAGGAGATAAGTCATGTTAACTGTTTATCATGGTTCTACTTACCGTGTAGAACAACCATTAGCTGGAGTATGCCGACCAAATCTTGATTTCGGAGTGGGCTTTTATCTTACTGATTTAAAGGATCAGGCTATTCGTTGGGCTCTTCGCACAGCTGATATTCGCCATGAAAATAGTGTATGGCTCAATATTTATTCATTGGATATAGATGCCTGCCGTAACTCTTCTTTTCATTATTTGCACTTTACCACTTACGATGCACATTGGCTGGATTTTGTTGTAGCATGTCGACAAGGGAATGTTATATGGCAGGATTATGACATAATAGAAGGCGGTATAGCAGATGACCGTGTGATACGTACTATTGACCTTTATATGCGTGGTGATTACACTCGTGAAGAAGCATTGTCACGTTTGATTCATCAAGAGCCTAATAATCAAATTTGTATTACGAACCAAAAAGTAGTTGACGAACACTTACATTTTGTGGATGCTATACTTTTACCTATCCCATCTCTCTCAAAAGAAATCCCCAATGCAGATATTGTAATGCAAGGCAAATATTACAGCATTGTAGAACTTCTTGCTACCCGTCTGCATATTTCCAGTCTACAGGCACTTGATATATTTTATAATAGCGAAAGCTACCAGCGCATTGTCCACCGACTTGGAGATCTATATCTCATGAGCGATGCATATATTGTAGATGAATTAATGAGAGAGCTACAAAAAAGACAAGGTTAATATCAACCTTGTCTTTTTTGTAGGTTAGAATATTCTATATAAGAAAATATTAGATATTTATCGCTTAATGATTTCTGAATAAAATATGATACTGTGGATTATAACCAGCGCACAAACTTCTTAATATACCAATTCTTCACGATCTGCGTCAAAATGCAATAAGAGAGCAAAATCCCAACCAGCCAGGGGAAATAGCTCAAAGGAAGAGCTGTCAATCCGATGGAACGCCCGAAAGCGGTGAAAGGAATAAGAATACCTATTGCCATGATTAAGAAGGTCAGTCCCATCACAGGCCATGTGGCACGGCTTTGTATGAACGGTATCTTGCGGGTACGTATCATGTGGACAATCAATGTCTGTGATAACAGACCTTCCACAAACCATCCGGTCTGAAACAGTGTCTGATGTTCGGGGCTGTTGCAGCTAAATACGTACCACATGACCAGATACGTGATAATATCAAAGATAGAACTGATGGGACCTACATAAATCATAAAACGACTTAGATCGGACGCATCCCATTTACGGGGTTTCTTTAGGAACTCCGGGTCCATACGGTCAAAAGGAATGGTGGTCTGCGATATGTCATACAACAGGTTCTGGATCAATAGATGTATCGGCATCATGGGCAGAAACGGCAGGAATGCACTGGCAAACACCACACTGAACATATTCCCAAAATTGGAACTGGCAGTCATCTTTATGTACTTATTGATATTGCCGAATGTCTTTCTTCCTTCGAGCACTCCGTCTTCCAATACCATCAAATCTTTTTCCAACAAGATAATATCTGCGCTTTCTTTGGCTATATCCACAGCAGAATCGACTGATATACCAATGTCCGACTGACGCAATGCACCTGCATCATTGATTCCATCTCCCAAGAATCCTACCGTATTGCCTTGTTCCTGCAACAGAGAGATGATTTGCGTCTTTTGTAATGGAGTCAGTTTTGAGAATAAAGTGGTATCCTTTACCGCTTCTTTCAATGTTGTTTCGTCCATATTCTCTATTTCTATCCCGGTAAGAAAATGACTGGTATCAATTCCTACCTGCCGGGCAATCGCTTTCACTACGACATCATTATCTCCCGATAGAATTTTCACTGCTACTCCATGCGCATATAACTGTTCAATGGCTTCGGCAGCAGAAGGTTTCGGAGGATCAAGAAAAGCAAGATACCCGATCAGTACCATTTCTTTTTCATCTTCGATGGCGAAATTACAATCTTTCTCGATAAAACTTTTCTGGGAAACTGCCAATACTCTCATCCCCTGCTGATTCATTTCTTCACTAATCATCTGTGCTTTGATTTTCAAGGCATCAGTCAAGGGATGAATCTGCCCGTTGAACTCGGCATAGGAACAGACATCGAGAACCTCTTCTACTGCTCCTTTGGTGATGATTTGCCGCTTTCCCTGCCTGTCTTCTATTACAACAGACATTCTTCTGCGCGTAAAGTCGAAAGGTATTTCGTCCACTTTAGTGTAGTCATCCTTCAAATGTTCCAGACTCAAATCTCTTACATGAGAAAGAATCGCTTTATCCATCAGGTTCCTTAAACCGGTTTGGAAATAACTGTTAAAGTAAGCATGACGAAGAATACGTTTACTGTTATCGTCACTGCCATCTGCATTGATATATTTCTCCAATACGATTTTATCGCAGGTCAATGTACCGGTTTTGTCAGTGCAGAGTATGTCCATCGCTCCAAAATTCTGAATGGCATTGAGATTCTTTACGATTGTTTTCTTTTTAGACATGGCTATCGCTCCTTTAGAAAGGTTGGCAGTCACAATCATCGGTAACATTTCTGGAGTAAGGCCAACCGCAACGGATATGGCGAATATGAAAGCTTCAAACCAATCCCCTTTCGTAAAGCCATTTACGAAAAACACAAATGGAACCATAACCAGCATGAAACGAATCAATAAGAAGCTAACCTTGCTAATGCCTTTGTCAAAAGCTGTAGTGGCACGATGCCCGACCAGGCTCTTTGCAATAGTACCCAGATAGGTTTTGTTCCCCGTTTCAAAAACGATTCCTTTTGCCGCACCACTTATCACATTGGAACCCATATAGCAAATATTGTCCAATTCGATGACACTTCCTTTCCGAAACTGTTGTCCCCGTACCTCCGGAAACTTTTCTATCGGTTCGGACTCTCCTGTCAATGAAGCCTGACTGATGAACAGGTCTTTCGAATCGATGATCCGAATATCAGCAGGAACCATGTCCCCGGCTGCCAAATACACGATATCTCCCGGAACGAGTTCCGTAATTTCGATCTCTTCTTCATGCTCTCCCGCACGTTTGGCAAGACATGTGTTTTTTACCATTTTCATTAAAGAATCCGTAGCCTCACTTGCTCGCCATTCCTGCCAAAAACGCAGGATAGCACTGAACAGCACCATGGATGAGATGATGATGACTCCCGTCCATTCCTGCTCTCCGGGATCGGCCATCAATACATCCAAAAATAAGGATATAATGGCGAGCCCGGTCAGAACACCAATGAAAGGATTGATAAACGTTTTGATAAACAGGATAAACGGATTCTTTTTCTGTTCATGTACCACTTCGTTTCTTCCATAAACGGATTGTCGCTCCTGCACTTCTCCCAACGTTAATCCAAGCTTTGTTGTCTGTAAGTATGAATAGATTGACTTACCGGGTTGTGTGGCAACCAAAAATACTTTCTCTGAATTGAATGTGTACTGTGATGAACGCAGTTTTTTCTTCCATACCATACTCTCTAATTTTTTTTAAGTTACTAACTGCATTTGTTAATTCGATGCAAAAGTAAGGAAGACTTCACCGGGAAGCTGTTAGAGAATGATTAGAGTGGTATTAGAAAGCTATTAGAATTTCTTAAATATGCGGAAGTTTCACCACAAAAGTAGTGCCCTCATCCTTATGGGAAGATACGGTCAGTTCGCCTTTGTGAAGGTGGATAATCTTCTGTGTCAAGGCCATGCCTATACCATTTCCAGGAGCAATATGTTTGTTCTCTCCACGATAAAACAGTTTAAACAGGTTTTCTTTATCCGTATCAGACATACCTACACCGTTATCAGACAAACGAATGATTGCCCATTGCTCCCAATAGGCGATCAGGACTGATGAAGCCCGGTTGGAAGAGTACTTGCAGTTATTTTCTATCAGATTCACAAAAGCGGTGGTCAGTAAATAGCTGTTTCCGATTACTGTCAGCACATTATCTTCTTCGGCTTCCTGCTCAAATACTAATTCGATGTGATAATCCGGATGAGCTTTTAGTAGCAGCTCTCTGGCGTCCAGCAACAGTTCGTCCAGACGGACTTCTTCCATAGTTATCTGTTCCGACTGATAGTCAGCTTTTGCCAGATTCAATAATCCGTCGATCAGATTAACAATCCGATGTGAATCTTGCAGTGCATTGCCGATAGCCATCTGATATTGTTCGGAGCTCCGTTCTTTTAATAAAGCTAAATCCAATTCGGCTGTAAGAGCTGCCATGGGGGTACGCAATTCATGAGATACATTACTGACGAACATCTTTTGTGAATTGAAAGACTTTTCCAGGCGTTCCAACAATGCATTGAATGTCGTACTCAATTCTCCCAGTTCATCCTGTTCATTTTTTACGGGTAATCTTTTCTCAATATGCGATGCTGTGATTTTCTCCGCTTCTTTCACTATATTACGTATCGGTTTTAAAGTGCTTCGAGAAAGGATATACCCCACAACCACCAATACGCTCAATCCACCGATAAATAGGAGAATAAGCATATTTCTTAGCGCATCCCGGTTGGCGTATCCGTAACCGTCGTAGGCTGCGGCGGTAACCACATAGTCTTTGCCCTCAAACGGATACACCAGTCCTATAGCCTGATATTCGTCCACATAGAAATTGATATTCTTTCGCTTCAGGATACGTTTTATCATCTCCGGCGTTTCTTTAACAATATCGTTTTGCAGAGCATCGTGATATAATATTTTAAAATCTGTTGTATAGACGGCAACCTCTACTTCATTAATAAACTTCTGATTATTCAGGTAAATAGACTGCATGGTTTTGGCATCTACTTGATCCTTAAGGAATAAATGTGCTTTGGTTATAGCTTCACTTTGAAGATTACGAAAGAAAGCATTGCTACGCGAATGTTCACTTACATAGTAGACAGCCATCACAAATACGAAGAATACCACAGCTGTAAGCCCTGCATATTGTAGAGTCAACGTTGTCCTGATCTTCATATTTTATCAGTCAGTATGAAACCCATTCCGGCTTTGGTATGAATAAGTTTCGGTTCAAAATCCCGGTCTATCTTTTTGCGAAGGTAGTTGATATATACATCTATGAAATTCGTTCCTGTATCAAAATGGGTGTTCCATACTTTCTCCGCTATTTCAACCCTGCTTAATACTCTTTCGGCATTTTCTACCATATATAACAACAGGTTGTATTCTTTAGGAGAAAGTTTAATGGATATACCATTCCGTTCTACGTCTTTCCGTTGAAGATCAATACGCAAATCTGCATAGACAAGTTCCTGCGGTAATTCCTGCGCATTACCTGTCACACGTTTCAACAGCACTTTGATTCTGGCATTTAACTCTCTGAAATCAAAAGGTTTCACCATGTAATCGTCTGCACCGGCATCGAAACCGTCCAGTTTATCGTTCGTTGATCCTAATGCCGTCAACATCAATATAGGGATATTGGGATTGGTTTTGCGAATTTCTTTCGCCAGTTCAAATCCGTCCATCTTAGGCAGAACGATGTCGGATATGACCAGATCGAATGTATGCGTCTGAAAAAGCCGTAAGCCCATCAGTCCGTCATAAGCTACCATTGTCTGATAGCCATTTTCCTCCAGTCCGTTCATCAGCAAACTTGCAACCCGGGGTTCATCTTCTATAATTAGTATTGTGTACATAGGAAAGAATTCATTAATCTGAATGTATAAAACGAAACAAAAATAATGATTATTCCCCACTTATAGCTTTTTTCCTTGAAAAATCGATGAGAAGGCCAAATAAAAAAGGTACCCAACGCAATGTGGATACCTTTATATGATTCATTTACATAAACCGGAAAATGACTCGTCCGGTTTGTGGACCATTTACCCATTTCGGTTGTGAAGAGGGACCACACAAATCGGTGGAGTTTACTTTATTACGTACCGGAGGAATCACGTTCAGGACAGAGATTCCGCTTTCGGGAAGAGTATAAAGCAAACGGTCGCGGCCATCACGAGGCTGATATACTCCGATATATGCGTCGGGAGTTTCGTTTGTCAGGCTGATAGTGCCTTCTTTCGTTTGGATATTCATCCAGGAAACATCACCAAAGTATCCTTTGAATTCGGGATATGTGAAAGTCTCACCCGGAATAGGATCGTTATAGTCGTTTTCCCAAACATCGTATTGTGTTCCGTGAATACGGTTTTGCCATACACGGTAAGGTCCGGCACCCAGCCAGCGTTTGCTGATTACCTGATCTTCAGGATAGTCGAAACGAATACCCATCAAGTCTACGACACCGGAGAAATTATAGGTGTAATCCAAAGCCAGTTCCCCACTCGGGTTAATTGTCCATTGGGTCTTATCCAGGTTGCCCAGTTTATAATTGGCGGTAACAACCAGATTACCTCCGTCTTCTTTCACATCCAGTTTCGTAAATACGGCAGCATCGGGGAATTCGCTGTATGTGCGGTCTTTTTCTTTTGCTTTCTCATCATCATGGTTATAGAACTGATCCAATGAGCGGTCTGCACGACGGGCTCCGATGAAACGGGGGCCATTGGCGAAACTAATCTTACGGTTATCTACAGATACTCCTTTTAGTTGTCCGTCTTTCTTTGAGAAGATAAACGTACGCTTATTCGCTTTCACAGTAAGCTCATTTTCTGTCTCTGTATAAGCAGGACGACTGGACAAGGGAGAAAGCTGTTCTGTCTGCTGATTCAGTTGGTTGACCGGGAAAGTCCAGCGCCAAAGTTCATGGCCGTATGGATCGATTGCTGTCAGGAAGAGGGCGTCTGCATTGGGGAGGATATTTGTTTTTATATCCAAAATGCCTGCCGAATGAGCAACCACGTCACTGCCTTGCACTTCACCCTCTTTCAACACTTGAATAGCAGCATTGGAAGCATCTGTTGCCAGCGGGAATTTTACTTGCTTCCAAAGGAAACGGCAAGTATTCAGATTCAGATAATCGTAACGGTTTTCTACGGAGAATTTGCCATCAAATTGCTTGTTGATAGAAGTATTCATGATTTGCACCGGACTCCATAACTGCTTGATAGTGTAGTAGCTACCTTCCTTTTCGTGATGTGGTCCTACAATACCGTCTGCTCCAAAGTTTCCTTGGTTATCGATGAATCCATCCATATCCACACGCTTCACACCTTCGTCTGCCAATACCCAAAGGAAGCCACCGATACAACGGGGATGCTTGCGCATCATTTCCCAATAATCGTATAATCCGGCACCATGGCCGCCATCGTATAAACCATGCAAGAATTCCGTAGGCATAAAGATTTCCGGTAAGCGCATGTAGTTCTGGCTTTCTCCGTAAGAGCGGTAATGCATGGTTTCAAAACCGGAGAAATTACCTTGCGGGTGAATAACCGGACGTTTCTGCGGATCGTATTTATGAAACTCTCCATCCAGTTCGGTATTCCATCCTTTTTCATTACCATTACTCCACCAAATAATAGACGGATGATTCACGTCACGTTCTATCATGCCTTCAATCAGACGTACTCCGGTGGGGGTATCATACTTGCCATGCCAGCCTCCCAACTCATCCATCACATAAAGTCCGAGAGAATCACAGGCTTCCAAAAATTCCGGGTCAGCCGGATAGTGGCTCAAACGGACAGAATTCATGTTCATGCCTTTCATCAAAAGAACATCTTCGATATTCTTCTTTTTACTCAACGTACGGCCACTTTCAGGACGGAAACTATGGCGATTGACACCACGTACATTGATACGTACTCCGTTTATATAAAGTCCGTCGCTTTCGCGTACTTCAATTGTGCGGAAACCAAAATTTTCTGTTTCACTATGCAAAACCTTACCGGTCTTATCCAATAGAGAGAATTGCGCTTTATAAAGATTCGGAGTTTCCGCTGTCCATAATGCGGGATTAGATACATTCAGTTGCAGGGAAGTCCAGTCGCCTCCTGCTTTTACGGGTACGGTGGTTTCCGTTATCTTTTTCCCTTTTTTATCTAAAATCTGTGTACGGATGCTCATTCCGTCATTAGAGATATTTGTGTAGCAGTTGGCACGGAAAGTTCCATCCATCTTTGCGTCAATGGCAATGTGCCGCAGGTTTACGGCTGGTTTCACCTCCAGGAACACCGGACGGAAGATACCGCCAAAATTCCAATAATCAGCACGACGTTCGGCAAGGTTCACACTAGCATTTTCACTCTCTTTGGCAACAGTGACTTCCAGTAAATTCTTTTTGCCATATTTCAGGAAATCCGTGACGTTGTATGAAAAACGATAGAAGGCTCCCTGATGTTTGGAACCCACTTTGCGTCCGTTCACTTTTACTTCCGTGTCTGTCATTGAAGCTTCGAATACAAGATTGACCTGTTTGCCGCGAAACTTTTCCGGAACTTCAAATTCGTACTTATACATCCCTTTTTCATCGGCAACGCCTTCAGGAAATGGCTTTCCATAGAAAGTGATTCCATACTGATAAGTGCCGAAGCCTTGCAATTCCCAACAGGAAGGTACGCCGATTTTCGTCCATTTGCCGGAATTGCGTCCGTCGGTACAAAAGAAGTCCCATTCAACCATATCGTCGCATCCGTGACCGGAGAGATATTGCCTTTCCGTTTGTGGAAGGTTTTGAGCAGCCAGGGTAGTTGCCAACGCTAAGGTCGATAATAAAGTGGTTACTTTTTTCATTGTTACTTTTATTATTGTGTTAGTTATTTATTGCTATTATTGTTTACTACTGATACGGAGATGCAACGTATGTTCTTTTTTCTCTATGGCATATTTCTTCAATACACCCGGTCCGCAACTACTGTTTCCTAATCCAAGTACGGCAGCATCCATACTAAGAATAACTTCTGCACGTGGTTTTAAATCGCAATCGTGAGTTTCTTCATAGATGTCTTGTACGGTGTAATGCAGGGCAGATGCAGAAAATGCGTTTTCTACCGCGTCAACACGAATGCCTTTATTCTGTTTGTCGGTCAAGGTAAGATAATGCACTTCCTCTTTGTTTCCACTGTCCTGCGGACGTGGATAATGTACGTATTGGTCTGCAACGCTTCCTTTCCAAAGCCCTATCATAGCAGATGTTTTGCGGTCAGGATAGTTATCCTGTGGTCCTCTGCCATACCAGGTAAATGTATCATAAGCAGGCGCCAGACAGAATGCGATTCCTAAACGGGGAATTTCAGGAAGAACTCCTTGTGGCAAGAAAGTTGTTTTCAGATCAATCGTTCCATCTGAAAAGACCGTATAGACAGAAGTCGTCACCACTTTTCCTTCTTTATATAAATTACTTGTTTGAATCCGGACAATGACCGCCCCGTCTGCACGTTTTTCATGGTGGAAAGATTCCAGATTTATCTGCGGATGATCCATTCCATGCAATTTCCAGTCTTTAGCCAACCAGTTTCCGAAGCTCTTGTCATTATCTGTCGGAGCACGGAAAACTTGAGTGACAGGCTGAACCGGAAAATCATCGGAGTGAGCCAGCATTTCTTTGTTCTTATATATAAGGGAGGTCATACTTCCGTTCACTTTCTTTTCCCACTGAACAGAAAAACTGCGCCCGCTAATCAATAAAGAATTATCGTCCTCTTTCACCTGAAGCGCTCCTTTATTAATCAGATCGGCAGAAGCTAAATCTCCTTTCTGTAAGCAGAATTGTTCCCAGGCCACTTCATGTCCTGCCTTTGCCCAAAGAGCATCCGATTTCAAAACAATGCTTACTTTCAGTTGGCAATCGGAAAGAGGATTCAATGAACGGAAAGTCGGCAAATCTATTGTTCCACTTTCTCCTGGAGCTATTTCCGGCAATGTTATTTCTCCCCGTTCTTTCTCCTTACCATCCACTGATAATGTCCATAGACAACGATAAAGTGATAAATCAATATGATGATTCCGGTTGGTTACTCTCAACTCTCCATTCTCAACTTTCAACTCAACTGGTGCATATACCTTTTTTACCTCCCAATATTTAGGCGTAGTTTCACGGTCGCTCATCAGCAATCCATTAAAGCAGAAAGCTTTTAAATTCGGCTTATCGCCAAAGTCACCGCCGTAAGCCACCATGGTACGGCCATCGGGTAATGTCTTGTAGATTCCCTGATCTACCCAATCCCATATAAAACCACCTAGCATACGGGGATTGCTATATATTTCATCCCAATATTCTTTAAAGTTGCCCAACGCATTTCCCATCGAATGGGCATATTCGCTTGTCATTACCGGACGGTCATCATTGGTACGTTCCGCTATTTCCAACAGCCGTTCCCAACGTGCATTTTCAGCGCGTTCCTTGTCTTCTCCCTCTGCAATGCCGGGATTTAAGTATTCCTGTTTCACCCGGGTATAAAAGCGGCTGATAACATCGACCGTCTTCGGGTCAGGATTTCCGTCCACTCCCTGCGCCCCCTCATAGTGTACAGGACGAGTGGGATCGAAATCATGCAGCCATGCCGAAATAGCAGCGAAGTTCGGTCCGTAACCGCTTTCGTTTCCCATGCTCCACATTACAATACATGGATAATTCTTATCACGTTCCGCCATACGGACCGCACGGTCCATAAATGCTGCATGCCAGTCGGGGGTACTTGCGAGTGTTCCACGCAATCCGTGTTCTTCTATATCCGCTTCGTCCATCACGTACAATCCCAAGCTGTCGCATAGCTCGTACCAACGGCTTACATTCGGGTAATGACTGGTGCGCACAGCATTTATATTTGCCTGCTTCATTAAAAGAATATCCTGAAGCATTCGTTCTTCGCTCATGACACGTGCCGTCCGTGGATCATGTTCGTGGCGGTTCACTCCACGAAAACGAACCGGATTACCGTTCACTAACAGTTGTCCTTTTTTGATTTCTACAGAGCGGAAACCTACGGCCTGTTCTATCTGTTCTACGACTTTTCCTTCTCCATTTTGGAGAGTTAAGTGTAATTTATAAAGATAGGGTGTTTCTGCCGTCCATCTTTCCGGCGATTTTATAATGGCTGACAAACGTCCCATCTTACGCGGGCCACGCTGCGGATACCATTCATTCATCCGGCTTGCTTTATGCTCCAGATCCAGTATTTCTTCCACCTCTCCCTGTAACTTTACTATCTCCTTTCCACTTACGTCTTTCAACACAGCTTGCAGGGTATATCCTTTTCCGGTCATACCTCTGTATACACTAAATTGCGGATCGATCTGCAAAATAAAGTCCTTATAATTGCCGGCAGATGCAGGAAGAGTGCGTATTGTATAATCACGCATACGAACATCAGGTGTATGTATCAGATGAATACTACGATGAATGCCGCCAAAACGCCAGAAGTCCTGATCTTCGAGATAAGACCCGTCACTATAACGGTACACTTCCAATGCTATCTGATTCTCACCAGTCTTCAGATAGTCGGTGATGTTAAATTCACTTGGCTCCATACTGCCTTGGCTATACC
>OLNS01002518.1_pt1 | contig 11898 bp, 5 predicted proteins | sample 1673031 | NCBI WGS metagenome assembly OLNS01 (sample SAMEA3136748, study PRJEB25190) | human gut metagenome | biome: human gut; feature: human-associated habitat; material: faeces | place: Austria | collected 2013
AAAAAGTCCTCTGTAAAATCTGCCTCACTGTCTACCATGACAAGTTTTACATTATTTTTTTCAAGTTCTTCATCCGTAAACTCTGCATCGCCGTCTTCACAGCAGATGACAAGGCTTTTTCCCTCTTTTGCAAAACCCTGCTCAAATAAGGTGTCTTTGATGAGGGAGGTCTTTCCACTGTCCATAAAACCGGTAAATAAATATACTGGTATTTCGTTCATATAAATCTCCATTCTTGCGTGTGAAAAATCTTATTTTTCACACTAATCTCCATTCCTGAGTAACTTTTTCCCGCTTTTACGCGATTCCAAACAGTTCCTCTAATCTGTGTTCGTCAATATGTGTACCAATCACACAGAGTCTTCCGGTATAATCTGGCTCTCCCTCACGGATCTCGTACTCACCCGGAACCATGTCAAAGTAGATCCAGGAACCATTCACATCGGCTACCATACCTTTTGCACGAAGGATCTCGCCGTAGTCGTCTGTCTCGCAGAGTGTCTTTAACACTTCCTCAATCTGCTCTTTTGTAAACTTATGAGGAGTCTCCTTGCCCCAGCTTGTAAATACCTCATCTGCATGATGATGGTGGTGATCATGGTCATGGCAGCCACATGTACACTCATCGCCATGGTCGTGATCATGATGATGATCGTGGTCATCGTGGTCGTGGTGATGCTCGTGCTCGTCGTGATCGTGGTGATGCTCATGGTCGTCATCATGGTCGTGATGATGGTCATGGTCGTCATCATGGTCGTGATGATGCTCATGGTCGTCATCATGGTCGTGATGATGCTCATGGTCGTGACAGCCACATGTGCACTCATCGCCGTGGTCGTGGTCATGATCATGTCCCTTCTTAGCCTCATCCATCATTGTCTCCTCAAGAGACTTGTAGTTCTGCATAGCCTCTCTGATGGCTGCTCCATCGATCTCATCCCATGGAGTTGTAATGATGGTTGCATGATCGTTCTTCTCTCTGATCATGGCTACAGCCTTCTCTATCTTGTCCTGTGTAGTAGTCTGTGTTCTGCTCAGGATGATAGTGTTAGCACTCTCGATCTGGTTGTTGAAGAACTCGCCAAAGTTCTTCATATAAATCTTAACCTTTGACACATCGGCAACTGTTGTGTAGCTGTCGAGCTCTACATCAAGATTTCCTGATACATCCTTTACTGCCTTGATAACGTCAGACAGCTTGCCAACTCCTGATGGCTCAATGATGATCCTGTCAGGTGTGTAATCTGTGATAACCTGCTTAAGTGCAGTACCGAAATCTCCGACCAGTGAACAACAGATACAACCTGAGTTCATCTCTGTGATCTGAACGCCGGCATCCTTCAGGAAACCGCCATCGATTCCTATCTCACCAAACTCGTTCTCTATGAGAACCAGCTTCTCGCCCTTAAATGCCTGCTCAATAAGTTTCTTGATCAACGTTGTCTTGCCGGCCCCAAGGAAGCCTGAGATAATATCAATCTTTGTCATATCAATCACTCCTTAAACAAATTTATATTAAGACTGTGCAGTAAATGCACAGTCTTTGATACCTACATCCACATGATTATACTCGATTGCCTTTATTTTTGCAAGAAATCAAGCATTTTATGTGTGTTAATGAACTATTGTCTCATGTGCACATCCACCTGATTGAACGGAATCTCTATGCCGTTCTCATCAAATGCCTTCTTGAGCTTCCACATGGCATCCCACTTGGCATCAAAGAACTTCTCTATCGTCGCATAGAACTTCACATACATATTGATCCCACTGTCTGCAAATTCATCTATATAGAACAGAATCTGCTCATCCGGAAGATAACCATCCACATCCTTAATGGTCTCAATGGTAACCCTCTTGACCTTCTCCATATCAGAATCATACGCAACAGAAAATGGTATATCCACCCTCCTCATATCATGCTCTGTCACATTCACAAGGGATGTGTTGGATATGTTGCCATTCGGTATGACGACTGATTTGTTGTCGAAAGTTATCAGCCTTGTATAGAATATGTCTATGGACACGACTGTTCCTTCGCAGTGGGTATTGTTCTCCACAATATAGTCACCGACCCTGAATGGTTTTAATATGAGAATCAACAAGCCGCCCGCAAGATTCGACAGACTTCCCTGAAGTGCAAGTCCGAGGGTAACCCCCGCTGTGCCTAGTATAGTTATAAATGAAGTGATCTGAAATCCCACAATGCTCGCCGCAGTGAGCACGATCAACACATTCAGAACAATCTTGACCGCAGATATGAAAAAACCAGCAACGCTTGGATCCAGCTTTGACCTCTCAAAACTCTTCCTGAGTATCCTGAGCAGCAACTTCACCAGCTTGAAGCAGACGACCATGAATATGACAGCCACAACTATACTGCCAAGCTTGGACATACACCAGTCTGTAAGCTTCTGGATATACTGCCCTACGATACTTACCTGATCCGTGGCCTCCTTCACCGCATCCCCGACCACACTCTCTGTGGTCGCAGTATCAGCCGCCATGTTATACAGATCACCAATCAATAGCATAAATGTCTATTCCTCCTATTTTACATGGGCAAACACTGCAAATGACAGTGCAGGAGCACTCACTTCTATCACGCCATCCGCAGCAGTCTTATATCCTTTGTTATTGTTGCCCTCGCCTCCGTATTTCAGGTTATCACTTGAGAAGATCTCTCTGTACTTTCCATCCGTCTCAACCGGAAGCTTATATCCTGTCACATTTTTAAGTCCGAAGTTGCAGACAATATACACATCATCTGCGACATCCAAACCATGTCTTACAAATGATATTACCTGTCCCTTCTCCTGTATATCAAGTGCACTGCCGGCAAGGTCCCTGCCATCACCGCACAGAGCATTCTTTGTATCGTATAATTTGTTGAGTTCCTTTATATATTTCTGAAAATAGCTGTTTGCATCGAACTCAAGAACCGACCAGTCGATCTGGGTTCTTCCGTCAAACCCGGCAAATCCGCCTAATTCCTGTCCCATAAACGTCAGCTTTCTTCCCGGTAGTGACATGGTGAGACCAAACAGAAGTCTGAGATCAGCATACTTGTCCTCATAGCCACCCGACATCTTGGATGCGTAACTTCCACGCTCATATGCAACCTCATCATGGCTGAGCGCCCATACGGTATCATCATTCTCGTCAAATGGTATACCACATGTATAATCCATAAAGCTTCCTCTGTTCACTGGAGGTATCATCATGAAATCTGTCACTCTGGACACAGCTTCATTATTCCACCTGAGATCTGTCATGACAGCATCGCCTGCAGTGCCGAGGGTTGTTCTCAATGCTCTGATAAGTTCCTCGTCCTCCAGCCTTACTCCGTCCAGATGATATGTGTCTATCCAATATGCGATGCAATCCACATCCCTCACAGATACCATATCCATGATAACGCCTATTCCCTTGCTGTGGAAATGGTCGACCATAGCCATGAACTCCGTAGGTGTTCCAAATCTCGATGTCGGAGCGAACATTCCCACGGTATCATAGCCCCAGCCATTGTCATCTCTATATTCCATAAGTGGCATAAACTGTATGTAGTTGTATCCCATATTCTTCACGTACATGGCAGCCTCTTTGCCAAATTCGAGATAGTTAAGAGGATATCCATCTGAGTTTCTCTTCCATGTCGGCATGTGGACCTCATATATATTTACCGGGGCAGATACACTGCCTCTCTTCTTCATATATGAAGAGTCTAACCAGCTATACTCAAGCTTTGCAAGTACCGATGCATTTCCCGGTGCCACCTCATACACCTCAGCGTAAGGGTCTGCAAATATATCTGTATTTCCATCTCTGTATAATGCCTCGAATTTGTATCTGGTATTCATGAGATCGCCCGGAATGAACAGCTCAAACATATCAGTGTAGTCAATCCTTCTCATAGGATTCACGCGTCCATCCCATCCGTTGAAATCTCCGACCACACTGACCCTGGTTGCCCCCGGCATATTCATGCAGAACGATACACCCTGTACACCATCGAGCGTGATCTGTCTTGCTCCAAACAGATCCTTTACATGGAAATCCGACAATATTCCATCGTCTCCATTTACCACCTTCATGACATTGACCGGATCCACGCTGTATCCGAATGAATACGGATCATAGAATTCAGCCGCCTGCTCGCCTTCTGTTATGAGCTTATATGCAAATGCCCCGCTATCCTCGATCTTCACTGTAAAAAATCCCTGTGAACCTATCTCGGTCATAGGATATTTAAATATCGGCTCGCCCGTTTCTTCATTTATCCTGAGAACAAACGCAGCCGTAGCCCTCGGAAGGTATGCATTTACATAGCAGTCATTAAGACACTGGTGCATACCAAGAATATGATGAGGGTTGCCATGCGTACCCCTTGTTATCGCTGCAACCTCATCTGATTTCAATACAAATATCTCCATAAAACCCCTTCTCCTAATGTTAGTCTATCTTGTGTATAAATATTCCGCTTCTGAGCTTTGGCTCAAACCACGTTGACTTTGGAGGCATGAGAAGTCCCGCATCTGCAATGTCGAACAGTTCAGTGATGGATGTCGGATACATCGAGAATGCAACCGCCATTCCTCCATCCACCAGACGCTCAAGCTCTGCAAGTCCTCTGATTCCACCTACGAACATGATCCTCTGATCAGTTCTCGGATCCTGTATTCCAAGTATCGGTGCAAGCACATTGTCCTGAAGTACCGATACGTCAAGTCTGCCCACGACATCATCCGGAACAATACCTTCTCTGACATCCAGTCTGTACCAGCTTCCATCCATGTACATTCCCACCTGTCCTTTGACCTGTGGTTCCACCGGAACATCACTGGCTGTCACATCAAATATCTTTGAAACCTCATCCATGAATTCCTGCTTGTCATGTCCGTTGAGATCCTTTACCACTCTGTTGTACGGCATGATCATAAGCTGGTCATGAGGGAAAAGTACAGAGAGGAAATAATTGAATTCCTCATCCCCGGTATATCCCGGATTCTTCTCTCTCATATGGATTCCCGCCTTGACGGCCGATGCCGCCCTGTGGTGTCCATCCGCTATATAGATATCGTCCACTCCTTCAAATGCAGCTCTGATGGTGTCTATATCTTCCTGGCCATCTATTATCCATACGTTGTGAGTGATCCCGTCAGGTGATGTGAAGCCGTACAACTTATCACCCTTCTTCACTCTATCGATGATCTCGTCAACCTTATCTATCGCTCTGTACGCAAGGAATATAGGTCCCGTCTGCGCTCCGCATGCCTCGACATGCTTTATTCTGTCTATCTCCTTGTCCTCTCTGGTATTCTCATGCTTCTTGATGACTCCATTCATATAGTCATCTATAGAAGAACATGCCACGAGTCCTGTCTGATGCCGGCCATCCATGATAAGCTCATAAATATAATAGACTGGTCTGCGCTCCATGATATATGTTCCATCATCTATCATGCCCTGAAGCAGCTGACCAGCCTTATCATATACACATGGAGCATATGTATCCACATCTGGTCCAAAGGATGTCTCTGCTCTGTCCACTTTCAAAAATGATAATGGTTCGCGCTTGACCTCTATCTCTGCTTCCTGACGGTTATACACATCGTATGGCAAGGCAGCTACTCTGCCTGCAACATCTGGTCTCGGTCTATAGGCTCTAAAACTTCTGATTGTTGCCATATTCTCTACTCCTGTCATAAATATTTTATTGTATGTGCCAATTAACCTCTTACAGCCTTGACAACCTTCTTGATCGAATCCTCATATTCCTCCTCTGATGAGTTCTCGAATATGAAGAGATCCTTGATGTTTGTAGGCGGATTGAAGTTCTGGCTGTTGATGTACTCATCCCAGTGCTCAAGCTTCCATGTATCCCTGTCTGAAGCTCTCTTGATCATTCTCTCATGACATACATCTTTTCTTGTATTTACCCAGATAACGAAGAGCTCTGCATCTTTCTCTGCAAGCTTAGCGCGAAGATTGTCAAGATACTCATCATCTCTGATCTCCTCTGTGAACGGAGCATTGATGAGAACTGTATCATTGTAATCCAATGCCTCAAATGCAAGATCCAGCACACAGTAATACTCGTAATCTCTGATCTCCTTCTGGAAGAAGTCTGATGAACGGTTGTACTCCTGTCCGGCAACTACAAATATCTGCTTTGAAAGCACGATAAGTGTATCCTTGTCAAGGTATACACAATTGTGAAGTGCCTTTGCAACCTGCTTTGAAATAAATGTCTTTCCACATGCTGGTGGTGATGTAACTAAAATAAGCTTCTTCATATCTATAAATGCCTCCATGTAAATGAAATCAATTTTTCTAATAGTTTATCACAATTGCTATTTGCTTACAACATTTTTTAACGTTAAATAAAAATAAAGAACAGCAAAGAACAATATACGTAAAAAACCGTCAGACCTGTTTTGCAGGCCTGACGATTAAGATCATATCTCCCAACTGTATGTTGTTATATTTTTATTTTACTATGATTGTACACTTTGCGTACTTACCACTGCCATCCTTAGCCTTACATTTAATTACCGCACGGCCCTTCTTCTTACCTACTACTGTTCCTCTTGTTGTTACAGTGGCGATCTTCTTATTTGAAGAAACCCAGGTAACTGCCTTGTTGTTTGCAGTTGCAGGACCTACTGTTGCCCTGAGTGTTATCTTTCCCTTTCTCTTTATGGTTGCTGTCTTCTTGTTTAACTTGATTGAAGAAACCATAATAACTGAATTGATTGTACACTTGGCAGTAATATTGCTTCCGTCCTTTGATTTACATGTGATAACTGCCGAACCCTTTCCAACAGCCTTGACAACTCCTGTTGACGAAACTGTTGCAACCTTGGTGTTCGATGATGACCATGTAACCGCCTTATTGTTTGCCGCTGCAGGACCTACAGTTGCCTTGAGTGTGAATGTCGCACCCTTCTTGATAGTCTTGTTTGTTGCATTGAGCTTGATGGATGTTACAGGCTGTGAAACCGTAACAGTACACTTTGCAAGCTTGCCGCTTCCATCCTTAGCCTTACATGTGATAACTGCTGTTCCCTTTGATACTGCTGTGATAGTACCATTGTTTACAGTTGCTACCTTGCTGTTAGAAGTTGTCCACTCAACATTTCTGTTATTTGCGTTAGCAGGAGCTACAGTCGATGTTATTCTGCCCTGTTTACCCACAAACAGATTCAGTTTTGTCTGATTAAGTTTTATTCCTGTAACCGGCTGGTTAACTGTAAGTCTGAGAGCTGCCTTGGCCTTTCTTCCTTCAATGCCTTCGACAGCCTCGCATGTGATTGTCGCTGTACCTCGGGATTTTGCTGTTACCTCTCCATTCTGATCTACAGATGCTACTGCTTCACTCGAGCTTGTCCACTTCAGCTCTGTTTTTGAAGCATTCTCCGGATTGAGAGTCACATTCGGGGTAAACTTATCACCTACATTCACAGTCTTAGTGCTCTCACCCAATACTATTGATGATATCTGCTGGACTACTGTAACTTCACATGTTTTTGATACTCCACTGCCATCTCTAGCTGTACATGTTATGTTTGTTGTTCCGGCTTTAACACCTGTTATTGTTCCGTTTGATACTGTTGCAACACCCGGATCACTTGACTGCCATATAACATTTCTGTCATTTGCATCTTCTGGAAGTACGGTCTGCTTAACAGTTCCTCGTTCACCCACATACAGAGTGAGCTTATCCTTGTCAAGTGTTATAGCACTTACATACTTCTTTACTGTAAGAGTGAATGATGTTGTTTTCTCACTTCCATCAACTGCTGTAGCTGTGATAACTGTGGTTCCTCTGTCGAGGGCTGTTATCAAACCATCCTTGTCAATGCTTGCAACACTCTCGTCTGATGATGCCCAGATGACTTCCTGATTCGATGCAGTTGCAGGGGATGCAGTGCTTGTTACCTGCAGTGTATCACCAGCATATATTGTTGTCTTGTCTCTGTTTATTCTAAGGCTTGTAACTCTCTGCTTTACTGTAATGTTGCAATCCACATACTCATCATCTGAAATTGAAAATCTGATAACAGCAGTTCCTGCTGATCTGGCAGTAACTGTAGCCTTTGTCTTATCTGTTGAACTATATGACACCGAAGCAACGTTTGTATCTGACGATGTCCACTTCAAATTCTTGTAAATACTTGCATCATCCGCATCGATAACAGCCTCAAGTGATACTGTTCTGCTTTCCGTATCTGCTCCGAGCAACAATTCTGCACTGTTCATATTGAGAGTCAAACCTTTTACAGGAGGCTGTACAGTCACATGACACTTGCCGTACACCTGCTCAGTATCAACAGATGTACATATGATATCAGCTTCTCCCGGATTGACAGCCTTCACATTTCCCTCGGCATCGACCGTAGCAATGCTCTCATTTGATGATGACCATACAACGCTCTGCTCCACTGCAGTATTTGGAGAAACCGTAGCAACGAGATTACTGCTTCCACCTGCAATGATTGTCATTCTAGACTGTGAAAGTGTCACGCTGTTTACTCTCTGTTCAACATTTACCTGAATTACTGTCTCTACATCAGGATTATCAGTTGATGTAAAATGAAGGAATGCGATTCCTGCACCTCTTGTTGTTATAGTCTTACTTGATGTATTAAACGACAAAACCTTATTGTTTTCTTTGCCATCCGCATCAGTCACCTTACAAGTGAATCCTGATATCTCTTTGGACGCAAGACCATCCTCGGTAACACACTTTACATCCAGCTTCTTAGAGCCATTTCTTGGATATGTTCCACAGTCCATGTTGATGACTGCGCCATTCTCGTATGTTATCTGGTTGCCTGCATCATCCTTCTCGTTCTGATCTACAAGATAAAGTCCGGTAACAGGCTTGTGACACTCCATATTCACATATCCTATAGCACGATCATTCAGCAGAATGTTAATCTGAGCTGTTCCCGCCGAAACACAGGTCAGTTCTCCTGTCTCCCTGTCTATCTGTGCAACTCTTTCATTTGACGAACTCCATGTTATGTTCTTGTGTGGATTTTTTTCGTCATCCGTAGCTGTAAGTGTAGTCGTATCACCAACTCTGAAGCTGAGTGTAGAACTGTCTGACTTTACAACATTTCCATCAGTTGTATACCATACTGTGACCTTGAGCGGGTTAAGAATGTTGAGTGTGAACTTGACCTTCCCCATTCCTGCTCCTGTATAGTAATTGTATGTAATCTTCTCCGCATCCGGCTCCGCTGTAAATATATATCCATCAAGCTGTCCTCCAGTCACGGATGACGCCTCATTGCTGGCATCTATGCCCTGTATTCCTGCGTATCCTGTAGTATTCCTGTTTCGTTTATGAATTTCAACCCCATTATCATCCGTTAAAGGCTTGCCGTTGTTATCTACAGCAACAGGAAGTTCATAGTCATACCACGCCTTATGCAAACCATAGACTTTTGAAAAATCGCTAAAATCATAATCATAGTTCGTAGTATCAAGTGTTATATCCCTGCTATTCCCACTGCAACTGAACACACCATCATCGCCATAAAGTTTAGGACACACTGATATATCTATGGCCACAAGATTGTTGTTGTCAATCTCAAGTTCTTTAAGGTCAGGATGACCATCAAGCTTTATACCCTGGATATTATTGTCTGAAATATAAAGCTTCTCCAATAAACTGTTTGATGCTATATCAAGCTCTGCAAGAGAATTTGATGATGCGTCAAGATTAACCAGATTGGTGAGAGTAGATACATCAAGCTTATTTATGCCAGTATCCTTGACATAAAGCTCTCTAAGTGCTGTATTCGCAGTAAAATCCACCGCACCCAGAACATTGCTGCTGACATCAAGGTAGCTAAGACTTGTGTTCTTTGACACATCTATTGATGTAAGTCTCGTGTTAGAACAATCAAGTGTTGTAAGCGCCGGGGTATTGTCTATGTTCAGCTCAGCCACATAGCTATTTGAACAATCAAGCGAACCAAGGACTATATCACCGGATACGTCAAGCTTGGTAATTGACGAACGAACAACAACTCCACTGTCGCTCTTTGCTCCAGCACAATAAAGATTCTTAAGCTTCTCATGACCTGACACATCAAGGACAGGCAGTGAACGCATGCTGTCACAATAAAGTGTTGTAAGCTCCATGTTTGAGCCAAGATCAAGTGTTGATATGGTGGTTCCACTTACGCCAAGCACCTTAAGCCCCTTCATATTGCTGACATCTATCGATGAAAGGTTTGTTGAATTGGCATTGAGCAGTACAAGATTATTGTAATCAGCCAGAGATGTAAGGCTTGTGATCTTGTTTCCACTTATATCAAGATATGTAAGTTTCTCTGCACTTACCGGCAATGTCAGACTGTCTATTCTGTTACTTGAGACATCTATATATTCAAGATTCTCAAGATTCTCTATATCAAGATTCCTTATAGACTGCTCATTACAATCCAGCTTTGACAGATTGGTGAACAATTCTACGCCATTCAAACTTGATATAGCAGGAGAACACTTCGAAACATCTATAGATGTTACATTCGCGATCTCCGCATCTGACAGATAACCATTACTGTCTTTATCGAAATTACTCGACACATAGCTTCTAAACGACGAATCCGTAAACGTGTCAGCTATGGATACGCCATCATCCGCTGCATAAACCGGGCCAACACTGGCCAGTGACTGGACAATCATCGCTGCACTCACAGCCGCTGCCAGCCATCTCTTCCCTTTTCTCATAAAATACCTCCCTTAGTAATTCATGGTTTATTTACAATTAATCTAATTTTAGTATACCTGTTTGTGCAATGTCAACATAATGTTATCAATAATACTGCATAATATAACGCCATGCAAAACAAAAAAATTGCCGGAACATGTTCACTTCATAGCAGCAACATTATCCCGGCAAATCTTTATGATATTGTTAGCACAGACACTTCAAATATCCATATAATTTATTACTTCTTTGTGATATATCCCTTAGCCTTCAGAAGCTCTGCACAGAGAACTGCACCACCTGCAGCACCTCTTACAGTGTTGTGTGAAAGGCCAACGAACTTCCAGTCATATACTGAATCCTCACGGAGACGTCCAACGCTGATACCCATACCTTTCTCGAAGTCAACGTCCAGAGCAACCTGTGGTCTGTTGTCCTCCTCAAGGTACTGGATAAACTGCTTTGGTGCACTTGGAAGACCAAGCTCCTGAGGCGCGCCCTTGAAGCTTGTCATAGCCTCGATAAGCTGCTCCTTTGTAGGGTTCTTTCTGAACTTTACGAATACAGTTGCTGTATGTCCGTTGAGAACTGGGACTCTGATACACTGGCTTGTGATAGTGATTCCCTCTGCAGGAACGATCACACCATTCTCCTTGTCTACCTTACCCCAGATTCTGAGTGGCTCCTTCTCTGACTTCTCTTCCTCACCACCGATATATGGGATGATGTTGCCAAGCATCTCAGGCCAATCCTTGAATGTCTTACCTGCTCCTGAGATTGCCTGATATGTGCTTACGATAACCTCGTATGGCTCAAATGGCATCCATGCTGTAAGTACAGGTGCGTAACTCTGGATTGAGCAGTTAGGCTTAACTGCAACAAATCCTCTCTCTGTTCCAAGTCTCTTCTTCTGGAACTCGATAACCTCTGCATGGTCTGCATTGATCTCTGGAACCATCATAGGAACATCAGGAGTCCATCTGTGAGCTGAGTTGTTTGAAACTACAGGAGTCTCTGTCTTGGCATAAGCCTCCTCTATAGCCTTGATCTCATCCTTTGTCATATCTACTGCTGAGAATACAAAATCAACTGTGGCAGCAACCTTCTCTACCTCATTGACATTGTATACTACAAGCTTCTTAACTGCCTCTGGCATCGGTGTATCCATC